>Ga0208355_1000016_pt1 | contig 112111 bp, 86 predicted proteins | sample NGESurdeep072012_6_FD_184458 | JGI IMG/M metagenome (GOLD analysis project Ga0208355, IMG submission 184458) | Arctic peat soil microbial communities from Barrow, Alaska - NGEE Surface sample 210-3 deep-072012 (SPAdes) | ecosystem: Environmental > Terrestrial > Soil > Wetlands > Peat ... | reverse complement strand
TTTTCAAAAAAGTCCACGCCACTCATGCGCGTCTGCGCGGTGAAGGGAACGAACTGGGCATGTTGCTGCGCCATTTCGCGCCCGCGCAGGCCGAACTTTTCCTTCGCGAGCACGACGATGCTCCGGCCTTCGGGTGTTTCGTCGGCGAGCGACGCGAGTTGCGCGGCGTCGGCGAGGCGTTCGATGGCGACGCCCGGCGCGGGAATGAACTCGGTGGCCTGGCGGTTGCCGAGCGTGATGGTGCCGGTCTTGTCGAGCAGCAGCACGTCCACGTCGCCGGAGGCTTCCACCGCGCGTCCGCTCATCGCGAGGACGTTGTGTTGCAGCAGACGGTCCATGCCGGCGATGCCGATGGCGCTCAACAATCCGCCGATGGTGGTGGGAATCAAGCACACCAGCAGGGCAATCAACACCGGCACGGAGAACACCGTGGCGGAATAAATGCCGAAGGGTTTCAACGTTACGCAAACCAGCAGAAAAATCAATGTCAGCGCCGAAAGCAGGATGGTGAGCGCGATTTCGTTCGGGGTCTTCTGGCGTGACGCACCTTCGACGAGCGAAATCATGCGGTCGAGAAACCCCTCGCCAGGATTGATCGAAACGCGGATTTTGATTTCGTCGGACAACACGCGCGTGCCGCCGGTGACGGCGCTGCGGTCGCCGCCGCTTTCGCGGATGACGGGCGCGGATTCGCCGGTGATGGCCGATTCGTCCACCGTGGCCGCGCCCTCAATGACGTCGCCATCGGCGGGAATGATTTCGCCGGCACGCACGAGGACGACATCGCCTTTGCGCAGGCCGTCGGCGCTGACTTCTTCCACCTTGCCGTTTTTGCCAACGCGGCGGGCGACCGTATTGACCCGCGTGCCGCGCAATGCTTTGGCCTGCGCCTTGCCGCGGCCTTCGGCGACGGCTTCGGCGAAGTTGGCGAAGAGCACGGTGAACCAGAGCCAGACCGCGAGTTGCGCGATGAAGCCGCGATCCGCCGTCGCCGTGAAAATGCCGACCGTGGTCAGCGTGGCGCCCACCATCGTCACGAACATGACGGGATTTTTGACCATCAGGCGCGGGTCGAGCTTTTTGAAGGCGTCGCCCACCGCCGGGCCGGCGATGGACCAGTCGAAAAGTGATGGAGCTTTGTGGGTCATAAAAATTTTTGGAGTGCGGCGGGAAGCGAAGCGCCACGCCGCTTTTGGAGTCTGAAGTTTATTGGAATATTCATGTTTGAAAGCGGTGTCGCCGCTGCGCTCTGCCACCGCAGTCCATAATTAAAATAGTTTGCCCTGGAACATGAGGAAGTGTTCGACCACCGGGCCGAGCGTCAGCACGGGCAGGAAGTTCAGCGCACCGACCAGCAACACCGTGCCGAGCAGCAACACGACAAACGTGCCGCCGGACACGGGGAACGTGCCGGTGCTGGCCGGGATGAGTTTCTTTTGCGCGAGCGATCCGGCCATCGCCATGATCGGCACAATCATCAGAAAACGGCCGAAGAGCATGGCGATACCCAAGGTGGTGTCATACCAGGGGGTGTTGGCGTTGAGGCCGGCAAAGGCGCTGCCGTTGTTGCCGACACAGGACGAATATGCGTAGAGAATTTCGCTCAGGCCGTGCGGGCCTTGATTGTTCAATCCGGCCAGCCCCCACTGGCTCACCGCCGCCCAGGCCGAAAAACCGAGAATGGTCAGGCAGAGAATCAACAGCGAGAGCATTGCCATTTTCACCTCGAAGGATTGGATTTTTTTACCGAGATATTCCGGCGTGCGCCCAACCATCAGCCCGGCGATGAACACGGCGAGAATGACGAACACCAACATTCCATAAAGTCCCGCGCCCACGCCGCCGATGATCACCTCGCCGGTCTGCATGTTGAACATCGGCACCAGCCCGCCGAGCGGCGTGAAGGAATCGTGCATGGAATTAACCGCGCCGCAGGAAGCGTCGGTGGTGACCGTGGCGAACAAGGCGGAATTGAAAATGCCGAAGCGGACTTCCTTGCCTTCCAAGTTGCCATCCGCGGCGGCGATGCCAAGTTGCTGATGAATGGGATTGCCCTTCGCCTCGGCCCACCAGCAAAGCAACACGCCGGCGAGGAACAACGTCATCATCGCGCCCCAGACCGACCAGCCGTGCGCCTGGTTTTTGGTCATGCGGCCGAGGTAATAAGTGAGGCCGCTGCCAATCGCGAAGATGGACAGCATTTGCAGAAAGTTAGAGAGCGGCGTGGGGTTCTCGAACGGATGCGCGGCATTGGCGTTGGTGTAGCCGCCGCCGTTCGTGCCGAGCAATTTGATCGCGACCTGTGAAGCCATCGGGCCTTGCACGATGGATTGTTCCTCCACTTTTTGATCCACCATGACGGCCACGTTGGTCATGACCGGCTGGCCTTTTGCGTCGAGCTGCGGCACATCCATCATCACCGCCACGCCGTTGGTCAGCATCGGTTGTCCTTTTTGATCCAGTTTTGGCGCTTGCACCATGACCGCCACATTGGTGGTCACGGGCTGGCCTTTGTCGTCGGTTTTCTGCACTTGGATGGTGTAGGATTCCACGAGCTTCGCCGTGGTGTAGGGCTTGAAATTTTGAATCATGCCTTGCGAGACATAGAAAACTGCCAGCACGAGGCAGATGGGCAGCAACAGGTAGTAAGTGACACGCACGAGGTCCACCCAGAAGTTGCCGAGCAGTTTCGTGGAATGCCGCGCAATGCCGCGCACGAGCGCCGCGGCAATCGCAATGCCGGTGGCGGCGGAAACGAAATTTTGGAAGGCCAGGCCCACCATCTGCGAGAGGTAGGACATAGTGGATTCACCGCCGTAGCTCTGCCAGTTGGTGTTGGTGGTGAAACTGACGGCGGTGTTGAACGCGAGATGCGGGGTGAGCGCGCCCAGCCCTTGCGGATTGAGCGGCAGGTGATTTTGCAGGCGCAGGATGGCGTAGGTGAACACGCAACCCACCAGGCTGAACAACAGCATGACCCAGGTGTATTGCCGCCAGTCTTGCTCTTGACCGGCGCGCACACCCATGAGCCGGTAGGTGAGCCGCTCCAGCGGACGCAGCACGGGGTCGAACCAGGTGCGACCATTGGTGTCGAGCACCTGCATGAGGTAAAGGCCCATGGGTTTCGTAATCGCCGCGAGGGCGACGACGAAGAGGGCAAGTTGCAGCCAGCCGGAAGTTTGCATAGGCGTTTGGTTAAAATTTTTCAGGACGAACCATCGCGATGAACAAATACGCGAACAGCGCGAGGGCAATCAGGCCGACGACGAGGTTTTCCATAAATGTCCTTACAATTTTTCGCACCAGCGGGCGTAAAGCCCGCTCGCGACAAAAAAGAGCGCGATGACGGCGAGGTAGATGAAGTCAGTCATGGGTTTTGTTTCAAATTGCGAGCCCTGGGAGCGCGGCTGTCCCAGCCGCAGCAGATTGAAAACCCCAAAACACTTCGGTATTTCGTGCGCTCATTCGGCAATCCGGGCTGCTGCGGACACCCGCGCTCCGTTCCATTTGCCCGTTGAATCAAATCGTACTCGTTCATGTCCGCACCATGACGCAACTCCGGCGAAACGGCTAATCAAGAGATGGGCGGTTGGCGTTAAGAAAGTATTAAGGAATGATTTGCCCAAAAAAACTTTGCCAAGGGGCGCGCCAAAGCGTCTTATTTCTCAACAGCTTATGGCTCGGATTCGATTTTTGGCCGTTTTCATCGGGTTGCTGCCCGCGATGCTTTTCGCGGCGGGCGAGGTTTATCGCCCCGTTTCCGTGACGCCGCCGCCACCGGCGCGCGAATTTCGCGGCGCGTGGCTCGTGACCGTGGCCAACAAGGACTGGCCGTCCAAACCCGGCCTCAGCGTTGCGGAGCAAAAGGCCGAGCTGATTTCGTTGCTGGACCGCGCGGTGCAATTGAAGCTGAACGCGATTGTTTTCCAGGTGCGACCCTCGTCCGACGCCCTGTATGCCTCAGCCATTGAGCCGTGGTCGGAATATCTCACCGGCACGATGGCCAAGGCGCCGCAGCCGTTTTATGACCCGCTGGCCTTTGCCATCCAGGAGGCGCACCAACGCGGACTCGAACTGCACGCGTGGTTCAATCCGTTCCGCGCGTTGCATCCGCAGAACAAATCGCCCGTGGCGTTGAACCACATTTCACGGACCCACCCGGAACTGGTCCGCAAATATGGCGACAAGATCTGGCTCGACCCCGGCGAACCGGTCGTGCGCCAATACGTTTTGCGCGTGGTCATGGACGTGGTGCGGCGCTACGACGTGGATGGCGTGCAGTTCGACGATTATTTTTATCCCTACCCGGAAAAGGACACGGCGGGCCGCGAACGGGAATTTCCCGACGGTGCGACCTGGCAAAAATTTGGTTTGGCCAATGGTTTTTTAAACCGTGACGACTGGCGGCGCGCCAACGTCAATCAATTCATCCAGAACGTTTACCAGTCCATCAAGGCGCTGAAACCGCGGGTGAAGTTCGGCATCAGTCCGTTCGGCATCTGGCGGCCGATGAATCCGCCGCAAATCCGGGGCCTGGACGCCTATGCGAAACTTTACGCCGACTCGCGCCTGTGGCTGGCCAACGGCTGGCTCGATTATTTCGCGCCGCAACTTTACTGGGCGGTTGAGCCGAAGGAGCAAAGTTTTCCCGCATTGCTCAACTGGTGGGTGCAACAGAATCCCAAGGGCCGGCATCTTTGGCCGGGACTCAACGCCGCCAATGTCGGTGAAAAGTGGGGGCCGGACGAAATCGCCCGGCAAATCAAAGTCACGCGCAGTCAATCCGGCGCGCGCGGCGAAATTTTTTATCACCTGCGAAATCTCACGGACAACCGCGCCTTGACGGACGCCGTTCGCGCCGAATACACGCAAACCGCGCTGGTGCCGGCATCACCGTGGCTGGATTCCGTGCCGCCGGACAAGCCGAAGCTCACCGTTGCCGAAAACGGCCGGTCCAGTTTGAGCGTGAATTGGGAAACGGCGGGCGAACCCGCGTGGCTGTGGATTTTGCAATATCGCACCAACGAAGTCTGGGCGACGGAAATTCTGCCGGCCCATCAAACGACGCGGACGTTTGAAAATTCCAAGCCGGACGTCATTGCAGTCAGCGCGGTGGATCGGGTTGGCAATGTGAGTTCGTCCGCAGCGATCAAAAAGACCCAGCCGGTTCGCAGCGGGAAAGGGATGATAATTTTGAATTAATCGGAGGGACGAGTTATACGAGTCCCTGACTTTCTGTTGGTTGGAGTGGGGCTCGTGTAACTCGCCCCTCCGGATTTGGGAATTTGAATTGGTCTTGGAAGGGCTGTAAGCCGAATTCTGTCTGCCCCGAATTGCTCCGGGGGAGAGAACCATTTGTCTGGGCAGCCGATACCCGGAATCCGTTTCGCTTTCGCGAAACCTGGAGCGGGCCGCTCCGGGATCCCCTATTTGGCCTTGCACCCGATGGGGTTTTCCGTGCCGCGTCGCTTGCGCTTCGCGCGGTGCGCTCTTACCGCACCTTTTCACCCTTACCAGTCCCGCAATGCGGGACCGGCGGTTTGATTTTCTGTGGCACTATCCGTCGAAAAGTCTTTCAACTTTCCGCCCGCGTGTATCCCAGCCAAACGAGCCTGAGTTACGCGGCATCGCGCCCTTTGGTGTTCGGACTTTCCTCCCCCGACTCGCGCCGGAAGCGATTCTCCGCCCTTCCAAAACCATGGGCAATCTACCTGCAAAACGGATGGCTGACAAGGCGGGGTTTGAAAGTCGTTCCCAGCTTGCGCTCGCTCTTTAATGAATTTAGAATAGGTTACGATCTGGATTAGGCTGGGAATCAAGCACAATGGTGCATTCACAAATTGACCGTTCAATCATTTGCGCAAATCTCTCGCCTTTCCTTTGAGGTGGCGCTAGAAATGGAGCCACGTTCTTCTAAACAGGCAAAAACAGGCAAAGTATGCAAAGTATGAAGTGGTCACGAGAAGTTTTGGTTTCCGGCTTCGTCTTGGCCTTTGCTGTCTTTGCCCCCTCCTTCCCGGCTTTGCGCGCCCAAATTTTTGATACGAACGATTTATGGCTGAAAATTGCGCTGACCAATAATGTCGCCGCCTTCACCATTCATGCCCCGGCAACCAATGCGAATGGGGTATATGATTTGTATTTCAAGACGAATCTCACCGATAATCAGGATTGGACGTGGTTGTTGCGGAATGGCCCGGGGCAAACGAATCTGGTCGTGACCAACCTGCCGCCGGGGCAGGGCTTCTTCCGGTTGGGAGTTACCAATGCCATCCGGCCCGGGTTTGATCAGCAGATTTTGGATCGAAATGATGACGGCTCGACGGCTAAAGTGCCAATTGGCTTCCTCATTAATTTCTTTGGCAGTTCCAACGCCACGCTTTATGTAAACAACAATGGCAACGTGACTTTTGACAATGCTCAATCGGCCTATACACCCACTCCCTTGAATAAGCTGGGCATCAGCATTATCGCTCCCTACTGGGCCGATGTGGATACCCGCAATACCGCTTCCGATGTCGTGAAATATGGAACCAACACGGTGAATGGCCACAATGCCTTCGGGGTGGACTGGGTCAATGTGGGTTACTATGCGTATCACGCGGACAAGCTGTTAAGCTGTCAATTGGTGATCATTGACCGTTCTTCCGGCAATGCTCCGGGCGATTTCGACATGGAATTCAATTATTTCAAGGTGCAATGGGAAGCAGGCGATGCCAGCAACGGCGTTAATGGTCTGGGAGGTTCTTCCGCGCGAGCGTGTTATGCCAGCGTCAGCGGTTCAACGTTTGAACTGGACGGCTCGGGAGTTCCGGGCTCATTTCTGGATACAAACGTGGTGACCGGTTTGATATATCAGAGCCTTAACAGTTCCGTGCCGGGTAGATATATTTTCTACTTCCGAAACGGCGAACCTCTGCCTTGAACAACAACCGCGAATGAATAAACCGGCCGGCGTGCGTCATTCCGCCCCGGCCAGCACCATGTCGCGGGTGTAATACAAAATCCGGCCGCAGTTCGTGCAACTGACGAGTTCCTGATGCGCCTGGCACATGACCAGGATTTGCGCGGGCAATTTCATGTGGCAGCCGCCGCAAACGCCGTGCTGCACGCCCACGACAACGTTTTCGCCCTTGCTCTTGAACAGCCGCTCATAGCGCTGACACACGGTTTCGTCCACCGCGGCGGCCAGCTCGACCCGGCCTCGTTGCAATTCGGCGAGTTCCTTCTTCAAATTCTCCTCGCGCTGGTTGAGCTGCGCGATCTGGCCTTCCGCCAATTTTTTTATTTCGTCGGCCTCGCGCGAAAGGCGGCCCGCCTCTTTTTGCGCCAGCTCGGCCTGTTCCATCAAAACGATTTCCTGGTCCTCGATCTTCGTGATGTCGGCCTTGCACGTTTCGATTTCGTGGGCCAGCGCGCGGTATTCCTCGTTCTTGCGCGTCTGAAGCTGTTGGTTGGCGTATTTTTCAATCTGCTGCTTCTTCGTTTCAACGTCGAGTTCGAGCTGTTTGCGGTCGGACTCGGTTTGTTTGACGCGCATTTTGACGGCTTCGTGTTGCGCCTGGGTGGTCGTGGTTTTGGCGCGGAGGGTTTCGCGTTCCGGACCGATGAGGGCGAGTTCCTGTTGCCCGCGATGAATTTTGCGGTCGCGGTCCTGCAAAACCAAAAGTTTCTCAATCGTCTCCAGCATTGAATCAAAGAGACTAACGATTGATGGCGCCCAAGTCAATGCGCCGGAAAAGGTCGCGAAGGAAGCGAAGAAAAATGAAGGCTGAAACAAATTCCCCTCATCCGTCGCTGCGCGACACCCTCTCCCCGTTTGGCGGGATGAGGGGTGCGTTTAACTTGATTGGAAGTTTGTTTGGCAACCATTCTAAATAATTTTTACTTTGCAACCATCGCGCACTTCGCGCAAAAATTTTCCACGGCGAATTGATTTTGCAGTTCCTCATTTGCCAGTTATTTTGTCGCCATGCGTTTCATTGGCAACATCATCGAAAAATTACAGCGGCATCCGAAACGGGTTGTGTTTCCCGAAGGCACGGAGCCGCGCATCTTGCAGGCGGCCCGGCAGTTTTACGCGTTGCGGCTGGGTGTGCCCATCGTGCTTGGCAATCAGGCAAAAGTGAGGGAAGTCGCCGAGGGCTTGAACACTTCAATCGAGGGCATCCGCATCATCGACCCCGTCGAAAGCGAAGATCTGGAGAATTTCGCCAAGCGATTCCATTCGCTTCGCCGCGACAAGGGAATTCGCGCCACTGAAGCGCGCGAGGCGGTGCTGCAACCGAATTATTTCGGCACGATGATGGTGGCGATGCACCAGGCGGACGGCCTGGTTTCCGGCGCGTCGCACATCACCGGCAGCGTGTTGCGTCCGCTGTTTCAAATCGTGAAAGCCGTGCCGGACATCGCCACCGTGTCGAGTTGCATGATCATGGAAGTTGAGGACACGCGCGTCGGCGAAAACGGCGTGTTGTTCATGGCCGACTGCGGCGTCGTTCCCGATCCGAACGTGGATCAACTCGCCGATATTGCGGTGACGACCGCGCGGCTGGCGCGCCACATGCTGGGCGTCCGGCCACGCGTGGCGTTGCTGTCGTTTTCGACCAAGGGCAGCGCGTCGCATCCGTCCGTCGGCAAGGTGCAGGCCGCCACCGCGATGGCCAAACGCAAGGCGGAACAGTTGTTTTTGGAAGCCGACTTCGACGGTGAATTGCAGGTGGACGCCGCACTCGTGCCGGAAATCGCCGAACGCAAATTGCACGACAGCCAGGTTGCCGGACGCGCGAACGTGCTGATTTTTCCCGAACTCAATTCCGGCAACATTGCCAGCAAGCTCGTCCGGATCGTTGGCCACGCGAATGCTTACGGACAGATTTTATTGGGCTTGAACCGGCCGGCCGCGGACGTTTCGCGCGGTTCGAACGCGCACGACATTCTCGGCGTCGCTTCCATCATTGGTGTGCAGGCGATCGATTATCAGAAACTTTATCCGGGCGCTGACGCACATTTGCCCGGCGAGTAAATGAACACCACCACGCCGCGCGTTTTTATTGCCGCCACGCGCCAAAACGAAGGCAAGACCACCGTGTCGCTTGGCCTGATTGCCGCGTTGCAACAACATTTTCCGCTCATCGGCTACATCAAGCCCGTCGGCCAGCGCTTTGTTGAAATCGAGGAGCAAAAAATTGACGAGGACATCGTGCTCATGGACGCGGTGTATCGCCTGAACTGCCCGCTGGTGGACATGAGCCCCATTGCCGTCGAGCCGGCCTTTACCCGCAAATACCTTGAATCGGCGAACAACGAAGCGCTGGTCCAACGCATCCAGAACGCCTTCGACCGCGTGGCGTGGGAAAAGGATTTTGTGCTCTGCGAAGGTTCCGGGCACGCGGGCGTCGGCTCGGTTTTCGATTTGTCCAACGCCCAGGTCGCGAAAACGCTCGGTTGCAAGGTCATCATCGTCACCCAGGGCGGCATCGGCAAACCGATTGACGAAGTCTGCCTCAACCAGGCGCTGTTTGAAAAGGAGGGCGTCGAAATCATCGGCGTCATCATCAACAAGGTGCTCGAGAAAAAAATTCCCGAAATCGCCCGGTTCGTTGGCCGCGGTCTCAAGCGCAAAGGGTTGGAACTGCTCGGCGTCATTCCGCATCAACAAATGCTGTGCAACCCGACGGTGGACCTGATTCGTGAGGAACTGCACGCCGAATTGCTGAATCAGCCGCCCACATTGGACACGCTCGTGGACGACGTGGTCGTGGGCGCGATGGGCGCACACAACGCCATGGAATTTTTCAAACGCGGCGTGCTGCTCATCACGCCCGGTGACCGCGAAGACATTTTGCTGGCCGCCGGGGCGACGATGAGTCCGACCGGCGAAGAAAAAATGGCGGGCATCGTGTTGACCGGCGGCATCCGCCCCGGCGACAATGTTCTCAAGGCGCTGCAAGCCCTGCCCATTCCGGTGCTGCTCGCGCAGGCGGACAGTTATCAGGTTGCGTCCAAAGTCCACAACCTCACCGTCAAAACCCGGCCGACCGACGCCAGAAAAATATCCCTCATCCGCGACATCGTCGCCAAAAACGTGAACGTCAAAAAAATCATCCAATCCTTGTAAAATGACAACCCCGCTACCCACCAATACCGTGCTGAAAAATCTGCCGACGTATCAACCCGGACGGCCCATCGAGGAGGTCGCGCGCGAACTCGGTCTGGACCCCGGCGGCATCATCAAGCTCGCGTCGAACGAAAACCCGCTCGGTCCGTCGCGCCTGGGCCTTGCCGCCATGCGCCAGGCGCTCAAGCAGGTCAACTTTTACCCCGACGGCAACGCGTTTTACCTGAAACAAAAGCTGGCCGCCAAACTCGGCGTGACGCAGGCCAATCTTGTCCTTGGCAACGGCTCCAATGAAGTCATCGAAATGGTCGGGCACGCGCTGCTCGCGCCCGGCGCGGAAGTCGTCGTGTCGCAATTTTGCTTTGCCGTCTATCCCATCGTGACCGCCCTGTTCGGCGCGAAACTCGTCGTCGTGCCGGCGAAAAATCATGCCCACGACCTCGACGCGATGCTGACCGCCATCACGCCCAACACGCGGATTGTCTTCGTCGCCAATCCGAACAACCCGACCGGCACCACCGCCGGCCGCGAGGAACTGGCGCGCTTCGTCAACGCCGTGCCGGCCGACGTCCTGCTGGCCCTGGACGAGGCCTACATCGAGTTCCTGGATGAACCGCTCGACCTGCTGCCGGAAATCCGGAGCGGCAGCAAACCGAACCTGCTGTTGATGCGGACATTCTCGAAGATTTACGGGCTCGCTGGTTTGCGGATTGGTTACGGCATCGGGCATCCCGATTTCATTGCCGCGCTCGAAAAAATCCGCCAGCCGTTCAACATCAACTCGGTGGCGCAGGCGGGCGCACTGGCGGCGCTGGACGACACCAAACACGTCGAAAAGACGCGCAAGGTCAACTCGCGCGGACTCAAACTTTACGCGCGCACGTTTCGCAAGCTCGGACTGGAATTCATTCCGTCACAGGCGAATTTCATCCTGGTGCGCGTCGGCGACGGCCAGCGCGTATTCGGGGAATTGCAGAAGCTGGGCGTGATCGTGCGGCCGATGGGCGGCTACCAACTGCCCGAATGGATCCGCATTTCCATCGGCACGCCGAAGGAGAACAAGCGGTGCCTTGAGGCGCTGAAAAAATCGGTCTAAATCAGCGCGTTTAAGGCTGCGATTCAAATACGGAAAACACAGGCAAATTGGCGAGATTAGGATATTCTTTGTGAAATTCGATGGTTGTCCCAGCAAAATTATTGGTGCCGGTCTTTAGTGCCCACTCCTCTGCAACAAGGTTCACCTTCGCATAACCAATAAAGTCTCCGATATAGACGGCTGAATTGGTTCGTGCTTCAAACGGCACGACGAATGTTTCCTTGGAGTTTTTTCCGTGAAAGGCGCGTCGCCCGAGAATTCTGTGCGTCATATCAATTCCGGCGAATCCAATAAGGCGATAATGGCCGGGCTCAACGGTAATTGCATAAACTGGCCGATTCTTATCAAAGTAAATATAGACTGGCTTGTTCAAATCTACATTCTCAAGCCAAAGCGCAATTCGATTCCCCATCGAAATTCTGTCTTCCAAATTCAAACGGCATAAAGAACCGCTGTATTTTCGTCCGGCGTGAATGTTGCGGAAACCGGTGGAACAAGATGTGCACATGAAGCCAGCAAAACCACAAGCAAGCTCCATAAAACGACCCAAGTGATTTTCATATCCTCAAATTCAAACTTTGCGAAAACCTGACGCAGAGTTCTTCGCAAAACAAGCTTGAACTGAATCTGCAAATATATTTCGCCTTGATAAAGGCTCGTCTTTTCTTCTTCACCCGCAAAAAAATTGTTTGAATCGCGGCGAAAACCGAATACTTATCTTTGCGTTGAAACACCATAACGAGCCAAAGTGAAACTGACTGATCTGCGGGGCATCCTGCAATACATTCCGCAATTCCGCGAAAAGACGTTCATCCTGAGCATTGACGGGGCGATCGTCACGGACGAGAACTTCGCGACGCTGCTGCTGGACGTGGCAGTGTTGTGGTCATTGAACATCCGGGTCGTGCTCGTTCACGGCGCATCCGCGCAAATCAAGGTGCTCGCCGGGGAGCAAAACGTCAAAGCTTCCGATCTCGACGGCGGCGGGGTTACGGACGCGGCCACGCTCAATCTTGCGCTCACCGCCGCGAACCGGCTCACGCACGAAATTCTCGAAGGGCTTTCGGCCAACGATCTTCGCGCCGCCAGCACGAATGTCATCATCGCCCATCCGATGGGCATTATTCATGGCGTGGACCATTTGTTCACCGGCAAAGTCGAGCGCGTGGACGTGGAAATGCTCCAGTCGCTCCTTTCGCAAGGCGTGGTGCCGGTGATTCCGCCGCTCGGGTTTGACGGCGATGGCAAGACCTATCGGGTGAATTCCGACGGTGTGGCGGTGGCCGTGGCCGACGCGCTCAAGGCCATCAAACTAATTTTCATCACCTCGCAGGACGGCTTGCGTTACAACGGCCAGCTCATCCGCCAGATGCTCGTGGCGGAACTGCAAAAGCTGTTGCAGCAAAATGTCGCCGGGTTTTCGCCTGAAACGCTCTCGAAGGCGCAGCACGCCGCGCTCGCCTGCCTTGCCGGAATTCCGCGCGTCCACATCATCAATGGCAAGGTGGACGAGGGCCTGCTCGCGGAAGTTTTTTCCAATGACGGCATTGGCACGCTTATTTATGCCAACGAATATCAGCAAATCCGGCCCGCGAAGAAAAAGGACATCCGGGCCATCCAATTGCTGACGAAGGCGTCGGTCGAGGCGGAAGAAATGGTCAGGCGCAGCAAGACGGTGATTGAGAAAAGTCTCGGCGACTATTTTATTTTTGAAATTGACAAGAATCCGGTCGCTTGTGTGGCGCTGCACGTTTATCCCGAACAGAAAAAGGGCGAGCTGGCGTGCCTTTACGTCAATCCGTCGCACGAAAACCAGGGCATCGGGCGGAAGCTGATTCAGTTCATCGAAAACAAGGCGCGCGAAATGGGCCTGGGCGAACTCCTCACGCTCTCGACCCAGGCGTTCACGTATTTTCAATCCAAAGGCGGCTTCGCCGAAGGCACGCCCGACGATTTGCCGCCCGGGCGCCGCGAAAAATATGAGCAGAGCGGCCGGAACTCGAAGGTGCTCGTGAAGAAATTGAAGTGACCAATCGAAACTGGCTTATGAAAACGTTGGTAAAATTTCTTCTGGTTGTTGGCTGTTTTGGAATGACCAGTTGCTTTTCCACAGTGACGAAACACAATTTAGCTGATGGATTTTTTATCAAAAGCACAACGCCTTTGCTTGAAAACTCCGGTGGAGGACGTGAGTTGCGTTATCGGTCGGCAGAAGGCAGGCAAAAGGTGGTCTGGAAATATGTGGACGATCCAGTATTGATTCACAACGGAACAGCCGTATTCATTGGCTGGTTGGAAGAGTCCAAGGAACGCTCGGGGAACACTTATCTCGCAGTGAAAATAAATGGTTCTGTAGTCGCTATTGCAAAGGCTGTTCTTACACGCGCTGCTTCAAAGAGTGGAGCGCAGCCGGAAGAGTATTTCAAACGATATGTAGAATATGAGTTGCGAGCAAAGGATGACATTGTTCAATTTGAATTTGCGACTCGCGGAGTTAACCAGCCGGATTTTCTTGTTGAATTAACTTGGGATGAGATTTCAGAAATAGTGGATACAGTGACGAAAACTGGTAAACCTCACAAAGACAAAGTATCCGGTTTAACTTATTTGGAATAAGAGCGCCGGTTTCTTGCGTCGCTCCGTGTCTCTGCGTTGAAAACTATTAAGCAGCGCTTTCAGTCTGAAAATCCGCCTTCAAAATCTGGTTGCACTTTGTCCGCTTTTATGCAAATATGCTTTTATGCGAACGACGATTGATTTGCCCAATGATTTGTTCCGCCAGGTGAAGTCGAAGGCGGCTTTGCGCGGCGAGACGTTGAAGGAATTTGTCCAGTCGGCGATTGAAAAGGAAATTTCTGTTGAAGCTCCGGCCAGTTCTTTCCGCGTGAAACTTCCGCTCATCAAATCCAAGAAACCGAAATCACTTTCGCTGACCAACGCCGAAATTGAAAACCTGCTTGCCTGACATCAACGTCTGGATTGCGCTGGCTTCCGACCGTCACGTTCATCACAAGACGGCGAAAAATTGGTTTGCGGACATTGAATCGGGCAGCGCGGGATTTTGCCGCGTCACGCAAATGGGTTTTCTCCGGCTCATCACCAATCGTCACGTCATGGGCGCGGATGTGGTGACGCAAAAAGAAGCGTGGCAGGTTTATCAAAATCTTTCCAAAGACCAGCGCGTCACTTTTTTACATGAGCCATCAGGCATCGAAGACGAATGGCGGCGGCTCACGCAAAGCGGGTCGAGTTCGACAAATACCTGGACTGACGCTTATCTCGCGGCTTTCGCCTCGATCCGCAGTTTGAAAATTGTTTCGTTCGACAGCGGAATGCGTGGGGCAGACGTAATCATTCTTCACGCCTGAAAACAGTGCCATACCAAGAATTACAAGTTTTTTCCGGCTCCTGCAAAAAACACGGCATCGTTCCAACGCGCTTTGTTCTCGTTGTCAGCGTCGCAAACCAAACCGTTTCGCTTTTCGAAAAAACCTTCGCGCCTTTGGGTCTTTGCGTTAAAAATTTTCGCTGTTCCACTTCGCGTTTTGGCATCAGCCAGGTCGCCGGCTCGAACGGCACCCCGCTCGGATTGCATCGCGTCGTGGAAAAAATTGGTGGCGGCTGGCCGGTGGGGACCGTTTTCAAGGGACGCCAGCCGGTGGGTTACACCTGGCAGGGGATGCCGGACGCAAAAATCACCACGCGCATCCTGTGGCTGGAGGGGCTGGAGCCTGGCTTCAACCGCGGCGGCAACGTGGATTCGCACGCGCGCTATATTTACATTCATGGCACCGGTGACGAGACGACGATTGGCCGGCCCATGTCGTGCGGCTGCATCCACCTTGCCGCCGATGATTTGATTCCGCTCTTCGACAAATTGCCGGGCGGCACACTGGTGTGGATTTGCCGGTGAGTATTGCCAGCACCGGCAACCAACTCATGCCGGATTACCGCATCCATGCGGCGGTCACGTGACGGTTTTGAGGTGGGAAAAGATGCGGGAGACGAACACAAAGGCATCAAATGGTTTGACGATATAATCGGCAGCGCCAAGTTCAAAGCAATGCTGCCGGTTTCCCTCGCACAAACGTCCGGAAACAAAAATGACCGGTGTGTGGCATAAGCGCGGGTCTCGTTTCAAACGGCGGCAGACTTCCAAACCGCTGATGTCCGGCAAATCAATGTCCAGCGTGATTAAATCAAATTCTCCTGCCTGTGCCAGCCGCATCCCCTCCGTTCCCGTTTTGGCGCCCACGGCCTTACACCCCACCCGTTTCAACAGGTAAATCATCGTCTCCGAAACCGCTGGCTGGTCTTCAACGACCAGGATTTTTGGTTTGACGGGAGTTGCGGTCATGGTCCGGCTCTCATTTCACCGGGGTGCCGTGGCGGGCCAATTTTTCGCGGATGGCGTTGCGGACGAATTTGGAACGGTCCGAATCTTCTTTTCTGGCACCTTGATCCAGCCGTGGCAGAAGCTTTCCCGGCACCCAGACCGCCAGCAACTTGCCCTTTGGCTTTTTCCCTGAGCCACGCTTCATGGCCTGGTGTATATATTCAATCTATATTCATGTCAACATTTTTTTGGTATTTTCGGTGGCAAAGCAGTATATATGAATCGCCATGCCCAATCAGCGCGCACCAGGTCAAAAATTGCTGCCCATTGCCGTGGACGAGAAATTTCTCCGGGAATTGGACGCCGGACTGGGGCCGGCCGGCTACCGGAACCGTTCGCAATTTATCCGGGACGCCATCATCGAAAAATTATTGCGCGCGGACATCTTCCTTTCCAAGGAACTGGCTTTGCCGCCGCATCGAATTGGAAAGAGCCGGGGGGCTTCCGCCAAGAGCCGTTATCCGATTCACCGCCCGTCCGAATATGCGTTGAACGAGAAGGCGGATTCAAAAAAAGCCGGGGTTGCCGGACGGAAATCCGGCTCAAAGTAAGAGCGTTGCTTTTTTTAAGGCCGGAAGCGTTTCAGGCCACGGTTGCCAGGGAGGCCGGGCAGGGGATGCCCATTGAAAAACAACCACCACCCGAATAAAAACCAGAGCCGGGCTGCTGTCCGCGCGTGCGAAAACCGATTCGGGTGACAGTCGCCAAGGAGGTGGGGGTGAAGAACCCCGCTGAAAAAACGACTGTCCGCCCGAACCAAAATCTAAAACCCGCGTTGTCTCCGCCGCGCATCAAAAAGCCATTTGCGCAGCAAACCTTAAATTGAAAAGAACCAATCGGACACTTTCATGCTGTAATGGAAGCCGGTTTCATCCTCATAACCAACCGGCACCCGGGCTTCGATTACGGCACGCAATTTCGCGATGAATCGAATCGGAAACCTGACCTCATGCCATGCAATCCGCAGGGGGTTGCCGACAGATGACGAAGACATCGTTTGTTCAACGTGGCGTTCCGCTAATTGACTGCCAGCAATCATGTTATGACAATCCACGCCCAGGCCGAAATGTGCTCCCCATTTTTTGGGAACAACTTAGCAATAATTGCAGAATCAATCCGACTTGTCTGTCGGACCATTTGTGAAGGAAGAACGACCATGGGTTGCGAAGAACGCTGGAAACTTCGCACTTTTCACTTTGGCTTTTTGGCTTACCTTCTTGCCACATGACTTTGAATGAGCAGATGACGCGACTGGCCAGACAGGCCAGGCTGGCGTCGCGCGAACTCGCCCAACTCACGACGGCGGAGAAAAATTCGTGTTTGCTCGCGATGGCGGCTGCGCTCGAAAAAAACGCCGACGCTATCAAACAGGCCAACGCGCCCGACATGGACGCCGCCGCGAAGTCCGGCCTCTCATCGGCCATGCTCGACCGCCTCAAGCTCGACGACCAACGCATCGCTGCGATGGCGAAAGGTTTGCGCGAAGTGGCGGCGCTGGCGGATCCGGTTGGAAGAATCCTGGACGAACGCGTCCGGCCCAACGGCTTGAAGCTCCAAAAAATTTCCACGCCCATTGGCGTGGTGGTCATCATTTACGAATCGCGTCCCAACGTGACGGCGGATGCGGCGAGTCTGTGCTTCAAATCCGGCAACGCGGTGATTTTGCGCGGCGGCCGGGAGGCACTGGATTCGAACCAGGCCATCGCACGAATCATGATTGAGGCGGGGAAACAGGCGCTCGCGAAATTTCCCGGGCACGCGATTCAGGTCGTACCCGTGGCCGATCGTGAGGCGATTCCCATTTTGCTGTCGCTCACGCAATACATTGACCTGTGCATGCCCCGCGGCGGCGAAGGCCTCATTCGCGCCGTGGCCGAATGCTCCAAGGTGCCGGTCATCAAACATTACAAGGGCGTCTGCCACGTCTATGTGGACGCCGACGCGGACTTGAAAATGGCCGGGGAAATCGCGATGAATGCGAAAGTCCAGCGTCCCGCCGTGTGCAACGCCATGGAAACGCTGCTGGTGGACGGCAAAATCGCCAAAACCTTTCTGCCGATCATCGGCCAGCAACTTGGCGAAAAGCATGTGCAACTGCGCGTTGACCCGGCTGCCGAGGCAATTTTGAAATCCGAAATCCTCCCGCAGGGCGGGACGAAATCCGAAATCCGGCGGGCGACCGAACAGGATTTTTACACCGAATACAACGATTACATCCTGAACGTCCGCGTTGTGGATGGCGTGAAAGCGGCGATTGACCACATCAATCAATATGGCTCGGCGCATTCGGACAGCATTGTCACGAAGAACGAGGCGCACGCGAAGCAATTCCTGGCCGAAGTGGATTCCGCGGCGGTTTATTGGAACGCCTCGACGCGCTTTACCGACGGCGGCGAATTCGGGATGGGCGCGGAAATCGGCATCAGCACCGACAAAATCGGCGCCCGCGGCCCGATGGGCCTGGAGGAATTGACGAGCTACAAGTGGCTTGGCATCGGCACCGGCCAGGTGCGGACCTGACGCATGAAATTTCTTCAAAAAATTATCATTGTGTCATTTGTTTTCGGATGTTTCCAAAATGATTCTTTTGCGCTGGCGGGGGAAAATGGTTCCAAAATCGGAGATGTTCCGCCGCCGCTAATTTTGAGCGAAACAGTTCAAGGGCCGTCGCCAAATGAAATCAGCTGGGACAAGCTCAAGGGCAAAGTGGTGGTGCTGGAATTTTGGAACACGGCTTGCGCGCCGTGCATTGAAGCCATTCCGCATCTGAATGATTTGGTCGGGCAATTTAGCAACCGGGTGGTTTTCATTTCGATTTCAGACGACAACGGGGATTATCTTAAAAAATATCTGAAACGGAAACCGATCAAGAGCTGGGTGGTTTTGGACGGACTTTTGAATCCAACCAGAACGGCTTTTGATGTGCATGGCATTCCTCACACTGTAATCGTGGATGCGTCGGGAAAAATCGCCGCCATAACTCATCCAGCTGTACTTGAAGCAAAAAACTTGGAAGAAATATTGGCGGGAAAACCATGCAGCTTGCCGGCACCACAATTGTATTCGCCGGACGACAGAGATGTCGTTGCCGTTACCAATCCGGCTCCAACGAAGGTTGAAATTTCGATCAAAGGTCCATTTCCAAAGCCTGAGAGAGGCCCATTTGATTCTCGCAGCTGGGGCAGGTCGGAATCTTTTCCTGATTTTGAAGCCGGGAAAGCATCTTTGGAAGATGTCATTCCGGCATTTTTCGACATCAGCCCGAAACTGGTTTTCGCAAAAACCAAATTGCCCGAGGGATTTTATGATATTTCCGCCATTGCGCCCCAAGGGGAAACGCTGGAATTGAAACAACAATTCGCCAAAAAACTCGAAACGAATTTCGGCATTGAAGTTCAAACGAAAAAACAAAACGTGAAAGTTTATGTCATGACTGTTTGTTCGACCAATGCTCCCGGGATCAAACAAGTTCAGCGCAGGGGCGGTGGCGGCCAAAGACCCGGCGGATTTTATCTCAACGGGACTAAAATGGATGACATCGCTTCTTTCATGGAACTTTCCCTTGATAAACCAATCGTCAACGAAACGGGCCTGGCCGGTCGTTGGTCGGTGGATGTCAGATGGCAGATGTCAAAATCGGAATTAAACTCCGATTCAAATCCAGACTCCGACAAAGTTATCAAAGCAGTTCGGGAACAATTAGGTTTGGAACTGACTTCAACCAACCGGACGCTTGAAGTTCTTGAAATTACAAAGACGAAAAATTGATTTTCACTTGTGGCTCCAACAAATCCTGAAACCGTTGCCCGTTTTGTCCGCGATCAGATTCCCGCCGGTGGACTTTTCGCCGGACAATAATGGCGCATCAAAACCCCGCTTGCCAGCGTGTGATTGTGGCGTTAACTTTGCCACATGAGTGCATTGACCTTGGATCGCGTGCTGACCAGCGCTGAAGCCCTGCCTGCCGAGGAACAGGCAATGCTGGAGGAATTATTGCGCCGCCGCCGCATCGAAAGCTGGCGCGCGGAAACGGCGGCGGATGCCGCGCAGTCGGCCAAGGCGCTCCGCGCCGGGAAACTCAAGCCGCAGTCCGCCGAGAACGTCATCGCCCATCTTCGCGCCGCCAAGTGAGCCATGCGCGAACTGGTTCTCACGCCCAAGTTTGAGCGCGCTTTCCGCCGTCTCGTTCGCAAAACGCCGGGGTTGCAGCCGCGAATCGAACAAATCTTGCGGCGGATGTCTGAAGACCTGGCTGATCCGCGTTTGAAAACCCATCATTTGAGCGGCCAGCTTGCCGGGTTGCACGCGTGTTCGGCAGCCTACGATTGCCGGATTGTTTTTTCCAAACAGAAAAATTCGAAAACCGGGGCGGAAATCCTGCTGCTCGTCAACATTGGCTCACACGAAGAAGTGTATTGACCGAAACGGCAAAATTCATCCGCGATGCGCTGCCGCCGGGCGGCTTGTTCGCCGGTCAGGAGTGGAGCATCAAAACCCCGCTTGCCAGTCCAGTGCGTCAGCGTTAGTTTTATTCCATGAGTGCGGTTGAAATCCTTGCCGAACTGCCCAAGCTGACGGACGAAGAGCGTTCCGCCGTCCGCCGCCGCCTGCGCGAACTGGACGAGCGGGACGAGGCGCAGTTCCTCCACGAGTCCGCCGACGCGATGTTCCGCGACATGGACAAACAGGAAGTGGAACGGTTGCCAGCGTGAAACTGGAGCGCAAACTCGGCGAACTCACGAGCGCGGAAATGGATTTGGTTCTCGACTGGCTGGCGGAACGCTTGGGCTTGTAATTTCTTCATGTCACCTCAACAAGCAGCAACATTCATCCGCGATACGCTCCCGCCCGGTGGATTGTTCGCCGGGCTTGATGATTTTCACTCCGGGTTGGCTCCAGCTGCACGAACGAACGGGCGTCCCCTTTAATGATGACACGCAAAAGAATGCGCCGGCACGATTTCTGATGTATTTTTTTGAAGCTGCCTATGCGAAATCCTGCTTTGAAGTGCCGTGCCGGAGGCAAATGGTCATGCCGGCTGTTGGCATTGGCATTCATGTTTCAATTGACGGCGCGTGCCGACCAGATCATTTACGACGACGCGCGGCAAAACGGCTGGGCGGATTGGGGGTGGGCAACCATCAACTACCTCAACACTTCCCCCGTCCATGCCGGCAGCGATTCCATCAGCGTCACGATTTCCGGCGCGTGGCAGGGAATTCAAATCTGGCATCCCGACTTGGATTCCACGCCTTACGCCAGCCTCAGCTTCTGGCTCCATGGCGGTTCCAGCGGTGGACAAAAACTACAGGTCTATGGTTTGATTGATGTCGGGGGCACCAACAACTTTGCCACCAGCCCGCGTTACTACATTGGCCCCCTGGTAGCCGGCACCTGGCAACAGTTTACTGTTCCACTCTCCGCGCTGAACGTGGCCAGCGTGGCCAACTTCACCGGCTTCGTCATCCAGGACTCGCAGGGCACCGCGGAGCCGACCTTTTACGTGGACGACATTTCGCTGGTCGCCAATGTTGTCACTAGCGGCACCAACGCGCCGGTTTCCATCTCGGTTGATGCGCAGGCCAACCGTCACGCGATCAACCCGTTGATATACGGCGTGGCCTTCGCCAGCAGCAGCCAGCTTCTGGATTTGAACGCGCCGCTCCATCGTTCCGGCGGCAACGGGACAACCACTTACAACTGGCAGAATAACGCCTGGAACCATGCAGCCGACTGGTATTTTGAAAGCATCGCCGAAAGCAGCAGCGCCGCCGGCGGCGACGGCGATGATTTCATTACCACCTCCAAAAATGGCGGGGCGCAGGCGATGCTGACCATTCCCATCATCGGCTGGGTGGCCAAATTGGGGCCGGGTCGCGCCATTCTGGCGAGTTACAATACCAACAAATATGGTCCGCAAACGGGCACTGATCCGTGGTTCCCGGCGGCGGGCAACGGCGTTTCACTGGCCACCGGCTTGAACATCACCACCAACGATCCAACTGATGCGAACCTGCCCGCAGACACAAACTTTCAGGCCGGTTGGGTGCAACATCTGACGAACACGTGGCACTCCGCGACCAATGGCGGATTGCTTTATTACATCATGGACAACGAGTGGAGTCTCTGGCAGTCGACGCATCGCGACGTGCATCCCGTGGGCCCGACCATGGATGAGGTGTTTACCAATTATTGCAAATACGCGACGATGGTGAAAGGCATTGACCCGAATGCGCTGGTCGCCGGCCCGGAAGAATGGAGCTGGCCGGGCTATTTTTACAGCGGCTACGATCAACAATGGTCTGGCGCGCACAACGATTACAACCCGGCGCATTATCCCGACCGCATGGCACATGGCGGACAGGATTTTGGGCCGTGGTTTTTGAGCCAGGTTAACCTGCGCAGTCAGGCGGCCGGCAAGCGGTTGCTGGATGTTTTTACCCTTCATTGCTACCCGCAGGAAAATAACGTGGGCACCGATGCGGCTGACTCCACGACTGCGCTGTTGCGGAACCAATCAACCCGCCAGTTCTGGGACACCAATTACGTGGATCCGAGCTGGATCAACAGCGTTATCGCGCTTATTCCCCGGATGCGGAGTTGGGTGACGACCAATTATCCCGGCACAAAGATCGGTATTACCGAATATAACTGGGGAGCCGAACCGTCCATCAATGGTGCGACGGCTCAGGCCGATATTCTTGGCATTTTTGGCCGGGAAGGACTGGATCTGGCTACGCGCTGGACGACGCCCGCCACCAACACGCCCACTTACAAGGCCATGAAGCTGTATCGTAATTACGACGGCAACAAATCCACGTTCGGCGACACCAGCATCCAGGCGGCCGTGCCCAATCCGGACAACGTCGCCGCTTTTGCCGCGGTACGGACCGGCGACGGCGCGATGACCATCATGGCCATCAACAAAGACCTCAACAATGCGACGCCGATAACGCTGAACATCACCAACTTCACCGCCACCGGGCCGGCGCAGGTGTGGCAACTCACTTCCGCCAACACCATCAGCCATTTGTCCAACACCGGGTTGACGAATGGAGTTTTGAGCCAGGTGTTGCCGGCACAAAGCATCACGCTTTTTGTTCTCCCCGGCGCAACCGCCTTCCATCTGCGAATCGGAACCAACCGTCCGCCCGGTCAGTTGGAACTCTGGCTCAACGGCCAGGCCGGACAGAGCTACGTGCTCCAATCCGGCACCGACCTGGTTCACTGGGTGGCCGTCAGCACCAACGCGCTCTCCAGCAATTCATTCAGTTTTCTTGTCGCCACGACCAACACGGCAAAAATGTTTTACCGCGGCCGCTTAAATTCGCCATAACGTTTCGGGCCATCCTGTTTTTTGACGATGGGCAGCGGGTGCCCGATTCAACTCTCGACGAGCACGGCTTGGTTGGATAAACTTGTCCCATGAGACGAAGGGCATCTTCAACGCGTTTATCCGCCGCCGCGTCGCATCGCTGGGCTAAAAAACTGGCCGGCGATGTCGCCGTCGTGATGTCGCGCCATCCCGAGGCCGACCCGGAGGATGTGCGTCTCACGTTGATCTCACTGCAATCGCCGCCGTTGGTGCGGCTGAACCGGAGTTTGCGCCGTGGCCGAGGTTTTACCGCTTTCAGAAGCTGAACTCCGGCTGTTGGAGTCGCTACTCCGCCATAAAATCCGTTTTATGGTGGTGGGACTTTCCGCCGCCGCGCTGCAAGGCGCGCCCGTCGTCACCGAGGACATTGACCTCTGGTTTGACGATTTGAGCAACCCGAAATTGTCGCAAGCCCTGGTCAAAGTGGGCGCAGCCTACATTCCACCGTTCGGCATCAACCCGCCCATGCTCGGCGGTCCGGGCAGCGACCCTTTTGACGTGGTCATTCGCATGGACGGGTTGGGGAAGTTTGCCGACGAATGGAAACACTCCCTGGAAATCAAAGTCGGCAAACTACAACTCAAGGTGCTGTCGTTGGAACGCATCCTGGCCAGCAAGCAAGCCGCGAACCGTCCCAAAGACCGGCTCGTCATTCCTGTTTTGCAAAACACGCTCCGCACGCTGCAAAGCAAACAGACGCTGAACAAAAAGCGAATCAAGAAATGAACGCGCCGCCTAATGGGGCTAAACGAATTGACCAGTTATACCATTTTCCGATAATAATCGGCACCTATTCCAGACGGTAGGGCCGTGCTGCTGCGCGGCCATCATACCCGGCGGCGCAGCAGCGCCGCCCTACCCATTGCACCGATTGTCTCTGGGAATTGGTATTACAAGTGGATTGGCATCGGGAACGGACAGGTTGGAATCTAAAAATATGAAAAAACTATTATGTTTATCCTGCTGGTTTGCCTCACTTTCAATGCTCGCACAGCCGGACATGGAAGGAACGACTTTGACCAAAGTCGGACAAGCCGCACCGCCAATCCACATTACGACTCTTGATGGGAAAAACTTTGATTTGAAGGACGCCAAAGGCAAAGTTGTGTTGGTTAATTTTTTCGCGGCATGGTGCGGGCCGTGCATGGCTGAAATGCCACATTTACAGGGCGAAATATGGAATAGGTTTAAGGATAAAAATTTTCTAATGGTCGCGATTGACCGTGAAGAAACCGAGCAGGTTGTCAAAGATTGCCAGAAGAAATACCAGCTTGGATTTCCGATTGCCTGCGACCCAAAGCGTAGTGTGTATTCTGAATTCGCGACAAAATACATTCCACGCAATTTTCTGATCAATGCTGATGGCAGCATTGTTTTTCAATCAATAGGTTACAGCGAGCCTGAATTCAAGAAGCTCATTGCCATGATCGAAAAGGAAACTGCCAAGACTCACTGATTTTAATACTGTCGTTGTGCTTGCCCAAAACATTTCTTTAGTCGAGCGCGCCCGTTTTATCCGCGATCAAATTCCAGCTGGCGGACTCTTTGCCGGACTCGACTGGCGCATTTCCCCAACGCCGTTTCCGATCGGTGAAAACCTGGCAAAGGAAATCGAATCGCTCGGCCGCGTGCTGCTGCAGTTTTACCGGGCGGTCAATTTGCTTTACCGCAAAAGCGCCGAGGGCAAACAGCCGGAATGGATTGCCCGCTGGCTCGACCTCGGCAAACCGGCGGAACTCATTGCGCTCCAGCGTTCGCCTGCGCTCAAAAACGACGTGCCGCGCGTTATTCGCCCCGATTTGCTGCTCACAGAGCAGGGGATCAGTATCACAGAATTGGATTCCGTCCCCGGCGGCATCGGGCTGACAGGCTGGCTCAACCAGACGTACAGCAGCGTGTTGCCGGCATCTTGCCGGCAAATCTCGAATGCAGAACGGAACTGCCAGCAAGATGCTGGCAGCACGTTGATCGGCGGTGCGGACGGCATGTTGCGCGGGTTTGAATCCATCTTCGGCGACGCCAAAACGGTTCACATTATCGTGTCCGAGGAAGCGGCGACGTATCGGCCGGAGATGAGTTGGTTGTGCGAACAGCTCGGCCCACGATTCACGGTTCACGATTCACGTTTCAACGATTTCGCCGATGGCAACGCGATTTACCGGTTTTTTGAATTGTTCGATTTGCCGAATGTGGCGAATTCAAAGAAAATTTTCGATCTCGCTGCCGGGAAGCGGATTCGCCTCACGCCGCCGCCGAAGCCGGTGTTCGAGGAAAAAATGCTCTTCGCGCTTTTGTGGAATCGCAATTTGCAAAACTTCTGGCGGCAGGAACTCGGCGAGAACTTTTTTGCGCGGCTGAAAAAGCTGGTTCCTTACACGTGGATCGTTGACCCGACGCCATTGCCGCCACAGGCGGCGATTCCCGAATTGAATCTCACGGACTGGCAGCAACTCAAAACCCTGTCGCAGAAAGAGCGCGATCTGATTTTGAAAGTGTCGGGCTTCTCGGCTCATGCCTGGGGCGCGCGCGGGGTTTTTCTCGGCAGTGATTTGTCGCACGAAGATTGGGCAAAGGCGGTGGATGATGCCATTCAACATTTCGAGCAGTCGCCGCGCGTTCTCCAGCGTTATCACAAACCCGCGCTGGTCGAGACGCAGTGGTTTGACTTCGCGAAGAATGAAGTTGTGCCGATGAAAGGCCGGGCGCGGCTGTGTCCGTATTATTTTGTGTCCGGCGAGGGCGACGCGGCGCGCCCGCAACTCGGCGGTGTGCTGGCAACCATCGTTCCCGCCGACAAAAAAATTGTTCACGGCATGGCCGACGCGATTCTCGCGCCCTGCGCGGTGTAGTCTGACACGTTGACCTGCGAAATGGCCGCGCACAGTTCCTGCGGCTTCAGGTGACCGCCCTTGACGCGCAAGCCTGAATCCGGCAAAGGAATGTGAAAGATTGAATTGGATTGCCCATGTGCTACAAAAATAAACGACCCTATTCTTTCATAAGAATCCTCATTCCGTCCGCCCCATTCCGGAAGGCCAGCCTGGTCGGGGTTGCGGTTTTGACCCTGACGGCCGCCGTCGTTGCCGAAGAAACCAACCCCGCGCCGGTTATGGTCAACACCGCTGCCGAGCCGGTGCAGACCGGCATCTTTCAACCGACCTGGGAGTCATTAAAACAATATCAATGCCCGGAATGGTTTCGGGACGCGAAGTTCGGCATCTGGGCGCACTGGGGGCCGCAGTGCGAGCCGGAGGACGGCGACTGGTATGCGCGCGGCATGTATCAGACTGGCGCCGGGCAGTATAAATTTCACACGAACCACTATGGTTCACCCGCACAGTTCGGTTTCAAGGATGTGATTCATAAATGGAAGGCGGAGAACTGGGACCCGGAAAAGCTCATGGCGCTCTACAAACGCGCCGGGGCGCAATACTTCTTCGCGCTGGCCAACCATCATGACAACTTTGACAACTGGAACAGCCGGTATCAGCCGTGGAACTCGGTCAACGTCGGGCCGAAAAAGGATTTGATTGGCGGCTGGGCCAGGGCGGCGCGGAAAAATGGATTGCGCTTCGGCGTCAGTGTGCATGCCGCGCATGCCTGGACTTGGTATGAGCCGGCGCAGGATTATGACGGCAAGCTCACCAAGGCCGACGGCCAAGGCCAATGGTGGGACGGTCTCGATCCCCAGGACCTCTACGCACAAAACCATGCGCGGAGCCGGGACAGCACCAACCCGCGGGCCATTCATTCCCAGTGGAATTGGGGCAACGGTGCGAGCCTTCCCGACCAGGCCTACTGCGACAAGTTTTACAACCGCACGGTTGACCTCATCAATAAATACCACCCGGATTTGATTTATTTTGACGACACGGCGCTGCCGTTGTGGCCCATCAGCGACGCGGGGTTGAAGATTGCCGCGCATTTTTACAACAGTAACATCAAGTGGCACGGCGAACAGGACGACGGCGTGCTGTTCGGCAAAATCCTAAACGAGCAGCAACGCCAGTGCATGGTGTGGGACATCGAACGCGGCCAGGCCAATAAAATCGAACCGCAGCCGTGGCAGACCGACACCTGTCTGGGCAACTGGCATTACGACCGCGGCCTCTACAACCGCAACGGCTACAAGAGTGCGAAAACGGTCATTCAAACGCTGGCCGACATTGTCAGCAAAAACGGCAATTTGTTGCTTAACGTTCCCGTGCGCGGCGACGGCACGATTGATGACAAGGAAATCAAGGTGGTGGAAGGCATCGCGGCGTGGATGGACATGAACCGGGAGAGCATCTTCGGCACACGTCCGTGGAAAGTGTTTGGCGAAGGTCCGGCTTCCGGCGGTGCGGCGTTGAGCGCGCAGGGATTCAACGAAGGGAAAGGCAAGCCGTTCACCGCCCAAGATGTCCGTTTCACGAGCAAAGGCAATACGCTTTACGCCATTGTGCTGGGCTGGCCGACGAACGGCGTGAGCATCAAGTCGCTCGGCAAATCCGCCGGGCTGCTCGACAATCCCATCCGCAAAATTGAATTGCTCGACGGCGGGCAAAAAAAATCGCGGCAGCCAGTCGAACATCTCGCCACGCTGCTGATGCAGCATGATTGCAGTGAAAAACTCAAGTGGACGCAAACCGACGACGCGCTCGTCATCCGGCAACCGAAGAACCAACCGGGGGACATCGCGATTGTGTTCAAAATCTTTCTGCGCGGTTCCTGATTCGGTAAAATCAAGCCATCCTTTCAGCTTTGTGGTAGGCTGAAGTCCGGGAAAATGCCTGACTCTAAATCAAGTTCACCCAAGGGAATCGCTGCCGACATCGTGCGTCGTTTGCACGGTGCGGGTTTCAGCGCGTTCTGGGTCGGCGGCTGCGTGCGCGATTTTTTGCTGGGACGCGAGCCGGGCGATTACGACATCGCCACGTCTGCGCTGCCGGAGCAGATCGAAAAACTGTTCAAACGCATCGTCGCTGTCGGCCGCAAATTCGGTGTGATGGTCGTCGTTGAAAACGGCCGGCCATTCCAGGTCGCCACGTTTCGCGCCGAGGCGGATTATCGCGACGGCCGGCATCCGGAGCAGGTCACGTTCGGCGACGCCGAAGCCGATGCGCAGCGGCGCGATTTCACCGTGAACGGACTTTTCTACGATCCGGTCGCGGAAAAGCTCCACGATTGGGTCGGCGGTGAAAAAGATTTGCGCGCGAAAATCATCCGCACCATCGGCTCGCCGGGCGAACGGTTCGCCGAAGACCATTTGCGTTTGCTGCGCGCGGTGCGGTTTGCCGCGCAATTGGGTTTTGAAATCGAGCCGCAAACCTTTGCCGCGGTCAGGACACTCGCGCCGAAAATCGAACTCATCAGCGCCGAGCGGATTCGCGACGAACTCATCAAATTGTTTTCTCCACCGCACGAAAACGTCTCCCTCTCCTCCCCAAAAGGAGGAGAGGGCAGGGGTGAGGAGGCCGATAATTTCAAAACTCAACCCCCCTCACCCCGGCCCTCTCCCCGCTTGGGCGGGGTGAGGGGGAAAATGATGTCGCCTGCCGCGCGCGGTCTGGTTTTGTTGCGCGACAGCGGATTGCTGCCCGGTGTTTTGCCCGAACTCGTTGCCACCATAGTGTGCGAGCAATCGCCGGATTTTCATCCCGAAGGCACGGTGTTTGAGCACATCCGGCTGATGCTGGAGAAACTGCCGCCGAACGCGCATCCATCGCTGCCGTGGATGGTGATTTTGCATGACATCGCCAAGCCGGCCACGGCCGAGCGCGATCCAGCCACGGGCAAAATCCATTTCTATGGCCACGAAAAAGTCGGCGCGGCGCTGGCGGAAAGGATTTTGCAGCGGTTGCGCTTTCCGAAAAAGCAAACGGACGAAATCGTCGCGTGCGTGCGGCAGCACATGCAGTTCAAGGACGTGAAGCAAATGCGGAAGGCCACGCTGCGGCGGCTGCTGTTGCGCGAGACATTTCCGCTCGAACTCGAATTGCACCGGCTGGACTGCCTCGGCTCGCACGGCGATTTGGATCTCTACGATTTTTTGATCGAGCAGGCGGCGGAATTGGAGAAACAGCCGGCGATTCGACCGCCGTTGCTCACCGGCGACGATTTGATTGCACTGGGCGTGAAACCTGGTCCGGCGATGGGTGCATTGCTCGCGGAAATCCGCGAAAAACAGTTGCAGGATGAACTAAAAACGCCGCGCCAGGCCAGGGCGTGGGCAAGGAAACGGCTGGCGCATGGCTGACGAACCGGTTCAACTGCCGATTGACGGGGTGCTGGATTTGCACACGTTCCAGCCGCGCGAGGTGAAGGATCTGGTGCCGGACTATCTGATTGCGTGTCAGGCGCGCGGCATCCTCCAGGTGCGCATCATCCACGGCAAAGGCATCGGCAACCTGCGGCGCACCGTCCACGCCATCCTGGCGAAACATCCGGACGTTGTGTCGTTCGCGCTGGACCACCCGCAATTCGGCGGCTGGGGCGCCACCCTCGTCCAATTGCGGAAGTCGCCGGCGTGAAACCGGTTTACAGGCGGATGACAAACCGTTTTTCGTCTCCGGGCCGCGGAAAGATCAGGAGCTTTTTGCCGTCGGGCAACGTGGCCAGCCCGACCGGTGTGTTCGGGAAAAGCGCCAGGAGTTCGTCGTCGGTCAGAGAGCGCGGTTGAATGGAGGCAACGGGTTTTGTCGGGGGCAACGATGCCTGGACGGATGGCCGGTGCGTTTCCTGCCTATTTGCGGTACAAGACAATCGTTCCGTTCTCCACCTGATACCGAAGCCCCACCGGCCCGAGAATCTCCTCCAATGCGTCGCGGCAGGATTTATCCCGGATCGCCACGCCTTCCACCCAGCGGCGGCAGACGGGATCGGTTTGGGCGAAGGATTTCTGGAAGTCGTATTGAAGGCCTGCCTGCTCGGCGAGGCTCCTGACGATGTCTTGCACGCTGGCCTTCTCGGTGGCGTAGCTGACCTTGGTCTCCAAACGCGGGTCGGTGGAAGCCGGTTTCGCCGCCACTCTGATCTCCGGCCAGCCAAAAAACGCCCGCCACTCCTTGTCCAACGTCGTGCTGTCCTTGCCGAAAACTTGCTTGAAGATTGACTCCGGCAACTTCCCTCCATTGCTGGCTTTGGCCGAGGCCAGGCATTGACGACGAAAGTCATTGAACCTGGCGCAGCCATAGGTTTCTTCGAGGAAGAACATCGCCGCCACGGCTTCATCAAAAGCGTCCTTGCCGTGGCGATCCAACTCCGCGAGCGGGCCGATGGGACCCTTCGGCAGCCGGCTGCTGAGTTCCTTCCTGAGGTCGCGGTGTTCGGCGTCCAGCCGTGCGCGTTCCTGGAAATAGATGCAGGAGAATTCGCCACACCACCAGTTCTGCGGCTTCCGACCTAGGAACGCGAAGTTGAAGAGGTGCGTCTCTTCGTGCAACAGGCTGGTCAACAGGAACGGCAGTTCGCCTTGCTCGCCGGTGCGCATGGCGCTCACGGATTGGCTGCAACGCGAATGGCCACGCTCGTTAGGCACCAGGAAGGCCTTGATCGGTGTCGAGGGCTTGGCGGGGTTGCGGCCACTGAGGAAGACATACACGCGATCCAGCAACCGGTACAACTCCGCCACCTTCGCCCTGTCCGCGGAAGGCTGGAAATACAGTTGATGATGCCCAGTCGACACCATCTGCCAATCGCGGTTTTCCAGGTCCTCACCCAACCCACCCAGCTCACCGGCACCGACGCGCACCGTGACAGGGACGGGCATCGCAACATCGCTCCGCTGCCAGAGCGTCACCCAGTCGTTGGCCGGGGGATTGGCAACATCCGCAGCGAAACCCGACACTGCCGCGAACGTCAGGGTGAGGGCCACGCTCAGGGAGACGATGAGGAAAAAGATGGCCGCCAGACTTTGCAGATGCAGTTTGGAATTCATGGTGGAATTGTTTTTTGTTTTTCTGTCCACTCTGCATTAGCCCAAACCGGCAGAAATGCCTCGAACAATTTGCGCCGGCGCCCGGGTAGCCGGCAATGCAAAAATCACCGCGATTTCAGCGGCTCCAAAAATACTTTGCGGATTTCAAATTCGCCGCCTTCGCTTTGAAAGCCAATCGTACCGGCCGTCACGGTGCATTCGGTCGCTTCGTTCATGAATTTGCCGTTGACGTAGGCTTTGACGTCGCTGCCGGAGCAGACCATTTCGTAATTGTTCCACTCACCGACGGGTTTTTCATTTGAGGGTCCCTGCTTCGGGGCCGGCGCGTTGGCGTCCATGCCTTTGTGTTCCTTGCATTCCGCACCCGCCATCAAAATCCAATCGCCTTGATTGCTGTATTTCCCCTGGGCCTGGATACAGGGGGGCCAGACTTCATCCGGCAATTGCATGTGCAGGAGCACGCCGGTGTTGTCGGCCTTGGGCGCGACTTTCACGAAGCGCCATTCAACCGTGAGTTTGTAATCGCGGTAATTTTGTTTCGTGCGGAGATAACCGGTTGGTTTGCCGGTGCAATGAATCACGCCGTTGGTGACGGTCCAGGCCAGTGCGGGGTTGGCGTTTGACCTCATACAAAACGTCCAGCCGGAAAAATCTTTGGCGTTGAAAAGCTCGATGCCACTGGCCGGGGCGGTGCCGGGCGAAATCTCCGCCGCCGCACATTTCTCACAGTTTGCCAGAGCCAAAAAAAACGTCGCGGCCAGGCAGATTGAAAGTTTGTTTTTCATGATCGGAAAGAGTTGGCGTGCTGACGTGGCAAGTCAAGCGCGGCTCGTTCCGATCAGAATCTTTGAGAACCCATCATTGTGCCTTCGTTTGAAACACCAGCAGATAGGGTACGGCGGAATGACCTTGCGCGTCTTTGAAGCCGTGAAAATTCGGGCTGTTGAGCCAGTAACCATACGTCTTGTTCGGTTCCAGTTTCACCTTCAGGATACACGTGCGATGATTGGTGTCGTAGTGAGGCTTCCCGATACTTGTCGCGTCGGAATCCTTCCACACGGTGCTCCAGCTCCAGGATTGATCCATCATGTCCTTGCTGAACGTGACGCGAATCTCCATTTCGCCGGGCGCAACGTCCTTGGTACCGGCTTCAGGAACCGTTTTCACGACGGCGGGTGCCATGGAATCAATGTCCTGTCCCTGGCAGATCTGCGGCGCGAATTGACAAATCGCGCCGATGGCGAGTGTGGTGAGCAATGTTTTCGTTTTCATATTTTTGATTTTCAGTTTTGTTTGGTTTGGAGAGTCTGCTGCCTGGCGACGATTCTCAGTTCAATCCAGAACTTGTGGTACTGCCTGGACTGTGCCAGCCGAGCCTTCCACTCATCCGTCCATCGCCTCCGTCTTTGATGGTGAGGAAACGTTTTTCACCCGGCGTGGGAGTGTCCTGTTTGAATAATTTGAATGCGTCTTTCTTGGCGTTGATTCCGGTCGCGGCTGGCGGCTGAAAAGCGGCATCGGGCAAAGGCTGGTTGAGTTTTTCATAGTGGAATCGAAAGGTCTGGGAACTGTATTGGCTGGTTTCAACAACCTGTGCGGGCAAAAACGTCTCAGCATCTATCCACCATTCCAATTTGGCGGCAAAGACGCGGTCGTATTCATTTTGCGGTTGCTGAACCATCCAGCTTTGGATGCGATGGCAAACGCGCCCATCCAATTGCGTCTGGCCTTGATAAACCAGCCGTCCTTGCGCAATCGCTTCCGCCACCGTCAACTTCGTCAAGGTGAAGGGATCGGCGACTGACGTGTAAATATCCGGCACCAGCGCCACCGGACTGCTGTCAAGTCGGCGTCCGTTATGTTGATGATCCGCATACAGCCAGCAGGTTTTGCCGTCGCTTCCGAGGATGAATGCCTTCGAATTCATAATGTCTGAAATGTCGCCATAGATTTGATTGGTGCCCTGCCACTTGAAGGTGGCCGAGCTGGCCATAATCCAGTTGAAAGATCCTTTTCCGCCGGAAAAACTCATGTATTGAACTGTTTCAATGCCGGAGTTCATCCGCGCGCGGGCGGCTTTCATGGAGGATAGCAATTGATCGAGCCGGGTATCTTTTGCAGCGGTGGCGATGAGGTTCAGTTGTTCGCTGGAGTAACTGTTCGTGCCGATCTGACATCGAATTACGACGGGATCGCTGGCTACGCCATCCGTGTTGTAAAAACCTTCCAACGTCAGCTTCGTGTCGTTGTCCGGCGGCAAGACTACCGGAATCGTGAATCGGTGAACCGACGGGTCATAATCAACGGAGGGAATCTGCGCGGGCAGATCGAAAGACGTACCGGTCTTCCGCAAATAGGGAAAACCTTGGCCGGATGGCATCATCGGTTGGTCAAAAGTAATCTCCAGCAGTGTCAGCACCGGCAAGGTTTCGCCGGCCGCCGGCGTAATTTGGATGACCTTGGGTTTGACCGCGCCGGAGTTTGTCACCGAAGGTTTGGTGGTGAATTGCCAGTGGTATTCCTTGACGGAGGTAAAGTTCGTGCCTCGAAATCCTCCCGAGCTGCCATCATTCCAATTGATCTCCACTTCGCTCGTCTGACCCGGAATCAACCGTACCGGAATGACAAACTCATTCCGGGCCGGATTGTAGCGCGGCTGGCCGTCGGGCAAAAAACCTCCGGTCATCCATTGAATTTCCAGATCATTCGGATTCATCGGCTGGTCGAAGCGGATGCGCAACTCTTGTTTCGTATCCACATTCGTCGCTCCGGCCGCTGGCGACACAGAAACCACTTTGGGACGATTGGCATTGGCACTTTCCCCATCGCCAACTCCTTGCGCGTGGCTTAACTCGGCTGGCAACATCGCGGCCATTAAGTAAGCGACGGTGAATTTTGTTTTAGTTTTCACGGTGATTTTCTCTCTGTTTCAGTTTTGTTTGGTCTGGAAAATCAGCAAATAGGGAACCGCCGGGCGACCGGCCAGGTCGGTGAAATTTTTGAATTTGTCGCTGTTCAGCCACCAGGCATAGGTCCGCCCCGGTTCCAGTTTCGCCTTCAGCACACAAGTTCGTTGGTCGGTTTCGTAATGGATCTGGCCCACCATTTCCGGTGTGGAGTTTTCCCACGCGGTGGACCAGCTCCACGATCCATCAGCCATTTCCTTGCTGAACCGCACGCGAATCTCAGCCATGCCCGGCTCCACGTCGCGTGCGCCCGAAACTGGCCATGTTTCGACCACGACCGGCGGCAATCCCGCCACGGTTTGGCCCAAATCTTCTTTTGTTTCAGCGGAGGCTGGCGTGACATTTGTGATCCATCCTGCTTTGCTTTCTTCCATCGCTTCAGCCTTGGTTCCAAAATAAAGCGCGGCGAAAGATTTGTCGTCGGCATACATCGAGATGTGCGGCAGGCCGGGAACGAGGTGGGAAGTGGTTAATTCAAAATCGTCGCGGCCTTTGGAAATCTGCAACCGTTGTTGCGAGTCCACGGGAACACGGATGTTTGTTGAAGTGGTGACGTAAAGCGCCAGCAGCGCGTTGTCATGGCTGACCAAATTGTAATGGCCTTTGACCGTCATCTGATTTTCGGTTCGCTCGACGGAAGTAATTTCAATGGAATCGCCTTTGGGAAACCAGGTTTGGCCGGTGTAATCGGATTTGATTGAAAGCAGATGAGGCGACCAGAAACCAAAAAGAATCCCAAGCACCATGACAATTATCCATGGCGCTGCGGATTTCACCGCTCGTCGCGCTTCGGGCGTTTTCGTCTTCATGGCCCGATAAACCACAAAAAGAAATCCCGCAGCACCGAACGCCGCGAGGAGTTCAAAGCACAGACGGAAATAGCTCCACGTCTTGACGCCAATTGCTTCCGAGCTCATGCCGAGAAGAAGCACCAGGCAAACGATGACCATTACCGCGCCAATCGCCACCCACTGAACCAGGATATTGCTAAATGGACTGGGAAGCGGCGTGTGGTGAAGTCTCTGACCATCTTCAGCCTTATCAGTCTGAGCCTTCTCACTTCGGCTTCTGCTGGATTCGGGCGTAGTTGCAATCGTCTCCACCTGCGTTTTGACTTCGCTGACGTGCTGGTAACGGCGTTGGGGCTCCTTTTCCAACGAGCGCATCACGACTTCGTCCAGGCGCACATCCACCTGCACCCTTTGCGACGGCGGTTGAAATTTTCCGAGCGGCAGTTCGCCGGTGAGCATCTCGTAGAACACGACGCCCAGCGAATAAATGTCCGCGCGGTGATCCACTTCCTGTGGCTTTTCAATCTGTTCCGGCGCCATGTAATGCGGTGTGCCCACCACGTCGCGCACGCCGGTCAGCCGGAAATCTTTCGGCTCCTGACCCAGAATTTTCGCGAGGCCGAAGTCGGCGATTTTCACGCGACCCCTTTTATCCAGCAGGATGTTTTCCGGCTTGATGTCGCGGTGGACGATGCCTTCGTCGTGGGCGAACTGGAGCGCGGCGCAGATTTGCGGGATGATTTCGAGCGCCTCGCGCGGCGAGAGTTTGCCGGCCTGCTCGACCTGCCGCAGGTTCGGCCCGTCCACGTATTCCATGATGAAATAATGAACGGGCGTGGTAGGGACGCGCTGCTGCGCGTCCTGGCCGAGCGGCAGCTCGGCCCTACCAAAATCGTAAACGGCCACGATGTTCGGATGACTCAGCTTTGCTAGTGCGCGCGCTTCGCGGGTGAACCGTTCGGCAAAATCCAGGTCGCCGCCAGAACGCGGCGCGAGAATTTTCAGCGCGACGAAACGATCCAGCGCCGGTTGGCGTGCTTTATAGACCGCGCCCATGCCGCCCTTGCCGATGAGTTCAAGAATTTCGAGTTGCGGAAAAAGTTTGGCGAGGTCGGCAATCGTGGGCGGCACGAACGGCGGCGTGCCGAGCGGCGCACCGCCTTCGGTCGCGATGCCACGTTGCAGCAGGCAGGCCGGGCAAAGTCCTTCCGACACGTCCGGTTTCAGTTCTGCGCCGCATTGCGGGCATTGGCGGGGAATGATTTGGGTGAAAGGAGTGGTCCGTGAGGGCGGGCCTTGACTTTTTTTCCGGCGCGAAAAATGCACGATCAGGAAAATCGCCGCGCTGATGAGCGTCAGCAAGAACACCAAAAAAAATACAAATCCTCCAAACAGCACAATTGTGCCGGGTTCTGCCAACATCACGTTTTTCATAAGCTAAGTTGCAAATTCTTCATTCCACCCGTTACTGAAGAAAAACCAGCCAAAGGTTACTGAAAAAAATTTCAATTCCAGTGGCAGCCGACGTGAGGAGGCTCTGAAATATTTTTCCATTCTTCATTCTGCATTTGAAATGAGCCGTTGCCTCGGCGGCTACGAAAATAGGGCGGAATTCACCCCGCCAGCGCCGCAAACAGATTCCGGATTTCGTCCTCCACCTCGCCGGGACTGGCGACGGTGTCCGCAATTTCCGCGCGGAGCACTTCGCGGTAACGCTGCCGCAGGCGATGCACCGCCACTTTCACCGCGCCTTCGCTCGTGCCGAGCCGGGTGGCGATTTCCGCGTAACGAACCGACCGGCTTGCCTCGGTCAGCGTGGGTTTCAATTGCTCGAATAGATTTTCTTTGCCGTCGCGGACATATTCCGCGCGCAGCCGGCGCAGCACCTGTTCCAGCAGCGTGAGCGCCCAGCGCCGCTCAAAAATCTTCTCGGCGGTGAGGTGGTCGGCCGGTTCAAAGCCGCCGGACGTTTCGGCGGTGGCAACGTCAATGGGAATCAGAACCCGGCCGCCGCCGCGTTTTTGGGCTTTGGCCTTGTCCCATTCGTTGGCGAGAAAATGTTTCAGCGACGCCAGCAGAAACGAGCGGAACCGGCCCTTCGAGCGGTCCGCGTCAGCGAAGTAATTTTTCCCCAACACCCGCGCGAAAAATTCCTGGGTCAAATCCTGCGCGTCGTGTGGACCGTGCCCCTGCCGTCGCACAAAGGCGTAAATTGGAAACCAGTAGCTGCGGCAAAGTTTTTCCAGGGCGTTGCGCGCGTGCGGGGTGTCGTTGCCCCCGGCGGATATCACAAGCGACCAATGGGTGGTGACAAACGCCGGGCGCGGTGGCGGTTCGGCGCAGGCTGGAGTTGAGTTTGGTTCGGTCTGGCTGGAAGTGCTCACCAACGCGAACGTAACGCCGTTCGCGTTGAAAACGCAAGTGCGCTTACACCGTGGTTGGGTCCTGATTTGGTGGCGGCGCGCGGGCTTCAGCCCGCTTCAACGTCTATCGTGGAGCGGTGCGGGAAAAATGCCCGGCTCGCCTTCGATTTGTGCGTTGAAGCGGCGTGAACGCCGCGCTCCACTCTCACCAAATGGAGGTTGCTCTATTTTACGATTCTCAATGGGACGCTGCCTACACCGCCGGTGATTGCAGTTGCTTTTGGACGCGCTCGAAAACCGTCGCGGGCGAAATCGCCTTCAGGCATTCGTCCGGCTTTTTGTAGGTGCAATGCGATTTCAGGCAGGGAGAGCAGGGGAGATCAATGCGCAGCACGTTTTCGAGATGACCATACGGGCCGGTGCGACGGGGTTCGGTGGGGCCGAAGAGTGCGACGAGCGGTTTGTTTAACGCGGCGGCGGCATGCATCGGGCCGGTGTCGTTGGTGACCATCAACTCGCACAGCCGCAGCCATTCGATCATTTCGGTCAGCGAAGTTTCGCCGCACAAATTCAAAGAGCGTTGTGGCTCGGCGCGCAAAATCATTTCACCGAGCGGTTTGTCCTCGGCGGCGCCGAGGATGGCAAAACGCGTGTCGGGAAGATGTTTTGCGAGCAAGCGAACGAGCCCGGCAAAATACTCCACCGGCCAGCGTTTGTTTTCCCAGCGGGCGCCGGGTTGGATGGCAATCCAGCGCGCGCCGTCCGTTTGCCATTTGGATTTGACGGCGGCGGCGATGGCGGGACGTTCGGGCAGCCATTGAAAATTTTTGTGAACCGGCACGCCGAGTCGCGGCAGCACGGCGAGATACCAGTCCGCGGCGTGCGTGTGGAACGACGCGCGGCGGACGGCGACATCATAAAATCCCCGCGCGCCCTCGCGGACTTCGTCGAGGCCGATGAGAAATTTTCCATTGGCGAGCCATGCGAACGCGCCGCTGCGCGCGAGGCATTGGAGGTCAATGACCCAGTCGAAATTTTTTTCGCGCATCCAGCGGATGCTGCGGAGCATTTCCGGCCAGTGGCGCGGCGACGCCCAGCGCCGGCGTTCGAAGCGGACGATGCCGGTCAAATCGGGATCGCCTTCGAGCAGCGGAGCGAGGTTGGAATCAATCCACCAGAAAATTTCACTTGCGGGCAGATGACGTTTGAGCAGCCGCAGCACGGGCAGGGCCTGGATGACATCGCCGAGCGAGCTGGGCTTGAGGAGGAGGATTTTCAAATGAAGAATTTAGAATGAGGAATGAAGAAACGAAAATGGCGCGTTCCGCGCAAATTGAAATTCTTCATTCTGCATTTTTCATTCTTCATTCTACCTTCCAAATTCCAGCCGTTCGGCGAGGCGTTCCGGCAGGCCGGCGGCGCGGATTTTTTTCTGGGCGGTGGCGATGTCGTAATCGAGCCGGCGAAGTTCAATGGTTCCGGCGTCCATGTCGTAAATGACGTAGCCGGTCTTGGGGTTGTTGTCGCGCGGCTGGCCGACGGCGCCGACGTTGATGAAATATTTTTTGGAAGGATCAATTTTGAATTTTGAATAGGTGCCGCCGCGGACGGCGGTGTCGCGCATGAAAGCGACGGGCACATGGGTGTGGCCGAAGAAACAGAGTTGCGTGTTTTGATACGGAAAACTGGCGGCGGCGGCGAGTTTGTCAAAGACGTAACCCCAGCGTTGCGGCGCATCGAGCGTGGCGTGAACCATCGTGAAGTTGGCGGCCATGCGGGTGTACTTGAGATCGCGCAGCCATTGGCATTCTTTCTCGGAAAGTTGTTCGCGCGTCCAGTGAACGGCGTCGGCGGCATGGGGATTGAAACCTTCCAGCGGGTCGTCGGTGGAACAGTATTCGTCATGATTTCCCTTTACACAGGGGATGTTCATTTCGCGGACGATGGCGAGGCATTCATTGGGATTGGCGTTGTAACCGACGACATCGCCGAGACAGACGATATGCGTCGCGTTTTGGGTTTTAATGTCAGCCAAAACAGTTTGGAACGCTTCCAGGTTGCCGTGGATGTCAGCGATGATGGCGTATCTCATTGCGTTTAGCGGACAATTTCAAAACCGTGAAATTCATTTTGTGCGTCACTCCAATTTACACTTTCGTCGCGGACAAATCCAGCAAGTCCTGCGCCACGAATCGCGTCACGAAACGACTCCAGTTCCTCGCGGGCGCCCTCGGCAATCAATTCAACGCGTCCGTCCGGCAAATTGCGGACGATGCCGGTGACTTCAAAGCCGGTGGCGACGGTTTTCGCGGTGTAGCGAAATCCGACACCCTGCACACAGCCTGAATAAAAAATTTGCATACGACAGCGATTCATGACGGACGTGACGGCTGGCGGCTGTCCCGGCACGGCAGGATGAAGCCAAAGCCGGACGCCGGACGCAATGTTTTATTAGCAGGTGGAAAAGCTTTCTCTTTTTTTTAAGGTTTCTGTTTGACCGTTCGGGGAATTTCCCGTAATCAGCATGGGCTGGCTCAAACCCAAAACCGAACAGTCTGGCGGCGTTGACGGCGGCGAGCGGCGCGAACAGAAATGCTGAACACAAAATCATTCCTGGCAGTGGATTTCGGGGCGGGCAGCCTCAAGCTGGCGGAGTTTGAAATCAACGAAGCCGGCGGTTTGTGTCTCAAAAATTTTTCCATCAAACCGCTCGGCCTCGAGGGTGCCCAGGAATCTTCCCGCGAAGCGACCACGCTCAAGGCATTGCGCGAGGTGCTGGTGGAAACCGGCACCAAGGCGCGGGACATTAACGTCTGCGCGCCGGGTTTTCAGGTATTTTCCAAATTCGTCAAGCTCCCGCCGGTGGACGCGGGCAAGGTGACGCAGATCATCCAATACGAAGCGCAGCAGAACGTGCCGTTCCCGCTCGCGGAGGTGGTGTGGGATTATCAAATTTTGGGTTCCAGCACCGGTGGCGAACTGGAAGTCCTGCTGGTGGCGATCAAATCCGACGTGGTCGAAGGTCTGTTTCGCATGGCAGAGGAGGCGAAGCTGCGGTTGCAACTGTGCGACGTGTCGCCCGCGGCGTTGTGCAACGCCTTTCGCTACAATTATGGTGAACTGGAGGGTTGCACGATGCTGCTGGACATCGGCGCCAAGACGAGCAACCTGCTCTTCTTCGAGAATGGCAAGGTTTTCTCCCGCAGCATCAGTTTGGGCGCGAATTCCATCACGCAGGATTTTGCGAACGAGGCGAAATTAAAATTTGAAATTGCCGAACAGAAAAAAGTTGCCGAAGGTTTCGTCAGTCTCGGCGGGGCTTACGCGGAGCCGGAAAGTGAGTACCAGGCGGCCATCGCCAAAATCGCGCGGCAGTTCATGACCAAGCTGCACATCCAGGTCAACCAGACGAAGCAGTTTTATCGCGGGCAACAGGGCGGTTCGGAGCCGCTGCGTTTGTTTTTGTCCGGCGGCGCGTCCATCATGCCTTACACGGCGCAATTTTTCGCGGAAAAGCTGAATGTGCCGGTCGAATACTTCAATCCGTTCCGCAACGTGCAAATTGATCCGGCGGTGAATCTGGAGGAGCTGGCGCGCGTGGCACACTCGCTGGGCGAAGTGGTCGGCCTGGGATTGCGGAATCTGGCGAATTGCCCGGTGGAAATGAATTTGATGCCGAGCAGCACGTTGCGCTGGCGGACTTTCAACGAAAAGAAACCGTATTTCATCTTCACACTGTTGAGCTTGGTGGCGGTGGCGGGCGCGGTTGGGTTCCTCTTTCAAAAACTGGCGGAATCGAAGGAAAAAGAAATCAAGGATTTGGAGCCGCAGGTCCAAAAACTCAAAACCAAGGCCGACCAGTTTGATCAGGCCTATAAAAAACTGCAGACGACGCAGAAAGAAGCGGGTCAAATCACGAACTGGATGGAGGAGCGATATTACTGGGGTAACGTGCTGGCGGAATTGCGACGCGTGCTCATTCGCTCCGAGGACGACATCAAGAAAAAACTGTCCGCGATCAGACCCGGAGTCGAAGCCGGGGTCTGGATTGAACAGTTGACCTTGGGCAATACGCCAGGTCCGGCAACCGGCCCGGGTGCCGTTCCCATTCCCATGCCCGTTGCGAGTCCGGGTGAAAACGAAGCTGCCCCGGGCGCCACACCCAATCCCTCCAGCACTCTCACCTTGGTTTGCCGGGCGGTGAATTTGTCCAATATTGATCCTTCGGCAAACACGGACATCGCTTATACCGTACTCAACGAGCTTCAGGCGAACCCGCTTTTTGATCCCAAAGCGACACAGCTCAGGGGAGATATCACCCCCGATGACGCCACCGGCACGTTTACGTTTGGCATAACCGTGGGGCTGCAACATCCACTCAACTTGTAATATGGCCTGGATCAAGCGAAACTTGTTTTTTGTGATTGGCGGCATACTGGCCTTGGGACTGCTGGGGGCGGCTGGGTTTTATAATTACAAAGGGTGGAGTCATAACTCGGCGGCGTTTGACAAGTTGAACGAGATTTATGGCACGTTGCGGAATTTGACCGGTCAAAAGCCCTCGCCGGGCAACGAGAAGGTGGACAACATCGCCGCCGCGCGCGAACAGGAACGCCAGATTCGAGACTGGATTCGACAGGCGGCGGGTTATTTTCAGCCGATTGCACCGATTCCCAACACGGGCAACAATGCCGTTTCGAGCGAAGCGTTCGCCGCGGCGCTCCGCCGGACCATTGACCAGCTGCAACATGAAGCCGATGCCGCCAGTGTGACCCTGCCGCCCAAGTATAACTTCTCCTTTGAAGCGCAACGCTCGTTGGTCAAATTTTCCGGCAGTCTGGGAGCACTGGCCGCGCAGTTTGGTGAAGTGAAAACCATTTCAGAAATTCTTTTTGCCGCGCGGGTCAATTCGCTGGACGGGATTCAGCGCGTCCGCGTTTCGGATGACGACGCAAACGGCCCGCAGGCCGATTATTTCGACGATCATTCCGTGACCAACAATCTGGCCGTTCTGACGCCTTACCAAATTACGTTCCGTTCGTTCAGTCCGGAGGTGGGTGAAGTGCTCGCCGGCTTGGCGTCGTCGCCTCATGGTTTCATCGTCAAGAGCATCAACGTTCAACCGGCCGGCGCCGCTGCGGCGACGGCGCCGGAGACAGCGGCGCTGATGCCGGCGGTGCCGATGCTGGCGGAGCCGATGCCGGCGGAGCCGATGCTGGCGCAGCCGTATCTGCCACCCGGGCTGCGAGCCCGGCCGGCAATCCCGCCGACAGCCCCGCCGGCAGCCCCGCCGCCAACCCTGCCGACGAGAGTGCCGGGCAGGGGCGGATTGCAGACGGTGTTGAACGAGCAACTGTTGCGCGTCACCTTGGTGGTCGAGGTCGTGAAATTGTTGCCAAAAAAGTAAGCCCATGGATTTCGTCAAAAAACATTACGAGAAAATCCTGCTCAGCGTTGTGTTGCTGGGTTTGGTGGGCGCGCTGGTGTTCCTGCCGTTCTTGATCATCAGTGATCAGGACACGCAGCGGCGAATGAAAGAAGGAATCATTCACGTGAAGGTCGCGCCGCTGCCGGCGCTGGATTTGACGCGGGAAACGAATGTATCGGCGCGGCTGCAATCGCCTTACAAACTGGATTTTTCGACGACGAACAAACTGTTCAATCCAGTGCCATGGCAAAGAAAAGCCGATGGGATGCTGATCAAAGGCAGTCAGGCCGGCCCCACGGCGGCGGTCGTCACAAAAATCACGCCGCTTTGTTTGATCCTCACGCTGGATTCGATAGAGACCAATGAATTTGGCGCGCGCTATGTAATCAGCATGGAGCGCCAGGCGGCGGTTTTGCCTGCGCAGCGCGGCAAACGGCAGCATTATGCTTCGGTCGGGGAAAAGAATGAAACCTTCACCATTATCACGAACAGTGTGCCGGACAACAGTGTGCCGGACAATCCGGCGCCGGTGAAATTGATTTTGCAACTGACGGACACCGGCGAGAGGGCGACGCTGTCCAAAGACAAACCTTTTCGCCGCACAGACGGTTACTCTGTGGACTTGAAATATGATCTCGAAGGGAAAAAATGGCAGGGGCAGCGCATCGGCGCGATTTTAAAGTTTGCCGGCGATGACAATATAATCGTTGCCATCAACCCAGACACAATGATATTGTTGGCCAGATCAAATCAGAAAAAAACGACATTGCCATACAGCCCGAGTCCTTGAAATTCTGAATGATACCTGGTTGCGATAACACCGGCGTCCGATGGCGCTGATTTGATTTACGACGAACCTGGAACGAACCATGACAAAAGCAGCACCTCTCTCACTCGGTTTTATTTTGTTGCTGGCCGCCGCCGCCATGTTACCGGCGCAAACCAGTCCCACGGACGCGGCTGTCAATGAAGCCGTGCTTCGTCAGGCCAATACCATCATCCTGCGCCAAAAACTCCTGGATGCCAAAAACACCGCCGCGCGCGGAGATTTGCCCGGTGCCGCCAAACTTTACGAAGACGCCCATACGCTGGTCGAGCAAATCGGTTCCGGCATCCCCGAAGAAAAGGCGCAAACCATTTCCGGCCTTGTTTCAACCCGGCTTACCCTCGCCCGTCAGGCACAAAGTCAGGGCGATTTGCACGAAGCCGACACCCAGGTCAGCCGCGTGTTGAAAGTGGACCCGCAAAATGCCGCCGCGCTTGCCTTCAAGAAGAACAACGACCGATCGCTTGCTGCCATGCGCGGCAAAATGCCCGACGATGCGACGCTGCAACAAATTCCTTATATCGCCAATGAAAAGACGGAAGCGGGCACGTTGGTGCGGGACGGCAAATTGCTTTACGAAATGGGCAAGTTCGATGAGGCCGAAGTCAAATTGAAAGAGGCCAACAGGCTCGATCCGGACAACGCGGGTGTCTTCTACTACATGAATTTGGTCAAGCAGGCCCGTTACGACCGTGAAACGCGCACGCACACGATTGACACGCAGGACCGCATGGTACAGGTGGAGAATGCCTGGGTGAAGCCGGTAAACCGCGGGTTGCTGCCCGTGCCCAATCCGTATGCCTTGACCAATCTCGTCCGCACCGGTGACGGTCGCGAGGTCATTTACAGCAAACTTATTCACATCCCGATCGACAAGGTTTCCTGGCCCGAAGGTCTGCCGTTGAGTGAAGTTCTTCGCAATCTGAGCGAACAAGCCAAGTTGCGCGACCCGGACAAAAAGGGAATTAACTTTCTTTTTAATCCAAATGCCGCGGCAGCCTCCGCGGCCATCACGCCCGCTGGCGGCACAATGACCATTGACCCAGCCACAGGATTGCCCGTGACGGCTCCAACCGTTGGTGGTGAATCCGTGGATGCCAGTTCCATCAATGTCAAATTGACATTAAGCGATGTGCGGTTGGCGGATGTGCTGGATGCCATTGTATTGGTGGCTGATCATCCCATCAAATACTCCGTTGAGGATTACGCCATCGTTTTCTCAGCCAGGGGTCCGGAGGCGATGTCATTGGAAACGCGCACATTCAAAGTGGATCCCAACACCTTCTATCAAGGCCTGGAAAGCGTGGGTGCGCAAAGTTTTGGTTCTTCCAGTTCCAGCAGCAGCGGCGGCGGCGGCAGCAGCGGCGGCAGCAGCGGCGGCGGCGGTGGCGGTCAAAGCGGAAACTCCAGCAGCGCCGCGGTAGCAATCGTCAATGCATTCCCGGGAGCCTCATCAGCTCGTTCCTCGGGCAGCAGCGGCCAGGGCGGCGGCGGCGGCGGTGGCGGTGGCGGTGGCGGTCAGGGTGGCGGTCAGGGTGGCGGTGGATTGTCGTATGTGACAACAACTAATGCAACAGTGAACGTCAGCCTTGCAGCCAAAGGTTTCTTCACGACGCTGGGTCTGAATCTGGATCCACCGAAGAGCGTTTTCTTTAATGACCGGTTGGGTGTGTTGTTCGTCCACGCGACATCGCAGGATTTGGACACCGTCGAAAAAGCCATTCAGGTGTTGAACATGACGCCGCCGCAGGTGCATATCAAAGCCCGATTCATCGAAGTCGGGCAGAATGACAACAAGGCATTGGGCTTTGACTGGTATTTGGGACAATTCAATATGGGAAAATCCATTGTTGGGAGTGGCGGCAGTTCGCCATCGCTCAATGTGCCGGTTTCGGCGGCCAATCCCTTGGGCGCGTTTCCCGGCAACACGGCGGCCAGCCTCCTTCCGGGTCAAGCGTCGGATCAGGTGATCGGCAATCTGGTAAATGCCAACTCGGCCATTCCGACCCTTGGCACCGTTACGGGTATTTTGACCGATCCCAATTTCCGGGTCGTGATTCACGCCTTGGAGCAGCGCACCGGGACTGAGACTCTTGCCGAACCGGAAGTGACCACGATCAGCGGTCGTCAAACCCAGATGCGCGCGACGGAAATCATAACCATCATCTCGAGCTTTAACTTCCAGCAAGGCAACGCAGGTGGAACGATCACCACGGGCGGTACGACCACTCAGTAATAACTTCAGATACCAACCAGCACCATGAAGACCAGTCGAAAATCAAAAATAGTTGTGAAAGGTTTTGTTTTGTGCGTGGCCATTGCGCTGTTGGGCGTTATCCCTCCAGGGCAGGCCCAAGTGGTTCAACAAGCCGTGCAAACATCCGCCATCACCCCCAATCAGCAACAGGTGGAAATCGGCCCGGTGCTGGACGTGATACCGGTCGTTTTGTCCGACGGTTATACCATCAACCTCACCTTGATCCCGTCGCTGACCCAATTCTCCGGCTATGACCCGTCCCCGACGATTCCCGGCGTCAACGTCGCCAACGTCGTGATGATTCCCACCATTCTGCCGCGCTTTACCGTGCGCCAGGTCGTCAGCACCGTCAACATCTGGGATAACCAGACCGTTGTCCTCGGCGGACTGATTTCTTCTTCAGTCCAGAGCACAAAGGACAAGATCCCGATGCTCGGTGACCTGCCGCTGGTGGGGCGGCTCTTTCAAAGCCAGACAAAAACTTCCGTGAAAAAAAACCTGATGATTTTTGTGACCGCCACCATTGTTGATCCGGCTGGCAACCGGGTGCATTCGGACGATGAACTGCCGTTTTTACAAAGCACCATTCCACCGCAACCACCGGGAGTGGAGGTGCGGCTGGGGAACGCCGGAACGGCACCCGCGCCGGCGCGGTGAAAAAGCGGTCAAACGCGGAACCACGTCGTTCGTGGAATTTCCGGTTGAAACAAAATTGTGAAAACCACGAACCCGTTTGAAATACTGGAACCCAGGCGCTCGCACCCGGTGAATTTGTGGATCGGTTGCTGATTATTGATGGACACGCTTACGCTTATCGCGCGTTTCACGCGATTCGCGATTTGCGTTCGCCCGACGGCCAGCCAACGAACGCCATTTATGGCTTCGTCAAAATGCTGGCAAAAATGCGGGCGGCCATTGGGCCGTCGCATTTGATGGTGGTGTGGGACGGCGGCCTGAGCGCCGAACGCACCGCCCGGTTGCCGGAATACAAGGCGCAGCGTCCGGGAATGCCGGAGGATTTGAAGCCGCAGCTGGACGGAATCGTCAGTTATCTGAAAGCGGCGGGGGTCGCCTCGTTTTGCCGCGAAGGCGTGGAAGCGGACGATTACATCGCGTGCCTGGCGCGGCGCGCGTCGAATGCGGGCATGACCGTGGTCATCGCCAGTGCCGACAAGGATTTTATGCAGTTGGTGTCGGCGCGGGTCGGATTGTTGAACCCGAACGACAAGAACGGGACGGTTTGGACGGATGGGCAGGTGCGCGCCAAAACCGGCGTGGCACCGTCGCAAATTGTGGATTGGTTGAGTTTGACGGGCGACGCCGTGGACAATATTCCGGGGGTGGCCGGCGTCGGGCCGAAAACCGCCGCTAAATGGCTGAATCAATTCGGCTCGGTCGCCGCGCTGTATGGGCGGCTGGGTGAAGTGAAATCGGAAAAGTTGCGCGCGGCGGTGCGCGACGCGGCGGACGCGGTGCGGCGCAATTGCGAATTGGTGCGGTTGCGGGACGATTTGCCGTGCGAATTCTTGCCGGGCGCGCTGGTGGAGAAACCGGCGGATGCCGGCCGGCTGCGCGAGTTGTATCAGGGCTGGGGTTTCAAGGGAATGCTCGCGGCGCTGGAGTCATCGGCGCATGAACAGCAGGCGGTTTTGATTTAGAAAATGAATTTGGAACGCAAAAGTTTGTTGGCGGTCATACGCGGAGCGCGGCTGTTTTTTCAGCGGCGGCGCGCGCGTTTTGGCAAAAGAATTTTTGGACAAAACGCCCGGTTGCGTTTACACTGTTGTAAATCTTTTATGTCGTTCTCGTTGTTCGTCCGCCGGGCCGCCATTTGTTTTTGCTGGGGATTGTTCCTTGGAATTCCCGCCGCCGTTTTTGCCCAGACCAATTATTACACGACGTTCGGAACGAATTACGCGATGGTTGGTTCGTTGCCGGGTGATCAGGTTTTCCCCGATGCGGCGCTGAACTCCAGCGGCGGCTTCGCCGTCTGGCAGGATAACATCACCGATGGCAGCGGCTGGGGCGTGAGCGCGATGCAGTTGAACGGCACGCTTTCCGGTTCGGGCAGTTCCTTCCGGGTGAATGTCCAGGGGACAAATGATCAGGAGAATCCTCGCGTGGCATTGCTGAAAAACGGCGGCGCGGTTTTCGTGTGGCAGGGCGGCAAGCCGAGTCAAGAGCAGATCTACGCGCGGTTTCTTACCCCCACCAATACCTGGCTTACGACTAACGACATGCCCGTCAATTCACAGCTAATCACAAACGTGTTGGGTTATACCACCAACGTAACCTCAACTGTCATAACGAATTGGAATAGCAGCCACACGAGAATAACCGGTTACACCACAAAGACAACCAAGATTGTCACAACGAACACGGCTGTAAACACCCTGCATTTTCAGATCAACCCCGCCGTTGCCGTGCTCAACAACAGCAACGTCGTGGTCGTTTGGGCGAGTTTCAATCAAGCCGGCTCAAACAGTTTGCAGGATGTTTATGGCCAGATTCTTTCGCCGACCGGCGTGAAAGTCGGCGCCAACTTTCTGATCAATCAATTTATTTCCTACAACCAGCGCACGCCGGCCATCGCGGCTTTGAAAAACGGCGGGTTTGTCGTGGCCTGGGTGTCGGAACAGCAACGAGTGGTTGGCAGCGCACCGGCAACCCTGCAAAGCTCCAGCCAGTTGGCCGCGCTCGCTCCGAGCGTGGACATTTACGCGCGGCTTTACGCGAGCAACGGCGTTGCCCAAAACAATGAATTTCTTGTGAACACGGATTTCAATCCGTGCGCAAACCCAGGTGTGGCCGTTGCATCGGATGGCAGTTTTATGGTGGTTTGGGGAGCGTACGACATGGCCAACCCAACCAACAGTTGGGATGTTTATGCCCGGACATTTTCCAGCGCGGGCATCGGTGGCACGACCGTGCTGGTGAATTCACGTCTTTATGGTGACGAATACGTGCCGCGGATCAGCGCGATTGGCGTGGATTATTTAATCGTCTGGACGAGCTTGGCGCAGGACGGTTCGCGGGAAGGCGTGTTTGGACAGTTCCTCCATGAGGGAGGCTCACGGGTGGGCGGCGAATTTCTCGTGAACACCACGACCATCAGCCAGCAAATGCAGCCGGCCGTGGCGTCGGATGGCGTCGGTCAATTCGTTGTGATTTGGACCAGCTACACCGGCAGTCCCTACAGCTTCGATTTGTTCGCGCAACGTTATGCCAACGTAGCGGCGATTTTGCAGCCGATGAGCGCTCCGTTTATATATGCGCCGTTTATGGTGAGCAATGGCGTTTATCAGCCGCAGTTGCAGATTTCGTGGCCGTCGCTGCTCGGAATTTCCGTTTCCACTTACGAAGTTTATGTGGATGGCGCGGGAACGCCGATGGCCTTGACGACGAACACCACTTGGACGATGACGGCAGCGAATGGCCTGACAGCCAACAGCACCCATTCGTTCCAATTGGATTATGTGACGACGGACGGACGGCGCTCGCCGATTTCGCCTTCGGCCAGCGGGCCAACCTGGCTCGGTTACTATTGGGGAACCCCGGCGAATGCCATTCCCGTTGAATGGATGACGATGTATTTTGGCCCTCAATCATCGTGGCCTTCAACCACCGCCGACAGTGACGGTGACGGCATGAACAATTACCAGGAATTTCTGGCGGGCACGAATCCGACGAATTCGGCCAGCGTGTTGCGCGTGCAAATCAGTAAAACGGCACAAATGCCACAAGGGCGGCAATTCAGCCAAACGCCGCAAGGACTGTTCCTCAGTTGGAACACCCAGCCGGGACTGACCTATCAGGTGCAGATGACGACGAATTTCACCTCGTGGAGCAATCTGGGATCGCCGCGTTTCGCGGCGGGCACTGGTGATTCGATTTTTGTTGGGGGCGGTGCGGCGGGTTATTATCGCATCCTGCTCCTGCGCCAATGAAATGTGTATGCGGCAAATGATTAAAAAATTTCTGTGGATTGCGTTGCTGGCGTCCGGCCAGCAGGCAGCGTGGGCGTATTCCCTCGGAGGACCGATTGGAAATAACCCTAATCCGTCCGGAGGTCTAACTGGTCAAGGTGATGCCTGGCAGGTGCCGGTGATTGGTTATGGTCTGGGCGGTGACCTCGTGGCGCCTAAAAATCTGGGCGAGGAATACCGCCGCAACACGCCGGTGATGTATTACGCCTGCGATGCGACTTTTCTCGATTATTTTGGGTCGAACGGCGTGGCGGCCGTGGATGGTGCCTTCGCCATCCTGAACAACGTCTTTACTAATAACCCAACCGGCATGACCAAAGGTTTGGACGGTTACTCCCCTTCACTTTCGGAATTTCCATTGAACTCACAGGCGATCAATTACCAGGCACAAGCTTTGGGGTTGTTGGATTTGAAATCCGTGACGATGCAAGCGATGTGCGAACAATTGGGTTTGGCGGATCCGGAGCGCTATATTTGGACGCTGCACGATCGTTGGCCACCCCCCAACACCACTTGTCCAGTCATGGATTACCTGGTGGTGATGAGAAATTTTGATCCGACACCCACTCCATTGAATGTAATTCAATATTCGGCTTACGTTAATAACACGCTTTACACTTATGTCATTAGCGAAATTTGCACCGGCCCCGACCCTCTGGCGGTTACAGTTCCCATTCCCAAGCAACCTTTGGACGATATTTTTACGGCCGTGGCCGGTATGGGCCTGTATCGACACTATGGCGGTTTTTATACGGATCTGACCCGTGATGATGCGGGTGGATTGAGGTATCTTTTAAGCTCGAACAATATCAATTTTGAATCCCCGGCATTGGGCAGCATCTTGACCGGCTCCACCACTATTGGCGTGACCAACTTAGGCCCGCCATCCCTGCTTTACACTTCCAACTATAATGCGTTTTGGTGGTCCGCTCGAACCAATAATCCGGTCACCCTGTCCAATTTGTTTCCGGGGCTGGTCATTGTTAATTCTTCATATTATTTCACGAACATTGCCACGCCGATTGTGGTTGCCTATTACACCAACCTGATTGGCGCGCCGTATGGCACGCCGACGCTGGTGGTCAAGACCAATGGCTATACCTACTCATTCCCGGCAATTTACTCGGACACTTTTGCCAACCTCGTCATCATCCCCAACGGCTTCCACCCCAATACCAGTGTCTCGCTGGTGACGGTCACGGTGGGCGAACCGGTTATTGGCGCGCCGTATGGCACGCTGGGCACCAATACCACGACCAAGACCGTCATCCTCAACAATGTGCCGTCGGGGGAATATTACATTAACACCAATTATCTCTGCGGCCCGCCGCACTTTCTGAGCACGCTGGCGACCAATGTGACGGCGACGACCAACTTTCTTTTCGCCGCCAGCAACTCGGCGGGCTTTTTCACTTCCCAAAGCCTTGTGACCTATTCCACCAGCCATGTCTATGTCGTGCAGTCGCCCATCTGCTCAAGCACGGTTACGGGCGGTGCGACCAACGGCCCGGGTTTGCATCCGGGCATCGAGAAAATCCAGTTTGTCAGCGCCCCCTTTGATTCGCTCCTCGGCCAGTTCTTCCAGCCCATCACCAACATCTACACGATGGTCGTTATCTCCGGCAGCAAGGCGCAGAGTCAGACCTTCCTGCGGGTGGTGACCACCCCGGACTTTACTTTCGCCGCGGCGGATTTAGCCGCCGGGCCTGCCGCCATCCCTGGGGTTTCTATTTACGCTCGCAACATCACTTTTAATCAGGCCAACGCTTATCCGGGTTTGGCAGGTCCCGGCACCATCAACCCTTTCACCAAAATTTCCTTCGACAAAGTTGGCCCCGTATATATAAATGTCGGCACCAGTTTTCTGAACGGGCCTAATTACGGCCGATACTTCATCTGGGGATCGTTCGATGGCACGACCAATGATCCGGTTGTATATCCCAACGGCACCAGCATTCAGAATCTGGAGAATCAGGTTCTGGGTCACACACCCTGACTAATGCACCCTGACCAATGCACCCTGACCAATGCGCTCACCGGGACCACGCTGAGCAGTCTGCCGGACGGCACCACCGGGGCGGCTTATCCGTCGTTGACGTTTCCGGATGTGCGGTGGAGTTTTTCGATTACCATCAACTAATCAGTGCCTGTAAAATGAGACCAATTTTTTCCAAATTAACCAGGCAGCTTGATAAAGGATTATTATCAATTTTGCTTTTATTGGTTCTGGCCGGATTCCCGGTTGCGGTGCAAGCGACAGACGCCTTATATACCAGCCCCGCCACGGTTACAGGAACTCCGCCCCAGGTTGACGCCACCAACTTTTACAACGCGGGGATCTGGAACATTTTTACCACACTGCGATTCACAACGGCGCATACCCTCAACTATACCAACATTGGAACCATGAATGGATCGGTCGGCTGGGAGTTTGATTGGGGCCCTACGTTTGCCGGAATGCGCAGTTGGTCGGCAAATTTCGTCAATAACAGCGCGAGCGCATTGGTCAACGGGACAAATTATTTGTGGGTGTCAGCCACCAACATCGTCAACAAGGGAACACTCCTTGCCAGCGCCAACGGTGAGATCAAATTGACCGGCACATCCGTGGACCTTCATCGCAGCTCGGTGGGGATTATGCCGATTGTGGGGATTAACAATGGCAATAGTGGCACAAATTTCACGCCCGATACGGCCATCTATGACCTGTATTGGGGGCAGACCAACATGGATTTAAACAGCGCGAAGATATGGGATGGGGTAACAAATTTCCCGCCAGTCTTCCTGGTAAGCGAGCCCTGTGGGGTGTCAAATGTTTTTGTTACATTCACGACAAATAAACCCGTCGTGTCTGATTCGGTCGAGACTTTGGGAGGTGGTTTGATGTTGTTCACTACCAACTCAAGTGGTTTGCCCAACGCGCCCATAACTTTCACCACAAATATATTCCGACAGGCTGTTTTCATTAACATTAACACTAACGACCCCAACATTACCGGTCAGGTCAGGTTCCTGCCCAATTCAAACCCTACAAATCTTTTCCAAACCGTTGCCGTGCGCCTGGAGACAATCTCCACAAATACGATCACGCTTTTGCCGGAGACGAGTGACATTTACCTCGTGGATACTTTGGCCTCCACCACCAATGGAGGGTTTGATACCAGCCTCATCTTGAACCCTTATGCCCAATGTTCGGGTGCAACATTTCGACCGGGTAATTATAGCCTGTCCCGGACGGAACCGCCCGCATTTGCCAACGGTTTTGCCGGGGTGGGGGTTCCCGCCGCCGACTTTTTATTCCTTGCCGACTTTACCAATGTTGTTGTAACCGCCAGGTATGCCGGCTATTCCGCGCGGGTGGACAATATTGCTGCGACGTCCGTTGGCTCACTCACAAATCGCCCGGGCAAAGTTAGCATTTATGCGGGCAATCTGAATCTCTTCCAGACACGCATACGCGCTGAAGTCGAGATTGTGATTCAGGCCACCAATCTCATTTCCAGCACCAACGCGGTCATGGATAGTCAGAATCTCAGTTACAACCTCGGCTCAACCAACGGCTTTTTGAACATTACCAATCTTGCGGTCCCGTATGTTAACCGGTTGCAGGGGACGGTTTCCGCCTGGAGTGGTGTTTGGAGCAATTCTGAGGTGGTGGTAACCCTCAACAATTACGCGACCACCAACGGGTGGACAAGTTCCTTCCAGTCACCGTTGACCAATGTCGTTCAATACAACCTTTATGTCCTGCTGGTGGATGCCGGCCAGCTTTCTTCGCGGGTGCCGGTGCTGGTTCAGGATTTAATCTTGCACAGCACCAACATCCTCGTCAGCGATTCTATGAATATTGTCCACTCATTTCTCCTCGATGGCCGGATCGCCACCCTGCAAGGGAATGTCAGCCTTTCCGGGGTGCTGCAGAATTGGACCTATGCCAATGCGCCCACCCTGCGATATTTCACCAATAATGGTTTCCTCTCCATTCCCAACTCCGCGCATTTTGGAGATGATGGACCAACGAACTACCTGGAGTTCGTCAATAACGGGACAATTAGTGCCGGCGACCAGACGATCAACAGCGTTGACTTCCAAATTAATAATGGAACCGACTTCACGCAATATGGGAATTTCAGTTTAACCACCCAGACCGGCCGGTTAACGGGTGCCACAATTGTGTCCGGGGCTGACATTCAGTTCCAGGCCAACACCCTGCAAATCAGTCAATCCACACTTTCCGCCAATGACGCGCTGGATTTCACGGTGGTTGCCAATTTGTCCGATGGTGGCTTTGGCGCTGGCAACACTTTCTCTTGTTCAAACGGGTTCAATTTGTGGATCAAGCCGGCGACGGGAGAATTGTTGGGCACTACGATTTATGACACGGCTTTGGGTCAGGCCGAGGTTGACCATGTTTGGGCCGGCCACGACTTTGGTGCTACGGCGACCGGTTATACGGACAATGCAGCGGTTGGCCGGCTCATTTTGGACGCGCCGGGGGCAGGCTTGTTCCGATTCGACGGCGCCACTACCAGCAACGCGTTGTATGTGGATGAACTCGAACTCCTCGATTCCGCCACCAATTTCGATGGCACCCTGGTCAATGCACTCGGCATTGGTCCCAACATGGTGATTTATTACGCCCAGGCAATGGCCAACGGCGTGTCCGTGGCTGAGAAGTTGAACCATCTGAACGGCAACCGGCTGCGCTGGGTGCCTGCTTACGCGGGTTATTTCAGTTCTACCAATATAGTTTATCCCGATGGCACGACTTATCCCTTCAATGCCGCGCTGCGCCAAAGCATAAATATTGATTCCGACGGGGACGGGATTCCCAATCTTTATGACCTGACGCCGTTCGGCACCATCAACCCCACCAATCTGATTTTCACAATATCGTTGGCCAACACGCCCGTGCCGGCGGCGGTGCTCAAGTGGCAGAAGGCCACGCTCGCGACCGGTTACGTCACCAACTACGTCTTTTACAAGACCAATTTAATGATGCCAAACTGGCTGACCCTTACGAATTTCATCACGCCGGCTTCGTCGGCTTGGCCGCCGGTGCCAGTGATGATGACCAATCCAGTCGCCGACCCTATGCGGTTTTATCGGGTTCGGGTGGATACAAAACAGTAAGCAGCGTGGCAAAAAAGATTATGCGAAAATTCACAAGCTTGAGGTTGCCAAACCTCGTGAGCCGTGCCGTCTTGATGAAGCTGGGTCTGGTGATTTTGGCCTGTTTCGCGGCGGATGTTGGCAGAGCACAGTTTACCTTCGCCACGGCTGCAAATCTGTCCGGGTACTGGGGCTCCGTTACGAATGATAATACCAGCGGCGGTTCCGAGGCTAGTGCCCCCCAAATCGCCGGTTTCACTAACAATGCGCCCCTTTGGTATCAGTGGACGGCCCCGGTTGACGGGGAAGTGGAACTCGACACCATCGGCAGCATGGGTACCAACGGGATGCTCGATACCGTGCTTGGGGTTTTTACGGGGACCAATCTGACCACGCTCAATCAGGTGGCGGCCAATGACGACCTTTTCCCCATCAACAGCTCAATTCCACAGGAATTGGGTCAAGATGGCCCTATGAATAGAACCGGCAGCGGCGATTACGCTTGGGTTGTCGGTCCCGGCGGCTCGCCGGTATTTAGCTACATACAGCCTTACTACGGGCCCAGCCATCTTCGTTTTAACGCCAAGGCCGGGACGACTTACTACTTTGCGGTGGATACAAAAAGCTCGAAGGGATCCATTTTGCTTAATTGGGCCTACAAATCTTCGGGCGTCTTCCGTTTTGCCACCGAAGACGTGGACTATTGGACAGGGTTGCCGCTTTACCAGGCTGCCCAGACGGAAAGTGCTTACCTGGTACATTATGTTCCTGTCGGCAATGCGGTGCTTTTCACCTACTATAATTACAACGTGCCGGGCGTGCTGGTCACCGTCACCCGCGTCGCCGGCTCTTCCGGGCGCTGCATGGTGGATTACACGACTGAAGATGGAACGGCTCTGCCTGCTTTGCCAAATAACGATGTGCCGGCAGTCGCCGGCGTTGATTACACACCGGTCAGCGGCACGCTGCTCTTCGATGATTACGAGATGAGCAAGACCATTCTCATTCCAATTCTTTATCCCGGCATCAACGGTTCGGGGGGCTACACGAATAACACGGTTTTCGGAGTGGAATTGTCTAGTCCCGGGCTTGATCTGCATGAATATGAATCCGGCGCTGTCGCTCCGCCTCGCGTGGACCCCAGCTTCAGCCTCGCGCTGGTGAAAATTTTGAATGTGAGCGCCGATCCTTATGGGCCGGACCTGATTCCGGTGGTGGACACCAATACGACGCCGGCGACGACCAATTACGTCATAGGGATGCCGACCAACCCCATCGTCAGCTTTCAAAAGTGCAATTTCCGCGTTCCGGAAGACGTCAACGACCCGGCCAATTCCAAAGGCTATACGACGCCGGTCACCATTTATGTGGCGCGTTCCCCGACTGCCACCAACACCTCGGCGATTACTATGCATTACCGCGTCAATAATTTCGTTAACAGTGATGCAGATCCCAGCGAGGAGTGGAATAATTGGTTCCCCCTCCAGCCAGGCTCCGATTATGCCGTCCCCACGCCGCCGAATTTCGCGACAATTCTAGCGACCAATTCCGACTTTGACATGGTTCCTGCAGACACGGGGCAGGGGGGCACCATCACCTTTCCCGCCAATGGCGTTGACGCAATTTACCAGCCCATCACCTTCACGGTCACCAATTCCACGCTCACGAAATTCAACCGGGATTTTAAAATCCAGCTTTATCAGATGATAACTGTTGGCGGTCAAACTGTGCCCGCCCTTGCCGGCATGGTCGCCGAAACCACCGTGACCATCCTGTTTAACGACCAGCATCCGCCGGCCGGTTCGGTGGATGAATTATACAACCCGGATTTCGGCGACAGTCTGGCCTTGCCGCCCGAAATCGTGTTTGGCTTGCCGAGCGGCAATGGCATGCCTGGCGTGTCCGGTTTGGTGAACAGTCTGCTGGTCTTGCCCAACAATGAAACGCTCATCGCCGGTGACTTTCCCACTTACAACGGCAATTCAATCAACAGCATCGCGCTCGTTGACACCAACGGCGTTCTGGATTCATCGTTCGACCCCGGCTCCGGGCCTGATGACGGCCCCATCAATTCGGTGGCCTTGACTCCAGACAATAAGTTTGTCGTCGGCGGCAACTTCTCGTCGTTCAATGGCACGCCGTGCGGCTACGTTGCCCGGGTGAAGGCCGATGGTTCGTTCGACATGGGGTTTAACGCGTCGGCGGATGACTACGTTCGGGCCGTCGCCGTCCAACCGGACGGCAAGGTGTTGATTGGCGGTGAATTTCAGAACGTCAACGGCGTGGCGCGCGATTACCTTGCCCGGTTGAACGCCGATGGCACCCTGGACACCACCTTCGATCCGGGCACCACCCTCAATGGCCCGGTTTATGCCATTGCATTGCCGGTCTTCAGTCTTGCAATCAACAACACTTCCAGCGGCGGCAGTAATGAGGTTGATCAAGCCGTCAACTTCGGCCTGGCCACCGCCGGTACGCTGACGGTTAATTATGACATGCTCGGACAACCCGACGATATGCGGGTTTTTTACGGGGATACAAATGTTGCTGCTGGCACCGGCATTTTGATTTACGATACCGGCCCGGTCAGCTTCTCCAACACTTTCGTGCTCCCCTTTGGTCCGACCAACGGCCTGACCACCAACCTTATTACCATTGTCATGAATCAGGGCGGTGGACAGTTTGGCACCCTGTGGTCGTACAGTGCGACGGTTACTTTCGGTGGGGGCGGCGGGATAATGGTTGGCGGCGACTTCGACGTGAGCGGCCAAAGTTATGCCGATATTGCCCGCTTCACCGCCAATGGTTCGCTGGACACCACCTTCAGCCCCCTTTCCGGCGCCGATGACCTGGTTTACGCCTTGGGCTGGCAGCTTGATGGCAAGGTGGTGGTGGGCGGAGCGTTTACTCATTTCAACGGCATTGCTTACAACCGCCTGGCGCGGCTGAACCCGGATGGCAGCCTGGACACCACCAGTTTCTTCCCCGGACTGGGCGCCGACGACACGGTTAAGAACATCACGCTCCAGTTGGACGGCACGATGTATGTCGGCGGGCAATTCTCGTCGTTCAACGGCACGCACCGCCTCGGTTTCACCCGGTTGTATGCCAACGGCACGGTGGACACCACGTTCCTCGACACCGCTTACAACCAGTTTGCCGGCCTGAAGAAGATTTATTCCGACGATACCCCGGCGGTCTATGCCTCCGGCGTCCAAAGCGATGGCAACGTGATCATTGGTGGAACATTCTATCAGGTGGGCGGCGGCCAGGCGAGCCCCAGCGTCCGCAATTATTTGGACAATCATCTGGGGATACCGGAAGGTTTCGGCGACCCGAACTTGTGGGTTGAACCCAAGGCGCGCGATGGCGTTCGCAACCGCCAGAGCATCGCCCGTTTGATTGGCGGCTCGACGCCGGGACCGGGCAACATCAGTCTGTCGCCGCCCTATTCGGCCAACCGGAGCCAGCCCTCCAAATCCGTGTACTTTGTGCGGACCAACGGCGTGTTGGGGCCGGTTTCAGCCAACTTTTCCGTCCAGCCGGGCACGGCCCAAAGCGGCGCGGATTACTTGTATGACGGCCCGCCGCCCCTGTTCTGGATCGCCTGGCGTTTCACCACCTCGACCCAAACCCGCTTGCGCAGTGATGGCCTGTTTGGAGGCAATGGCTCGCTACGGGATGTCTTCGCCCCTTTGTCTCAGACGGACTCGTTAATTAGCAGCAATTCGTTCGTCACGCTCAGCATCAGCAAAAACCCCTCGATGTTGGGCGACCTCAATGCCCAGTTCCAACTGGCCAACCCGAGCGGGGCCGATGAATTTTATCTCGGCGGCCAGAACATTCCGCTCGGCGCCGCACTGGGGGTGTCCGCGACGCCGTTCGCGCTGATTGATGACTCGAAAAATTCCGGCACGTTCGGATTTTTCTCTTCCCTTTATGTGGCAACCAATATCATCACTTCCATCGAAGTGGTTCGGAGCAATGGCGTTTACGGCCCGGTGTCCATGCGTGCTTTCGCCACCAACGGAACGGCCATTGTGGGCATAGACTACATAGGCCTCACCAACAAGCTTGTCTCAATCTCAGCGAACAATGTCAGCAATTTCTTCACGGTTACAAATATACTCAACGGCTTGAGTTCCACGGAGTTTGTGGAAAAGACCGTCTTTCTCCACTTGAACCCCCCCCTCAGCGCACCCGTTGATGGCAATGCGACGATTGGAATATCCAACGCGGTGCTCCGCCTCATCAACCCCAATTTCCGGGGTTATTTGACCCTCAGCGCCAACAATTACATCGGCAGTGAAAGCGCCGGCTTCATCACCTTCGTCATCAATCGCGTCGCCGGCTGCGCCGGCACCCTTACTGTCCAATACGCCACCACCGATGGCCCATCGGCAACCAACAGACTGGATTACTTCGGCGCGACGAACATCCTGAATTGGAACAGCGGTGACGCTTCGTCGCGCACCGTCTCTATCGCGCTCACAAACACCGGCGTCGTTGGTCCCATTAAACAATTTCGGGTTTACTTGTTCAATCCCACGCAGAATGGCACGTACCAGCCGGCGCTGTTCTATGTCGGCACGCCGCCCAACAATTCCATCACCAATGCCACGCTGACGATCACCAACGACAACAGCTACGGTGTGTTCCAGTTCAGCGCGCCCAGTTATGTCGTCCGCGAAGACGGCGGCTATGTCACCATCACCGTCCTTCGCACGGGCGGCATCGCCGCCCCGGTCTCTGTCAGATATTACACCAGCAACGGGCCCAAAGCTACGAACGGCATTAATTATGTTGGCACCAACAACGTGCTTAACTTTGCCGCCAACCAAACTGCTGCCAGCTTCAACGTGACGATTACCAACATCGGTGCGCCGGAAGGCACCAATGCGTTCAATTTCAATGTGAGTTTGACCAATGCGGTCAACGCGATGTTGGGTTCGCCGAGCAATGCCGTCGTCAACATTTTGGATGCCGAAACTTACACCTGGCCGCCCGGTTCGCTGGACGGCTCCTTTACTCCGGTCATGAACGGCGACGTGCTGGCGCTCGCGTTGCAACCCAACGGACAAATCCTCGCCGGTGGCAACTTCACCAATGTCAATGGCGCCCCCGATAGTGGCATCGCCCGGCTGAACGCCGATGGCTCGCTGGACAGTGCCGGCTTCCTCAACAACGGTCTTTATTCCGGCGCCACCGGCGGCGCCGTGCAGGCCGTGGTCTGTCAAACGGATGGGCGCGTGATTATCGGCGGCGCGTTCAACAACGTTGATGGCACTGCCCGTAATCGCATCGCCCGCCTGATGACCGACGGTTCCTTGGACACCAGCTTTAGTCCCCCGGGTGGAGCGAGTGCTCCGGTTTACGCGCTGGCCGAAACCTTCGTTAATGGCGCGAGGGAAATTTACGTTGGCGGCGCGTTCAACACCATCAGCGGCGGCGCCAGCCCCAACCTTGCCCGCCTCAATGGTGGCAGTACGAATTCTGCCGGCGGCTCGCTGGACTCGTCTTTTGCCACCGGTTCCGGCCCCAACGGCGCGGTCTATGCCATTGCCGTTTATCCCGCCAACTCGCCGTTCGCGGGCAAATTGCTGGTCGGCGGCGCGTTCACCAACATCAATGGTTTTGCCCTGGGCCATGTCGCGCGATTGAATGGCGACGGTTCCGTGGACACCAACTTCGACTTGAATTTGGGGGCCAATGACACCGTTCGCGCCATTGCCATTCAAAGTGACGGCCGCATCCTCATTGGCGGCGACTTCACCAATGTCAATGGGACCGCCCTGAACCGTATTGCCCGTTTGAACAGCGACGGTTCGTTGGATGCCAATTTCACGACCAACGTGGGCGTCGGCGCCAATGGCTCCGTGCAAGCCATTGCGGTGCAGGCCGATAATCGGATCGTGCTGGTCGGCCAGTTTACCCGGGCCAATGGTGTCACCCGTAATCGCATCACCCGGTTGCTGCCGAACGGCGCAGTGGATGCGACGATCAATTTCGGCGACGGCGCGAACGGTGCCATTGACGCGCTCCTCATTCAGCCCGCGTATCAAATGTTGGTCATTGGCGGCGGCTTTACCCAATACGATGATCAACCCCATGCGCATATTGCCCGGATTTACGGCGGTTCGGTGATAGGTTCCGGCTTGCTGCAATTCACCTCGGCCGGGTATCAAGTTGACGAAAAGGGCGGACAAGCCCTTGTCACAATCCGGCGCACGGGCGGCACCAGCGGTCCCAATTCCGATGGCTCGGGTAATATTTCCGTCAACTTTGCCACGACGAGCGGTGGCTCGGCGGTGGCGGGCACGAATTACACTGCGGTTGCCACCACAGTCAATTTCCCGCCGGGCGAGGTTCTGGAAACGGTGGCCGTTCCGGTGATGGACGATGGAGTTGTTACCCCCGACTTGACGGTGAATCTGGCGATTTCAAATCCAACGCCGCCGGCGGGGATGGGACTTCAACCCACAGCCGTGCTGACCATCATTAATGATGACAGCGCCGTGAGTTTTTCAGCCGCAAATTATTCGGTCAGCAAAAATATTTTGACTGGTTTTGCGCCGATTGATGTCATTCGTTTGGGAACCACCAACGGCACCTCCTCGGTGGACTTCGTCACCACCACCGATGGTTCGGCGGTGCCGGGTGTGGATTTCTATCCGACCAACACCACCATCACGTTCAATCCGGGAGACACGGACAAGCAGATTCAAGTTCCCATCATCAACAATAGTCTGCCGGAAGGCTACCGGACGGTGACATTCACGTTGAACAATGCGGTCAACACCGCCTTGGTCAGCCCCTCGAACGCCACGCTCACCATCATTGACACCGTCTATGCCCCGGGTCAGTTGAGCTTTTCGACGACCAATTACACGGCCTACGAAAGCGATGGCAACGCCTACCTCACGGTGGTTCGCACCAACGGAACATCCGGCACTGTCACGGTGGCTTACAACACCGTTGCGGGCACGGCCTTGCCGGGGTTGAATTACGTCACCACCAGCGGCACCTTGTCCTTCAATGATGGAGATGCCAGCAAGACGTTCGCCGTGCCGCTCGTTAACAACAACATCGCGCAGGGACCTGTAAGCCTGTCAGTGGTGCTGTCAAATCCAAGCAGCGGCGCGGTGCTCATCGCCCCCACCAACGCGACCTTGACCCTTTTGCATACGAACATTGGCGTGGCCTTCGTCAATGCCACCAATTATGTGAGGGAGACAAACGGGTTGGTTCCGATATTTGTCCAGCGGTTCGGCGGCGCCAGCAGCAGCGTTCAAGTCAACTATGCCACCGCCAACGGCACGGCGGTGGCCGGAGTCAATTACACCGCTGTCAGCGGCAGCTTGACTTTTAACGCCGGCGAAACCTTGAAGGCGATTTCACTTCCGCTCCTTTATGATCCGCAAGTCACCGGCAATTTGGCGCTCACCATGAGCCTTTCCAGCCCCAGCGCGGGCGTTCAACTGGCAAGCCCGAGCAACACGGTGGTTGTGCTGCAGGACGCCGACGCCGGCTTGAGCTTCCTCAACCCGGCCTCCAGCGTTTACAAAAACGCGGGCAGCGCGATCATCACCGTTGTTTGCTCCAACCCCGGGGTCGAACCACTGTCTGTGCATTATTCCACGACCAACGGCACCGCGGTCGCCGGCGTGGATTACACGGCCACCAGCGGCACGCTGGTCTTCACCGGCGGCGTTGGAACGAACACCTTCAGCGTGCCGATTCTCACCAACTCGTTGGTGAATGGCAACCACACCTTCACCGTCAGCCTGTCCAATCCCACGCCGCCCGGACAACTCGTGTCGCCCAGCAACCAGGTCGTGACCATCATTGACAGCAACTCCGGCTTGAGCTTTTCAAGCCCAACCTACACCGTGCTCAAAACGGGCGTGGCGGCGACGATTACAGTTTTGCGCATTGAAAACACCAACACGGTGTCTTCCGTCAACTTTGCCACCGCCAACGGCACTGCTGTCGCCGGCTTGGATTACATTGCGACCAACGGCACGTGCGTTTTCACCAATGGCGAAACCAGCCAGACCTTTTCCGTGACCGTGATTAACAACACAGTTGTGCAACCGGATAAAACCGTGCTGGTGCAATTGTCCAATCCGGTCAATGGCATCCTCATTGCGCCCTACGCCGCCACACTGACCATCCATGACACCAGCGGCAGCTCCGTGGTTCCGGCGGGTTCCACCCTGATTTCTGAATCCGGTCCGACCAACGGCATCATTGATCCGGGTGAAACGGTTGCGTTGTTGTTCGCCTTCCGCGACGCCGGTGGCAACGACGTGACCAACCTGTATGCCACGTTGCTCAACATCAATGGCGTCACCAATGCATCCACGCCGCAGCGCTATGGCTACCTGATCGTCGGCGGTCCTTCGGCTTCCCAGTCATTCTCCTTCAAGGCCGTTGGCACCAACGGCCAGCAAATTGTTGCCACCTTCAAACTGCAGGACGGCACCAACAACATCGGCACCAACAGCTTCACCTACACGCTGGGAACTTCGATAAACACGTTTGCCAACACCAACCTCATTATCATCAACGACCATGCGAGCGCCTCGCCGTATCCGTCCACCATCAACGTCAGCGGTGTTGGTGGTTTGTTGATCAAAGCCACCGTTACCTTCGCCAATCTGACTCACTCCTGGCCTGCGGACATTGACGCGCTGCTGGAATCGCCGTCCCAGCAAAGCGCATTGCTCATGGCCCATGCGGGCGGCGGCTACGCTGTTAATGGCGTTACGCTCACCTTTGATGACGCCACCAACTACCCCTTCTTGACGAACGCCGCCCAGATTGTTTCCGGCACCTACAGACCCACGGCATTCATCCTGAGCCCCGCGTTCTCCCCGCCCGCGCCGGCCGCCCCGTATGCCACGAATTTGTCCGGTCTCTACGCTGGCAATCCGAATGGCGCCTGGTCGCTGTTCGTGATTGACGACGCGGCGATCAACGCCGGCGCTATTTCCAACGGCTGGTCGCTCACTTTGATCACCTCCAGCCCCGTCGGCTCAGCGGCGGACAGCGCCATTTCCATGACTGCTTCGCCGAATCCCGTCGGGGTTTCCAATAATCTGACTTTCGTCATCGCGGTGACAAATTACGGGCCTTCGGCTTCCACAGGTGTCACCGTGACCAATCCTCTGCCATCCGGTGCGCAGTTTGTTTCCGCCACCAATTCGCAAGGCACGGTGAGCACGAACGGCTCATTGTTGGCTTGGAATGTCGGCCCGCTTGCCGCCAACGCCGGCGCAACCCTCACGCTGGTTCTGCGTCCGACCGCCGCCGGTTCTGTCACGAATTCCGCCATTGTGAGTTCTGTCACTTCGGATCCCAATTCGGATGACAATGCCGCGTCCGTAACTGTTACCGTCGGGGTTTCCAGTCCGCCGCAATTTGGAAGTCTTGTGATCTCCAACGGCACATTCCGGCTCACGATTACCAACCCGACTAATCCGCCGGCTTCGATCATTATCCAGGCATCCACCAACCTCTTTAACTGGGTGAACATCTTTACCAGCACTCCGCCGTTTACGTTCACCGATCCGAGCTCGACGAATTATCCCTCTCGCTTCTACCGCGCCGTCTTGGGGCCGTAGCGGGCAATTTTGGACCGATGAAAGTCTGCGGTCTGACTGGCGGCGTGGGCATGGGCAAATCCACCGCGGCCGATTTCCTCCGCGCCCGCGGCGCACAGGTGGTGGACACCGACGAACTCGCGCGGCAACTCGTTCAACCCGGCCAGCCCGCGCTCGCGAAAATCCAGGCTGAATTCGGAAAAAGCATCGTGGCTTCGGACGGACGGCTTCGTCGCGATGAACTGGCGCGAATCGTTTTTACCGATGCCGCCGCGCGCCAAAAACTCGAAACCATTCTCCACCCGCGCATCCGCGAACGCTGGCTCGCCCAAGTGGAAACCTGGCGCGGGGAAAACCGCGCGCTCGCCGTCGTTGTGATTCCACTGCTTTTCGAGACCCGGGCCGAATCCCATTTCAACAAAATCATTTGCGTCGCCTGTTCCGCCCCGACACAGCGCCAAAGGCTGCTGAGTCGGGGGTGGACGCCGGAGCAAATCAAGCAGCGCCTGGCCGCGCAATGGCCGGTTGAACAAAAAATTTCCCGCGCCGATTTCGTTGTGTGGACCGATGGCAATCTGGACAATCACGCGAAACAAATCGAACGGATTCTAACTGCGCTCTGACGTTTGGTAGGGCGGTGCTGCTGCGCCGCCGGGTATGATGGCCGCGCAGCAGCGCGGCCCTACCGTCTGGAATAGGTGCCGATTATTATCGGGAAATGGTATCAGTCCCGCATGGCGGAACTGCATTCTGGAACAAGCTGAATGCCTGGGCTCTAACCTTCAGCTTCCCGGTAATACCCCGGCAATGGCTTCGCGCAGGTCTGCCAGCGAAAATGGTTTGCTGATTATGAAATCCACGCCCGGAAGCGGATCACCGGAAGACTTCAACATTTCGGCATAGCCCGTAATCATTATGATTGGCTGATGGGGCAGGCGCTGCTTGATGACGGCGGCCAGTTCGTCGCCTTTCATTCCAGGCATGGAATAATCCGTGATGATCAAGTCAAACTTGCCCTGCTCAAGCAAGGACAGGACTGCTTTGCTGCCATTGGCAGTCTGGACTGCGTGTCCGTCGAACTTGAGCATCATCTTGATGGCATCGCAGACGGCGGGTTCGTCGTCCACCACCAAAATCTGCCGCACTTGATTTCCCGGTGTTGGCATCTGGTCCTGGTATGAAAAATAAATTTATGCCCATTTCCCTGGAACACAAATATTAATTATAAACAAAACAGGCTGGCGGGCGCAGCTTGACACTCCCACGCAAATGGCAGGGCAAACCTGCCGGTTTGCCCCAATCTCACCGCCAGCCAGCGCAGCGATGCCGGCGGAACCATGGGAATGCGCACGCAAGAACATCGCTCCGCTCGTTCTGGTGGAAGTTTGGGCGGCGCGGCAGCGCCGCCCTACCTTGGTGGTGGTGGTGTCAAGCTGCGCCCCAGCCTGGCGGGCGCATCTCAATTTGAGATGCGCCCTCATCACAGCTTGCACACGATGTATGTGGACAAGCCCGCGCCCGTCCTCCTCGCCTTCGCCGGCAAAGGAGAATTATACCAATTCTCAGAGACAATCAGTGCAATGGGCAGGGCGGCGCTGCCTGCTCGCGATCTATCGGAGCTGCGCCGCCGGGGATGATGGCCGCGCAGCAACGCGGCCCTACCGTCTGGGAAATGTGCCGATTATTATCGGGAATTGGTATTATGGCCATGCGACTCGGCCGGGGCATTACTTTGCCGTGCCTTGGTGAAAAAACTCTGCTAATCTTTTGTCGTCATGCTGCTGACCAAAGATGAACTGCACAGCCTGGTTGAACTGATGCATCAGTCGCCGCACATGCTGCTGGGAATGCAGCCGTTGGGCGGCGGTTCGGGTCTTGTCGTTCGCGCGTTTCTACCCGATGCCGCCAAAGTCGAAGTCCAGCCGGTTCACGAGAAAGACAAACCCAGGTTCGCGCTCAAGCGCATTCACGAAAGCGGACTTTTTGAAGGCACCACGAAATCAGCCAATCGCGTTTACGCCTACGACCTGGTGGTCACCAATCATCAAGGCCAGACCCGCCGCACCCGCGACGCGTTTTCATTTTTGCCGACGCTGGGCGAATCGGATTTGTATTTGTTCGGCAAGGGCGACGAACGCCGCATTTACGAAAAACTCGGCGCGCAATTGCGCGTGATTGACGGTGTGCCCGGCACCAGCTTCGCCGTCTGGGCGCCGAACGCGCAGCGCATCAGCGTCGTCGGCGATTTTAACCATTGGGACGGACGGTATCATCCCCTGCGTTTGCTCGGCGCGTCCGGCGTCTGGGAAATTTTCATTCCGGGCGTCGGCGTCGGCGCGCATTACAAATTTGAAATTCGCGACGCGCACGGTCGCATCTCGCTCAAGACCGATCCCTGCGGATTTTTCTTCGAGGTGCCGCCGAAAAACGCCGCCATCGTCTGGGACACGCGCCAATTCAAGTGGAACGACGGGGCCTGGTTGAAGCGGCGCCGCGAACGCGATGCGCTGCGCTCGCCGATGAGCATTTATGAGGTCCACGCCGGTTCCTGGCGGAAAAAAACGGCGAATGAATCGTGGAGCTACCGCGAGCTGGCCGAACCGCTCGTGCTTTACGTCAAGCGCATGGGGTTCACGCACGTCGAATTCCTCCCGGTGGCCGAGCACGCGTTTTATCCGTCGTGGGGTTATCAAGTCACCGGTTTCTACGCGCCCACGAGCCGCTACGGCACACCGGATGATTTTCAATTTCTCGTCAACGCGCTGCACGAGGCGGGCATCGGTGTGATTGTGGACTGGGTGCCGGCGCATTTTCCGCGCGATGAATGGGCGCTGGCGAAATTCGACGGCACCGCCCTTTACGAGCACGAAGACCCGCGCAAAGGCGCGCATCAGGATTGGGGCACGCTGATTTTCAATTTTGGCCGGCACGAAGTTTCCAATTTCCTCGCCGCCAACGCGCTGTTCTGGCTCGACCGCTTTCACATTGACGGCCTGCGGGTGGACGCCGTGGCCTCGATGATTTACCTCGACTATTCGCGCAAGCCGGGCGAATGGATTCCCAACCAGTTCGGCGGGCGCGAGCATCTTGAGGCGATTGAATTCCTGAAAAAATTCAATCACCTGACGCACACGGAATTTCCCGGCGTCGTCACCATTGCCGAGGAATCCACCGCCTGGCCGCAGGTGACGCGGCCGCCGTATCTCGGCGGGCTGGGCTTTTCATTCAAGTGGAACATGGGTTGGATGCACGACACGCTCGACTACTTCAAGCGCGATTCCATTTACCGGAAATACCACCAGAGCGACCTCACGTTCGCGACGCTCTATCATCACACCGAAAATTTCATCCTGCCGCTGTCGCACGACGAGGTCGTCCACGGCAAAGCGTCTTTGTTGGGCCGGATGCCCGGTGACGACTGGCAAAAATTTGCAAATCTTCGGACGCTGCTCGCGTATCAATGGCTGTTCCCCGGCAAGAAACTGTTGTTTATGGGCGACGAAATCGGCCAGCGCGCCGAGTGGAACGAAAACGGCCAGCTTGACTGGTGGCTGCTTGACGCCGGACCGTTCCATCGCGGCCTGCAAAAATTCGTTGAGGATTTGAACAAACTTTACGCCGCCATGCCTGCGCTCTGGCAAAGCGATTACGACCACGGCGGTTTTAGCTGGATTGACTGCGCCGACCGGGACGGCAGCGTGATGTCGTTTGTCCGCCAGACCACTGACGGCGCGAACCAGCTTGCCGTGATCCTGAATCTCACGCCGGTGCCGCGCCAAAAATATCGCGTCGGTCTGCCGCGCGCCGGCAAATGGCGCGAAGTGTTGAACAGCGACGCCGGCATTTACGCCGGCAGCAACCAGGGCAATCTGGGTGGTGTCACCGCCGAAAACGTTCCCTGCCACAACCAGCAACATTCCGCCGAATTTTGTCTGCCGCCCATGAGCGCCATCGTGTTCCAGCCGGAATAACCGGCATCCTGAATTTGGACTGCGGTGGTAGAGCGCAGCGGCGACACCGCTTTCCGCGTGGCAGGATGACTCCAAAAGCGGCGTGGCTCCCGCTCTGCGGGATTCCCGCCGCAGTCCAAAATCGGTGGTTGCGCAAACGGCGTTGCGTTCCTTCGTGTCAATTCGTGGTTGTTTTGATAATTTTTGTGTCGTGAAACTGATTTCCTGGAACGTCAACGGCCTGCGCGCCGTACTGCGGAAAAATTTCCTCGATTTTCTCGACGCCGAAAAACCCGATGTCCTTTGCCTTCAGGAAACCAAGTGCGGCCCCGACCAGGTCGAACAACTCTGGCCCGCGACCTACACGACGTATTGGAACTCCGCGCAAAAGAAAGGTTATTCCGGCATCGCCATTTTCACCAGGATGCGCCCGTTGAAGGTCACGCCGCACATCGGCATGGACGAGCACGACCAGGAAGGCCGCGTGCTGACTGCCGAGTTCGCCGACTTTTTTCTCGTCAATGTTTACGTGCCCAACTCCAAACGCGAACTCACACGGCTTGCCTACCGCCAGCAATGGGATCGCGATTTTCTTCGTTACCTCAAAAAGCTGGAAAAGAAAAAACCCGTGATCTTCTGCGGCGACCTCAACGTGGCGCACACGGAAATTGACCTGGCGAACCCGAAGGCCAACGTCCACAACCATGGCTTCACACCCGAGGAACGCGCCGGGTTCAGCGCCTTCGTGCGCGCCGGTTTTCTCGACTCCTTCCGCGAATTCGAAAAGGGCGGGGGACATTACACCTGGTGGAGCCAGATGTCCGGCGCGCGTTCCCGGAACGTTGGCTGGCGCATTGACTACTTCCTGGTTTCAAAATCCCTGCGTCCGCGTCTCAAACGCGCCTTCATCCAGCCGGACGTGTTGGGCAGCGATCATTGCCCGGTCGGCATCGAGCTTGGGTAGCCGGGGTGCAGCCGGTTTGTAGCGTCGGGCGTCCCGCCTGACGTAGCGGGCGGCATCTTGCCGCCCGGATAAATCGTTCGGAAGAACCAACGGCTTTCGAGTTATCCGATGATGGCAGTTGCCGGCGCACAGTGTGTCCGCCGGGCGGGACGCCCCGGCTCCACGGCGGGCCGGAGAGGCCCGCCGTTACGGGGTAATGTCGGGTTGCTCCCGTTGGTTGGAAACTCCAGGAATTAACTTGTAAATCTTCGACCCGGACTTACCCTCAATATGCCACTACCCATTTTTTAATGAAAATACTTCTCGTCAGCCCGCGAACGCCCGACACGTTCTGGAGTTTCAAGCACGCTGTGCGCTTCGTTTCCCGAAAGGCGTCCATGCCGCCGCTGGGATTGCTGACGGTGGCCGCGATGTTGCCACCGGAGTGGCAGCTCAAGCTGGTGGACCTGAACGTGGAGCGGCTCAAGGATGAAGACCTGCGTTGGCCGGATTATGTGTTGCTGGGCGCGATGCTGGTGCAAAAGGATTCGGTGCGCGAAATCGTTGCGCGGTGCGCCACATTTCAGAAACGGATTATTGCGGGCGGACCGCTGTTTACCACCGGCTACGAAGCGTTCCCGGAGATTCAGCACTTCGTTCTGGGCGAGGCCGAGGAAATTATGCCGCAAGTCGTGGAAGACATGCGGAGTGGCCGGTTGTTGCAGCCCATCTATCGCGCCACGAACCGGCCGGACATCACCCAAACACCAGTGCCGCGCTGGGACCTCATCAAATTCCGATATTATGTGACGATGGCCGTGCAATTCTCGCGTGGCTGCCCGTTCGATTGCGAGTTTTGCGACATCATCGTGATGAACGGACGCGTGCCCCGCACGAAAACGCCGGCGCAATTGATTGCCGAGTTGGACGCCCTGGGCCGGCGCGGATGGAAGGACATGGTTTTCATCGTGGACGACAATTTCATCGGCAACAAACAACGGACCAAGACACTGCTGCACGCGCTGATCGAGTGGCGGCAGCGCACGCGGACCCGCATAGGATTTCTCACCGAGGCGTCCATGAATCTCGCCGATGACCCGGAGTTGTGCGCGCTGATGGTGGAAGCCGGTTTCAAAAAGGTTTTTGTGGGCATCGAGACACCTTCGGTCGAGGCGCTGGAGGAATGTCACAAGCTCCAGAACCGGAATCGCGACCTGTTGGCCTCGGTGCAGACGCTGCAGCGCGCCGGGCTGGAGGTCATGGGTGGATTCATCGTGGGCTTCGACAGCGACAAGAGCGACATCTTCAAGCGGCAGTTTGAATTCATCCAGCGCTCCGGTGTGGCGACGGCGATGGTGGGATTGCTGAACGCGCTGCCGCAGACGCGATTGTGGCAGCGGTTGAAACGCGAGGGACGGCTGGAAATCGAAAGCACCGGGAACAATACCGACGCCGCGCTGAACTTCAAACCCAGATTAAACCGCGAGTTTCTGCAATCCGGCTACCGCGAACTGGTAAAGAAACTTTACGAGCCGCGGAACTACTACCAGCGCATCCGGACGTTCCTTAAGAGCCACCGTCCGACCGGTCCGCGACTGCACCTGTCGCGGGCGGATTGCATTGCCTTCCTGAAATCCCTCTGGGTGCTGGGCGTGTGGCACCGGGGGCAGGTTGGCTATTGGCGGCTGTTTTTGGGCACACTCATCCGGCGTCCGCGTCAGTTCCCGCACGCCATCGAACTCGCCATCCTCGGCTACCACTTCCGCCGCGTGGCCAACTCGCTGCGGGCGCCTGCCGCCCGCAAACGGTGACGGGCAGGAAGGTTGTTTGATTCGCCAACAAATCTCAATTGGCTTCGATGAAACAATTCGCCCTTTTTATCCTCTCGGTATTGCTCGGCGGTTGTGCTGCGGTTTCACCACCACGAGTCCGGCAGGTCGAATTTGGCCGGTCAATCTGGGCCGAAGGGCAGCGGCGCGCGGGAGTGCTGTTTCAGGACGGCGCACAGTCGATTCCAGTTGACCGCGGGACGTTGTGGACGTTTGGCGACACGTTTATCGGGAAACCGCAGCCGGGTCAGCTGCCACAGAATCCACAGATCACCGGCTCGCATTGGGCGACCGTTGCCTTGTTGCCCGCCGGAAGCACAAATCTTCCGCCGGCACTCGAATATTTTACGGACACAAACGGAGTTGCGGCCTGTCCGCTGGAGTTGTTCCCCGAGGAAGATCCGAAACACCTTCGCCTGTGGCCGGCGGGCGGCATCAGTGTCGGCTCGCGCATTTATCTTTACTACTCAATGATTGAAACCAGCGACGCACCCGGGCCGTGGAATTTTCATGGCATCGGCGCAGGGCTGGCGGTGACCGACCAGCCGTTGCAGCGTTTCACGCGGCTGCGACCTGGCGGACAATGGCGGTTTCCCGTCGAACCGATTCAAGTCGTTCGAGAAAACAACACTCTTTATTTGTTTGAATTGTGCAGCAACCCGAAGGGCTTGATTCTCGCGCGGGTCGGCGTGGGGCAGATCGAAAACCCGTCGGCGTATGAATTTTTCACCGGCGGCAATTGGTCAAAAAACCGCGCGGAGGCGAAGGTGATTCTTCGTGAAGCCTACGGACAGGTTTCCGTGGCGTGGGCTTTCCCAGCGCGACAGTATGTGATGGCCACGTCATCAGATTTTTTCCATCCCCACGAACTTCAACTGCGCCAGTCCCGCCGGCTTGCGGGTCCGTGGAGCGCGCCCGTGCGCATTGCCGTTCCAGAAACGCCGGGAAAGAAGACGACGCTCGTTTACGGCGTGTTTCTGCACCCGGAATTGACTGATGGAAACTCGTCGCGCCTGGTTGCCACCTTTTGCCGCATGCTGGCCGGCAATTGGGAATTGTGCAATCCAGAGTGGGTGACGATCACGCTTGAGCCGGACTCCACCCCGGCGCGTTGAATTCATTTCCGTGCGTTCTCGTGCTCAATCACCGCCTTCACTTCTTGCTTCGGCATAGCAGGCTGTGGCTTAATTCATTTGAATTTGATGGGCCAGCAAGCGAAATCACAATGGGACTTCGGAGAACTGTTTCCGACGGAAGCTGGACGGCGCGTGTTGTCGGTCAGCGAACTGACGGCGCAGGTCAAGCGGCTGTTGGAAAAATCGGTCGGCTCGGTCTGGGTTACAGGCGAGGTCACCAACCTGCGCGCCCAATCTTCCGGCCACATTTATTTCACGCTCAAGGACGCCGCGGCGCAGTTGAGTTGCGTGCTGTTTCGCGGCGAGGCAGTCGCCCGCCGTGAACTGTTGCAGGACGGTCAGAAGGTTTTGTTGCAGGGCGACGTGACGGTCTATGAAGCGCGCGGGCAATATCAACTCATTGTCCGCGCAGTGGAGTTGCAGGGTGTTGGCGCGCTGCAAATCGCGTTCGAGAAACTCAAGCAGAAGCTCGCGGCGGAAGGGCTGTTCGCGCCGGAACGGAAACGTTCGCTCCCGAAATATCCGCAGCGTATTGGCCTGGTCACGTCGCCCACCGGCGCGGCGATCCGCGACGTGTTGCACGTGGTGCAACGGCGGAATCCGGGTTTGGAAATCCTCCTCGCGCCATGCCGCGTGCAGGGCGAAGGCGCGGCGGAGGAAATCGCGGCGGCGATACGGCTGCTGAATGAATTTAACGTTCGTAGCAGTCCCGCCGGGCGGGATAAGCCCGCTCAGTTTGAAAGTGAACGGTCTAAAACACAGGCAGGAACCGAAAGTCAGAGCCGACTGACGTCGGCTGCTACGATGGGATTGGATTTAATTCTCCTCACCCGTGGCGGGGGGAGCCTGGAGGATTTGTGGGCGTTCAACGAGGAGGTCGTCGCGCGGGCGATTTTTGAGTCGGCGATTCCGGTCGTGTCGGCGGTCGGCCACGAGATTGATTTCACCATCGGCGATTTTGTCGCGGACATGCGGGCGGCGACGCCGAGCGCGGCGGCGGAAATCATCACCGAAGGGGTTTTTGCCAGCCGGCAACTCGTGGTGGATTTGACGCAGCGCATGGTGCGGGCGCATCCGCGCCGGCGCATGAACGAACTGTTGCAACGATTGGATGATTTGCAGACCGGTTTGCTGCGCTGCACGAGGCAGGGGACGAAGGAACGGCAGGTGGCCTGGCAGAATCTGGCGGAGCGATTGTTGCGCGTTCGTCCGGCGCAATTGTTGAAGCAGCGGCGTGAGTCGTTGGTGGTGAGCCGCCGGCGTTTGCATGAATTGACGCAGGTTCATTTGCGGAATTGGAAGAACCGTTTTGGCGCGACCGAATCGCGACTGCGTTTGCTGGGGCCGGAACAGGTGTTGGCGCGCGGCTATTCCATCACGATGGACGCGGCGACGGGAAAAGTTTTGCGGGCGGCAAAAGACGTAAAAGTGGGCCAGCATTTGAAGACGCGCTTGAAAGCGGGTGAGGTTTTGAGCAAGGTTGACAAGCGATAGCAGCTGCTGTCACGGAACCTGTTCAGCGAAACGTAAAAAACCGGCTTGCAGTCTTTCGGAGAATCACTAGATTGAGAGCCGCAAACCCCAAGACAAAGCGAGAAATATATGCAAAATGTAAAACGTTTGGTGCAATGGTCACGCGTCCCGTTCATTTCAGCGGTGGTCGCTTTTCTGCTGGTCGGCTGCCAGTCGGACAATGATCAATCTGGCGTCAAAATAACGGTCACCACGCCCGCGCCTGCCGTAACCGCGCCTGTCGCATCGCCTGCGCCTGTTGTGCTTGGCGCGGGTGACACCAAAACCGGCGCGGGTGACACCAGCACTGGTGCTGGTGGACCTGCCGCGCCTGCTGTAGCTGCGCCTGCCACGCCCATGGCAGCGGGATTGCCGATTCGCATTAAAGCTGGCGCCACCGCCCCTTACACCGACTCCAACGGCAACGTCTGGCTGCCTGACCAGGGTTTTGTGGATGGAGACGTTATTGACCGGGGCAGCGACATGCAAATCGCCAATACACAGGACCAGGCTATCTATCGCACCGAGCGATACGGCATGAGTTCTTTTTCGTACAAGCTTCCCAACGGCAAATACATTGTGAAACTTCATTTTGCCGAAACTTACGAGGATATCACCGGCCCGGGTCAGCGCGTTTTTTCCCTTAACGTCGCGGGCCATGAGTTCAAGGATTTTGATGTCTGGGCAAAGGCCGGCGGTGCCAGGCGCGCCTACATCGAAACTGTCAACGTGGACATCACCGACGGCAAGCTTGACATTGCTTTCACGACCAACATTCAGAGCCCCGAGATCAACGGGATTGAGATCATTCCGGGTTCCTGACCGGCTAACTTCTCCGTGCATTCGTGGGTCGCGGATCACCTCGCGCCTGAATTTTTTCAGGATCGCGTGAGTGCTAAATTCAGTCACGCGCCTCACGAGAGCAGTTGCCTCGCTCCGAATGACTCCAAGCTGGACGGACGCGATGGTTTTCTTTAGCATTTTCGCATGTCAAAATCAGCCAGGGCCAATGATGCGGCCAGGAACAGTCCGCCGTTTGAAGCGGTTTTGAAAAAGCTCGAGGGCATTGTCGAGGCCATGGAGTCCGACGACCTGCCGCTGGAAACGCTTTTGTCCAAATATGAGGAAGGGACGAAGCTGGTAAAAATCTGCCAGGAAAAACTCGCCGAGGCGGAGTTGAAGATCCAGCAGTTGGAGAAAAATGCGGCGGGCGAAATGAAATTGAAGCCGCTGTCGCCAGATTTGTCCGAAGGCTGATTTCCCGACCCCAGACCCAAAATATATGAGCAGTTATCTCGAGATGGTGGACGGGCCGGCGCATGTGAAGAAACTCACGCTGTCGCAGCTTCAGGAACTGTCCGGGGAGATTCGGGAAGAATTAATCGCCGGGCTTGCCAAAAGCGGCGGGCATCTCGGCCCGAACCTTGGCGTGGTTGAGTTGACCATCGCGTTGCATCGCGTTTTCAACACGCCCCGGGACAAATTTGTCTGGGACGTGAGCCATCAGGTTTACGTTCACAAAATTCTAACGGATCGCAAGCATCGCTTCCGCACCATCCGGCAGACGGACGGCCTGAATGGCTTCGCGTTGCGCACGGAAAGTCCGCACGATTGCTACGGTGCTGGTCATGCGGGCACGGCGCTTTCCGCCGCGCTTGGCATGGCGGCGGCGCGTGATAAAAACGGCACGGACGAAAACGTCGTCTGCATTTTCGGCGACGCGGCGTTGACGAACGGCATTTCATTCGAGGCGCTCAACAACATCGGCCACACGACCAAGCGGTTCATCAGCATTCTCAACGACAACGAGTGGAGCATTGCCAAAAACGTCGGCGCGATTTCCAATTACCTCAACAAGCTCATCACCAATCCTCGTTACAACAAGCTCGCGAAGGATTTTGAAAATTTCGTCCGCCGCCTGCCCAAGGGCGAGATTGCATTGAGACTCGCACACAAGGCCGAGGAAGGGGTCAAGGGCGCCATCACCGACGTCGGGTTGCGGCAAACCGGCAGCGTGGTGGACACAGACGGTCGCGGCGGCTACGGCAGCCCGGTTTTCTTCGAGGAAATGGGGCTGCGTTATCTCGGTCCGATTGACGGACACGATTTGCCGCTGCTCATCAGCACGCTCGAATTCGCCAAGACCTGCGACCATCCGATTGTCATCCACATCCTCACCCAAAAGGGCAAGGGCTTCGAGGCTGCGCTCAAGTCGCCGGAAAAATTCCACGGCACCGGGCCCTATGATGTGAAAACCGGCGATTCAATGCCCGTCAAGGCGGGCGCGCCGCCAAATTATCAGGACGTGATGGGACAGACCATGGTGAAGCTTTGCCAGAAGGACAACACCATCGTCGGCATCACCGCCGCGATGCCCAGCGGCACCGGCTTGAAACTTCTCGAAAAGGCGATGCCCGATCGTTACTACGACGTGGGCATTGCCGAGGAACACGCCGTCATTTTTGCCGCCGGCATGGCGACGATGGGTTTCCACCCGGTTTGCGCGATTTATTCCACCTTCCTGCAACGCGCCTACGACTGCATTCACCATGACGTTTGTTTGCAGGATTTGCCGGTGATTTTCTGCATGGACCGCGCCGGATTGTCCGCCAACGACGGCCCGACCCATCACGGCCTGTTCGACATTGCCTACCTGCGCTGTCTGCCGAATGTCGTCGCCATGGCGCCGAAGGACGAGGACGAACTGGTGGACATGATGTTCACCGCCACGCACCAGCAGCATCCGACGTTCATTCGTTATCCGCGCGGTGCGGCGGAAGGCGTGCCGATCAAGGACCAGCCCAAATTGCTTGAAATCGGCAAAGCGGAGGTCATCCAGAACTTTTCCAACAATGGCAAACGCAAGGTCGCGCTGTTCGGTCTCGGTCCGATGAACACACTTGCGCGTAAAGCGGCGGTGCAACTGGCGGAGGAAGGATTCGATTGCGCCGTCATCAATCCGCGCTTCACCAAACCGCTTGACGATGGCGCACATGAATTTTTTGGCAAGGCCGCCGACGTGATCGTGACGATGGAAGACCACGTGTTGATGGGCGGCTACGGGTCGGCGGTGCTGGAACTGTTCAGCGAGAAGGCCGTAACGACGCCCGTCGTGCGCATCGGTTGGCCCGACCAGTTCATCGAGCATGCCTCCACGCAGGATGAACTCCGCAAGAAATACGGCCTGACCGTCGAAAACACCGTGGCCAAAGTGAAAGCGCAATTCGCCGAAGCCGCGCCAGCGGCGACAAGGCTCATTGGAGTCGTTTAAGATTTTTTTGGAAGGTGGCCTGCCGTCTTTGGTTTCACAGTTGGCTGAAGCTGCGGAGCAGCGTCAGAAAGTAGCCCACGGCGTCAACCGTGGGATCAATCGTCGGAGGAGTCAAGCCGCGTAGCGGCGAAAGAAAATTTCCGGCCACATTTTTTTCTGTCGCTCCTGCCGGAGCTTGTCCCGTTGCCCACCCAACCCACGGTTTGCGCCGCGGGCTACTTTCTCCGCCACTCCGGTGGCTGCCGACCGGGCGCAGTGGTAGGGCGCGTCACTCCGTGCGCGCCGCTGCACATCAATACCAAACGGCGCGCACGGAGTGACGCGCCCTACCAACGCCACTTTTCGGGAAATATTTTGGTTGGCAGTCTAAACGTCACCCCGCTTGACGGCGTAGCAGGATTGACGTTTATTTCAGCCATGACGGTCACAATCACAGCGGAGCAGGAGCAGTTCATCGCCGAACAATTGAAGGACGGCCATTACCGTTCTGCAAGCGATGTAATTGCCCAAAGCCTTGGGATGTTGCGCGCGCAGGAGGAATTCATCCGCTCGAATGTGGCCGAGTGCGGGAAAAAATCGCCGGCGGGCTCGAACAAGTGAAGCGCGGCGAGGTGATTGATGGCCGAACTGCCATCCGGAATCTACGCGGAAAATTGCGATCGCTTCGAAATTAGAATTCACATCCTCCCTCACCCCGGCCCTCTCCCCAAGGAGAGGGAGAATTTTCGTCCGTCCTTCAGCAAATCGAATCAGCGTTTGAACTGGAGACCCTCAACGGCGATTGCGGTGGGTCGTGAAAAATTATCCCGCAAACTTACAATGGCTATTCCCTCTCCTGGGGGAGAGGATCAGGTGAGGGCGAGCGTTCCTCTCTTTTGATCAAATCGGTTTTCTTTCCTTGATTTCCTCCTCGTTCGGCGGTTTCCTTTCGGCACGAAGGTTTGAAACTTTGAACTAAATTATGGCTTACAAGGACGTGACGCCGCCCGCGGGCGGCAAAATTTCCATCCTGAACGGCAAACTCACCGTTCCTGAAAATCCCATCCTCCCGTTCATTCGCGGCGACGGCACCGGCCCGGACATCTGGGCGGCGAGCGTGCGCGTGTTCGACGCGGCAGTGCAGAAGGCCTATGGCGGCAAACGCAAAATCTCCTGGTTTGAAGTGTTCGCCGGCGAGGCGGCCAAAAACAAATTCGATAACTGGCTGCCGGACGACACGGTCGAGGCGTTCAAGGAATATCTCGTCGGCATCAAAGGCCCGCTCACCACACCGGTTGGTGGTGGCATCCGCTCGCTCAACGTCGCACTGCGCCAGAGGCTCGACCTCTACGTCTGCCTGCGCCCCGTGCAATGGTTTACGGGTGTGCCGTCGCCGGTGAAGCACCCGGAGAAGGTGGAAATGGTCATCTTCCGCGAAAATACCGAGGACATTTACGCGGGCATCGAATACGCCGCCGGCACGCCCGAAGCGCAAAAGGTTTTGGACTTCATCGCGAAGGAATTCCCGAAGGATTTCAAAAAGATCCGGTTCGGCACCAAGCCCGCCGCCGAAGAATTCTGGAAAGCTGTCGGCGCAAAAGATTTTCCGAGTGACGTACAGGTCGGCGTCGGCATCAAGGCGGTCAGTTACAGCGGTACGGTGCGGTTGATGCACAGCGCGATTGCCTACGCGATCAAAAACAAACGCAAGAGTGTCACGATTGTCCACAAGGGCAACATCATGAAGTTCACCGAAGGCGGCTTCCGTGACTGGGCTTACCAGACGGCGAAGGAATTTTTCGGTGCGGTGGAGATTGACGGCGGGCCCTGGTGCAAAATCCCCGAAGGCAAGCCTGGCGCGGGCCTCGTCATCAAGGATAGCATTGCCGATATCACGCTCCAGCAGGTGCTCACACGTCCGACGGATTTCGACGTCATCGCCACGCTGAACCTCAATGGCGATTACCTGAGCGATGCGCTCGCCGCGCAGATCGGTGGCATCGGCATCGCGCCCGGCGGCAACATCAATTACATCACTGGCCACGCCATTTTCGAAGCCACGCACGGCACCGCGCCGAAATATGCGAACAAGGACGTGGTGAATCCCGGTTCGGTCGTGTTGAGCGGTGAAATGATGTTCCGCTACCTGGGCTGGACGGAAGCGGCGGATTTGATCTTGAAGGGCTTGAACGGCGCGATCGGCAGCAAGCGCGTGACTTATGACTTCGCCCGCCAGATGGATGGCGCGACGGAAATCAAGTGTAGCGAGTTTGGAAGTAACATCATCTCGCACATGTAAATTTGCCTCGTGGATCGTAGCAGCCGACGTCAGTCGGCTCTGATCTCGTCGAAAGAAGTTTGAGCCGACTGACGTCGGCTGCTACAAAGCACGGAATAGGCACAACGGGCAGGCTGGAAGCCTGCCCTACGTTTTTCATGCATTGGATAACTGCCAGCCTGGTATCGGCATTGTTCCTCGGCGTCTATGAGCTTTGCACCAAGCACGCCGTTCGAGACAACGCCGTCGTGCCGGTGTTGTTTTTCAGTACGCTAAGTGGCGGGGCAGTGTGGCTGGTGTTGCTGGTCGGACAGACGGTCCAGCCGGGAACGTTGCCGGCATCGTTGGTCACGGACCCGCTCACGCTGGTGCAGCATCTGCAACTGGTGCTCAAGTCCGCCATCGTCGCGGCCTCGTGGGTGTTCACCTATTTTGCGCTCAAACATCTGCCGCTGTCACTGGGTTCGCCCATCCGCGCGACCAGTCCGTTATGGACATTGTTTGGTGCAATTCTGATTTTGGGTGAGCGGCCGACGTTGCTGGAAACCGTTGGTGTGCTGACGACGCTGGCTTCCTTTGTGGGGCTTTCGTTTGCCGGCCGGTTGGAAGGGGTGCATTTCCATCGTAACAAATGGGTCTGGTTCCTGATTGCCGGGACGCTGCTCGGCGCGGTGAGTTCGCTCTACGACAAATATCTGCTGGGCCGGGCGCATTTCTCGGTGCCGACGGTGCAGGCATGGTTCTCGGTTTATCTGCTGGTCATCTTCACGCCGTTCGCCATCGGCTGGAAGCGGCGCTGGTGGTCGCGCAAAGAATTTCACTGGCGCTGGAGCATCCCGTGCATCGCATTTTCGCTGCTGGTGGCCGACTACATTTATTTCAGCGCCCTGCGGGATCCGGCTTCGCTCGTCTCGGTGGTGATGAGTCTGCGCCGCGGCAGCACGCTGGTGGGCTTTGCCGGCGGCCTGCTCCTTTTCGGTGAAAAAAACGGACTGCAAAAACTGCCCGCCGTGATCGGCATTCTTGTGGGTATTGTGCTCACGTTGATGGGTTGATTTTCTCGATTTGCTGAACTGGCTTGAATGTTCCTTCTCGGACTGGCTCTCCGAGCCAGCCGTTGTGCGGCGGAGCGCACCTACCGTCCGCAGCAGTGCTTGTATTTCTTGCCGCTGCCGCAAGGGCAGGGGTCGTTGCGGCCGACTTTCGGGCCGGTGCGGACAGGCTTGGCTTTTTCCGCCACCGCTGCCGCGGCTTCGCTGACGACGTCGCTGGGCTTGGCTTGCGCGCCGCCTGAACTTGCCGTGCTCGTGCCACCGAAAGCGCTGGCGGCCTGGTGCAGGGTTTGTTGCGGAACATTCTTCAGGAAATTTTCAAACGCCAGCATGGACGATGCACTGCGGAAGATGTTGTGGCAAATCTCGGTCTTCACGTTGACCATCAGCTCGTCGAAAATCTTGAACGCCTCGGCCTTGTATTCGATGAGCGGATCGCGCTGGCCGTAACCGCGCAGGCCGATGCTGTAGCGCAGGCTGTCCATTTCGTAGAGGTGTTCCTGCCACAGACGATCAATCGCGCTGAGGACGGTGAAGCGTTCGACTTCCTTCAGCGCATCGGGGTTTTCAAAGCTGATTTTGAGGTCGTAAGCCTTGCGGACGCTGTCGGAGATGAAATTGCAAACGGCGAATTGCGCCGGGCTGAGTCCGTCGAAAAGCGAGCCGGGCACAGGGTGTTCCTTGCCGGAATCGGCGGCCTTGAGGATTTCCGCTTCCGGCAGGCCGATGGGAAAATTCAGGTTCACCCAGTCGGCCAATGGCCGCGTTTTCCAATCGCTGAACTCGGATTCGGCGTTCGTGAACTGCGCGACCTTGTCCACGACGACCTCCTCCATGATGTCCATGAGCCGGTCGCGCACGTCTTCACCATGGATGATTTCGTTGCGGAAGCCGTAAATGACCTCGCGCTGTTTGTTCATCACGTCGTCGAATTCGAGCGTGCGTTTGCGGATTTGGAAATTGTGCTGCTCGACGCGCTTTTGCGCCTGCTGAATGGAACGGTTCAGCCACGGATGCGTCAGTTCCTGGCCTTCTTCAAGTCCCATTCGTTCCATCATTTTCACAATGCGGTCGGAGCCGAACAGCCGCATCAAATCGTCTTCGAGCGAGATGAAAAAGTGCGACGAACCAGGGTCGCCCTGGCGGGCGCAGCGTCCGCGCAACTGGCGGTCAATGCGGCGCGCTTCGTGGCGTTCGGTGGCCAGCACGTGCAGGCCGCCGAGTTCGGCGACCCCGGGGCCGAGTTTGATGTCCGTGCCGCGACCGGCCATGTTCGTGGCAATCGTCACCCCGCCGCGCTGGCCGGCGCGCATGATGATTTCGGCCTCCTGCTGGTGGTATTTTGCGTTGAGCACGGAATGAATGATGCCTTCACGCTTGAGCATGCGTGAAAGCTGCTCGCTGACTTCAACGGAAATCGTGCCGACCAGAATCGGCCGGCCCTGGGCGTGGATCTGCTTGATCTCACTGAGGACGGTGTTGAATTTTTCGCGCCTGGTTTTATAGACCGCATCATTGGCGTCTTTGCGGACGCAAGGTTCGTTCGTCGGGATGACGAGGACGCCGAGTTTGTAAATGTCGAAAAATTCGGACGCCTCCGTTTCCGCCGTGCCGGTCATGCCGGCCAGCTTTTGGTAGAGACGGAAATAATTTTGAATCGTGATCGTGGCGAGCGTCTGCGTTTCGCGCTCGATCTCGACACCTTCCTTGGCTTCAACGGCCTGGTGCAAACCGTCGCTCCAGCGGCGACCGGGCATGAGACGGCCCGTGTGCTGGTCCACGATGATGACCTTGTTCTCCTGAATGACATATTCCACGTCGAGCTGGTAAAGGCTGTAAGCCTTGAGCAATTGCGAGATGGCGTGAATCTTTTGCGCTTTGGTCTCGAAGTCCTGCTGCACCTTCGTCTTTGCTTCCATGCGCTTGCGCGCGTCGGGTTCCGGCCCGGCGTCAATTTCATGCAGCGCCGTGGTGAGTTCGGGCAGCACAAAAGCCTCCGGGTCTTTCGGGCTGACAAAATTGCGGCCTTTTTCGGTCAAATCGGCCTCGAAACTTTTCTCGTCAATGGCAAAAAGCAATTCCTCCTTCTCCCGGTATAGGTCAACTTTCTTTTGGTCCTTGTGCAAATCCAGTTCGGCCCGGTTCATCAACTTGAGGTTTTCCGGGTCTTCCAGAAGTTTCATCAGGCCTTCGGATTTGGGCTGGCCTGTTTTGACGCGGAACAAGAGCAGACCGATTTCATGTTCGAGGGCTTCGGAATTTTGAGGGTTTGAACCATCGGTCGGATTCAGCTTTTTAATCAGCGCCTCGGCTTCGGACAAAAACCGGGCGCACAAACGTTCCTGGGCCCGGACGAGCGATTCGACGAGCGGCTTCCACTGGCCGTATTGCTCGTCGTAAGTGTGAACGGACGGGCCGCTGATGATGAGCGGCGTGCGGGCTTCATCAATCAGGATGGAGTCCACTTCGTCCACGATGGCGAAGTAATGACCGCGCTGGACCTGTTCTTCTTTGCGCGCCGCCATGCCGTTGTCGCGGAGATAATCAAAACCGAACTCGGCGTTCGTGCCGTAGGTGATGTCACAATTGTATTGCTCGCGACGGACGCGTGGCGGCTGGTCGTGCAAAATGCAGCCGACGGTCAGGCCTAGAAATTTGTAAATCGCGCCCATCCATTCGGAGTCGCGCGCGGCGAGGTAGTCGTTGACCGTCACGAGATGGACGCCGCATCCGGTGAGCGCGTTGAGATAAATGGGCAGGGTGGCGACGAGCGTTTTGCCTTCGCCGGTGGCCATTTCGGCGATGCGCCCGCTGTGCAGCCCGTAACCGCCGATGAGTTGCACGTCGAACGGAATCATCTCCCAGAGCAATGGATGCTCGCGCACGATGATTTCCGTCTTGCGTTCGGTGAGACGGCGGCAGGCGTTTTTGACGGCGGCGAACGCTTCGGGCAGGATCTCATTGAGCACCCTGGCCAACTCCGTTTTGTCCTGAATTTGCGAGAGGCGCGCCTTCCAATCGGCGGTTTTCTGGCGCAGCTCGTCGTCGGAAAGTTTTTGGAGTCCGCCCTCGATCTCATTGATCTGGGCGACCACCGGGCGAAGTTTTTTGACTTCGCGTTCGTTCCTCGACGGAATAATCCATTTCAAAAAGTTCACAGTAAACCCAAATAGTCAGTTGAAAATAGAAGCAAAACGCTACGCGATGAAACGCAAAGCGTCAAAACGAATCGCCGATATTTCAGCGTCAGGAAGAAACCGCTGTTACGCGGTGGGCGGTTGCGACGGCGGCGGATTTTGCCGGACTGCCGGGCTTGGATTTGGCGGCAGGGCATCGTGAACGATGGTTGCCGCGCGTTTGGCCGCTTCGGAGATGAGCTTGAGGTGCGGTTCGAGCGCGGGATTTTCACCGTGCTTGAACAGCAGACGGTCGGCGTAGCCTCGAATGATTGCAATGATATTGTTCAGTTCGTGCGCGACCACAGGTGAGATGTGCTGTGTCGAATCAAATTTCTGGGTGGTTTCGTGCAGGGCATCCGCGCCAGCCGCCGCCGCCATTTTTTTGTAGATATTTTCCAATGATGACATCGCTGTTACGCATAGCACCTTGCGCGCCAGATTTTTAGACACGGAAAAACTCAATTTTACCGGCGCTGCGCCAGCCCAATTTCATCACGCATTTTAAGTTTATTGAATGAGACATCCTGTTCCGAAGCAGGACAGAAACTTTTGCGCATATAAATCGCAGGCTGGCTTCTTTTCGTCGATTCGTTATCCTAGCCCGGAATCACGGATGAATACCGCGCCCGCATCCCTCGGCCTCATTGCCGGCAACCGCTCCTTGCCGCTGGAATTTGCCCGGCAGGCGCGCGTCGCCGGAGTCAAACGGCTCATCGCCGTTGCCTTTGAAAATGAAACCGATCCCGCGCTGGCCGGACTTGTGGATGAAATCGTCTGGCTCAAAGTCGGCCAGCTTTCAAAAATGATTTCCGCGTTTGCTGACCGCGGTGTGAAGCGATGTGTCATGGTCGGCCAAATCGCGCCGAAAAATCTTTATGATTTGCGACCCGATTTGCGCGCGATGTCGCTGTTGTTGCGGCTGAAAGAGAAAAACGCCCACACAATTTTTGGCGCGATTGCGGATGAATTGAAAAAAGACGGCGTTGAATTGATTGACGCGACGCCGTGGCTGAAACCGCTCATGCCGCAAGCCGGTTTTCATCTCGGTCCGGAATTGTCGGATGAACAACGCGCGGACGTGGAATTTGGTTTTCGCATCGCCCGGGAGGTTTCCCGTTTGGAAATCGGGCAGACCGTCGTCGTAAAAAAAGGCGCGGTGCTTGCGGTCGAAGGGTTTGAAGGCACGGACAAATGTCTTGCGCGCGGCGGGGAACTCGCCGGCAAGGACGGCGGCGCAGTGGCGGTCAAAGTGGCAAAGGTCAATCATGACTTGCGGTTCGACATCCCTTGCCTCGGCTTGCAGACACTGGAAACCTGCACCCACGCCGGAATTTCCGTGCTGGCACTGGAAGCTGGAAAAACTTTGCTGCTGGAACGGGAGGCTTGCGAACAACTGGCAAAAAAAAATATAATCTCCGTGACAACCATTGATTAAATTACCCGACTTTTATCTCCCAACTCCCAACTTCTGATTTCCATGCTCACTTCCCACGAACTCTTCGGCTTCATGTCGCCAAACCTGGCCGGCGAAATCATCACGTTCACCTTTGAATCGGACAAACCGATTTACCGCGCCACGCTCAACGCCGTTGCCGAAGCGCGGCACTTGCGCCCGGTTTTCCTTGAGCGCCAGCCCAAAACCCAGCGGCACGCGGCCATGATCGCCACCCTGGCCAGGCCCGCGCTGGATTTGGTCGCGGGCAGCCTGATTCGCACCTGGTTGCTGAAAAAGCACAAGGCCATGCTCGTGGATTTTTTGAACGCGCTGGGGATTAAAAACGAGGAGGGCGTGGTTGAAAATTTGCCGGAGAGCATGGACGACGTGAAATTGAAATCCGCGATTGAAACGCTGCTCGCGAAATATCCGCCCGAAGCCGTGGCGGTTTATCTGAATGCGTTCAACGACATGAACGAGGCAAACTGGGCGAATCTCAAAAGCATCCTGGAATCAGATCCCCGGCTGCAGTTGGGGGCAAATGTTTGAAGATTGACTGGGACGTTTCCGCTGCGGAAGATTTTGGAATGGAGAATTTGACGGGCTGGCGGGCGCAAATTCCCGGATGGTGCCGCTCGCGCTGGGCGGGTTTGGCGTTGGTCGGCTGTGTGTTTGCGCTGGTCACGGTGCTTTCCTGGCGCCGATGGCCGGACGTCCTCGTTGACTTCGGGATGCAGCTTTATCTGCCGTGGCGGATTTCCGAGGGGGATGTTCTTTACCGCGACGTGATGTATCTTACCGGCGGTCCGCTGTCCCAATATTTCAACGCGCTGCTCTTCAAGATTTTTGGTGTTTCGTTTCGGACACTGATTTTTGCCAACCTGGCCATCACGGCGGGGATGTTGGTGCTGGTTTACCGCCGTTTTCTGGCGGCGGCGGACCGGCTGACGGCGACGATGATTTGTCTGGGCATTGTGCTGGTGTTTGCGTTCCAGCATTCCGAATTGAATGGCAATTACAACTATGTCACGCCGTATTGCCACGAGGTGTTTCATGGGCTGGTATTATCCATCGTGGTGGTGGCGTGGCTGTCGGATTGGGTTGAAAAGAGGCAGGTTCGATTTGCCGTGGCCGCCGGGTTTGGTTCCGGTCTGGTCTTTTTGACCAAGCCGGACGTTTTCCTGGCTCTGGCCGTCTGCGCAACAGCGGCCTTTTTTATTGTTTGTTTTTCTCACCGTCGGGCCGGTTTTGCGGCAGGATCGCTGGGGGCATTTTTGCTTGCCGGACTCATCCCGTTACTGGCTTTTTTTGCGCTTTTCCTGCGGGTGGAGGACTGGCGGGCCAGTGCGCAATCAGTGATTTCAGCGTGGGTGCCGTTATGGCATACGTCCGTTGTCAGGGATTTATACTATCAATGGTGTTTGGGATTGAACACGCCGCTGCTGCATCTCGAAAAAATGGCGGCGTATTTTATTTTCATCGTTGTTGTGACCATGATTTACGCCAAGGCATTCCGGGGCGATGTGGAATCGAGGTTTAAGTGGATAAAATCGCCGCGGATTGTCTTGCTGCTGCTGGTTTCCCCCCTTTTGATTTTGGCGGCTGTTTTGAGTTGGATGGATTGTGGCCGGGCCTTGCCGTTGCTGGGGTTGTGCACCTGTGTGTTGCTGGCGATGAATTACCAGAAAGCGGCGACCAAACCAGCGGCGATCTTCCCGTTGCTTTGGAATGTGTTTGGCTTGGTGTTGCTGGCCAAGCTGGGGTTTTTCACGCGGATTTGGCATTACGGATTTGCGCTGGCCATGCCGGCGTTTACGGGGGCGGTGTATCTGTTCGTCTGGCTGCTGCCGGTGCTGCTGGAACAAAAATATCAGGTCCGCTTCCATTTATTTCGGATCACCGCCGGCCTGGTCCTGGCGACCGGTTTTGGCCATATGTTTTTACGCTCGGAATCGTACTATTTCCGGAAAAATGTATCCGTGGGCGATGATGGAGATAAAATCATGACTTATAGTCCCGCCGTGGATCCTTTTCATGGCAACGTTGAGGTTGCGCTGTCCTGGATAGAAACGAATGTTCCGTCGGACGCGACGCTGGCGGTCCTGCCCGAAGGAGCCATGATTAATTATCTGAGCCGGCGGGTGAACCCGACTCCCTGCCTCGTCTGGGTCCCGCCGGTGATGGCGGTGTTCGGTCAAGCCAACATGACCGCCGCCTTTGAGAAAAACAGTCCCGACTATGTCTTGATCATTGCCCGGAGCACCACCGAATTCGGGGTGGGTTATTTCGGATACTACCCGCATTACGGGACGGAACTTACGCAGTGGCTGGGCAACCATTACGACCGGGTCTATCCGGCGCCCAGTCCGGCCGGGAAATCCCCGTTCGACAATCAATCCTTCTCCGAACTGCAAATCCTGAAACGGCGCCCGCCCATTTTGCCGGCAGGAAACAATTGAAACGATCCGTTGCTCAACTATACTCATGCTGCTTATGAAGAAACCAGCCAATCATGGTGAACAGTACTGATCGAAGATGCCGCTGGGATAATTTTGCGTCTCGGTATTCTGCCTGGTTGGGGTTGTTGCTGGTCGGCTGTGTGTTTGCGCTGGTCACGGCGCTTTCCTGGCGCAAATGGCCTGACATCCTCGTTGACTTCGGGATGCAGCTTTATCTGCCGTGGCGGATTTCCGAAGGGGATGTTCTTTACCGCGACGTGATGTATCTGTCGGGCGGGCCGCTGTCCCAGTATTTCAACGCGTTGCTCTTCAAAATTTTTGGCGTTTCGTTTCGGACGCTGATTTTTGCAAATCTTGCAATCACGGCGGGGATGCTGGTTTTGATTTACCGCCGTTTTCTCGCCGCGGCCGACCGGCTGACGGCGACGATGATCTGTCTGGGCATTGTGCTGGTGTTTGCGTTCCAGCATTCCGGTTTGATTGGCAATTACAACTACGTCACGCCGTATTGCCACGAAGTGTTTCACGGGCTGGTGCTTTCAATCGTGGCGGTGGCGTGGTTGTCGAGCTGGGTTGAAAAGAAACAAATTCGATTTGCTGCGTCAGCTGGCTTTGGCACCGGTTTGGTATTTCTGACCAAGCCGGATATTTTCCTGGCGCTGGTTGTCTGCGCGGGGATGGCTTTTCTGGTTGTTGGTTTTTTTCACAAACGAACCGGTTTTGCGGCGAAATCATTGGCGGCATTTTTGCTTGCCGGGCTGGTCCCGTTGTTGAGTTTTTTTGCGCTATTCCTGCGGGTGGAAGGTTGGCAGGCAAGTACGCGCTCGGTGATTTCTGCGTGGGCGCCGTTATGGCATACGTCCATTACCCAGGATCCATTTTATCAGTGGTGCCTGGGATTGGACGCGCCGTTTCTTCATCTCGAAAAAATGGTGGCGCATTTTATTTTCATCGTGGTGGCAACCGCGATTTACGCCCTGGCGTTCCGGCGCGGGATGGAATCGAGGTTCAAGTGGATAAAACCGTCGTGGGTTGTTTGGCCGTTGTTGGTCTCCCCGCTTTTGGTTTTGGCCATCGTTTTAAATTGGGGTAATTGTGGCCGATCATTGCCATTGCTGGGTTTGTCCGTCTGTGTATTGCTTGGGCTGGACTTCAGAAAAACCCATTTCTTAAATCCGGAGGGCCGAGTTCCACGAGACCCTGACTCGACTTGTTCCACTGAAATTCAGGGGCTCGCAGAGCTCGCCCCTCCGAGAAAAGATGTTTATAAGACGACTTCTCGAGTCACGTTAAAACAAAGGGCGCTCTTTCCGTTGCTTTGGAATGTGTTTGGCCTGGCGTTGCTGGCCAAGATGGGTTTTTTCACGCGGATTTCGCATTATGGATTTGCGCTGGGCATGCCGGCGTTTGCGGGGGCGGTGTATCTGTTCGTCTGGCTGCTGCCAATGCTGCTGGAACAAAAATACCAGGTCCGCTTCCATTTATTTCGGATCACTGCCGGCCTGGTCCTGGCGACCGGTTTTGGCCATATGTTTTTACGCTCGGAATCGTATTATTTCCGGAAGAATGTACCCGTGGGAAGCGATGGAGACAAAATCATGGCGTACAGCCCCGCCGTGGATCCTTTTCATGGCAACGTTGAGGTTGCGCTGGCCTGGATAGAAAAGAATGTTCCGCCGGAAGCGACGTTGGCGGTCCTGCCCGAAGGAGCCATGATTAATTATCTGGGTCGTCGGGTGAACCCGACTTCCTATCCCGTCTGGCTTCCGCCGGAACTGGAGGTGTTTGGCCAAACCAACATGGCCGCGGCCTTCCAGAAGCACAGCCCCGATTATGTTGTGGTCCTTGAAAGGAGCACCGTCGAATACGGAGTGGGTTATTTTGGTTATTACCCCCGGTACGGGACAAGACTGATGCAGTGGATTGAGGACCATTACGACCGGGTTTATCCGGCGCCAGACCCGGCCGCAAAATTCCCGTCCGGAAATCAACCCTTCTCCGAGCTGCAAATCCTGAAACGACGGACGCCCATTTTGCCGGCAGGAAAAAATTGAAACCGCCAACTGTTCAACTATACTTATCGCGCTTATGAAAAAATATCTCGTTGAATTCATCGGTACATTCTTTCTGGTGCTCACCGTTGGCATGACGGTCATTGAGCCTGGTGCCGCCGGCGACCTGGCCCCGCTGGCCATCGGCTCGGCGCTGATGATCATGGTCTATGCCGGCGGCCACGTGTCGGGCGGCCACTACAACCCGGCGGTTACAGTAGCCGTCTGGTTGCGCGGGCGTTGTTCCAAGGCGGACGTGCCGGGCTACTTGGTTTCACAAGTATTGGGCGGTGGCGTGGCGGCGATGCTTGTGCTTTATCTCAAAGGCGATCCAACGGTGACGCCAAAGGGAATAACCGTTTTTCCCGCGCTGGTTGCGGAATTGGTCGGAACCTTCGCGCTCGCTTACGTCGTGCTGAACGTGGCCACGGCCAAAGCCACGTCTGGCAATTCATATTATGGCCTCGCCATTGGTTTCACGGTAACGACAATGGCGTTTGCGCTCGGCGGCATTTCCGGCGGCGCCTTCAATCCCGCCGTTGCCGTCGGCATCACCGTCATGCACCTCGCCAAAGTGTCGAACCTGTGGATTTATCTCGCCGCCAACCTTGCCGCGGGTGCGCTCGCGGCGTTCACCTTCCGGTTCATAAATCCAGACGACAAATAGTTTGCCGTTGCCTAAAATGGCGGCGTTTATGGCGACTCCGAATTTTCTCCGCGCGCAGCCGGACGGCGTGTTGTTATCAGTGAAATTGCAACCGCGCGCTTCCGCCAACGAAATCGGCGGGCCGCTGGGCGCCGAACTGCGAATCAAAGTGACCGCGCCGCCCGTGGACGCCGCCGCGAACGAAGCCTTGGTTGAATTGCTGGCCAGGCAGTTGGATTGCGCCCGTGGTCGTGTCGAATTGGTGCGCGGCCACAAATCGCGGCACAAGGTGGTCAAACTCCACGGCTTCGCCCCGGAAGAAGTGTTTCAAAAGCTTTTGGAATCAACAGCGGATTGATTTTTCTGTCAACTTTCCCGCTCCACTTGCCACTCATGCGGTGATATGATGACGACCAGAACCATGTTCGTCGCTGTGCCAAGTGATCATTGGCCGGAAAATCCGTGCAGCCAATTTTTCCGCCGAATAAGTCCAAATTTCCGCGAGTGTTGGATGATAATGCGGCGTCGCCTCAATCAATTCCATGCCGACCGGCTTGAGAGATGTATAGTTTCCGTGCGCACGTTGTCCCATTTGGGGACAAATGATTGAACTTGCAAACCGGATAGCAATTAAACTAATAACTGGCGTTATCGGAGGGCAAGGGTACTTAAACTGCTTTTCATCGGGCTAACGTTTTATCCATGAATACAACCATTCATTACAATGAAACGCCATTAGCCGAAGTTGCCCCGCCTTTGCCGAACGGGCAGCCGGCGGCGGATGGCTTGGAAAGCTCGGGAAGCGCGGGACTCAACGCAAAGCTGGTGCAAGAGAACGCGCGGCTTGCGCAGGAAAACGCAAAACTGCAGCAAGAGCGGGATTTGCTGCGGGTGGTGATTGATAATTTGCCGGATTACATCTACGCAAAGGACAAGCAGGGACATTTCGTGCTGAACAACCTGGCGCACGCAAAGTCATTCGGCGGGCTTCCACAGGATATGTTTGGTAAAAGCGACTTTGATTTTTTCCCTCCCGAATTAGCAGCGCAGTTTTACACCGATGAGCAGAAAATTATTGAAACGGGCAAACCCGTAATCAATCAGGAACAATACAAATGCACCTGTGGCGACCCCTCGGGAATCAAGCGCTGGTCTGTCGCCACCAAAGTGCTCTGGCGCGACGACCGGAACGTGGTTGTGGGCACGGTCGGAGTCACCCGTGACATCCATGAGATGAAACTGGCGCAGGAGGCCCTGCGGCAAAGTGACGAGCGGCTGCGGGAAGTCCTGCGAAGCACGCGTTGCATCCTGAACTGCGGAGAAGCGGAAGCTCCCGAAGGATGGCGGGAGCGGGTAATGAATGAACTTACGATATTCCGCTGGGATTTCCCCGTCCTGAATTTGGAGGCGGCACAGGAGGTGTTTCCGCTCGAGGTGCCACCGGACAAGCAATACCAACAAGTCTGGAGTGAAAGCCGCCACCCGGATGACTTCAATCAGATGCACGAGGTTACTCGAGACGCATTCCTCTATGACAAGCCGTTTTATCGCAACGTGTTTCGTTGCACCGACAAACACGGGATCGAGCACTGGATGCAGGAATTCATCACCATCCATAAGCTGGGAGAAAACCGTTGGCATCTCTTCGGCATTAACACCGACATCACCGACTTGAAAAAAAGCGAGAGCGCCTTGCGGTCCAGCAAGGAAAAATTGCGCCAATTCGCCGCGCAACTGGAACGAAGCAATCGCGAGTTGCAAGATTTTGCCTATGTGGCTTCGCACGACTTGCAGGAGCCCTTGCGAAAAATCGTGGTCTTCGGCGAACGGCTCAAGGAAAAGAACAGTGCAGCCTTGGGGCCGGAAGCGCTTGATTATCTGGAACGGATGCAGAAGGCGGCAGTGCGGATGCAGACTTTGATCAACGATCTGCTGACTTTTTCACGCGTCACAACCAAGGCACATCCTTTCGCGCCGGTTAATCTGGCCGAAATCGCCAGCGAAGTGGTGAATGATTTGGAGGGACGGATCGAACTGGTCAAAGGACGCGTCGAATTGGGGACGCTTCCGGTCATTGACGCGGAGGCGTTGCAAATGCGCCAGTTGTTGCAAAACCTGATTGGCAACGCGCTCAAATTCCGCCGCCCGGAAGAACCGCCCGTGGTGAAAGTCGAAGCGCAGATCATTCCCGACCCCGGCGCGCCCGAAAAGAAACTTTGCCGGTTGACGGTCAGTGACAATTGCATAGGCTTTGACGAAAAATATCTGGATCGGATATTCAATGTCTTCCAGCGGTTGCACACTCGCAATGAATACGAAGGCACAGGCATGGGGCTGGCCATTGTTCGCAAGATTGTATTATATCACGGCGGCGACATCACCGCAAAAAGCAAACCAGGGCAGGGCGCCACTTTTATCTTGACGTTGCCTGTGGTTCATCCCAAAGAAGCACAAGACGAAAATACGGAAACCACCACGAACAAGGAAAACCAACCATGAAAACCGAAGGGAAAATGATTACAATTCTGCTGGCGGACGATGATCCGGACGACCGTAAACTGACACAAGACGCGTTTGTGGAGAACCGTCTGGTCAATGTGCTCCATTGCGTGGAAGACGGCGAAGAATTGATGGAATATTTGCGCCGGCAAGGCCGTTACGTCGATCAGAAGGATGCGCCATTGCCCGGGCTGATTTTGCTGGATCTGAACATGCCGCGCAAAGACGGGCGCGAGGCGCTCAAGGAAATCAAGGCGGATCCGGAACTGCGCCGGATTCCCATCGTCGTCCTTACCACCTCCAAGGCGGAGGAGGACATTTTGCGCACCTACGATCTGGGCGTAAATTCCTACGTAACCAAACCCGTGACGTTCAAATCGCTGGTGGAATTGGTCAAGATCCTCGGCCGATATTGGTTTGAAGTGGTCGAACTTCCACCGGGCGAGAGTTGAACGATTTATGTCCGATGCCCCGGTCAAAGTCCTATTGGTGGATGATGATGAGGATGATTATATCATCACGCGCGATCTGATTTTACGAATCGCGGGCCGCTATCATCTCGACTGGGTCAACAATTATAATGGCGCGTTGGACGCCATCCAGCGCCGGGAGCACGATATCTATCTGCTGGACTATCGCCTCGGCGAACGGACCGGACTGGAACTGTTGTGCGAATCACAACAGTTCAATGCCCGGGCGCCAATGATTTTGCTGACGGGCCAGGGCGACCAGGAGGTTGACATGCAGGCCATGAAGGCCGGGGCTGCAGATTACCTGGTCAAAGGCCAGCTCAACGCCGACATTCTCGACCGCGCCATCCGCTATGCCATCAAAGGCAAGCACGCCGAAGAAAACCTCCGCCGCGACCGGGATCTCATCAGCCGCATCATGGAAACCAGCCCCGTGGGCATCGTCGTCGCCAACCAGGCTGGAAAAATTACCTTTGCCAACCACCGGGCAGAAGAAGTTCTCGGCCTGTCCAAGGACGCCATCACCGGTGGAACTTGCAGCGTTCTGGACTGGCGGATGACTGATCCGGAGGGCTATCCGCTTCCGGGGCAGGCGCTGCCATTAAAAAAAGTCCTCGAATCCGGCCAGCCGGTGCAAGACTTCCATCATGCAATTGACCGTTCCGACAGCCGCCGCACGTTGCTCTCGACCAATGCCACGCCGTTTTTCGATGCCGCCGGCGAGATTAACGGAATGGTAATCACGGTTGAAGACATTACCGAGCGGCTGATGCTGGAAGCGCAACTGCGGCAATCACAGAAAATGGAGTCAGTGGGCCAGTTGGCCGCCGGGGTGGCGCATGACATCAACAATATTCTGACCGTCATTCAGGGACACGCGGGGTTGTTGCTCAACGCCGTTCCGCCGGGTGCCAGCTCGACAAGATCAATAAAGCAAATTTCCGCGGCAGCGGAGCGCGCGGCCAGTTTCATCCGGCAATTGCTCACGTTCAGTCGCAAGCAGATTTTTCGATCGAAGATTCTCGATTTGAATGCGGTGCTTCACAATTTGAAAGGGATGCTTCCGCGGCTGATCGGTGAGGACATCACGCTGGGAACCCACTGTCAGCCTGACTTGCCGTGCATCCAGGCGGACACCGGTATGGTGGAGCAGATCGTGATGAATCTGGCGGTCAACTCGCGTGACGCCATGCCCAAGGGCGGCAAACTCACCATTGCGACTTCCGCCGCTGAAATTGACGCCGCCTACTTGCGACAGCACCCCGAAGCCCATGTGGGTTGGTTCGTCTGCCTGACCGTGACGGATACCGGTTGCGGCATGGAGCGCAAGGTGTTGCAGCGGATTTTTGAACCGTTTTTCACGACCAAGGAAGTCGGCAAAGGGACGGGGCTGGGACTGGCCACCGTTTATGGCGTCGTTAAACAACATCACGGCTGGATCGAAGTCCAAAGCGAAGTGGGCGTCGGCACCACTTTCAAAGTTTTTCTTCCGGTGGCCGGGAAAGCCGGCGATGCACCCGCCGATTCATCCGTTAAATCCGAGAATGTCCGGGGAGGCAAAGAAACCATTCTGCTCGTTGAGGATGAAATTGGACTGTTGGAACTGGCGCGGGAGATTCTCCAGCAATATCAATACCGTGTTTTGATCGCTTCCTCGGGTGTCGAGGCTTTGCGGGTTTGGGACGAGAGCAACGGCCAGGTTGATTTGCTCCTGACCGACATGATCATGCCCGGGGGCATGACGGGCACTGACTTGGCCGCGGAATTGAAAAGGCGAAAGCCCGGACTCAAAGTGATCTACGCCAGCGGTTATAGTTCCGCGCTGACGGGAAAAGATTTTACTCAAGACGACAACATCTTTCTGGCGAAACCCTATCAACCGAACCAAATGACCCAACTGATTCGGAATACCCTTGATGCTTCTCCCAAGGACCAGCAACCGCCTCTTCCCGTCCCAACCAACGCCGCTCCCGCGCCGGCGCCGGTTCTGGCTGGGCAATCAACTTGAAGGTAATTAAGAATGTTTCCCAACTCATTCTGGCGCGCCGCGCCAGGTGGCCGGCACGTCAGAAATCTGCGCGGCCAGTTCTTCCGCCGGATAGGTCCAGATTTCTGCGAGGGTCGGATGGTAATGGGGTGTTGCGGCCAGTTCGTGAACGGTCATTCGTTTGGCCATGACCATGACGATTTCGTGAATGAGTTCGCCGCCCATGGGACCGACGCACGCGCCGCCGAGGATTTCGCCTGACTTCGAATCAGCCAGCAGTTTCACGAAGCCGTCCTTCGCTTCCATGATGAGCGATTTGCCGTGGTCATTGAACGGATAACTCGCGGTCAGATACGAAATGCCGCGCGCCTGCGCTTCCTTTTCCGTCAATCCCACGAAGGCCACTTGTGGTTCGGTGAAAACAACCGAAATCAACAACCGATAATCCATTTTTCGTGGACGACCTGGCTGCGCGATGTTGTGTGCCGCAATCTCGCCTTGCTGCACGGCCAGGTGAACAATTTCATGCGGTCCAGTGCAATCGCCGGCCGTGTAAATGTGCGGTGCGCTCGTTTGCATCAACTCGTTTGCGACAATGCGGCCACGCCCGGTGATGACCCCGGCTTTGTCGAGATCGAGCAGCGCCGTGTTCGGCACGCGGCCCAGCGCGAACAAAATTTCCCCGGCGGAGACCGAAACAGTTTTGCCTTCATGCTGAAATGAAACGGTTTTCAATCCACCATCACGTTTCGCATCAGTGAGTTTTGTGTTCGTAAAAATCTCAAGGCCTTCGCGCCGGAAAACCTTTTCGATTTCCACCGCCGCTTCGGTATCGAATTCACGCAAGATGTGTTTGCTGCGCTGGATGAGCGTGACCTTGACGCCAAACCGCGCGAAAAATTGCGCAAACTCGCACGCAATCGCCCCGCCACCGAGGACGATGAGTGATTCCGGCAGTCGGGTGAGCGTGAGCGCGTCATCGCTGGTGATATAGCCGGTTTCACGAAGTTGGGGCAGGGGCGGTGGCGCGACGACGGAGCCGGTGGTGATGATGAAATGCGCGGCGGAGATTTTGGCAGGGACACGCTGCCGCGCGTCCTGGTCCCGCAAAGCGGGATCGGCCCGGCCAAGTTTAACCGTGTGTGGATCAAGAAACCGGACATTGGCGCGGATGAATTTGAATTTGCCACCGGCGAGTTGTTGCCGGCGATAATCCGCAAAATCCTTGACGAGCGCGTCCTTGCGCGCCATCACCTTCGCGAAATCGAAGCTTACGTTTTCGGCGCGGATGCCCCATGGCCCGGCGTGGCCGGCGAGGTGCATGACTTCGGCGGTGTAAAGCAGCGCCTTCGTGGGCATGCACCCGCGCAGGATGCACAACCCGCCCACTTCTTCCCCGCCTTCAATGACGGCCGTTTTCAAACCTGCGCCCGCCGCTGTCCGCGCCGCTGCGTAACCGGCGCTGCCACCGCCAAGAATGGCCACGTCGTAGTCAAATATCTTGTGAGTTCCGCTCATGGATTCAAAATGAGCGATGCGGAAGACACTGGCAAGGCATGTTCTGTGTTGCGTGATTTGCTCCGGCAGAGTGATCGCGACCACGAAACACGCCTCACGCAATGCCTTTTTGCGGCCCGGCGTTTGGTGAAGTTGACATGCCCCGGTGGGCCACGGATAATTCGCCCATGAGCAACATCATTTACCCGCGCAGCCCGCGCGAAACGATGGACGGCTGGAGTTACCTGCCGCGTTACATTGACAAAATCCGCCTGCACCTCGCTGGCAAACTGCACGCCGATTATCAGGAGAATCTGGGCAAAGGCTTTGACGGCATGTGGCTCAAATATGCCGGCGTCACGCATGAACAAATGATTGACGTGGTGAAAAAATCCATCACCGACGGCGAAGTCTGCGACTGGGTTCGCAACAGCGTGAAAAAATCTCCCGCCGAAAAAGCCGCGCACGCAAAAGATTTGTTAAGCCGGCCTCTGGCCAACGACGTGCAAGCTGTGGCGCGGCTTAAAATGCGAAAGGAACAGTGTGGCGCGGGAAACCGCGACGACATCAAATGTTTTGTGGATGTGATTGACGCGGACGAAAAACGCCTTTAGTCGAACAGGAAGCCCTCCGGCTTTTCCGGACGTCGTTGACTGCGTCGAGAAAATCCCTTACTGCCCGGCATAGAAGGCATCCACTTTGGCCGCGACGTCCTTGTAGCCGATGTCCATTTCGTAGATGAGTTTGAGTTGCTCGATGGCTTCTTCTTTTTTGCCCATGCTTTCGAGCACGCAGCCGAGATTGTAGACAAGTTCCTTTTTCTCTTCGTCAAAAACGGGCTTTTCCTTGATGGCGCTTTGAAGCGTGCGCGCGGCGATGTCGAACATCTTGCGCTTTGCGTAGCACTGGGCGAGGTAGTTCATCGCGGCGAGACCCTTGTGCGGATTGTTCTTCGCCTTTTGAAATTCCTGAATCGCCTCGGTGATTTTGCCCGTTTGAAAATAAAACTGCCCCATCTCAAACCGAATCGCCAGGTCCGTCGGGTATTTTTCCACGCGCTTCTGGCATTCGGTGACCTGGAAATTCAGCTTCTCCGCCTGGAGCTTCGCCGACTGTTCGGTGTAATCCGGCGCGGCAGGATCGAGTTGCTCCAATTGATGGTCGAACCGGCGCACAATGGTGTCGGCAATGGAGCGTTCGAGTGACGGATCGTTGCCCATCTCCGAATTTTTGACGCGGTCGTAAAGCGCGAGTGAGCGTTCAAACTGTTTTTTCTGCGCGTAAAGTTCCGCGAGCTGGCGCACCAGCTTGAGATTATTCGGCTCGGTCTGCAGCCGCGCCTCGTATTCGCCGATGAGCCGTTCGGCCACATCTTCAGTCTTCACGACGCGCTTTTCCTGTTCCAGCGAAACGGCCTGCTGCTTGTCTTTCAAAATGTCGCGGTAGGAACCCTGGCCGCTTTCGAGCGCGGCGTAGCCGCCCTGGTCCAGCGTCTTGCGCGCGGACAAATCTTTGAGCGCCTGATTCAACTCGCCGTCGTTGGGCGTCTCGCGCAAAAGGTCCATCAGGATTTGTTCCCCGCGGTTGTGTTCTCCCTCGCTGACGTCACCCGCCGCGGCCAGCGCGTGGGCAAATGTAATCGCCAAATCCCTGTCCTTCGGCGAATTATTCGACAGCGTTTCATAGGACAAAACCGCTGTGTGCGGCAATTCCAATGTGTTCGCCGCTTCCACGATGATTCGGTGCGCGGCGGAGCTGTTCGGGTCGCCGTTCAAAATCTGCTCGGCGATGGCCATGGCCTCGGCGGGATTTTTGTTCAATGCCATTTTGGCCTTGGCGACCTGCGGCGAGGAGCCGGCGCCACTCCACATTTTCTTGAAGAATCCGCCGCCGCTGCCGCATTTTTTGAACTGCGCCGCGCGCAGCGCCTTGCGGCATTCAAAAAACCCCGGCTCTTTTTCCAGCACCTGGTTGAACAGCGTGATGGCGTAATCCAGATTTTCCCGTTGCACGGCTTCGTTGGCCTTGACGAACAGCAAGCGCGCTTCGCGCGAAACTTCGTTGATACTTTTCTCTGCCATATTGTTCGTTTGGTTGAATAAAATCGCTTCTGCCGTGGTAAAAATCAACTCCGAAGGCCTTCGGGGTCAACCGCATTGTACCTTGTGCCGGAGCGCGTGATCCACGAGCACCAGCGCGGTCATCGCTTCCACCATCGGCACCGCGCGCGGCAACACGCACGGATCATGGCGGCCGCGGCCTTTCAGTGTCGTGTTGTGAAATTGCACATCCACCGTGTCCTGCTCGTGCATGACGGTGGCCACGGGTTTGAACGCGACGCGAAAGAAAATCGTCTGCCCGTTGGAAATACCGCCCTGAATTCCACCGGAAAAATTCGTCGTCGTGAAAACCTTTCCATGCTTCGCGCGAAACGGGTCGTTGTGACCGCGTCCCGTGAGCGTGATGCCACTGAAGCCGGAGCCGATTTCAAATGCCTTGGACGCGGGCAGGCTCAGCATCGCCTTTGCCAGGTCCGCTTCGAGTTTGTCGAACACCGGTTCGCCCCAGCCGGCGGGAACGCCGCGCGCAATGCCTTCGACGATGCCGCCGACGGTGTCGCCCGCGCGCCGCATTTTTTCGATGAGCCGGATCATTTTTTCCGCCGCCGTCTGGTCGGGGCAACGGACGATGTTCGACTCGACGTCCTTGAGTTTGACTTCGTCCGGGTTTACGTCGGCGACGAGCCGCTGGACTTGTTTGACGTAGGCCAGAGTCTCGACGCCGAATCGTTCGCGTAAAATTTTCTTCGCAATCGCACCGGCAGCCACACGGCCAACCGTTTCGCGCGCGCTGGCGCGGCCGCCGCCCTGCCAGTTGTGAATGCCGTATTTGGCAAAATAAGTGAAATCCGCGTGCGACGGGCGGAACTTCGTCTTCATTTCGGCATAGGCTTCGGGCCGGGCATCTTCGTTTTTGACCCACAGACAAATCGGCGTGCCAAGCGTTTTGCCGCCAAACGTGCCGGAAAGAATTTGCACCGTGTCGGATTCCTGACGCGGCGAAACAATTTTGGATTGTCCGGGCCGGCGACGGTCCAAATCGGGCTGAATGTCGGCTTCGCTGAGCCGGAGGCGCGGCGGGCAGCCGTCCACAACCACACCCACGCCACCGCCGTGGGATTCGCCCCACGTCGTGATGCGGAACAGTTGCCCGAAGGTGCTTGCCATGCCGCAATAATGCGGAAAAAGCGCCTTGCGGTCAAATCTATCGGAGGGACGAGTTACACGAGTCCCTAATTAAACTTGGCTTTGGATGTTGAGATGAGACAATTGAGGGACTCGTGTAACTCGTCCTTCCGAAGAAAATGAACGGACCATTGCAATATCCTGGTAGAAAGCGATTACCGCACTTGCCGACAATGGAATTTCCAAATCAAACGGTCATTCAATATGTCAGTTGCAATGTCGTTGACCGCCGCCAGTTGCTTGCCAACGCAGACATTTACCGACTCCTGCTTGAAGCATGGCGCAAAGCGGATCACTGGCTGGTGGGGCGCCATGTTGTTATGCCGGATCATGTCCACTTTTTCTGTGCCCCGGTGCGTGTTCCGGTGACGCCTCTCAAACGTTGGATGGAATTCTGGCGTGCTGAGGCAACGCGCCGCTGGCCGCGCGCTGGCGACAAGCCCATTTGGCAAAAAGATTTTTTTGACCGGCAACTTCGCAGCGGTGAGAGTTATCACCAGAAATGGCTCTATATCGTTGAAAACCCCGTCAAGGCCGGTTTGGTGGCGCGTTGGGAAGACTGGCCATATCAAGGCGAACTGAATGTTCTCCAATGGCATGAACCGGCATAAACTTCGTTTCGGAGGGACAAGTTACACGAATCCCAAAATCGCCAAAATAATTCGGAGGGACGAGCTATGCGAGTCCCCAAATTTATTTCACTTGGAATGTCCAAAGGCCAAGAAAAACAGGGACTCGTGTAACTCGTCCCTCCGGGGTAAACTCTCCGCCACATGAATCGCATCGTGGAACGTTTTGCGCGCCTGAAGCGCGAAGGCAAAAAGGGTTTCATCGTCTATATCGGCGCGGGCGATCCGAATTTGGAGGCCACGCGCCGGCTCGCGCTCGCGTTTGACCAGGCGGGCGTGGACGTGCTGGAACTTGGCGTGCCGTTCAGCGATCCGCTCGCCGACGGTTTGGTAAATCAACTCGCCGCGCAACGCGGTCTCGAATCCGGGACAACTCCGCCAAAAGTTCTTGAAACCGTGGTGGCTGTGCGCAAGCACTCGCAAATCCCGATTGTCCTCTACATTTATTTCAACCTGATTCACAAAGTCGGTTTGGAACGGTTCATCAAAGACGCGGCGAAGGCGGGCGTGGACGGTATGCTGGTGCTGGATTTGCCGCCCGAGGAATCGGACAATTACGAATCGCTGATGCGCCAGGCCGGTTTGTGCCACATTTATCTCGTCGCGCCGACAACGCCGGAAGACAGGATTGAGTTTATCGTGAAACGCGGCACCGGGTTTATTTATTACATTTCGCGCGAAGGCGTTACCGGGATGCAGGCGCAGGTTGCGACGAATCTTGCGCAACAAGTCGGTAAAATCCGCGCGCACACATCATTGCCGGTGGCCGTCGGCTTTGGTGTCTCGAATCCCGAGCAGGCGAAACTTGTCGCGTCGTCGTCGGACGCCGTTGTCGTGGGCAGCGCGGTGGTGAATCAAATTGCCAAACACGGCAAATCGCCGGAACTGGTGAAACGCGTGGGCGCGTTTGTGAAGTCGCTGGTGTCGGCAGTGAAGGCTTTATGAATCAAAAGGGGAATTTGACCGCTTCAATTATTATTGGGTGCCGCCGGCGGGTTTTGCCCGGGCGTGGCTTGTGGATTCTGGCCGGAAGCGTCCGGTTGACTTTGCGCCTGCCGGCGGGCCTCCATCTCGGCTCGCAGTTTGGCTGCTTGCTCCAGGGTTGTCGGCGTGATCTCCATGCTGGGCAGTGAAAGAAAATTGGCGGCCTCCAGACAGGCGATCTTGTCTTCAATGTTCTCCGCGCTGTCGGCGGCGGCTTTCAAGGCGGAGATGGCATTGGTGCTGCCGAACTGCAATATATCATCCGTCTCATCGGCCAAGTCATCACCGTGAGTGTAGAGACGGTGAAGATTGTGAAGTCGTTGCCGGAATTAAAATTCGAGTAACCGATGAACGCGCCCGCCGATATTGCCAAGCAATTCGCCCGCGCCAAGCCAGCGGACCTTGCGGAAATTCTCAAAACCCTCGAAACGTTTGGCCGCGCCCGCAAACAGGGCGGGAAGTTCAGCCGATGACTATGCGGCGAAAATCGCCGGCCGCCGCCGCGGTGACGCCGGCCAGACGCTTCTTGCGCTCGCAACCGAGTGATCCGCGCCGTGACGCCCACCCGCCGCGCGCAGAATTGCCCCAGGCCGCGCCCGGATCGCCCGGCGCGACTCAGGACAGCCGGAAACCGGCAACTGCAAAGGACGCCATTCTGTATTACACTTTACGCCCAGAATTCGGCTCGCGCTCCCAATCGAGTGATCCATGCAGTGTATGCGGCTGGGTCAGGGCTATGGATATGTGCCAGGCGACTTGAGCAGAACCGCTTCACCTGGCCGGTGTTTGTTCAGTGTAAATGGAATGGGAAACCTGCCTGATAGAGCTTCATCTGTGATCGAAGGGCATCGGCCAGGGCGGGGTTGGACTGCGTCTCGGCCAGTTGCAGCGCGCGCTGCGCGGTTGCCACCGCTTCGGGAAATCGCCCGGCCTCGGCATAGGCGGCGGCGAGCGTGCGGAGAATGATCGGGTTCTCTCCACCGGCAATCTGATTTGCCTGTTGGGCCAGTTCCACGGCCTGGTGACCGTTGCGCAGCGACGCCTGCAGAGCAGTCGCCAACACCCAGGCCAGATTGTTTTGGGCTTTCGCGCTGTCGGGTTTGATTTGCAGCGCCTTTTGGTAATGAACAATCGCTTCGTCCACGCTGCCCTTTTTTAGCAGAGCGTTGCCGAGGTTGATGTGGACTTCCGCGTAGTCGGGTTTGATTTGCAGCGCCAGTTGGTAATGGGTGATTGCTTCGTCCACGCTGCCCTTTTTAATCAACGCGTTGCCGAGGTTGATGTGGGCTGCCGCGTGGTCGGGTCTGATTTGCAGGGCCTTTTGGTAATGGGTGATCGCTTCGTCCACATTCCTCTTTTGGAGAAGGGCGTTGCCGAGGTTGTAATGGGCTGCCGCGTCGTCGGGGCTGATTTGCAGGGCCTTTTGGTAATGGGTGATCGCTTCGTCCACATTCCCCTTTTGGAGAAGGGTGTTACCAAGGTTGATGTGGGCTGCCGCATAGTCGGGTTTGATTTGCAGGGCCTTTTGGTAATGGGTGATCGCTTCGTCCACGCTGCCCTTTTTGAGCAGAGCGTCGCCGAGGTTGTTGTGGGCAATGGCGTTGTCAGACGTGCAGGCGAGGGTGTGAGTCCATAGCGATTCACTATTCCGCCAATAAGAAGTCTGCACGCGCGCACAGAAAATCAAAGCAACCAGGATGATCGTGGCGCAGCTACCCAGTACCACGCGGCGGTGACGCCAGCCAGCGCACAGATCTGCCGCCACCCAGGTCAGCAATAGATACAAGCCGATCTGCGGCAGATAAGTGTAACGATCGCACCGCAGTTCCATGCCTTTTCCAATCAGCACCAATACCGGTGCCAGCATGACCAGATACCATGACCAGCCCACCAAAAGATAGGGGCGTGTGCGCCGCCAGAGGAGAAACGCCGCGAAAATGGCAGCCAGCAGGATTGTCCCCAATGTCGCTTCCCAAACCGGCGGAACCATGGCCGGTGAAGGAGGAGACACGCTTAATCCCACCGGGTAAACCATCTGCCATAAATAAGCCAGGGGCGTCAACAGGGCGCGGCCGGTTTGCAAAAGACGAGGAGGTGGGCCCGCAGTCATGCCGCTTTCAGGCCGGGTAAAAAGTATCCCCAAGCCTGCCATGAGGATGATCCCAAGCATGGGAATCTTTTCGAGAATCAGATGCTTGGGAACCAACCACCGGCTTTTCCCGCCCCCAGCCTCCCCGGGTGCCGGCTGCGCGAAACGATTTAACGGCCAATAATCAAGGAACAACAGCACAAAGGGGAGCGTTGCCACCATCAATTTTGACATCAGGCCACACGCAAAGAACAGCAATGTCAAACCGTAGTCAAGAGCCCTGGTTCGGGAAGTGATGGCCCGGGCAGTGGTGCTTTCGCCCGATCCCCGACCTTTGATCCTTGACTGGTTTTGCACATAGCGCACGTATGCCCAGAGCGTCAGCAGGAAGAAAAAACCGCTCAGCACGTCCTTGCGTTCCGCCACCCACGCCACCGATTCCACCCGCAGCGGATGAACCGCGAACACCGCCGCCACAAACGCGCTGCGCCAAAGCATGCCGGTCATCCGCCGCAAAACCAGAAACAGAAGGATTGCCGTTGCGGCATGAAGCAGGACATTGGTGAGATGATGTCCCCCGGCCTTCAGCCCATAAAGCTGACTATCCAGCATGTGGGAGATCGTGTTCAGCGGGATCCAGTGACCGTAATGATGGTGCGTGAACGCCCAAAGGATGCCCTTCGGGGTCAAACCATTTTCAATCTGCGGAACCTCGTATACCTGAGTACCATCGTCAAAGTTGACGAATTCAAATCGCAAGGTCTGGCCAAAGACCAACCAAGTCGCCACCGCCAGGAAGGTGCAAACCCCGGGAACCGTCCAGCGGTCACTCAAACCAGCCGGACGGCTTTTGGGTTCCAGCGGGCGGAAATCTGCCACTCCCGACATTTCACCGGTCGGTAAAACGAGTGTGCCCGCAGGCATGGCAGCGGCTTTTTCCGGCCTGGCTTTCTTCTTCGGTCTTCGACTCATGGGGTTGAACACATGATTAAGGAAACCCGCGCAGTGTGACGAGCAAAAAAGGGTCACTACAGGCTGGGCTTTGATTTTTCCCGCCCCTGGGCTTGAACTTTTTCCCGCTTTCGGTCCAACGCCGGCGACCTAATCCAACTTATGAAGAATACAAGCTAACTTGGTTTCATAATCCGGCGCGAGAAAATAGACGCGGCCGCTCAGACGCATACGAACTGCTTGGTGGCTTCAATCGCGGCCTCACGGATCTCCTTTTCCAGGCCAGGAGGAGGAACGGACGGCGCTCCGACCGGGCATGGGCCATCTACTGCCTATTAAGTCCCACGTCCATGCCGAGATATCTGTTGAGCAGGATCAGGAGATGTTCGACCGAGTTGAGCGGGCCGGAACTCACGGCGTCACCCATGATTATTTGGGGCATCGCCGAGCTGTCAACGGCCAGCCAGTTGGCGCGGTGAATCTTGCAGTCGGTCAGGATTTGTTGCGCGACCCACGGATCCGCAAGGGCAGACTTCAGCTTGTCCGCGCCCACCAGTTGCGCTGCATATTCCCTGGCTTGTTCCAACGGCGGCGGTTTCACCGAGGCAAACATCCAGTCATCAAACTGGCGCTGGGCTTCGGGTTTGGCCCGCCAGACCGCCAAACCCAGGCGCGCATATTCGCAGGAGTTCGTTGTGGCATGGGCGTTCATTCGCGGGATGAACGGATTGCACTGGGGAGATAACGATATGGGCAAACAAACGACCCCCAGTTGGTTGGTTAACTGCTGGCACGTCTTCACCAGGATGGAATGCAAGGCGCGGCAATGAGGACAGGTGTAGTCGAAGAGGTACACGATGACGTGCGGGGAGTCCGGCGAACCGATCATGGGCACGTCGTCGAGCTTGATCACAAACTGGTTGCTGTAGAGCGACAGAGATCGGGGCGTAATCAACCGGGCGTTGGGAGATGCCGGCGGGTTCATGGACGGGCCGCCGAGTGCTTTCGGGGTTGAATGGTTCGTGCTCGTGGAGACGGCCGTGTTTTTGGCCACGGGCAGGCCCTTGACCACGTTACGTTCCTTTTGGAAGAGCATTTGCCCGCCAGCCAGCACCGTGACACCGGCCAACCCGATCAGGACGAGAGAAAAAATCGCCTGTCGTGGAACACCCCGCTTGCCTGACCCGGTGGTCCACATCGGCGTGTCCGGGTCGGTGGCCAGGGGAATATTTTTCAAGCAAAGCAGCGCCGCGGCAAAACCGCAGGCATGGGCGGTCATGCAGAACTTGCAGAACGCCTTGATGACGAAAACCTGCAAACCGACAAACCACAGGGCGGCGCCGGCCACGATGACCGCAAGGATAATGATGGCCGCCCATGACCCGCGCTGATCATCCGACGAAGGGCGCTTCTGCAAGAGAACAGTCACTCCCAGCAACGCCAGGTAAACCAGCACGGCGGGCACGCTGACGGGCACGTCGAGCCAGTACGCCCATCGGCTGTGAAGCACTTTGTCGCAGCCGGACTCGGGACCGCATCCGGCCGCCGGCCCGTTATGGATCGCCACCCAGGCCAGATAGCCCGCCCCAAGAATCGCCACCGCCAGCAACGCCCGCATCCATAGAAGCCACACGGGTGTTGATGGGATCGCGTGGGATGATGAATTATCGCTGTCCATCGAGCATCTCTTTCAAAATGTAGGAGACGACGTGAGGAGTCTCTAATTTTTTAATTTGAGCCTCGTCACCTCGGCCCTGCCGGATTTTAAAGCAATCCATCTCAACGGATTGTCATTCCTGCCGCTTCACTCGCGCTCGCAGCAATGTGCTTTTCCTGCAAACGCTCTGCTTGCACTGCCGACCGGTCACTGGGGCTGGTCTGCAGGCGCGTTCGGAGGTGCGGTTTGCTGGCTATTGTCCCCTGTCCTGAATTTCTTATTGCCTTTAAGAAAGTTCGGATTGAATTGAACATTAGTATCTACAAGGTTGCTGTAGCGGTTGGTGGCCAACTCCGGTGGCACATTGTCGGTAATACTGGGCATCTTCAGATAGTCAATGGTGTCCATCACGGCCACCTTTTCGCGGGGGTCTTTGATTTTTTCCGCCGCCTGTTCCAGCCCCGGCACGGCATTCGTGTCATTCAGTTGCTTCAGCGACTCCAAGACTGCCTGGCGCACTTCTGCTTCTGGATTTGACAATTTGTCAAGCAAGGCTGTGATGATGATCGGATTATTCGTGCCATCAGCCTCGCTCTGGAGTTCCCGGATTTGATCCAACTCCTTCTCGACCCCAGCGGCACGCAACTGCTCCGCGATGGCCGCTGTGTTGCTGGAGTTGGGGTTGACCTGGATGTCTTGGACGACTTGGTCGTTGATGGCGGCGGGCGGCGCCTGATTGGTTGGTTCCCCAGTTGACACAATCTGGGTGTCCTTGCTGGGACGCCCCCCGATCACTCCCTTCAACAAGACAAGCACGGCTACCAGGCCCACCGCGATCACCAGGATCAAAATTACAACCTTTGGTCGCATAATTTAACCGAATATTTATTCGCTAAAACGCGCAGCCCAAAGCGTGCCATCTGGCTCCGACCTTGGGCTGAGCGTGATTTTTTATTTAATTGTGTTTTTACTTCTCTATTACACAGTTGCTATATCACAAAGGTGACGGAATCGCTCCCTGAGTAAACCAGGAAAATACAATCGAAGGAGTCAACCAACCACTTGCGAAGTTATTACTATTCCACGGATAGGTCGCGTCAAAGTTCTCATGATATGTAAGACTGGTTCCGACATTGAGCGGAGTTGGAAGCGGGGCTCCAAAACCTACGCCCGGAGTATAAACGCCATAGCTGACATCCCAGACGGTATCAAATCCTAAACCACCAACGCCGCCGCTTGTGGTGGTTGCTTCATATTCTGCACCAACACCATACCAATTGTCTGCCCAGCCATTGAAAGTTGTGTCATCCGTGCAGCAGGCGGTTTTGACTGCCCTCTCTGAAAACGTGGCGGTGCCGTTCAAGAGCTGGCAAAACAGGCCGATAAACCCATAGCCACTGGCAGAATAGCTGCCGGTGCCGATAAAGTCAGGCAACACATCCGACTTGTTCACATAGGCGAGCTTCCAAGTATAGGTCATGATGCCATTCAGAGTAAAGCGCGCTTCGTATGGAATATTCTTTGTAATTGCAGCGGCAATTGAGGAATGATAGGGAATGACGTCAGGAGAAATAGCATCCCCAGGAATGCCACCTTTGTTACTCGCCGCAATTCCCTGCACCCCAACATAAGCGTTGTCGTACGGATAGAGATATGGGTTATTTTGAGTATTATCAAAGCTCAAAGTCAGGTAATAGCGGTCCTTGCCAGTGCCCTGCAACGTGGCACCAGCGTTACAACACACCGGGCCGCCGCCCTGACTTTTGACGGTCTTAAAGGTCGCATCGCTTACAAAACTGTTCATGTAGAAGCAGTCATAGCATTCCTGAACAGACAGCGCGAAGAAATAAGTGACATTGTCACAGACCGGGGAGGCCACAGAACCGGCACCTGCGGTGTCTTGCACATAAATCTGACCCCACGGCTGCATGTGTCCCACCGGGTAATAATCTGTGCCGGGATTGAGCACCGGTCCATCAGGGTTAAGCTGCAGATGACGCCCGTTGGCAAGTGTAACAAACGTTGAATCCGTTGCATTTGGAAGACTTGTATTATAATCCGCATTGGGAGTAAAAGTCCCATCAGGACCATTTTGACCAGAATGGGCCACGATGTTTGCAAGAGAGTTAGCGAGATCCGGCGTAATGTTAAAAAAGCCGGAAAGCTCACCCTGCACCAAGACCAAGGTGGCCTTGGAACTGTAATAATTGGCGTTGCCATGCCGAACATAGGCAATAAACTGAAGAATGTTTTTCTCCGTCAATTTCACAGTCTGCGTCTTGTAATACTTCGGGCCTTGTTCAGCCCCATTGACAGAATCAGGTTGGATCCAGTAGCCTGCGTTATTAGCAGTCGTTTGGCTGACACTGACCTGCTGTTGCCCCGTCAAGGCAAACGTTATTGTGTCTTGCTTGACTTGCGCGAACAACTGCGTGCTCATGCAAGCTCCCAAAACGAGCGCCGTAATCATTGTTTTTCTCATTTTCATATTTTCGTTTTTGTTGTTGTTAGTTGTGCTTTGTTTCATCCGACATGCGCCCTGTTTGGGTGCCCAATTTGACCCACTTTTACACGGGCATAAGGCGGGCGTCAACTATTTTTCTTAATTATTTTGTTCTCGGTTTACCATGTTCCATCCTATGCGCACCTTCTTGGGTGCCTCATTCAGGGGAATTTTTACACGGGACAAAGCAGGCGTCAACCATTTTTATCACTTTTTTTAACATTTATTAAGGGGGGCGTTTCGCGTCTTAAGCATCTTTTTACCAATGATTTATGATGTTCCAAATAGACTGTAGGCAGTCACGAGCAGCCACAAAAGCGCGAAAAATGTGAATAAAGTGTGAATAAAAACGGATTTCGACGGGTGGTGGGCGCCGTGTTGCCCAAACCGAACCGGAGCGCGGACAGCCATGTCCGCACTTTGCGAACACCCTTGAAGACCTCCAAAGCCTTGGCAAAATGGATTGCGCGGACTCAGCGGTCCGCGCTTCGGGATTTGGACAACACGCCCTCAAGATGCAACCGCAGGGAATCGTACCACGGCCAGCCAGCAGCGGTTGAGATCCGGAGAAATTTTGAATCACCCGAATCCTTGGCCGGAACGATTTAATTTGGAAAGGCAGCGCGGGCGTCGCGCCCGCAGCTTTCGGCCTCTGGCCGAAAACATTCCGACGCGAGAAAGAACACCTTTTGGTGAAACGTTTGCCCTCAGCGGACCAGCCCTGAAGGCCTTCGGGGCTGGAGCGACCGTGACGGTCGCGCTCCCCAATTCCTGCTGCATTGTTCCGGCCAAGAACTGGGTTAAGGTTTGCCGGCAGGACCCTTGCTCTGGTTGGTATTGCTCTGATTGGTATTGGCAACGGGAGCGTGTTCTGACGTTCGCGCAGTATTGCTCTGGTTGGTATTGACCTGGTTGGTTTTTGCCGCTGCCAAATGTGCTTCCATGGTGCGGAGCAATAATTGGATGTTGTTCTTGATCATCGGACTTTGGGCTGAAGTGAGGGCTTGCGTGGCGAGGGTCATGCCAGCGTCCCGCTTGCCGGACTCGAAAAGCCAGACGGCACGGATGCCCATAACCAGCGCTTTGTTGGTTGACGCAAGCTTTTCGGCCTGATCCAGCGCCTCACCGGCCAGACCAAAATCACGATTGGGCAATCGCGGAACGGTTGCAATCACATAGGCCATGTCGCACAACAACGGCACGTCGTTGGTGCGGTTGGCCAGCAATGCCGCGCCGGCCAATTTCGTGCGAGCATCTTCTCGCCGGGCCAAGTCAAGATATTGTTCCATTTGATGCGCGGCAACCTCCTGTTTTCTGAGTGGTTCCGAGTCATATTGGCCCACGACGATTAGTTCCAGAGCCTTCTTCAAGCCGCCTAGAGGTGGGCCATGCCAGAGCACGTTGCCGTTGGTGCCAACAACGAAAGTGTAGGGAATGCCCCGCTGCTTGACCGGGGTCATATAACTCAACGCGGTTTGCCGCTGGTCATCCGCGGCGATCACATACTCAATGTTCGTGCCGTCCTTCTGAATGAATTGCCTGACCGTTTCAATCGGCTCGCCGCTAATCCCCACCACCACCACGCCGTTCGTTTTGAACTGCATCTGGAGGCGGTTCAAGTTGGTTATGGCGGCGCGGCTTAAGGGACCGCCAACGCTCCAAAACTCCAGCACGTAAATATTTGTGCCCGGCTTGACTGCCACCGGCTGGCCCTTGATCCATTCTTTCACCACCAAAGGCGGGGCGGGTTCTCCAATCAGGCCACCAAAACTGATGCCGGGCGCGAGAACAGCCATCAAAACCACGAGGGCAAATGTATGCTTCATCATCATTCCCCACGAGTTTATTCACGGAAGGAGTCTTGCGCAAGTTCCAAATTTTTGCCCGCCACAACCGGCAACTGCATTTCAGCCGGAATGATGCCGTTGAACGCGACGGCCCGGTAGCGGCTCACGGCGTAGGACAGGCGTCGCGCCTGTCTCCAGCTTCAAAAATTTCACTCGCTATTTGGGGTTCCTCATCCACCCCTCGAAAATAGCACACCCAAGACCGTTAATCCAAAGTTAGAGACAGGCGCGACGCCTGTCCTACTGCATGGTTCTGGTTCAGAGGAGGTCCTTTCAAAACCGGCAGCAGCCGAGGCAACCAGGCTCATTCTTCAATAAAACTGGAGCCTCCTCACGTCGGCTGCTACAGTTTTTAAAAATGTTCAGAGTCCTGCGAAAAATGAAAAAAACAAAGGACCGCTTGCCATTCAGCGCGGGCCATGATAGATAGCGCAGGTTGACTTGAACAGTTACGCCCAAACGAAGTCTCTAGTTAACTAAAAGTAATAGTAATGAAGCAGGATTTAAGCATGAAAAAGCATCTACAACCGGTTAATATTTTTCTGTGCGCCCTGGCGCTGGCGTCCGGCTTAACGGTACAAGCCCAGATCAGCGGCATGGTGTCCATTCCCCCAACCAACCTGTTCTTGCGGGGTGACTATACCGATGGCAACCCGGTGGGCGATGCGCCAAAGACCAAGGTTGCTTTGACGAACGCGTTTCAAATGGACTCGAACCTGGTGACTCGCGCGCAATGGACCACCGTGTATAATTGGGCGATCGCTCAGGGATATGACTTTAGCACCAATGTAAGTGGATTCGGCACCAATCATCCCGTGCTGTCTTTGACTTGGTATGACGCTGTAAAGTGGTGCAACGCCCGCAGCCAGCTCGAAAGCCAGATGGGAAACCCACTCTCACCTTGCTACTATACTGACCCGGCCTTGACGCAGGTTTATACCTCCGGCCTGAAGGTGCCTTATGTCAATTGGATAAACACCGGCTACCGGCTGCCAACCGAGGCGGAATGGGAGTATGCGGCGCGTGGCGGACTGGTCACCAACCGCTTTCCCCGAGGCATGTTTATTTCCCACAATGTTAGCCCCGGTAATCAGACGAATACGGGAGCACGTTACACTAGCGCGGTGGTCATGCCGGCGTATGATTTGGGGCCGGCCAACACCTTTCCAAACGCCACACAAATAGTCGGTTATTATCCCGCGAATGGCTACGGACTGTTTGACATGGCGGGCAATGTGCAGGAGTGGTGTTGGGACTACTATTCATCCTCATACTACTTCTCCGCTCCCACCAATAACCCCCAGGGGCCGGCAACGGGTTCCTCGCGTGTCATTCGCGGGGGAGACTGGCCGGACTACGCTGGCTCTTGCCGTTGTGCTGCCCGCAGTTACGCTCTACCGGCCTCCGGCAACAATCGGATTGGTTTTCGCTGTGTGCGGATTGCCCAGCAGTCCCAGACCATCACCTTCAACCCCATACCTCCACATTTCTACGGGGATGGTCCCATTACTTTGGTCGCTACAGGGGGCGGTTCTACTTCGCCAGTCATATTTACCAATACCGGCCCGGCAACAATTTCGGGCAATGTCCTCCTGACCATAACCGGCGCAGGCACGGTCAAAGTGACAGCGAACCAAGCTGGCGATGCCACTTACTCGGCTGCGCCTCCCGTATCCCAGAGTTTCACGGTGAATCAGGCGACGCCGGTGATTTCGTGGGGCACGCCGACGGACATCAACTATGGCACGCCGTTGAGCGGGGCGCAGTTGAACGCCTCATCCGGTGGCGTGCCGG
>Ga0208355_1000013_pt1 | contig 120726 bp, 168 predicted proteins | sample NGESurdeep072012_6_FD_184458 | JGI IMG/M metagenome (GOLD analysis project Ga0208355, IMG submission 184458) | Arctic peat soil microbial communities from Barrow, Alaska - NGEE Surface sample 210-3 deep-072012 (SPAdes) | ecosystem: Environmental > Terrestrial > Soil > Wetlands > Peat ... | reverse complement strand
AACGCTCGTCCATCAGCCCAATCAGGTCAATCGTAGAGCGTGGGACGTAGATACAGACCCATATCACCATCCCCGGCTCTTCCCTTATCGCGCCGCCAGGCTGCCTGTACTGCCGCTGATTGCACCCGTAGTTCGTAGAGCTGGCCAGCAGTCCATATCCGGCGCTGTGCCTTGAAAGAAGGGACAGCCCCGACGGGGTCTGCAGGAGCCCATCGTCCTCCATAATGACAACATCGTCGCTGCACGCCCGGATTCCAATGTTCAGATTGCGTGCGAAGATGAAGGGCAGCGGGGCGTCCAGCCACGTGACCTCTGGCGGAAGCATAGCTTCAGCCCCCACCCTCGCACCGTCATGCACCGCGATGATCTTCTGCGGATCGAGAGCAGGTTCGCAATCCATAACTGCTCTAACGCAGGCCACCAAGTTGCTGGGGTTGCCAGCCGAGATTACGACGCTGAAGCTCATACGCCACCAACCAGAATCCCCAGTCCATAGCTCTGCTCGTAGTTGTAGAAGTCCATCTCGTACTGCACCGCCAAGTCTTCACAGGCCTGCATCACGTCTTGAAAGCTCAGGGTGTCATGAAAGATGACGACCGGCGCGTGCTTGACCGCCCACAACCCACAGTCGAAAGTCGGCTGGTAGTTGTGCACGATGTCGATGTGGATAAAGTCGTACTTTACTTTCGGGCTTGCATTGGCCGTCCAGTCCTCCCACGATGACTGCACCAGCTCGATGTTGTCATAGGGAGCACACAGACGACGTGCGTCATCAGAGTAGTCGGGCCGAAAGTTCGAATGCTCGTCGCCAAGGAAGGTGTCGACTCCAATCACCTTGTCGAAGAAGTTCGACAGCGCAACCGCCGAGTAACCAAATTCAACACCGAACTCCAATGCGACCTTGCGGCCCACGTGAAAGCGGTCGAGCAGGTCAGCGATGATGCTTTCGTTGCCTGCCCACGACGTCCCCGCCAAAGGCGACGGGATACTGAGCACCCGCTGGGGATGCTCAGTCCGCGACGGCTCGTATGCAATTGGACTCATTGGAGCCACCTTTCAGAATGTGAATCCCAGCCCAGCTCCAACAGAAGCGCTGATCGCGCGGTTGTGGAAGCTGAAACTGTTTGCCGTCCCACTCCCAAACGTAGTAAGCACGCCATCAACCTGAATAGGTCGAATGAAGAAGTGGTGCGCTACCTGCCAGTCGATGCCGCCACCGAATTTCAAAGCAAATGCATCCGATCCACCTTTGAATGTGAAGCCTGAGTTCTGGCGAGCTACACCAAACAGTGCTTCAGCGAACGGGTTGAACCGCCCAGAATGCTTCTTGATCTGCGGGCCGACGAGGAACATATACGTGTTCGGACTCCCACTGATACCTTGGAAGGTGTGCGACGTAGTGTAGCCACTGATGTCAGCCTTGATCCCGAAGGTGCGCGACTGCCCCAGGTTAAAGTCCAGACTGGCGTTGCCACCATTCAGACCACCGATAACGGTGCTCTGGAGCGATGACATGTCAGTGACATGAACGCTCGGCATATACCGACTATAGCCAGCAAAGAACTCGAACTTGGGTGGCTCCACCGGCGTTAAGGTTTGGGCCGCGCACACGGCGGTCAAGATAACTGCTGCAATCAGGATTCGTAATTTCATTTTGTCTCCTTTTTCATTTGTCTTACTGCAAAATCGCCTTCGCCGTTACCAGCGTGGTCTTTGCTGGCAACGCTAAAGACTGTAACTGTGCTCTACTGGTCGAATTCTTGACCAGCTTAATTCTGTCGAGCAACTGCTGCATAGCTACGTCGCTGACATCTATCCTGGTAACCGCGACCTTCGCATTGCCAGCATTGATCGCATCTTGCATAGATCGCTCAGTGATAAGCAGCTGTGAAATGAGCAATGACAGACTCTTATGTTCTGATGGGCTAATCGCGCCAGCCTTACAAACCAACACTCCTTTCTCGTCTTTCCCTGTAGCAAGATAAGGTGGCAGGCAGACCCAGCACGCGCCGCTTGCCTTCTGAACAGCAGGAACTCGCTGCTCATACAATTCGGTCTCCGCTCCCTGTAGAGCAACGATGTTAGCGACAAAATCCTTCCTAAAAGCTATCAGCTTCGTGATCTTGTCCTTGTCGTTAATCTTATCGCTGGCCAACAACGGCAAACACAACATAGCCACTACGACCAATCTATGTATCATCGCCTTCCCTCCTGTCTGAGTAATGCATCGTTCTGCCTTTGCAGTTCTGCCGTATGCTTTTCTTCAATCTGGCGTAACGCTTCTACCTCTTGCGATGTCGACTTAAGCTGATCGGTCAGTTCCTTAATCTGCTCTGCTGTGACCCCCTGCGGGCTATTTAAGCTCATAAGTAGCAATTCGGTCTTTGTAACATAGTTGGTCTGAATCGAGTGCAACTGCCACGTAGCTCCACCAATAAATAAAAGCGACGGGCCAAGAGCAAGGAACAATAGAAAAACCTCGCGCATACTAAGATCACGCCAGAAGCCTTTAATATTGCCATTGCCGTTGCTGCCTGGTGCGCTGTTGGTAGCGCTGTTGGTCATCGAGTATCCCCTTCCAAGGATTCATTTTCTACGTTCGCTACCACCAGCTACTCCTCCTTCTTTTCAATTCCGTATCGCTGCCGCAGGAACGTCGACTGCGCCCGTCCGCTGTTGAAGCGCACCACCTGCGTGTCGCCCAGCGACGGCAGCAGCTTGCGCCCGTACTGCAAGCGGCCTGCCGAGTCGTGATTGAACTCGACAACCCTGCCAGGCTCGACGAACACAGTCGCGCCTCTATCGCCTGCATGGTCGAGCGCTGCGTAGACTTGCGTCGACTGATCACTCAAGTATGCATTGCGCTTCTCGATAGTGTAGTCCTTCGGATTCAACTGCCGGTTGGCTTCAGTAAACTTGTCCTTCAAAGGATGCAAACCAGCATCGGGCACTCCATTGCGCCAGTATGCCTGCTCCGGCCACAGCCGCCCCTTGGAAACTTTCACGCCACCGTAGCCTCCGTGCTTGCCGACCGGGTAGACGCCCTGCTTGGGCGGCGTCAGTGGCCTGTCCTGCGGTGCGTGCGGTCGGCCCACGTAAACCATAGCACCCGACGGCAGCAGCACTGTCTTCTTGGCCCGCACTTTCTGCTCGCGCTCTGGCATGGTGTTCTTGCCACGTCCTCGGGTGTCCCACGCCTTCTTCGCACCTTCACTTGTACCGGAAGCTTGCATCTGCTTGCCGTGCAGCTTCTCCATATAGTCGGCCAGCGACGCCAAGCTATCACCCGACGCCAGTCGCTTGCCTGCGTCGTCCTTGTGCTGCCACCTGTCGAAGTAGCGATTCACTATCAGCACCCCCGGCTGTCCGGGCCGGTGGAATTGCGCCCACTCCGTCGACGCGTACTTGGTCTTCCATCCACCCTGCTTCAGCAGTTCACCTACGCGTGCTCGCGAGCGGCCACGGATGTCCCACGACTTGGTCACGCCTTCGGATGTGCCGTAGGCTTTGAGGTCTTTAACTTTCAGAACCGCTTGATGAGCAGCATCGGTTCCAATCTCTTTATGTAAATTGAACACCACTCTACTACCCTTCTGCCAAAATACATCGCCCCCGGTTGTGATTTTCTTCCAACCTTTTATCTCAGTTCCATCGGGGAACTTTGCAAGAGCATTTCGTATTGCATTATCACGCCCCTGAGTCGCATCCCCCACTTTCTGAAATGTCTCCGCAATTGACTGCCCACCTTTGGTACCCATCGGATGTCCAAATGCTTTTGTTCCAGCAAACTCCGAACGAGTCATATCCCATACTTCCTTATGCCTACCACTGCCCGGCCCGCCCGCACTCAAGTCCTTGGGGTTCACCGCCTTGTCATCATAAAGCTTCATCATCAGGTGGTCTTTCTTGTCGGTGATGGGCAGCTTGCGCCCGACGTACTTCAAACACCACTTGTCTATCGCATCGCGGCCCACAGGGTCATTGCCCACGCGAGCAGAGAATATCCTCACCTCAGTGCCCTGCTTCAGGTACGCCTTGAGCAGGTCGAGCATCTTCTTGATCGGCCTGCCGGTCTTGGCCGGATCGAACGGAATCACCGCATCGGCCAGCGTGCCGTCGAAGTCGAAGCCTATCCAACCACTACTCGCGTTCAGGGTTCCTTGTCGCCCATTCAACCAGTGGTGCACCGCCGTCAGCGCAGAGTCCTGATAGGCCAGCGCCATTTTGTGGTCGCCCTGACGAGCGAAGCTATTGGCTCGCGCCATCTGCTGACTCGCCATCTTAATCATCGGCGCATCGGACGCAACTTTTCTCGCACCGTCTACCAATGCTGCCATCTTGGAACGCTGCGCCTGAAACATCTCTTCATGGTTGCCACTTAGCAGCATTTGTTTAATGCCATCGTGCAAGTCGCGCAGTGAGTCTAACTCACCAGTCCGACCGCGCCCTCGCGTGTCCCACGCCTTGGTCACTCCAGTGGCAGTGCCGAACGCATCCAGATCCTTCTTCAGCTTGGCGTTCTTCTGTATCTCCTCGGCATGCTTGGGGCCGAAGATCGACGTCTGTCGCTTATCGAGCCACGCAGCCTTCTTAGACTGCGGTGAACCGAACTCTGGCTTGCGACCTGAGCCCGGCCCACCGGCGACTATCGCGACTGCGCTTGCAAGATTCATCGCCTACTGCACCGGGTTCAACTTCGGAGGTGTGGGACAGACAACCTGCTTGCTGCCCTCATTTGAGACAGGGGATTCGTTGCCACCAGCCACACACGTTGCCACATAGTAATAAGTCGTCGGCGGACTTGTACAAGTTACAGCACTGTCCTGGTAGCTAAGGATGGTTCCCGGAAACGACATATACGGCACCGTCCCTTCGCCGCCCGGTGCTGTTCCCCGGTAGATATTAAAGCTATCGCAGCTCTGTGTGTCCGACCATGACAACTTGGGGCCTTGGATCTGTCCGGGCGTTGCAGGGGATGACTTAACTGGCCCTTGGGTTATCGCTCGCTCTTGCGAAACGGTGATCGCCGACATCGTGAATACCAGCACGAGAAGCAAACCAATCTTTTTCATAATGATTCTCCTTATTGCACCGTCAGTTGCGGAGCTGGAGGCTTGGAGCCACCCGCTGCCGTCACAAATGTGAAGTCCTTGTTCGACCCGGTTGTTCCGGGAAATGTGTTCGATACGGCTATGTTCCCAAACATGTCCTTGCCAAGCACACGGAAATGATAGGTGCTACTTGGTAGCAACCCGCTGATCGTTACCGTGTTCCAATAGGACTCGTTGCAGATCGACTGCCCGATTGAGCCAACCACCGTGCTGCAACCTATGTGGCACTCATTGATCGCAGTGCATGAAGTGCTAACTCCAAGAGCGACTGAACCGTAGTTGGCAGTTGAACCGTAGTCCACTTCAACTCTTTGCAGTTGCTTGTAGGTGCTCCATGTTAGCTTCACCGATGAGCTAGTGATGGCTGTTACTGGTTTCACTCCAGTAAATTGATCTACAGGTGAATCCGTCGTCGTCGTATTCGTCATCACCATCGGACGCGAAACAGGTGGAACCGTATCCGGGACTCCACCCGGCACCGGAGGATTGCTTGCAGGAAAAGTAGAAGACAGGAATCCAGCTTTGGAACGGTAACCGATGTAATCCGCAGCCGCTTTGTTCATCTGCCCGAAGTCTTTACCAGTGAAGTAAATCTGTCCTTGAGCAGACTGTCCAACTCCGTTCTGCCAGCAGTCGTCACCCCGTGTTCGATAGGTGTCGTCACCTGACTTAGCCCAGTACCACGCGAAGGATGAACACACAATGTTGTTCAACAAAGTAAAACCATCGTTGTCAATGCTGGGGCCGTGTGGAAGATCGTAACCGTCATAGTAGAAAGCATGATAGCCACTGGAATTCACTGCCCACATGCGGTTCCACATATAATCTAGCATGGCCTTGATCGCTACAGGTATGCGTGGGTCTTGCGGTTCTCCTACAACACCTTGCCAATCGTAGTATTCAGCCAGGGCTTCCATACCAACACCCAACATGTAATTCCTGTTTATCATACCGAAAGGCCATGTCTGAGGATGCTGGATGCTGCCGTAGTTGCGACCATAAGGGTCATTGTTGATAGTCTGGTCAAATCCTCCCATCAACGTCGTGGCTAATCGCTTTAACTGATACCTATCCATTGCAGAAATTGAGTTGTTGATTTGCCAAGCGGCTAGAATAGCATTCATCTGATAAGGTGTTTGCCGTGCTTGGTCATATGCTGTAAGAGGGAAGTACCGATAGATTGTGCTGCCTTGCTTCGTCCCGCCAGTTCCACCCATCGACCCCATGTTAAGCACCGCTTGCTTGGCCTCGATGCTGCCCGTCCGCTCCGAAAGCATAGCCGCGCCGTTCGGAAAAATGTTCCATTCGCGCAGCGTTCCGCCCGGCCACAATGTTCCTGCCGCTCCAACTCCGGCGTAGAAATCTCGGTACGCCTGTCCTGATATCGACGCGCAGTGACGGAAGTAGGCTCCGGCGCTTGGATAAGGCTGGCCGTTAGGTTGCAGCGATGCTCCTGCTGGCACAGCCCATCCTTTCAGGTCAGCACGATCCGCTGCATCCAAATAAGCCCGCGTGTTGTCGTAGTTCCACTGTCCAGCAAGCTCCGTTGAAGTGTTCGCACCATAAGCGTTGACATCCATGTTGCCAATCGAGTAAGTGTATTCTCGACTAAGGCGGCTCATCCATGTGCGAGGGCCACCAGTGCAGTTGATTACTCCCCAATTCTTAATCTCGTCTTCGTAGTTATAGCCACCGCAACTTCCGCTCAATTCACAAGGTACAGGCGGACAGTTTCCTGCTGCAAGACACGCTGGTGGATTAGCCACAAACGGCGTCGGCATCGGACTCACCGTGAACGTATAGCTCAGCGTGATCGGCTGTCCTACTACTGCTCCGGTATCGCGTCCAGCCAAGGGCTGAAACTGCGCTTGCATCTTATAGCTGCCAAGCGGCGTCGGAGCCGCCTGACCGCAAGCTGCTTGCGAACCGTGGCCGTTACAGTTCAATCTCACGCGAAGGGCTTGAGTACCTGTCAGCGCCCTGAAGTTACCAGCATAAGACCAGTCCCAGTGCTTTGCACTATCAATCATGTAGGTTGTATAGTCTGAACCCGGAGAATCCGAGAACGCTTGCGAATCGACAAGCTGAAGGTCGAGATTGAAAACCCTCCCATCCTGAACGTCGGCACAATTGCTCATACAGGCCGAGCCGTCCGGCATCGTCAATCGTGTCCACTGAACACTGCTCCACGGCATGACAACAGAGCCTGCTCCCGGCCCTTGAGCGAGCACATTAAATAGAGCCAGCCACAGATCGTCGCCCTGATAGACGTTCTGTGCCCCGTAAATCCACAGACCCCACACAGGACTTTGGGTGGTATCGGGAATCGGGAGCGCCACGCCATAGGGAGCGCAACCGTGCATCGTATCAGCCATACACGGCCCACCAAGAGTAATCCACAGATCATTCGCCCCAGTGTGATTCTGGTCTTGAGATGCGACATAGAAGAACGTACCGTGCTGACTAAGACTGAACGGTTTTAGCTGATTACCAAGCACCGTCAGTCCATCATAAGAAGGAACCAAATGATCGGCGCGAACGCTGTGGTTCTTCGCATAACCGGGAGCACAGCCGTCGTTTCCCCCAGCATCGCCTTGAAAATAACGCTCGGAAACGTGGTTGATGTCACGAATCCACACCAAGACCGTCGAGGAGCAAGTTGGAGTCTGCCACTTGAAGGCTACAAATGCGCCAGTGCTGGGCTGGGTCGTGTCGATGCCTCCGACTGTCGTAGTCGGCGGATACGGGGGATTGGCTGGGCAGGCGGTCCATGTATTAGTGACGTCATTGCCGCACTGGACATTCGTGATCTGCGCCCATAGTGGCAGAGACAACAACGCCAAGGCTGCGATGATCTTGAAAAAGATTTTCATATATACTCCTTTGTCATGCTCTTCCTACCCATGCTCATCAGTTGCAGGTGCATGTTCCGTCCGGGGCCACATAGCCAACACCTCTGGCAGCAAAGCGCGGCCACCGCGGCCGGGACCGGGTTCCAAGCCTGAACCAGCGCGCCTCAGCACAAATGCTTAACGCGCGTGCCGATGAACGACCTCTCTGCCCCGGTGCCATACGATCGCCCCACGCCGCAAAAAGAAATGCGAACGGCATCCCTTCGTCCGCCAAACCGAAGGAGAAAGTGTTGGCAACCCGTCGCGATCAAAGCTGACCGTCCAACTTGGTGAGTCGTCGGGCAACAGACTGAGCTGGATCACCTCGCCGCAACCACACGGACAAAGGAGCGCTGCTGACCATGGAACGCCGCTGCCGATGAGATAGAGACGGCGTTGAGCCAGTGAATCCGGAAGTTCATCGACCGCCACGCTGCGAAGGCGATCTCGGTGAATCCAGAGAAAATCGCATACTGTTCGAATTCCCGTGCGCATCAGTTGCATACGCATGTTCCGTCCGGGGCCACATAGCCAACAGTAGTTCCGGTCTTCCAGCAAGTTGCGTGACCCACCGCATTTGATCCGGCGCAGGTAGTAACCACATTTGCCGCCGAGATTCCAGCATCCCCTAGTGTTGGGGGCAATGCCCCATTAGCCACGGCCTTCGTTAAGTTCCCCGCAACTAAACCCCTCCCACTCACAGCAAATTGAACATATGGGCCGAAGGTTCCTCCAACTGCTCCGTATGCCAACTCCTCACTGGAGCTGGTAGAACCAAAAGCCCCTCCAGCATCAAATTCGGCTACCCCGAGACTGCTACTGCCGTTGTAGGTGTTCGCGCTGAGGTGGCTCTCACCACCAACGAGGAACTCTATCGTGTAGTCTGCAGTAGGGATTTGATTGAAGGCGTTCCCTAGAACTCGCGCCTGCGCTCCAAAGGTTGCAGTGCGATATGTGGGTGCAGAATGGACACCATCCTCGTGGCGGTTGAATGCATATACTTCTCGCGCACCGATGGAGTAAAACATTCCCAAGGTTTTATCGGCAATTTGTCCTTCAAAATCATTGAAAGCGACCCAGTTGACATTCGACCCGCCACTTCCACCGCTGGTGTTCTCGAAGCAGTAGCGCCCACAGTAATAGAACTCATTGAAAATTACAGAAGTCGAATTGACTGGGCCACCTTGCCCTGCGTCGAAAGCAATCGCATCTCGCGTGGTTCTAGCAAAATGGTTAAAGTCGATGCGCGACTTCATGTTATTGCTGGCACTCACACCATCAGACAAAAGACCAAATAGGCTGTTGGTAACTTCGTCTAGTCCGCCGTTCAACCACCGCAATCCTCCGCCAGCCTTGTGCGCCGCATCAAGAGAAGTGAACTGAACTCCGTCCACCTTTACGGGGCCAGGGCCGACCGCCAAGCCGTCCCCCACCGCAATAATGTTTGGGCCTGTAGCTCCGCTTGTACCCGCTGCGCCTATCCACAGGAGAGTCGTACTGGCAAAATTTCCGCCGCCTTCGATTACCATTCCAACGCTGCTATCGTCGGGCAAATTGATGGTTAGCGTAGACGAGATAGGACAAACGCCAGCAGGTAAGACAATACGACCACCTGCCGCGATAACCTTCCTAAGAGCAACAGTATCGTCTACGCTTGCGCCGAACACGAAAGCGGCGTTGGTGACGGGCGTGCTAGCTGCATCGCTGGTTATACAAGTTCCGTCGCGCTGGGTACTGCAAGTCGTAATTAAGTCCACGCCCGACGCGCCAGCACCAGAAACCAAGAGATGCAGTTTAACGCCAGCCTTTGTGAAATCAGCGTAACTCGAAGTAAATGTCTTCGAGCCGGAACTAATTGCCCCTCCGTATGGATGCCATTTCGCAGTGCAGAGCGTGCCCGGAGTCACAGCTTGAGCGCCCACGTAAGAAGCAACCAGCAATACACAAAATATGAGTAAGTGTTTCATGCTCATTGTGGATTACCTACAAGGTTTCCCGTGGGAACAAGGATAAATAGCCGCCGCCTCGTTGCTCGGCACAGATTCCCAAAATGTGTTGGAAGCGGTAACGGTGCAATAATACTTCGTGCCTGCGACTCCGCCTTGATAGAGATATGATGTTGCCGTGGCTGACAGCGTAGCCACCGGCGTCGAGTAGTTCTCTCCCCCAGCAGCCGTGCCACAGTAAAGGTCTTGTAAGATGACCCCCTGGCTAGGCGATAGGACCCACGACCACATAAGACCGTGGATCTGTCCCGGAGGCGCAGCAAATGCTGCCGTGGAAACTAGAAGCGCAAGAATCAAGAGTAAGTGTTTCATTTCAGAATCCCCCACTTATAAGCGCGTGCAACCAAATTCGCTCGATTAACCGCTCCGAAGCGATCACACAGTTTCCCTACCGCGTTCTTAACAACTTGTTCCGTCGTACTAAACTCCTCGGCAATCTCCGAGTTCATCCCGCCTCGTGCAATCATCTCGATCACTTTCTTCCCGTCCTCGGTAATGTTTTTAGTGCCGCTAAAAATTAACCTCACAACAGATCACCATCCAATCGGAGTCTGCCCCGTAAGGGACAAGGTTGCACTGTCCCAGTAAACTACGGCTCCATTCGTAATAGATGAAGCGTTGTTATGCCCTATGTTGAAAAGGGTCGGATAATAGGTTCCAGTTGCAGCGTGGGTTGATGTTCCGATTAAACTGTGGGTCGAATCATAAAGCTTGACCGCGTGCGTTCCTCCTGCATTGTAGTCAACCTCGATGAAGTACCAGCCCACGCTCGGCATGTTGACGTGAGAACCCCCGCCGCCGTTGGTTTCAATCACTACATATCGGGTGGCTCCGTCGCCATAGCAGTTCGCTGAAGAGTAATCTTGTCCACCGGCCCCGGCAGTTATAGACCCGCAATCAATGAGGGAGGTATCGTTAGCGGCAAGCGAGTTGTAATACCAGAATCCCAAGGTCATTGAGGGGATCATGGATATTCCGAAACTGTAGGTAAGACCATCGGCAACGGCACTCCCCGTACCTGTTACGCTAAGGCCCAACGTGCCCGCTCCGCTAGAATAAGTCACACCATCCCCACATAAGCGGGTGGCATTAGTTAAGCCGTGAGCTTGCGTTGAACTGTACTTTGGTGCTCCGGTAATCGTCCAAACACCACCATTCCAACCATGCTGACTAGCATGAAGCAGCGGCACAGTGACTGAGTTTCCGCTAACCCCGCCCTCGAAATCCTGAAAGCTGTTTTCCACGCAAGCGGTCGTATTCCAACCAAACGCCATTGCTATAGCAGTAGCAGGAGTAGAACTGCCAATCGTCCACGTCGGCGTTGTCCCGTTGCTCGGAATGGCCACCGACAATCCTTCTCGCGCTGCTAAATAGGCGTTCGTATTATAAGGAGAAGTAACCGAACTTGGCCCCGTCCCACTCGTCGCTTCACCTTGAAATACTGCGTCGCCAGTGCCGGAAAATGTAAATGATGGCCCGACGATACTGGTGCTTGCAGCGTTGTAGAGAGCACCAACACCATCCAGAGCGACATTGCTAGGAGCCGCACTGGGGTATAGTTCTGCAAAGTAAATCTGACACTGACTGCTTCCGCAGTTCTGCGTCATGGTCGTGGTAAGTGTCGTGCCGCTCGTTCCTGTGCTCGTGCTTGGAAGTATGTATCCACAGGAAGGCTGATAAGGGCCGACCTCAGCACCCACTGCACAACTTACAGGCTTTACAAGAGTTCCGCCGGCATTGGTGCTGGTCAACAGCGGAAGCGGCACGGTTATGCTATTGCTGTAAAGCAGCCAACCATAAAGATTCCCCGCAACCAAGGCTTGCGAAAGTGTGATGTTGCAGGTATTAGATGCGCTACCAGGGGAGCAATGTCCAGTCTGTACTACGGTAAACGTGCCGATAGCTGCTGCTCCTTGCCAATTTGATCCCATAGTTGGCATAACCTGCTGCGCCCAGCAAGAAGCCGAAAGGATAAGTAATAGCGCAAGAAGCTTCCTCATCTCACCACCCTCCAGTTCATCGTCATGGCCGATGGTGTGAGACTACCGCTAGTGTTATTGCACACCTTGAAGTTCGCCGTATCCGTTGTTGGGTAGGCTTGAATGTAGAGACTGCCTGTGGCCGAAGGCGCGTAGCCAGTAACGCCTGTCGGGTCAACCGCAGGCGTAGCAATGATTACATCTGAAGTCAAGGTGCCTGTGGCGGTTGCGGTAACAGCCGATGAACAAGTACCCGTCGTGACGGTAGGAGTGCCTAGCGCTTGAGCACCGCTAGCAATTAGAATAGTGCTGAGAACAGCCGTTGGTGCAACTGCTACCGATCCTGTGACCGTGTAACCTACCGAGTAGCGTCCATTGACGGTGGGGGGAGTCACCACGCTGGGGATCTGCGTTCCCGCACCGTACAGAACACCGTTCGCTGTCGGAGCAGACGTTGTATAAAGAATCGTGCTTGGGGCAAGGCTGAACTTCACGTAAGTCAGTGGACTAGTCCCTACCGTTACAACCTGAGAAGTCAGCAGCCAGCTTGTAGTAGTATTGACCGTCCCACTTTGTACCGGGATCGCTCCAGTGCTGTTGATATCGCTTGGGGCGTTGTAGTCCGTAGCGCGAGTTAGAACAGGAGGAAGCGCAACAGTCTGGACTTGAGTCATGGAATAGACGCCGTTGAACGCGCCAGACGGACTCTGCGTGTCATTCTTGACCAGCACACGCTGGCCCACGGCAGTGAGCACAGTTCCGTCAATGGTAATGGGAGTGTTCACTGAACCCGTGAACACACCGCTCACATAGGTCAACCCACTCGTATCGCCAGCCGCCGTGGTAGCTAAAAGAACCGCCACCGCCGGATTAACTCCCGCAATGGCATTACTGACCGACGTATCAACATATGTCTTGGCTGCATTCTGACTTGGATACTTCGTGTCGGATGTTCCCAACGTGGTCGTCGTATCTTTGTTGGCGACGTCTTCTGGCGTATATCCAAGTGCGGCTTGCGGAGCATTTCCAAGCTGCCCTTGCATGTCCCAAGCGCTGCCGTCAAATAGCATGAGTGTCCACTGCAAAGCCCGCAGATCGTTAGCAACGATGTTTACCGTCCCACCAACCTTGTGGATATTGGGCGTGCCTGCTTGTCCGTTCACCTTCAGGGTCGCAGTGCCAGTACTTGCAAGATCTGCCTTGAACCAAATGTAGTCACCTTCGGCGGGAACAAACGTCGGGGAAGTTGAGCACGTATATGCTGAGCCCGAGCCCGAAGCTGATATGCACTGTGGAATCAAAGACAGAGCATGCACTGTAGCTGCCACAGGTTTAGCACTGCCATCGCTACCAACCACTGCCGCTGAAGTAGGAAATGAAGTCCCGTTAATCTTAGCCACGGTTGGACTGGGATAGCTCCCACTCAAATCACCACTCGCTGAACCATTCGGTGGCAATGCTGAAGGTAGAGTTAAGAAGTTCGTAGGGATCGGATTACTCGCATTGTACGTCGATCCCCAAGATGCTCCACTCGTAACTTCGGGAATGCCAGTGCCGGACGGGTAAGTCATACTTCCGCCTCCACCACCTCCGGTCACGTTTAGGTTGCCACTGGCGTCGAGGGTCAGGTACTCCCATCGCCCAGTCGTCGGATTGAATCCAACCAATGCCACAGGTGATGGAGTCGCTCCCACCGCAGGCCCCATCGCAGGCGAACCAGAAGTGTAGAGATTGCCGCTGGGGTCGAGTCTCAAGTACGTCCAAATTCCACCAGGCGACAATGCAGCCATTGCTTGCGGCGGCGGGGTTGAACCCACGGGAGGCCCTTGCGCCAGCGCCCCGGTCGCCAGCATGGTAAGTAATAGAATCGCGCTCCACGGCGATAGCTTTTGCAGCCACGTCGCTAACCACGACCGTGATGCCGTTCGCCGTTTGTGGCTAAACGTGGCGCGAAATCCAGCGCGTTTGGCCCCGTTGTGTGACCGCCAATTCGTCATTTTCCCACCTCGCTTGTTACGCTGCCCTTGGCTCATATGTTTCTGTACCCTGACAAGTCGGGAGCAGGAGGTATAGCTACTCCATGCATACGAATATCTTTCCTAATCTTGCAGGTATCACACACATATGTAGCCGTCCACTGCACCGGGTTAGAAGTCATAACCAGGCCCGAAACATTTCCCAAACATTTCATTTCCTGCCCGCATTCACACTTCATCAGTTCACCTTCTTCCCACTGCCGTTAGCAGGCAGCATGCCCTCGACCGTCTTCTTGATATGCTGGCGCGGCGACTCTTGGTCGTCGACGTCGGGCACGCCGGGAATGTGCAGCTCGGGGTGCGGCATCTTGTAGGTGATCGCCTTGTCGGTAAACGACGCCACCATCAATTGCAACGCCTTATTGTGCTGCGCATCTTCCGCTGCAGGCAGATCATTTACTCCACCTCCGGTCGCATTGCCATCCAACGTCTCCACCCCGCTGAGCCCCTGCAAGATCATTTCGTGCGCCCGGTCGCCTGCCGCGCCCTGCAGCCTGCTGGCCACAATCAACTGGGCCAGCACGTCCATGCCTCCCTTGCCCACGCCGTAGCAAGCCAATATTCTCTCTACCAAACCTTCAGTAGAAACACGCAATGTCGTCTGCACCGCCATGTACCTGTTGAAGCGCTTCTCATTATTTTCCAAAGACAGCTTCTTGTCGAATGCCTTGTACTCGAAAAACTCATCCACCTGCCGCGTCCAGGTCTCCACTCGCGCCAGCCAGCCCAGCAACTGCTCAGCCATGTCCTTGGCGGTATGGGTGACGTCGATGTGCTCGCGCAACGCCTCGCGCATCACCTTCATGCGAGGAGTGCCGAACAAAGCGTTGTCGTGACGCATCTCGCCCAGGAACGTCTGCGAGCGCAATATGTCCCAGTCGCCAAGGTAGGGAATCTTCTTGGTCTTGTCGGCGTTCGAAGCCGGACCGACCGCCTTATACAAATAGTTGCCACGCTGCATCTTGGTCGCAGCGTCGATGCCTACCGCCAACGCATGAGTCAGGTTCTTCGCTGTCTTGTACTTGAAAGTGCCGTCTGGATCACGCTCCAGGAACTGACGCCACGCGTCGTCCCACGCTATGGAGAAGAATATCTGTTCTTCCTCGCTGCGCGGGTCGTTCTTGGCGAAGCGCTTGCTCGGCTGGCGATGCAGCGCCTTAGTCGCCTGCGCATAGCGCTGCTTGCCACTCGCCTTGCTGGGCTGTGCCTGCTTGACCTTCTTCTGTAAGTTAGCGTCCACTACTTGTCCTTTGCTGCCCGATTGCTCAGGAATTCGTAAAACACTTGAGCACAATCAGCGATTGCTTTCAGATCGGGGATCGGAGCTTTACATATAACCGCTTGCCGCAATGCCTCAATCCTTAACTCTCGGTCGGTTCCTGATGATTCATTTGCCATTTGATTTCTCTCCTTTTTGATATGTGAACATCTGGTTCAACTTCTCCTGCCGCTGCTTGCAGCCACCGCAGGGCTTGATGCCGACCTTCTCGGTGGCCCGCTTGATGGTGTCACCCAAGCCTTGGTCATTCTGCTTGATGTAGTCGAGCAGGTTCATTGCGCAGCACTCGCACAACTGTCCACCAGATCGTGGATGTGGTGATTGATCGTGCCTCCACTTATAATCCAAGGTGCCGACAAGCATTGCAGCGTCAACTCTTGTGCAGTGGCGTCATACAGCCAACTGATTGTGATGCCGTGCGCTGTTGCCTGACCACTAGGGCCGGTGATGCTTATACCCTGCACGGTGGCCTTGGCAGTAAGGCAGGCGTACTGCTCAGGGGTGATACCATCAAAAATTTGTGCTGCACACTTGCTCATATCAGTACTTCTTTCTCGCCTTGCGGCGTGACTTCACTTTCAGTGCCTTGGAGTTCAATGTGTCGCTCTCCTGCTTGGTCATGTAGGAGCGCAGTGGCTTGGCATCACCCTTCTTGCCCTTGCGTCCGCAGTTCGCACCGTGGCACGCCGCCTTCATGCTGCGCATACTGGAAGCTGCCATCGATTCACTTATGCTCAGCAAAGTGTCAAGGTTCATAGCTTGACCTCTTCCTTCGGTAGCTCAGGAATAGGAGTAACCGTACTCGACGTACTCGCGGTGGTGCTCCCTGGCGTCGGCATGTCCTGCGGCGACAATGCCTTGAGGAACGCGCCGGTGATCAGGCCGGTCACGCCTCCGGTAATGAAGGTGAAGCCGTTCATGGCCAGCGCCGACTCTTTGGTCAGCTTGCCAGTAATCTCAAGCCCAACGAGGAAGTACACGTACTTCATCGACATGGTGACTAACAGGAACACCATGAAGGACAACAACACGATGTTGCCACCCCGTGTGTTGATGGCATTGCAGAAGGTCACGAAGCTGGCCACCGTCGGCAGCTTGCCATACAACGCAAGCACGAGGACTGCAACGATGGCCAGCAGCATGGCAACGACTTCAGGCTTGAGGAACTGCGCCAAGGTGTTCATCACACCGCCTTTGGAATTACTGTCAGCAGGCTCGGGTCGGTCTTGACCTTCGCTGCTGCATACGCTGCCAAACCCTCCTGCAGCGCCTTGTCCAACGTGTCGATTTCAGCCAACGTATTCGCTGATAATCCAGTGGTGCCTTTGAGCACAACCAGTAACGCAGCCAATGCTTGCAACGCTTCCAGCTCGATAGTCGCCGAAGTCTGCGGCACCGTCTTCGCCGTTGCAATATCAGCCACCACCGAAGTCACGACGCTCTGTGCTGCTGGAATGATGCTGGCAAGCATGGAGCCGACGAGCGGCTGGCCCTGCGAGTTCTTCAGGCCAACGACAATGCTGGCTACAAGTCCGAGAATGGTCGCTGCTCCCATTACTTGCCTCCGACTACTGCATTCAATGCATTCTGGTCAGCTTGCACCTTCGCTACCGCTGACTGCACTGGAACGGTCGAACCCGAGCCGCCTGCATTGTGCCATGCCTGAAAAATAGCATCAGCAAGGTTGAGGTCATCGACAATCTGGTTTAGCAGACTTTTCTGCGAAGCGGTCAGAACGAAGTTCCCAGCATTGTTGTCGGTTACCACGCGCAGCACAATGGCGTGCGCAGCCGCAAGAGTAGCGTTAGTATCAACGTCAAACGTGCATGCCACTTGCCCGACGACCGCACAGTTGAGCGAGCCAATGGGCGGTGGTGCTGACGGAACAATTGTAGGTGGTGCCTTAGCACAACCCAGTCCAAACGACAGCACTATCGCCAACACCAGGATGATTCTTTTTCTGGTCATGTTCTCCTCCTTCTTGCATTCAAAGCAGGCTCGCGACGTTGTTGCTCTGGCCTCCACGCTCCTTTGTGTGCCTTACAACGTCGTGAGCCTACATCCATTGTCCAGTTCGCATCTGCTGCGCTATTGGCTCCAATAGTCTTACCCGCATCTGCTTCCAACCCAACAGCAAAGCCGCACACACTCTATGGTTTCCATTGCCCACGAAACACACTCCATCCACGCAGAAGATGCTTGCGCGCCACCAGTATTTACTCTGATGCAGCTGCAGGATTTCTATTTGTTCGGGGTGCAGGATGTACCACTTGAGTTTACTGCGGTAGACATAACGCTGGCTGGTAAATATCGTACTTACGTCTTGAGTAGAATCACTGATTTTGAACTTAAGATGCTCGATACTTATCGAGGGTGTCCATTGCAGCGGGGTATAGACTGCGTCGAACTCCTCGTGCTTCTGTTCTGGGTAGAGCTTCAACTCTTGCAAGCGGGTGAGCGCTAACGCTTGATCAGGCGAATACGGGCAGCTTAGTGCTTGCGCAATGATCGGTACGGCAAAGTCGGCCAGCGCTGCCACTGATTGCTCCTGGGATTTGTGTGCGCTTACCGGCTTTCACTCAATCAAAGTTAACAACAGGGAGGCCGGAGCGCATTTCCCCAGCCTCCCCGGTGTTTAAGCGGCCATCAACATTGGTTGTTTGGCTTTTATTCTGTTTGCATGCGATTACGCCCGCAAAACACAATGCTTCAACACCTGGCCTTGTGCATAAACTCTAGGCGACGCTGGCTACGCGTTCCAGTTCGGTTCGCTTGTACCAGCGCGCATACTCGCCGTCCTTGGATGTCACGAACACCAGCTTCACGCGCCCGCCATCAACATGATCAACTGTGCCTGTCGCCTTCTCTGCCGTCACCCGCATCCGGTCACCTCTATGCAATGTGTTGCCACGCAGGAACGACTGCGACTTGACCGGCGTCTCGCGATGCAACTTCTTGCTGCGCACCGTCTCCTCGTGCTCCAGCAAGACGCGCAGCTTAGCGATTTCCTGCCGCTGCTCCTTCACTTCCAAGACTGCTGCAGAAAGGATTTCCGTAACCTCGGTGCTTGCCAATCCGAGGAACGCACCGAAACCTGATCTGCATTCAAGTCTCTCAACTGCTTCGTCGAGTGTCATTTTCTTACCTCTTGCAATCCTTCGCGTGTTTAAACCGCAGGCGCAGCGACTTGAAGCGCAAGTAGCAGAATCCGCACTTGAACTTTAGTCGCCGCATGTATCCCTTCTTAGCCCACGGATGTGCTTGAAGAACTCGTTCGAGTAGCGTTCTTGCGTACCCAGCCCGCCCTTGCGGCCCCACTCGCGGCGCACTTCCAGCGGATAAGTAGCGGCGGTCTTCAGCCCACCCTTAGCGGCATTGCGACGGCGCGCTTGTACCGTGGAGTGGGGCTCGCGTATCTCTTCCATTAAAGTTTTCCTGGCTGGATGGGATTCTTCTGCGGCGAGTCGGCGATGGCCTCGCCGGGGTTCTGGTTGCCGTGCTGGTGCCACGAATCCCAGCTGGTCTTGGCGGCGCGGTCTACGCCCTTGCTAGGCGAGGTTCCTCTTGCTGGTGTACTCGGCTGAGCCGGTGTCTTATCTGCCATTTGCCTTAACTCCTTTTGGTAGGTTGTGCTCAAAGTACGGGTGTCCACACTGCGTTCATTGTACGAACGATTAGCCGGGTGTCAAGAGCCTGCTGTACCACACATGCTTGCGATGCGTTGCAAGTGCATAAACGCTAGGTGAAAGCGCAGTGCGCAAGAATCGCAGATGGCTTCTAACTATAATCAGCTTCATCATTTGTTATCACCATTTTCAAGCCTGCTGGAGGCGATGGAGGAGAGCAGATTTCCAAGCCAGCAATCAGGCGAATGTTTACCGCCGCTTCATTTGCATTTTCCCTTACGGAGCCATTCAGCCACCTGTTCCCATGATGGCTGTAGTCTTATAAAATCTGCATCTGCCGCATCTCGCAGCGCCTTGGCCGCAACCTCGCTGTCGTTAGAGGCTGCGTACTCTTGGATAGCAGCAGCTAACCACCACTGTATGTCGGCCAGCGTTCCATCGTCAGCCCCCGATTCTTGCCAAATATCCCACGCAAACTGCGCACTCTTAACAAACAGCACGATCTCAGGAGGAAATTTAGAGAAATCAGGGGGATGTGCTGGTTCCATGCGGATAGTTTTCAGGCACGCAATGCCATATTTTTCCTGCTCTTCTGATGCTGGCGGAGTACGCAGGACTGCTCCCGCTGCAACCTCGCGGTCGTGCTGGGCCAGCCATGCGCTGCTGGATGTGGTGGAGGAAATTGCGTTCCGCTGCTTTGTACAAAAATCACATGGCTTTTCCATATCACCTTCGCAGTCTGGGCACCAGTGGAGACATTCTCGCAACGCCTCCCTCATCTGCGCCAGTTCGCCACGACAAGCCTCTAGTTGGCGAACCGCATCTTCATAGAATGCGAACGATTCCGCTTGTTTGGCTTTCCACTCAGCCAGTTCGCCTTGCAGCCGCTCGTTCTCAAACTTGTCTACAGCGTTAAGCAGAACCCATCTGGTGTGCTCGGCTGCTTGCTCTTTGAGCCGCTCGTTCTCGACTCCAAGCGCGTCTTTAGCATCGCGTTCATCTTCTAACTCGGCCCGCAGCGCGTCCAAATCGGCCTCGTATTTCTCTAGAATCTCGTTGTTGCAGTTGATGCAGGCTTCATCGTCAGCATCGCGCTCGGCCAGTTCGGCCCGCAGCGCGGCGGTTACGGAGGCGGCGTCCTTCAGTTTTTTGAGATGGGGGCGAACAATGTCATGTAGCCACTTGTAAGTTCTCGCGTCTTGGTGAGCTAATCCTCCACGCATCCCGCAGCAATTCCCGCAATCATGGTCATCGCCGCATTTGTGATCCGCTGGTTCACCGCAAAACAGGCATGTTAGAACCCCTTGCGCCGCTTCCACGTCGCCATGCTCAGGCTGTGTTAGACGACGAATTTCATCGTTACGAATTGCATCTTCCCTGAGAATGTTGCAGATACCACAATACTGCTTACCGCCGCTCATACAGGGTTGCGGAAATCTCCAATCGTGTTCGTGCTCTTTGGCGATTTCTCGCGCTCGTTCTAGGGTCTGATTACGGGGTTGCTCAGGCTGTGCACCCTTGTACTCCCTCTCCAAAGAATCAAGTTCAGGCTGTGCGGGAGCCGAACTTACCGCCGCTTCAATCGCCTCAGCCACAATAGCCACCTGTTTTACGTCGCCAACGTAGAGCATGACGTAAGGGCTGGTATTTCCAGCTGTGCTGTGGGGATGCCCCTCGCAGCTTGCAAACGTCCGGACGCCGGGAATCTTATTGAGCGCAGCGACGAGTGGAGCAATCCCGCGATCCACATCAGCCACAACATCCACCGGCACCGTATTCCGTGCATGAGCCACGGAATCATCGTCTCCAGTTAGTTGCTGTGCGGGAGCCGAACGCAGGCGGTTCATCTCACAAATTAAGTCGCAAGCCCATATTGTCTTGTCTGTATAGCTCATTAGTGCTTGCTTGCATTGCTGCCACCGTTCCGCGCTCATCGGTTCACTTGTGCTCATTGCCACACCCCTGTTCGCATCTGCTCTGCCAGTCGTTGCGCTCGATCCCCTACCTGCGTGGCCCACTTGCTCAACAGCATGTCATCGGCTGCTGTTAGGTAGTTTCCGGCCTGTACGTGAGAAAGTGTGTTGTGGAACTGCAACAGGCCAGAGATGCCCATGTTGAAGGCCATATTGACTAACACAAAGAATCGGATTGGTTCGTTAGCTCGCAGCGAAAACGCCCACGGCAATGCAGCGATCAATTCGGTGTTGGCATCCTGCACATCATGCCAAAGCAGCGTCATCGCCTCTGACTCACTGATCCCCACGTCATCCAAGTTACGGCCAACACCGATGGTCAGCTTGCCAACTGAATCCCGGTAGGGCTTCAGCCTTAGCCCCTCATCCCGCATCAACTGCTCTGTGATGTTCATGGTTTCTCCTTGCGCAACGCCTCAATAGATGTTTGTAATAAATGGTACTTCGTAAGAACACCACACTTCCAAGGCCCATCCGTTAAAATTGAATCGTCCAAGATAAAATCTAATCATCGGCTGTGCCGGGTATCGGCTCATCACTTGCATCCTTTCTTCGACTTCTCCAACTCCAGGCTTATTGCGTTGTCTGGATTACCCAACAGATTCGTTACGCCTTGGATGATCTTCGCCCAGTCTCCAGCATCCCGACCCGCGTCATGCCAGGCAGCGGCCAAGCGATTCATGCTCTCTGCGTCAGCGCGGTTGGTCGTGATGGTGATAACGATGTTCATTTGGGCCACGCTCCATCTACTTTGCGGTCTAGCCATACAAACACTGGGCGAACCACGTATTTGATGGCTAGGATACCTAAACAGCCTCCAACTATAACTATGCTTGCTGTGAAATAATGCGTTCATTTGGGCCACGCTTTCAGCACCTTGCGCTCACGTTCAAGCCAATCTCGGAACGCCTGCATCAACCAGGCCCCCGTAAATAACCCAAGAACGAATGAAGCAACCACTAATGTCCAATCAGGCATTCGTTTCTCCCACGCTCCTAGCGCCTCGCACACGTTCTCGATTGAGACTAGGCAGCGAGCACCACGGTGACTCAGACTCCTTAATAAATTGTCAGTGGCGGTTGGTGTTTAGCACTACGTACACGTTCCACTAAGTCCTGGATGTGCCCGTGCTCCCGGCCCATTGCCACAAACACATGAAACTCCTCGCCCACCTCCACCAAGGTCGCGTTCTTAGCGATGTAGACCTGCGCCAACCGCACGCTCGACATGCTGGCCCACGGATACACCGCATACTCGACAAAGCCCACGTCGCGCTTGCCCTTGATACAGCGCTCGCGCACGAACCTCCCGATGCCCCGGTCACAGCCCGCACTAACGATAACCAAATCAGCGTACTTGCGGCCCAGCTCGTCGACCAAGTCGAATACCCGCTGTCGGTCGGCTGGCTTTTCCAGCGACATATCACCCACGATCACTGCGAACATTTAGTCCTCCTCGTCCAGTTCCCAGTAGGACATTTCTTCGTTAGCTGCACCCTCGGGATCGTCCTCGAAGCTATCCTTCAACTCATCCAACGGGCAAGCGTCGAGGCAATCCTGCGCTGTGTCCTCATCCACTCTACTGCCTGCTATCAGTCGCGCCTTGTAGCGTGCTGACCAATCCTCATCGGTCATGGCGTCACCTCTTTTGCTGGCGCAAGCACCTCGACGTCCTCGGCCTGCTTGCCCTTCTTGCCGTCAATGACACCGAACTCGACCTTGTCGCCCGGCTGCAACTCGCGGAAGCCCTCGCCGCGTATCGCCGAGTAGTGCACGAACACGTCGTCGCCGCCCTCGCGCTTGATGAAACCGTAGCCCTTGGCCGCATTGAACCAATCAACTACTCCTTGTTCTCGTACCTTTTCGTCTGCCAATTTAGTTCCTCCCTTTAGTTATCGTGCTTTTTTCAAATTGTCCGACTGCTTGGCGTTGGGCTCGATGTCCTCGTAGAGCACCGGCACCGCCTTCTTGAAGTCCTCAAGCAGGGGAATGGTCACCTGCCGCATCTGCGGGTGTGCTTCAGCACTAGTTCGCATAAGAAAAAAAAGTCTCCATTGCCTTAAATTGTAAGTAATGATAATTCTCGACGCCAGCGCATTGGGAAACACCGAGCGGGCTTCCTGCGGTCGCCAACCACTGCCATACTCTTGATTTGAAAGCAGCAGAACTTTATAAGACGATTCGCTGCCGTGAATAGCCTGAAGCCAAGCTTGCTCATAGCAGCATGGTTTCCACAAATCATTGCCATCTGCTGTACTGCCGGAAACTTGATGCATTAGTATTTGCTCTTTGCGATTAAACAAAACCTCATCGCCACCCAAACAGCGCTCGCACTCGACACCCACAATCGGATAAATAAAGCTCGGTAGCATCTTCTTCGCATAGTTCACGAAGCGCGTGCTCTCCTGAGTGTACGCGCCCAGCCGATGGCGCACGATCTCATGCGTGATGCCACGGTCGACATATGCATCCACCGAGATGCTCACGTGCTCGGTAACTGACCAATCGCCATGCTGAAGCACCACGCTGCGCAGGAATCGCTCAACATCCTGATTCTCTGCATCCTCGGCGCGATGTGAAATGCGTGCACACCAGTTGATAAAATCCAAAGGCATGTCATAACGACACTCCTCAGATATGCCAAGACCATCTTGAGGGTCTACCACCGCACCACTCGTCAACATCCGCATGTACGGTCTTACTATTTTCATTGCACCAACCTCGATATTCCATCGCGTTTTTCCACTCGCATCACTCGTTCGCCCGCCAGCTCACCGGCAAGGAACGGGCTATGGGTAATCACGAAGATGCTCGGGAACCTCCGCTTCAGCTTCACCAGCCCACGCGCCAGCATCCGCAGGTTGTGCGCGGTCATGCCCAGCCCCGGCTCGTCCAGTATCAGCAGGTTCGTCCGGGGCGCTATTTCTCGTAGAGCGAACGCAGCAATAAGTGCTCCCACAGCAGATTCACCCAGCGACTGATCACCCAGTGTGCCACCGCCGTGGGCATTGATGATCCGAGGCTCGACTCCTCCACCCTCAGCCTCAAACCGTACTTGTATCTCTCCGTCTGCAAACAGAGCTGCGTAATCCTCAGCCGCTTTTGTAAGCGGAACAGCGAGCTGAGCAATGAGGAAGGCAGGTAGGCCGTCTCGGGATAGCGCGTGCTCACAGTAAGCGTAAAAGCCTTCTTCGGACTGCAGCGACACCACGTATGCCTTATATTCAATCAACTGCTCCTTCACCCGCAGGTAGTTCTTCCTGGCGTCAGCCACCGACTTGCGCTCGCGGTCGCGCTGCTCACTCAACTGGCGCTTGATGAATCGCAGGCGGTCATACTCTAGACCGGCTTTCGATTTCGCTTCGGCCCACGCAAGCTTTGCGGTATCAATCTTGGCTTCCAATTCCGCACTGCGGCATCGCAAAAGGCTGTAATTAGACTCCAATCGCGGTACATATGCCGCAACAGATGCCATCTCTCTGCGCACGTTTGCGCTGTCGCGGCCTAATCGTTTGGCATCGACGGTAGAGCCGCACATGGGGCATTTTCCACCTTGTGGCAGCGCTTCATTCCTATCCAGCACCCGCTGCATTGCTGCCAAGGAAATACGTTTGCTGTCGAGTTTGCCTTCGCAAATTGACAGTGTTGCATTCAGCTTCTTGTACTTCGGCTCCAGCACCCGCTGCGTACGATACGACAATTTCTCAGTCGCCAACTCGCGCTGATGCAATGCCTTCCATATTGTCAGACCATTACGATATTGCTCGTGTTGATGCGTGGTGACATACTGCGCTTCATCTCTCGCTTGCTGCAAATGCTCCTTGGCAGACACCACTTGTCCATCCAGCATGTCGACCGCCGCCTGCGCCTGCTCGATCGCAACGCCGTGCTTGCGGGTGTCGTCGCGCACCAGCAGCAGCGCCTTCTCGAAGCGCTCCAGATTCTGGAAGCGGTATAGCAGGTCGGCCCTGTCCTTCTTGGTGCCTCGCAGGAAGGCGTCGGTAGTGGCACGGTCAATGTAGACGCTGTTGGCCAGCGTCTGCCACGTGAAGCCTGTGACCTGCTCGATGAGCGCTTGGGTGCCGTCCTTGGCGCTACGGTTCATGCCCGCCGACTGATCGTGTCCATTCACCCACAACTGCAGCTTTACCGGCCTGCGCCCACGCACCATGTCCAGCTTGGTGCCCACTGCGTCCTGCAAGTGCAGCTTCACCCATGCTGGTCGCTTAGTTCCCTGCCGAGCCCAGCCGTCGAACTTCTGCCCTTTGAATGTCGTACCACTCCATGCCACCGAGATAAGACTGAGCAGCGAGGTCTTACCCGCGCCATTGCTCTGCCCGTTCCAGTCGTGGTTGACCCCCTCGACACAGGTGATGCCAGGCTGGTCGAATCTGCACTCGACCTTCTTGAAGCTGAGGACGTTCTGCGCTTCGACCCCCGTGATGCGTATCTGCGCCCCTTCAACACGGCGGCGTCGAGCTACGGCGTCGACCTTGTGCGATAAGAACCCCACCACCTGCTTGGCGTCCAGTCTTGCAGGCAATGTCTCAGCAACGTACTGAGCAATGTTTGCTTCGTCGGAAGCACCAACTCCAACGCTTGTATCTCGTATGACTCCAGCATTTCCAAACTTAGGCAAAATGCTAATACTTGCCCCTCGGAAGCGTTTATTGCTGAGAGATGCAGCGGCCTGCATTCTCCTGAGGTAGTTACTGCTTTCACAGTCCACATGGACTCGTACATGCGTTCCCTCCCAACTCGCAGGCTTCTTGAAGCCCGGCCACGACTCATCGAACCAACCTGGTATCTCCGAGTCTATACTTAACGTCTTGCCGTCCAGCCACAGCAGGAACCGTTTGCGCTGGTTGGCCTCGCCCCACTCGGTGCAGAACGGGCTGCCCACATAGTACTTCTGTGGCATGTGGATGTGCCCGCCCACCACCAGCTTATACATCTCCGGGTGCAACTCGGCAACCGACACCCGAGCATGCGACTTCTCTCCCAACGCGTTGTAGCGGCACTCGCGCACGTCGGCATGGAACACCAACACGTCAGCCCCCTGCTTCGCCAACCGCGCCGCCCGCTTGCGCAGCAAACTTACCGAGGTGGTAAACGGCAGCATCGCTATTGTGCCATTGCCCACGTCCACCACCTCGGCGGTGTCGAAGGTCTCGGCCCCGGCACGCCGCAGTATCGACAGCCAGTTCTGAGCGTCGCTGTACATGCCGATGCGGTCGTGGTTGCCCAAGAGCACAAGAACCCTGACTCCTAACTTGCGCAGCTGGTGAATCGCACCTTGCCAAAACTGTATGACCCGCACCTGCACCGGGTCGTAGGCTGCTTTCAAATCGCCTGCAACCACCACTGCATCCAAGTCGTACTGCTTGACCAAGAGTTTGATCTGACACAGCGCTTGGCGGCACTGTGGCAAGCACGACCACTCAGCCTGCACGTCGGCGGTGACAAGAATTCTCATTCCCAAGTCCGTCGCAGCACTCCGCTACCGTGCTGATAGTTATGCCCTGCCGGAAAGCCACAAGGCTGTTTGTCATGCGGGCTTATCTCAACGCACATGTTCGGCTCGCTGGCAACCACAGGCGCTCCACCGTGCTCCTTCCACCACCGCGCCAACGCCACACATTTCTGGCATGGCACCTTCTCCGGCAAGCAGCGCCCTTGATGCTTCTCCTTGAGGACGCAGTAAACCACAACGCTGTGGCCCAGTTCAATTGGAGTCCTGCACAATGGCATTTTCATTTACCTCTTAAAAGTTCGACAAAGGTCGTAGCTAACTGCCGAAATAATGCTCAGCATCAACCTATCCGGCGAATTCGTCGACAGCATCTTGATGCCCTTGGACACCGCAGCCGCCTGCTCCCCGGCATCACTGTTCAGCAGCACTGCCCGCAAGTAGCCAGCGACCCCCATCTGGATTGACCCAGCATCCTCCGGCGTCGCCTTCTGCAATTCGGTACGAGCTGCTTCCCAATCACCCCGGAAAATGGCCCGCGTCAGCACCCGATGATCATAGCCGAAGTCGGCGTCCACCTGCGCCGCTTCCTTCGCTGGCATCCCGGTCAGATAGCGTTCACAGGCCATCACCAGGAAGCCGGGCGCGCTGACCTCCTTCGCAACCAGCGCATCCGATAAAGGCTTGGCTGGAAGCTTGCTGCCTGCCTTCTGCAAAGCCCACGTTACATACTGCTCGACCTCGTCCTCGTTGAGCGTTCGCATGTGGTAGTTCACGCAGCGGCGGCGCATTGCCTTGTTCAATCTACTCGGCTGCGACGTGCACAGGATGAGCACCGATGTCTCGACCTGGTTCTTCGGCTCCAATGCGTCGAGCAGGAAATCCTGTCCCTTACCGGAAATCGTCTGTGGCTCATCGAGGATGTAGACCCGTCGTTGCGAACCTTCCGACGGAAGAAAGTTCCGGTCATTGAGCCATACTTCCAATGCCTCGCCGTGTGTCTCGCCAGATGTTAGAGTCGCAGCCTTCTCCTCTTTAATGTCGAAGCTACTGCGGTTGCGTCGGCACTCAATGCAAGGGTATCCGAACGGTGCATGGGTGCACTGCAACGACAGTGCAATGATGCGGGCAATGCTGGTCTTGCCAGTGCCGGGGGCTCCGGTAAACAGCCACGCGGTCGCCAGCCGCTCGCCTGCGACATGCTTCTCGATACTCTTGACCACAGCCTGCTGACCGACCAGCTCGGTGAAGCTCTTGGGCCGCAGGCTGAGCGATAGTTGTTGCTTCTTCATTTCTTCGGCGCAGCTTTCTTCACCAACCGAATTACGTTATGTTGCTGGTCATACTCCCATCGGTCGTCGGTTCCCCGCGTCACCCCGCATTCAAGGAAAATCTTATTCCAGATTGCTTCTCCCATAACCCCGAGTTCCCGAAAGCGCCGCTCGGCGTATTGAAGCAGCCCCTGAACTCCAACACGGTCGCGAACCAACTCGCGAAAGCTGTCACCAAGATATACAGGAACCTGACGTTCATCATGAACCTTCTCAGAATGAACAACCACCACAGCGTCATCCTTTTTCTTCATCATTCCTCCTTACTTGAGCGTCGCCGTCTGGTAGATGAACTCGTTGAAAAGCATCTCGCTAAACTGCTTCAGCCGCTCGCACCGCAGCTTGCCCTCGACGCGGAACGCCACCCGTTCTTCTTTCGGACAATTGCTTACTGCTGAGGCCACCAGTGACACGACTTGCCGCGAGACGCTTGGCTCGTCAGCATCGAATAGTCCCAGACCATCTTGTACCAAAGTCTTGGCACGGTCAGTAGGCGTCAGTGGTGTAAAATGTAAATCTGGGCCTCGTTTCCAGCCCGTTTCCACATCGTTAGTGCCTTCCACAGGCACGTTTGTCTGCGCTACGTCGCTACTTTGGTTTGATTGGTCGTTGTTAATGATTTCTTTTTTGCTTGCCATCATTTTGCTCCTTCTCTTTATGTTGCTTGTTCAAGTCAGCCCACGTTGAAATTGGAGGGTCATAATAAATACTATCTCCAAAAACATGAGCAAAGACATCTTGCCTATCTGCATCCTTCGGAAGAGGCTTTAAGCCTCCGAGTAGCCCACCAGCTTTCATGTAAGCTGATCTCACTTGAATTCTAATACTGCTTTTACTAATAACTACCACCAAGTCACAGGAGCTACTTGGACTCATCGCGTGAAAAACATCGTAACCTCGCAGCATCAAGTCAGTCGCCACAATTAACTCGTTTCACTGCTCCTGCTGCAGAAGAACACAGTTGAGGCAAAACTTCTGAACGTCGTTGGCCGTTCCAAACTCGTGCTTGCTTCGTAACATCATTTCGGCAAGCACGAGAACAAAACTTCTGCCAGTTTGTCTTAGGTGAAAACTGACATTTACAGAACTGACACTTCATATCACATCCGTAGGCGCATCCGACGCTGCCGGACGCCCCTTGCCTTGCTGTTTCTGCTGTTCAGCCATTCTTGGCCTCCTTTAAGCCCAAACTCATAAACAAGTGCCAAACCAAGGCACCGTGCATTGCAGTACCTACATAGGTCTCACCCAACTTAATTGGGTGCCCGGTTCCATGCACAACGAAGAATCGCTTCTCCGTCACAGCTGCGGTATCAACAAACGCCCACAGGCAAAGCGTATCTCGCTGCATTCCGACCGACAGCAGATGCGCGCCCATCGGCATCACAACAGCTTGCGGCCCGTCTTTAATCTCAAACTCAAACTTCCAAACTGACATCATTTCTTCACCTTCGCTTTCCTGCCAGCCGCACTTTCCTTGTCAGCCTGCTCTTTGCTTATCCACGACCACTTTCCTGTGCGTGGATAACCCTTGAAGGCCAGCTCCCCACCTTCGCGGCCTCCGACCTTGTTCTTCTCATTCAGCAGGATACTGCGCAGCCCGATCATCTTCTTGTCTTTCAAAATGCGGCCATTGCCAGAGCGCCGGATGCGCACCCGTACCACCGCATAAAACTTCAGTGCATTACCACCACTAGTGCGGATGGGGCTGCCGTACATCACGCCCGGAGCCTCGCGCTCCTGGTTGATGAACAGCATGATGACCTTGTAGTTCGACGCCAGCCGCACCCAACGACGGCACAACAACGACAGGAACGACGCAAGGCTAACCTTGGTGCGCATGTTCTGGTCGGACAGATGGCCCTCGTCCTCCTCCGACACCAGCATGCCAGTCACGCTGTCGATGATGAGCACAATCTTGGCTCGCGGGTCACGGACGTGGCGGAACTTTATCCACGCCTCGATCTCATCACAGACCTGCTCCGCCGACTGCTCGTAGGCTTCGGGAGGCGTGGCCAGCTTCTCTTCCTGCAACGTCGTCAGCTTACCGCCTTCCGCCTTCTTCTTACGCAGGGCGTCTATCTTGGCCAGCTCCTGTACCGAGACCGCCAATGACGCCTTGAACAAGTAGAAGCGCTGCAGGTCGATGCCTACCTTCTCATTGAAGCGGTCGTCGTTGCTGCCTTCGAGGTCGGCCTTGGCCACGTACACGTGCTCGTCCTGCTGCTGCGCGATGGCGGATATCCGTGTAGCCAACCACGTCTTGCCAGAGGAGTTCGGCCCGTGCAACTCAACGATACAACCCCATCGCATACCCAACTCACGGTCGCCCAGCAGTTCGTTAGCGTCGGGATTGCCCAAGTCGAGATGCTCATAGACCGAGGTCTCATCTTCCTGAAAGCAAACATAGCCAAGAGCTTTTTGCAACAGTTTGACTTCCTGCTGCGGAGTCAGCTTGCGGATTTTCTTCTTGGTGATCATGCAGCCTTCTTCCGTTGGCGATGCTCTTTGGTAGCGTCGACGCAAAACTGAGCAATATCCCGCAAACAAATCTCCTCGAAGATTGCACCCATTACCGGGAAGAAGCTGTACTTTCTCCACCTGCCAAACCACTTCACTTGACCGAGAAGCCCAGCGAACGAGTCATTCTCAGTTATCTCGTATTTAGAAAACACATTCCACCTTTCTGTCTTCTTCCCAGTAGGCCCAGATTCAATAAATAGAATATGCGTACCTTGCAGGTTCATGCCTTCCCTTTCAGTTCAAATGCTGCCAGCACGCGGTGCACTGTCTTCACCAGCATCGCACCGCGCCACGGCTCCGGCCTCTCCATGATGACCAGCCGCACCCCGTCGCGCTCACGCCAGCGTATCCCGATGCCATCAGGCGTGTCGCCACCCACCGGGGTCAGCAGCGCCCGCTCAAATGATGTCTCGGGGATGCCCTGCTCGTCCATGCGGAACTGGGCATGGCGGCTGACCGCCACGTTGCCCAGCCCCGGCACGTCCTTATAATAGTACTTACGTTCTGTTTTGCATGTTTCCATAGGGCAACCTTAATCGTGCGACTGAAGGGCTAACGAGGCGAGTCTCTCAGCATTTCTCTTCGCGCCCAGAATCTGATAGCACTTCAGGTATCATGTCGCAGTCGCACGAACCTTCGTTAGCGCCGCACTTTCTTCTTGAGCGCAGACTTCTTAGTCACCTTCTTGGGAGCTGGTTCCTCTTCCTCGTCTTCCGGCACATCATCTTCCTCGGGCAGGTCGGGGTCGTCTTCCGGCTCGTCCTCTTCATCGTCTTCCTCGACCGGAGGCTTCTTGGCTTTCTTCTTGGGAGCGGGCTCCTCTTCTTCATCTTCTTCTTCGACTACCTTGCGCTTCTTCTTCGACGCAGACTCATCTTCCTCATCCATGTTGTCATATTCGGGATCGATCTCATCATCGTCCTCAGCGACGACCTTGGCTTTCTTCTTGGGAGCTGGCTCCTCTTCTTCATCTTCTTCTTCGACTTCCTCTTCGTCCTCGTCCTCGACGGGTGCTAGACGCTTCTTCTTCTTGGGAGCCGGTTCCTCTTCCTCGGCGTCCTCTTCGTCCTCGTCCTCGACGACCTTGCGCTTCTTCTTGGGAGCAGGCTCGTCTTCTTCCTCGTCGACTTCTTCCACTTCATCACCGTCTTCGACGACAGCTTTGCCCTTCTTCTTGGGACGTTCTTCTTCCTCTTCCTCGTCCTCTTCCGGCTCGTCGTAGTCCTCTTCCTCGTCGCGGGCGCGGGTCGACCACGCGTCAATGTGTGCCTGCTCCGAGTACTTGGGAATCAGCTCGTCGAACGTCTTCATGGCGAGCAAGATGCTCTTGGGCACTATCGTCTCGTCGTCGTCAATGACCGGCGATGAGTAGCGGCGCGACAGGTTGTCGCCTGTGGCCTCGATGCCGATGTTGTGACCGTGGCGGGGGTCGACGCAATCCTTCTTGGGGTTCTGCAGCGCCTTCAGGATGCGGAAGCTGATCGAGTCCGCACCGCCGCCCTTCAGGTCGAGCGGGAACGGCCCGCTGAACTTCTCGGCCTCGGGGTTGTAGCTGGCCACCTGGATTTTCAGCTGCTCGATGGGCTTGGAGTCCTCGGCCCGCTTGCGGTCGGAGCGGCTGCTGGATGCTTCCAGCTTGGGAATCTTCTTGTCGCAGGTGTAGCAACGGCCCTTGCCATTGGCGTCCTTGCCGCAGGTCGGCCAGCGCTTCTCCGGCCCCACGTTGGGGTGGACATTGAAGGGGTGGAATACCGATGGCTCCTCGTCGCCCTTGTGATCTTTGGTCGGCAGCACGCGCAGGTTGTTGTCACCCTTCTGCAACTTGAACCGCTTGCCCGTGCCTGCTTTCACCATCTGTTGCTTTGCTGTGTCTTTCCAACTCATTATTCCTTCTCCTTAGTTATTCTGGACGTCGAAACGTCCAGTGCGGTTAACCACTCTTGCTTTGCTTTGTAGTACGTGACGACCAGCGTCCCAGTCGCACGCAGCGACGCCTCGATAAGCGCGCCGACCAGTACGTATGCCCATGCCATCACGAGCAATATGAAAATGCCGTAGACAATCTCCCGAGTCACTCCTTCACCTCAAACAACTTCACATTCTCGGGGTCAGCAAGCGCCAAGAACGCCATGCGTGGAAAGGTCTTGCCCATGCGATCGCGCAGCCCATTCAGTTGCGAATTGCTCAACGAGGGGAGCACAAGTATGTACTGCACGTTGTCCTTAATTTCTGCAAGTTGTGCATCGTCCAAACCTACTCCCACCAAATTGTGAAGTTCACTTTTCAGTTCTTCAATCTTCATCGTCGTCCTCCCGCAGCTTGCTGTACCGCTGCCGCACGTCCTGCTGCGCACGCCGCGCCAAGTCGCGGCCCTCCTTCTCCTTCACCCGCCGCACCACGTTGCCCGCCTCTGCCCAGCGCGCATCCTTGATAATCGCAATCGCCTTGTCGCGCTCCTCAAAAGCCCGCATCAAACCCTTGCAGAACTCCTCGACGCTCAGCGCGTACTCGTAGGCCCGCTCCGCCATGCGCACCGTCTTCTTCAACGTCGTGCGGTCGTTCTTCTCCTGAATCGTGCCTTGGATGCGGATGCGAGCCTGCGCCTTCTCGGTCTCGGATGCAATCTTGGCCTGCGCCCGCTTGCGCATCTTCTGCACCCGCAGCCGTGCGGCATCCAAGTAGAGCGCAGGCTGCTCCATCGCCGCACCTTCGAAGTCCTCCTCGGAGAAATCCAACTTCTTGATGAGCGCCAACACGTCCACCGGCTGCTTCAGGTAGTCGCGCAGCTCGATGTCGTAGTCTCGATCTTCTGCTGGTGGCTCAAGCCGACGCTTCGCTTGCTCAGATGTCCGATGTTGTTTGTCGACAAACTTAAACATGCGTCGTGAGTTATAAGCAGCACCGCGAGCAGTGTCGCCCTTCAAGTCCGCTGTCGTCATTCTTGCCATTTTCTTCCTCTACTACATGATACAAATTCCGCTACCGCATTTTCAGACCACAAACGCCGCGCCACCGAATTTCTCTACACTCTTAAGTTCTCGCTCCACCGCGAGGTTGTTGTCGAGGCACTTCAGGCACCAGCGGCCTACGAAGTCATCCCTGTTGAACTCGTCACCCTTAAGGTCGATCATGGTGCCCATGCGGAACCCCGCCGACGCCTCCGACACCAGAGGCACGTTCCAGTTGATGCCAAACTCATTGTGCACCACATCCAGGGTGTCGCCGCACAGCAGCTTATTGGCCAGCGGCAGCATCGCACCCACATGCTTCAGCTTGTTGCTCCACGTGTTGTTGTCGTGAATCTCCAGCCGCAGCCGTTGCAGCAGCTTGTAGGTCTTGCGCTTGCGCTGCATCAGCGCCATCGCAATCACCAGCAGCTGCCCAGCCGTCCCTTGGATTGGCGAGTTCACGGCTTGATTTTCTGAGAACGTACTCCGCTTCTCGTCTCCACCAATGGGACGTCGGAAGCCAAACAGATTGGTCACGTAGTGCTTGGTCTCGGCCTCCTCCTTGAATGACTCCAGCAGCGCCCGTGCACGCTTGAACTTGCTCCAATATGCATTGAACAAGTCCTCGACTCGTGCCAGCGTAATCTTCACACCCTTCTCTTTCAGCTGCTGCCACACCCCACGAGGCTGCTTACCATAGATGATTGCAAAGTGCACTCCCTTGACTGCCACGCGGGTGTCTTTGTCGTGGGCTATTCGCTCTGGTGCCCAGCCGGTCAGCTCCGCGCCGAACATCACGTGCACGTCCTTGCCCGACTCGAAGATGCGCTGATAGACCGGGTCTTGCGACATCTGCCCCAGCACTCGCACTTCTAGTTGTCCGTGATCGAGCGCCAAGTAGACTTCCAAGTCGTCGAAGTCGTTGGCGTTAAATCGTTCCTTGCGCAGCAATAGTTCCTGCAGCTCCACCGCATCAGCGGTATAGCCTTTGGTCTTAGGGTCTTTAGCAAAGACTTTATTCCACTTCCATTCATACTGCAGCGAGCGCTTCCACTCCTCGAACAGGTCATACCAACGTGGGTCGCTAATCAGCATGTTCTGCACAATGGGGTCGAGGTCGACGTTCTGCAGGTTAACAATGCCGTTCTCTTTGGCCGCACCCATGATGCCGGAACCGGAGCGCAAGCGCCCGGTGATGGCCCCGGTCAGCCACCAGATGGTCTGCAGCGCCCCGCCGTGCTTGTTGGCAGAGTTCTCATAGCTGTTAAGCGACTTCGACACAATCGTGTTCGCCGCCTTGAACAGCTGCAGCGTCTTGGGGAACTCATGATTGGTCTCACTAATTATCCACTTCACGGTGTCCTGGTCGGTCGACCAGCGCTTGACCTCGCGGCCCCGCTCCAGCTCGACTGGGCAGTCAAACTTGAAGTGCTCATACAACATCGGCTTCAGCTGCTTAGGTGAGTTGGGATTGAAGTTCGGGTCGGCAGCCATCTGCCGCAACTGCTCACGGTAGTGGTTCCAGCGCACCGGGAAGATCTTCTTCATCACCTCGACGTGCTTGCGGTCGAGCAGTGGGCCGTCCTTCTCCATGCGGTCGACCACGAACGCCGCATCCATGTACACCCGCAGCAGCGGCATCGGTATGTGCTTCCTGACCTTCAGCTCAACCCGCTTGGGAATGTCGCAGTCCGCGCCATTGTAGGGCACCAGCTTGGACAGTGGCACGTTGCCGTAGCGCAGCTTGCCGGTCTTGCGCCCGCGCTTATAATCCATGCCCTCGGGAGCAGCCTCGGGCATCACCACCTCTTTGTAGCCGGTAAACTCTGGCCACCACATTGCCGCCCAGGTATCCACAGCAAACGAGTTCATGCTGGAATCGTAGAAGTAGGCCGCGTACTCGGCATCGAAGTCGTAGCCCTTGACCTTGACCCCCAGCATCTTCTTGGTCTCGTTCACGTCGCCGGAGCCGTGTGCGAAGATTTTCCTGATTTTCGGATTCAGCAGGATTTCGCAGACGACTTCGCGCACCGCGTCACGGTCGGGATTCTTCAGGTTTTCCTTGTGGTCGAGCACGAACACCAAGCTGCGGCCCGGCTTGGGGCAGAAGCCATAGACCAGCATCTTGCCGTCGTCCCATTCAGCGTCGCACGACACTCGTCCGGGTGCATGCTCTAGTTCCTTCTTGGCTTGCAGCGCTTGCGCGTAGCTCTGCACCTTGATGTATTCCTGCTGGCCGAGTATGTGGAACCGCTCCAGCCCCTTGGGTGCCGGATGTTTCAACTCGTGGGCAACCACCCGCAGCATCTTGTGGAACTGCTTGCGCCGCTGGCCCCAGCCACCACCTCGCAGGAAGTATGCTGGATGGTCAAGTATTGCTACTCTCGCTCCCAACTTGTCAGAGTAGAACAACTGCGGCCTGCCCTTTGTCCATTCATTGCCCAGCACCTGCTTGGCGGCGACCTGCCCGATTATCAGGTACAGCTTGGCCCGTGACTTCTTCAGCGCATCTTCGGTGTAGACCGAACAGCAGTGCACTTCCTTGTCGGTAGCTTTCAGACTCTTGCCTACCAGATGTCCATCCTCGTCCTTTTCCACCACCCAGCAGCGCACCGCGTTCTGGATATCGCAGTCGCTGCGCTTGATACCGACCTTGCGCAGTGCATCCCACCAGAACTTACCACTTGGCCCGACAAGTTCACGCCCCTCCTCGTTCTCATCCTTGCCGGGGTTCTGCGCGATGCACATGATGTCTTTGGTGCCAGTGACTGTGCCCATCACTGGCTTGATACCGTACGGCCACGTCTTGCGCGCCGGGCAGTAGTCGCAGCCCCGGTGCTCGCCGGTCAGCTTCTGTGACTTGGGTGGTTCAATTCCGAGGAGGTTTTCAAACTGTGGCATTAGTCCTCCAACACGTTGAAGTACTCGAACTGGCTGTTGTTGGGCTTGCGTGGATTCTTCATGTGGGGCATCGGCTCAACCTTCGCCAGCCGCTTGGTTAACATCCGGCAGTACTCTTCACTAAGTTCAATTCCAAGGAAGTGTCGGCCCAATTTCTTCGCCATAAGCAAGGTGGTTCCTGCTCCGGCAAATGGATCAAGCACTAGTCCCTTCCTTTCAGTACCGGCCTTAATACAAAGCGTCGGAAGCTCTGGCGGAAACGTAGCAAAGTGCGCTTCATTATAACCCTTGGTATCTATCGTCCATACAGAACGTCGATTTCGCAGGGGTTCTGCAATCGCTCCCATATTGCAGAAGTACTTCCTCGATTTTGTCAAATGGAAAATATACTCATGCGCCTTAGTACAACGATCACGAACGCTTTCTGGCATAGGCGCAGGCTTTGACCAGATGATGTCCTGCCGCAAATACCAACCTTCGGCGCGCAAGGCAAAGACTGTCATCCACGGAATGCCAACAAGGTCTTTTTCCTTGAGTCCAACAATTTGCTCCGAGCGCTTCGCGCACTGACTGGGCATGTCTCGCAGGTTCTTCTTGGAAAGACTCTGCGCAACATAAGCAGTCGCTCCCGGCCGGTAGTTGTAGTAGCTATCACCCAAGTTCAACCAGCACGTCCCATCGCTGCGCAGCACCCGTCGCACCTTGTGAAAGCCTGCGACTATCTTGGCCACGTACTCTTCCGGCGTTCGCTCCAGACCGAGCTGATTATCTACGCGACGAGCACCACATCGACAGTCACCTGCGAACACACTGTTCGCACCTTTTGTTGCTTCTCTGCTTATGACTTTTAGCGCTCGCGCGGTCGGCAAGTACTACACTTCCACGATGTTTGCATTTCGGGTCGCCTCCTTCCCAAACCGCCGTTCCATAATCACGCAAGCCCCAATAAGGCGGACTGGTCACCACGCACTGCACGCTCTCGCTTGGCAACCTGCGAAGCACGTCCATCCAGTCACCTTGCACTACGGTGCAGCACTTGTAAGGCCCGATTTTTCTTCCGCAGCCCTTCACCGCAGCCGCCTCACAGAACACCTCGTGATGGTACAGGCATCCAAATCTTATTTCGTGTGATCATACTTATGTTCGTGACATGCACTTTGAATTTATCGGCAAGTTGCTGCTGTGTCACCCCACCAGCGTTATAAGCATCTCGAATGAAGTAAGCTTGCTCTCTGGTTAGCTTTCTGTGCGTAGCAACAAGATCACGACGGTTGTGAACCTGCTGCTTTCGGGTAGCCCAGCAGCAGTTCTTCGGAGTGTAGTTGCCATCGTTGTTCTTGCGCTCCAGCGTCAGCCTCTTTGGGCGTGGCCCCATATCAGCGAAAAAGTTAGCAAATGATTCCCGCCAACGCTTGCAGACTCGAATTCCACGACCACCGTAATCTGGATACCGTTTACGTTTCGGGCTATAGCAACGACGAATCATGTCGTTCCAAGTCCAGTACTCTGACATCCGTTCGTAGTAAAGCCCATGCGTAGTGAGAAGTTCTCTGCCAACGTCAACTCGCAGGCACCCGCAACTTCTAGTATCCCCCTTACGAAGATGGCAACTTGCAACCACGGTTTTCATTCCACAATCACATCGACAAAGCCAAGAGGCTCCTCGATACGTCGCTTTGTCAGACCGACGAATAACCGTCAATCTTCCGTAGCGCTTGCCGGTTTCATTTGTTACTTTCCCCATTTTCGGCTACCTAAGACGACGCGGTACCACCAACTCGATATCACTGCCCACTTTCACATACGCCCGGCCCTGCTGGTCGAGCGACACCGCCATGACTCGCCCCTTCTCAGCAACATCCACCAACAGACCCGCCACTTTATCCAGTGGCCAGTCAACATCCACGTCGTTAGTCAGTGATGACTTCAACTTCACCTGCTCGCGAAACAGCGCGCCGCTAATCTTGACCACCATCCCCAGTCGGCTGCTGTCCTCCTTCTTGCCGCTGAGCGTCACTATCCAGTCCAGCTTGCGCACCGACGCCAGATAACTCACCAACCGTTGCACCGATGCCGACAGCGCCGTCGAATAGAGGGTGAACGATGGCTTCGAACTCTGACGCAGCTTGGCCACCATCTTCGAGAAATTGACCAGTGGGAACTCCTTGCGGGCTACCGCATTCATCGACTGCCACAGTTTGCCGTGCCGGTAGACCAGCACGACTTCCTTGTCGGTGACCTCCAGCCCAGCCAGCACCTTGGCCTTCAGCATGTCGATGAGCATCAGCGGGAATGGCGTCGGACGTTTCAGCTTCAACTCGCTGGGTACTTGAGCGCGGAAGTGCAGCATTCCAGTAGTCGCATACAGCGCGATGCCTCCGTCCTCGGGGTTCAGCATCACGGTCTCTAGCTCAGCTTTGGCCCACTCCCCCTGCGTGCATTGCTTCGCCCGCTGCAACATGGCCACCAGCTCTGGCTCGACTTCCACCCTGCTGCCGCCAACCGGAGCCTGCGCGTATCCGGCAGTCTCGACCGCACACGCCAGCTTCAGCTTACGAGTACCACTGGTCACCAGCAGCTCGCCGTTCTGCACCTTGAACTTGAAGTCCGACTTCGACTTGATAGTTCGCGCCGCCAAGCAGAATGAAAACAACAATCGACGGTCGAGGTAGACCGTATGGTCAAACGGCCACAATCCAGCATATGGTGCTATATCCACATAGCCTGCGACCTCAGCCGACAAGTACAAGCGCACGAATCTCAACTTGCTTCCTCCGACAGGCGTAGCCTTCACGTACACCGATGTCGGGAGGCTGGTTCGCACCGGAATCTGGTCGAGCATCTCCAGCGCATCCAGCAGACGCTCCTTCTTCACCACACACTCTTCTGTCGCTTGTTTCATTCACTCTCCTTCTCAAAGTCGAACACGCAGATACCACCGCCGCCCGGAACATAATCTCGGCACAGCTGCGGCCTGCTTGTGTAGATCGTGCAGCGCCCATCCGCCGACAGCTTCGGGCAGGCAAGCTTGACGGAAACCATGCCGCCGCCCAAGTCCTCCTCGATTGCGACCGGCACGAACGGGAAGCCCTGCCTCTCCATGTCGGCGGCGGCATCCGCCCGCCACGTCTCCCGCTTGTACTTGAACGGAACGACTCCGCCGTCCTCATAGAGCACTATCTCGTGGCAGCAGTGCCCCGGCTCCGGGCACACTTGGCATAGCTGCATCTGCGGCACGTCTTGGATGACCACCAGAGCTTCACATTTCATGATACAAAAACGCGCCGTCATTCTTCCGGCCTGCTACCGGCATCACCGAACATTTAGCAAGCCTGCTGCGAGCCTCCGCTGCATAGGACGCATCCAGCTCGAATCCGAGAAAGTGCTTGCCCTGCATCTTCGCAGCAACCACCACTGAACCAGTTCCGCAAAATGGGTCGAGCACCACTCCCTGAACGATGGACACCAGCCGCAGTGTCACCCGCAATGGCTTCTCATGTGGATGCCGGTGTCTCGCGTCCTGATTAGGTGGGCATGCACGTATGATGCTTATGCTGCACCTCGTCGTAGCCGATGGCTTACCCTTGGAAAAGACCAGTATCGACTCGTGCATGTAGCGAATCGGGCCGTAGCCCAGCCCGTGCCCCTTGTCCCATACGAACTCCCCGACCGACTTGAACCCGACCCCGCGAATCAAGTCTCCCATCTCCAGCATGGTGCGCGCTCCGCAGAACGACATCATCCAGCTGTCTTTCCTTAGCGCTCGGTAGAGCATCGGCACAGCGCCGCTTATCATGGACAGATCTTCATCGTTGAGGATGCGACGTCCAGTTCCGCCGGGATACAGTTGCCGCATCCCGTACCCGCCGCAGAGGTTCTGCGTGCCATACGGCGGATCGGTCACCACCGCACCGATAGACTTCACAGGCAACTGCTTCAGCAGCTTCAGGGAGTCACCACACACCACAGTGCAGCAATCATAGTCACCAATCTTGTGACCACAACCCTCACGCCGCTTTGCGGTCTTCATTCTTCCTCCGGTACTGCTTGCCCTTGCGTGGTTCCTTGCGTCGCTCCACCAGGGCCACTCCCTTCAGTAGTTGGCGCACCATCGCGTCCTCGGCTCTCTTCTTCACTGCTACCACCCCCATTCATGTCACTCTGTCTTACCCTCCTGATTGCAAACTTGCCATCCCGCTCGTCCACGTCCCATTCGAAGTTCTTGTGCTTGCCTGCGCGCAGGTGCGCGAACAAATGGTAGGCATCACCACCCTTCTTCTTCGCCAAGGCTTGCAGCGCATCGAAACTGGTGCCTTGCAGCGCCATCTTGAAAGCTTGGTGAGCCAGCGAGCCGGGATTGCGGAACGGGTTCACTTTGACGCCTTCTTTCTGCGGTCGTGCAGCATTCGGACCAAGTCCTTTTTAGTAGTCTCTACCGCACCCATCGCAATAGCCTTATTACGCTTTGATTGGCAGATGTCAAAGTGCTCGTAGACAGTCCCCTTCTTCTGAATCCACTTCCGAGCAACGCCAATCTTGCAGGCCATCAAGCAAAGCTCTTCTGTCGAGTCCGCAATCATGTGGCACATTATCATGCGGCCAAATGGAGCCTCCATATTGTCTACAAAAACACTCACAGCAACTCCTCTAGCTTCACGAAAAGTCTGCACACAAATCTATCTGGACAGACCCGCTTGCACGCCGTCTTCTCAACATCCAGGTACTCGCGTTTGCCGAAGCACACGCTACCGTCGCCCATCGCCTCGATGTAGCAGACGCGGCAGATGCCGGTCGACGGGAAGAAGCGCAGCTTGCCGAAGTCCTCCTCGGTGAAGCGGCGTTCACATCGCTGACAAACGAATACGCTACCCGGCTTTATTCTCATCGCAGCACGTTGAAGTACTCGAACGACTTGCTCCCCTTGGTTTGCATCTGCGGCATGGGCTCCACTCGCGCTACCCGCTTAGCCGCCATTCGGCAGTACTTCTCATCCAGCTCGAATCCAAGGAAGTGACGCCCCAGCCTGCGCGCCGCAATCAGGCAGCTGCCCCCGCCGCAGTACGGGTCGAGCACCAACGCACCAGGGTCGGAGAACTTGGCGATGATCTTCTCGAACAGCGCCACCGGCTTCTCGGTGGCGTGCTCCATCGCGTTGGGGTTAATCTTGCCCACCGTCCACACGCTGCCGTCGCGCTTGCCCCGCAGCTTGCATTTGCCCCAGTGGGCCACGATTGCCATCTCGTAGTCGGTGGCTAGGCTGTGCTTCAAGTCGCCGATGCCTCCACCTCCCTTGTTCCACACGATGGCATTGCGCACCGTGAACCACTTTTGCAACTCCACGTAGTCCACCGCGTAGTTCTTCCAGCTGCAGAAGCTGACCAAGACTGAGTTCATCGCCAGCACCCGCCGCAGCTGGTGGTACATCTCAAAGCGCGAGTCATTGGCGTCGTTGGCCAGTTTCCTGAACTTGTCGCTTCGCGTCCGCATGTTCGACTGGTAGTCGATTCCATACGGAGGGTCAGTCGCGCACAGGCTGACGCCACCCATTGGCAGTTGCCGAATCAACTTCAGACAATCGCCCTGCACCACCGTGCAGCAATCGAAAGCCCCGATTTGTCTTCCGCAGCCGTTCACAACGTCACCGGCACAAAGTGCTGTTCGGGCAATAGACTCGCAAGCCGCTGTTGGCAACGATCACTCGCCATAAGTATCTGGCAGTCGGTCTTGTCCACGTTGTACCTGCTCGCCAGCCGCAAGAACTCCTGCCGGTCTCTTTCAAAGCGCGCACCATGCTTGTGAGCATTAACTCCAGCATTCAGGAACCAGCGCCGCAGGCTCTCCCGCAAAGGAAGGCTGCCATCGCAGTAGATGCGCTCGAACGCCCGCACCACATGGTCGCACATCGCATTGTCCACCGGCTGCTCGTGCAAGTAGGGACACAGGTCTATCCAGATGTCCTCTATCGACACCGCGCCCAGCGTAATGCGCTGCGCCTTGCGTGGCCCGCCGTTCGCCATTATCTTGTTCATGTAGAAGTGCGGCAGCGAGGCGTGCAACAAGGTCGTGAACTTGCCCCATTCAGGCCTCCACTTCGGTGCCAGCCCGAAGCGGGCGAACATCAGCCCGTCCTGAATCAGGTCGTCGACGTCGGTCGTCGCCCTGACCTGCGGTGGCAGGTAGCGCCACGCCAGCAGGGCGTGCGCCGCCACCATCCGCTTGTAGCCTTCCACGTCTTCCGGTCTTACCATCTTGACCTCACTTACCGCTTGAATATCTTTCTCAATATCTGAGGAGGTGTTAGGTATTGCTTTCCCTCGGTTGGAATCGCATCCAATCCAAACTCTTCTCGAATCCTATTCACAACATCCATACGTGTAGGAGTACAACAATAAGGGTCTTCATACGAATCGGGCTTGAAAAGTTCAATCGTTACCTTATCAAGCTTTTCTTTCCATTCAGCTTCGTTCACGGAATCCTCCACAACGTCTCTCTCCGCTCATATGCATCAGCCAGCTCATAGTCGGCGAGGAACTTCAGCATCGCATGGTACGAACCACACCTTCGTCCAACGCCATAGTTCTGAAGCATTGCTACATCCAAAATCAACTCTTGGCGAGTAGCAACTGTCATCCGTTCATCGAACTCGGTCGGAATCTTGCACAACTCGTAGTTCTCGTGGATGTTCCGCCAGTGATTCTGCAACAACACGACCCTTGGATGCACCTTCACCATCAACGGCATACTGCGGAACTCGACCGCGCTCGCGTCCACCCCAATCTTCACCAGCAGCGCCGCCGTCTTCGGCCCCACCCCCTTGCAGGCATTCGGAATCTTGTCGCTGGCATCGCCACACAGCGCCCGGTACTTAATCCACTGCCGAACGCCGACCTTGAACTCGCGACGCACCGCCTTGTCGGTCACCAGCGTCGGTCGCTTCTCTCCCGTCTTAGGACGCCACACATCGACCTTGTCAGAGATAAGCTGAAAGAAATCACGGTCGCCACTGTAGATGACCACGTGCTGTGGCAGCGCCTGCGACAGCACACCGATCACGTCGTCGGCCTCAACGCCTGGTATCAAGACGTTCCTGAAGCCCATCACGTTTTTCAGGAAGCTGCGCAGCACCGGCATCTGCTTCTCGACCGACTCGTAGTCGGCTTGGTTGGTTGTCCGCCGCCCGCCCTTATATGTGCCTCGCTTGGCCAGCAGCTTGTGCCGCCACGTTGTTCCTCCGCCGTCCCACACCCAGACCATTGGAGTGTCAGGCATCTTCCGTGCAATGGTCGCCAGCATCGACAACACACCCGCCAGCACCGAAGTCGGTCGGCCACGGCTACTCAGACCACGTCGGCTCCAATGCGCTCGATGTGACAAGTTGTTTGCATCGATAATGAGAACTTGATTCATTCGTCATCATCCGACTGCGATGGATCTCCACCACGCCCGCTTCTTATGTAAAGCGCAGGAACAATCCCGGTTCCTTTTGTGTCTTGAATGTGCCTCTCTTTTCCTTCAGACGCCAGAGCATGCATGCCATAGTAATCGTAGCCTGATAAGCCATCAACTGATATCGATACGCGTTCGCACACATTGACATCATCGACGCCATCTTCATAACCACGAACAACCACTCGCAGTTCTGCAGGCACTTGTTTTAGCTGTTCAATCAACTCTCCAACCTTCATGATTTCTCTCCTTTTCAGCGACTCCGAAAATCCCACGCTGCTTCGATGCGTGTCTTAGTTTCGGTTACCTCGTTGTATGGTCTGGCATAGGTCAGCAATTCACGTATGCAACCGAAGTCTCCGGCAACGTAGGCATCATCGCAATCCTTAAACTCAACTGGCAACCGAGTAATGCCAACATTGAATCCTTCGGTGCACAACTTCTGCGCCATCTTCAGCGTGCCCCGCAGCCCTGGCCCATCATTATCGGGCACCAACACCACTCGCTTGTAGCCACGCAGCAACTCGACCTGCTCGTCGGTGATCGACTTGCCCAGCACCGCGAGGCAATCTGCATCCTCACCCAGCACCCGCTCCGCCGCCAAGCACTTCAGGATGCCCTCGAACAGCAGTGCCACGTTCTGCCGTCTGCCTTTCAAGTTGTACACCGCCTTGGTACCCACACTATTCAGGTATGGCACCTTCTGCCTGTCGGTGAAGTCGCGGGCTACAAAGCCTCGCAGCTCGTGCTCGGTAATCACCGGAAAGATCACACGGTAGGCGTAGCGCCCACTCAGGCACACCCCGACCCGCTTCTTAGTAATCTGCGCGTCTGACACTCCGCGATGGCGCAAGTAGTTGTAGGCTTCGCGCAGCATGTCGCCTTTCGGAATCGGAATCAATCGCACGTACTCGTCGGGCAGCTTGGCCTCGGCTTCCTCAACATCAGCAGGCTTCTCTCTGCCGCTGACCTGCTCGACGATACGCAGTGCATCCAGCACCTTCTGCACTCCACCATTCTTGCAGCTCCATTGACAGTGCAGACAATAGGCGCAGTCATTCGATACATGCACGCCAAGCAACGGACGACTGCCCTGCTGCTTGCCTCGGATCTCACAGAAAGGACAGAGTATGTTTATCCACCCCGGTGAGCCCTGCTCGTGGTGGATGCCCTTGCTGTCAAGTATCTGCTCGAAGGTCATCGTGTCTTTCTTGCGTAGATTAGAGTAGCGACCAACCCAAGTGCTCCAGCAATCGCCAAGCCAAGCTGCGCTGCTCCGTGCCGCCAAGCAGCATCTCGAAATACAAAGTAGAGCGGCACATTCATCGCTAGAATAGTAGCTGATGCTATTCCTACAATATTCAATATCGTCCGTCGCTTCAATCTACGTTCTAACTCATCCAGATTCACTTTCATATTCCCCTCTCATTTCAACTGTTCCAGCCCCCGCTTGCAGCCGCACTCCAGCACCATCAACTTGTGATTCGGGAAGCCGACCACCTGCCGCACCCCATGCGTCTCGCACAGCACCTTGCTGCCCAGCCAGTGCGTCTGCGTCTTGTTCGGCCCACGCTTGTGCCGCGTCGGAGCCATCCACCTGTTCTCTCGGTGGCGGTACATCCCGGTCTCGTCGAACCTGTCTTCGAAGTTGACGCTCATCCCCTGCTCCTAGTCGGCCTGCCGCCTTCCTCCTGTGCCATACGCTCCAGCGTTGCATCGCGGTCGTAGAACAACCCCTGCTCGTACTTGGTCATAATATTGCAGCCAATCTTCTGCCTCCCGATCTTACTGGCCACGATGGACAGGTACTTCGAATCGTCCCCCCACTCGCCGTCGCCGATGCCGAGGGTTATGGTTGCCTTGCGTATCTTACTGATGTCCTCCGCCGAATTGCTCGCGGTGATGACTCGCTTGCCCTCGGCCTTGGTGTTGGTCTGCGCCCCCATCCACCCAAACAGCGAGCGCTTGGCCACAAGACGACGGTAGTCGCGGTAGATGTCAGCAAACTCGAAGCGCCGGTCTTTCTGCTTGCGCGGTGGCTCGACTTCGTCGTCGTAGTCACACACTATCGCATCTGCGTAGAATCCCAGGTTACGCTCTCGCTCATAAATCTCATCCATGCGCTGCACCGACATGCCACCTTCAGTGCCGTCGATAACCTTCAGACGACCGTGCATCGTATGCCGCATCCGCTCGAAGCGCTTGCGCAACTTGATAGGCGTCATGCCCAGCCGGTTTATCGGTAGGTGGGTAATGGCGGCGTCCAGCCGGTCTTCGACTTCATTGGCCGGGTCTTCCAAGGCAAAGTGCAGCACGTTCATCCCCTGCCAAGCCAAAGAGAGTGTCACCCAATCCAGTGCCAGCGATTTGCCAGCCTTAAGATAGCCGAGTATCACACCCAACATTCCCCGCCCTATAAAGCCAGTCGGGTACATCCGGTCGATCTCGTCAATGAGCAAAAACGGTCGCCGATGTTTACGCTGCTCGTCGGCCCTCCGCAGTGCTCGCTTCTTAAACTCGTCATCCGACATGAAGTCGGTAATCTTGTAGCCCATCTCGAACATCCGGTTAGCTTCCGTCGTCACTTCATACCACCTTTCATCAGTAAGTTCACCGCGCTCTTGCAGTTCAACCAACTTCTCCATCGCCCGCTGCTTGGCCCGGCTCTTCTTGAAGGCGACCACCTTCTCCTGCACCGCATCAGCAGCGATAACGTCGGTCGCCGGGTTCTGCAACTCCTTGACCGCCGCCAGCAGCCGCGCCGTCTGCTTAGAGCCGAAGCGCAGGGTGTCGGCCTTCTCCATCGCCTCGGTGCGCAGCAGCCCACCAATAGGCTCGCCACGCTCGCGGTAGTAGTCGAGCGCCCACGATGCGATCAGCCAGGTCTCGTTACCGTCCGACTGCGCCGTGGGCTTGAAGTCCTCCGCCGATAACAGGTGGCCACAGGTCTTCAGAAAGTTCCTGTCCTTGATCAGGAATCTGAGCAATATGCGCCGGAACTCTTCGTCGCGGAGAAGGTTCATCCGTGGTTACCGTCCCGCGCATACCAATCTTTAATCAACTGAATACCATTGCGCTGCCACCATAGTCGCAACCACTCTGGACACATATCCCAACCCCACCACAGGATTCTTGTTCTCAACATGACCACTATTCCACCTCCAGCGCAGCCAGCTCCTGCGCGATATTATCAGCCATACCAGTTTTCCACCATTCAGCGATGACCTTGCCGTCCTCGTCGAACTCGCAAGTCTTCATGAGCTGCTTATGCACCAGCAGCCCCTTGTTGCTGGCGTCCTTCATCCGCGAGAAGCGCAACGCCTTCTCAAGCATCTCGGCATTGTTCACCTCGAACAGCCAAGTCTCCTCGCGCCCATACACAAACTTGCCAAGGGTCAGGATGAACTTATTGCGCACTCCGCCCACCGTCTTCAGCTCAGCAGCCCGCAGCTGCTTGAAGCTAACTCGCTGTAGCTCGGCCTGTGCCCGCTGCAGCATGGCGCGGTACATCACCCGCTGCTGCAGAAGCTGCTGGCGGATGTTGGCCCTAGCACCATCCACATCCTCCGGTGGCAGCTCGTACCGTTCTGCCAGATCACAGAAGATTTCCTCTACCTCTTCCTCTACCGAAAGGGGTTTCCGCGAAACGGCATCCGCTGCAGCGTCCGCAAGTCCTGCGAAACGGCGGCGGTCGTTGACCTTGATCGGCTCCATTGCTTCAGCTCCTTCTCGTAAGTCGCCACGAAGTCGTCCACGTTGATAGCGTCCAGTGGTGACTTGTAGCGTGCATGCATTTTGCTTCCCTGTGGCAGGAACAGACGCTCGATGCGCTGCCGTTGCCGCTCGCGTTGCTCCCGCTGATTCTCACCCGCTGGGAACTCCCGTGCTATGCACTCCTGAATAATCTCCTCCGACTTGCGGCCCACCAGCACTGGCACCGTACAGCCCAGCGCTGCATTCTTCCTGAACCGCGAGAACTTGCGATGCCAGATGGGCAGCAGCTTGCGCAGCATCCACAACACGCCGACGCCGTGCTTGTCGCGCCAGTTGAACAGCACCAGCAGACGAAGCTCGTCGGCCCGCTTCAGCGCATACAGGTGCCGCCCTTGCTCCAACAGCGCCTCGTCCACCAGACGCCTCACCAGAGTGATGCGACGCTCGGTGCGGTCGACCTCCGCATTCAGGAACTTGCACTTTACGTACTTGGCGTCGGGTTGCATTTGGATTCTTCCTCATCCCATTCACGAGCGCTCTTTGCATCCGGCCATATCGCCAGCACATCTTCGCGGGTCAGCAGCCGGTTGCGGAACTCCTCCGCAGGCAATTCCGTAAAGCCGGTCATCGGAGCGCCGACAACTTCGCCACCGGGATTGATGCCCAGCATATTTGCTGCTGTCACAGCGTGGAGCAAACCTTTGGCGCGCACTATCACAGCCTCGCGAAAGGTATCATCCGCAAACGAAAGGTACCACCAGTCTTCGGGCTCCGCTGATTCGTCCCGCAAAATATCGAGAGTCTTCTGCTTAAACTCAACACTATTCATGCGTTTACCTTTCTCAGTCATGCTTGCTCTTGGTCGACGCGCTGCGCTCGGCGCGGATGAACGAGTTGCAGCTCGTACAGTAGAACTCAACGTGCTTGATGCCGTCCTCGATGGTCGTCTGTCTGCGCGGCGTTGTCAGCTTGCGACAGATAGGACACAGCTCAGTTACTTTCGTCATTGTGCATTCACTCCGTCTTTCACCAGCCTTCGCACTCGAATGATGAACTCGGCCAGCGCATCCGGCCCGTCGGTGCACACCCACACTGGCAGGCCACGCTTGCGCGCTTCCCTTACCATGTCAGCGGTGCCCTTCGACTCGTCGAGGTTCAAGTGGAACGCAACCACCGCATCGGCCCAGCCCTTGTCGAGCATCTGGCGGTTGCGTATCGGCCCCGCCGCCCGTCCGTACTCGTCCCAATGGGCAGGGAAAGGCATGTAGGAGACTCCATCCACCACAAAGCACGCTTTGCGTGAAAGTTTGTCTGCGCCTCGCGCTTCACCCTCGATGATGACAAATGGCCCGAGGTTGCTGCGCAATGCAGATACCACGTGGACTATCGAGTCTCCATCAGTCCAATTGCGGTCGCCGCAGAAGATTATCCTCGCCTTGCGTGGCAGTCCTTCGCGCTCTATTTTTTTCTTTCCTTGCATTCCTGTACCTTTCCGCGCTCTCGCACAGCAGATTACGGTAAATGTCCATAGCTACCCATCCCAGCATTTGAGATTCGCGATAGAACTGCATTGACATCTCTTTATCGTGTGACCAGGTGCGGGCGTGTTCCTTCTGCCGCTTCTGCCACTTCTTGACGATGTCGTAACAGCGCTTTGCTGATGGGTCGTCTTTCATATCAGTCCGCCGCCCGCACTCTGTCCTTGTGCTGCAGCTGCCACGCCTTGAAGCGCTGCATCTGAGCGTGGCAGCGAATCTGGTTCGTACCACCCGCCTTCGCCGACTCTTCCAAGTAGCGCAATAGTGTGGGCACCGAAGCAACATCCTGCGCCCGCAGCAGGAACACCGGCTCGCCGTCCAGCAGCATCTCCGCAATCTGGCCAATCACCTGACAGTCGACTTTCTTCATTTGGCATCCTCCTTGACCATCCAGACGACATTCACCGCTTGGATATTCATGCTAAGACCGTAGGCAGCGGCCATCTTGTAGCCTTGTGCCACAGCGGTATTAACTTCATCTTCCAGCTGGTGTACTCCTCTGTCGTCAGCAGATTGTTGGATTATCACGTACTTCCTCATTGCACTTTCTCCTTTTTTAGTTTCATGGTGCGCCGCTCACCGACACCCACGATGTCATAGATGGCGATCAACTCGTCGTCATGCATTTCTGCGTACCGCTCGAAGGTCACCTCTTCGACTGCCTTGCGGTTGCCGAGCTGAACCCAGCGCATAGCCACCCGCTGAGGAAAGCGTGCGGCGGCGATTCGAGCTTTCAAGTCTTCCGGGTTTTCAGCCTTCTTCACTCGGCACGCTCCCAATCTGAACCTTTCCGCTTGACCTCATCAACAGTTCGTTTGCCAATCACTTCCAGCAGCCGGTAAACGGCAATCTTGCCTTCGGTGATTTGCTTCACGTTTGTCCATACTGAGAGTGAATCATCATCATCGTCCTCACGAGTCACGAAAACCTCGTTAGGAAACTCCACCATTGCCTTTTTCACTTTCGTTTTTGCCATTCGCTTTCTCTCCTTCTTAAGTAGTTTTCGGCAGTTTACACCTTTGCTCTTTACCTACTATGATCTGCAGACTACAGATCACAATTGTACATGTGTATACAATACGTAGACTTAACTACTGTCTGCATTCCTTCTACTACGTAGAAGGAACAGCGCTTTTCTTGAGTGCACTCAGCATGGCAACGCGGTGGCTTTTAAGCCAGCCAGAACCCAACCCGCCGCTAAGTAGCCGAATCCAGCCCCGAATGCCACTAGTGATAGGCCACAGGATAGCGCGAAATTCGTGCCACGTTGCGCTACAAACGGCGAACGCCCCTGCGGTGGTGGTTGGCTACGTTTGGGCCAATTTAGGTACACCGCAGCGCGTTTTTCATACTTCATAATAGCGCTCGATTCCGGTCTTTTCACGAGGACGTTCCACACGTCCTACGATGACCTTAACCGTGCCTACCGGAGCTACGTTATCGCTGCCGCAGCACGCGCAGCGCCCATGCACGTCCAAGTCGACAGCGCCGCAAGTTGAGCACCACCAGTCCATATCACTTCTCCTTTTTGAGGCACGGAATAAATTCGATTACTTCAGTATGTGGTTTGGGCCGTGGAAAGTAACCGATAACCAGCTCGGGCATGGGGAAATTGTCAAGTTTGTCTGGAAGCCGACTGCGGCTCTTCAGCACGTGCATTGTACGTCCGCAAAAAGCGATAACATGCTCTGCCCTACGGACTTTCTTCACGTCTAGTACCTTTCGCATTTTTCTACGCTACCTTTCTGATTCGCACTTCGATACCTGCCTTCTCGAACGCCCGCTTGCGCTCATTAGCTGCTGCCTCGAAGCGGTTACCCCTGTCGGCCACATCGTAGTACAGCAGCATCTTCTTGTCCTTGTGCAGGCGCACCCCGCGCCCGTACGCTTGCAGGGCATCGTCGGGGTTGCGCTTGGCTGCACCATTGACGATAGCGTCCAGACGCTTAATGTCGATGCCCTTGTTGAACACCACGTTCGCTAGTATCAGCCGGAAGTCGTCGCGTTCGAACTCCCGCACCGCGTCTAGCCTTTCTTCTCCCTTGACCTTGCCGAAGATGACGCGGTGCGGGATTTTGCGGAACATGTCGGAGAGGGTCTTGAGGTGGTGGATGCGCTCCACCAGCACCACTACGTACTTGCCCTTAGCAATCAACTGGCGGACGATATCAGCGATGAGTTCATTGCGGCTCTCCGACTGCACGATCAGCCAGTCGTAGTCCAGCTGGTATGCACGCAGGTCGCGCTTTCTGGATTCATGTAACTGGCGATGCTCAACCTGGATGACTCGGCCTCGCGTGAGGAATCCTTCTTGCGTGCCCTGCTCGATGGGGTATTGGAACACCACCGGGCCACACAGCGCGTACGCCTGCATGCGGGTGTGCATCTTGCCCATCCGCAAGGTGGCGGTGAGCCCGAACACCGCGCCTGCCGGTATGCTGCGCACCACCGAGAAGTGGCGGCGGTTGAGCGCCTTGTGCAGCTCGTCGACAACCGCCACGTCGATGCCGTCGCGCCACTTCCTGAAATCGGCGCGCTTGCTGTGCTTGTAAAGACTCTGCACCGTAGCTACGGTAATGCGGCGGGGCTCGAAGCGCGAGTTGCCGATGATGCCGACTGGCTCGTTCAGCCCCTTCTCCAACTCCATCTGCGCCTGCTTCATCAAGGCCAACTCGTCCACGATGAACACCGCGTTACCTTCGAGGTAGCTGAAGTAGACGGCTAAGGTGTAGGTTTTACCACTGCCGGTTGCCGCAAGTATCAAACCACCACCGTGCGCCGATGCGACCAGCATCTTGTTCACACACTCGTTCTGGTAGCTGCGGTCGGACTGCTTGCCCAGCGCCTTGAACAGCACTGGCTTGCAGTCCTCATTGATGATCTTGAACTTGCAGGGAACTTTCTTCTCGACCATCGACTGTGATGCGCGGAACAGCTGCGCCGGGCACCAGCCGGTCTCCTTGAGCATCCGCACCCAGCCATCCCAGTAGCTGGCCGGATCGAACTCCTCGATGTCGAGGCCTTCGTCGATGATTTGCTTCCACAGCTTGAACTTGGGGCTGTACTGGTATCCCGGTGGATGGTAGCGGTAGAGCGGTTCCAGGGCTTGGTAAGTTTTCTCGTCCAAGCCCAAGAACGCCGACTTGCCTTCGATACTTACGTTGATGATCGGGACTTTCATGCGAGCTTAAATATAGTACCCCGTCGCCTTCGGTAAAGACATCCAGTTTCACCCTAGACTAACTTCTTGCTTGTGGCCGGGGTGACCACCACCGCCATCGACAGTAACTGGAACCATCTACGGTTGACTGCAACTTTCAAATATCTGGGGAACGATTCACATGCTACATGACCGGCGCATCGGTAGCAACGTCTAAATTAGCTGGCAGGCGCATTTCTTGCGGGCGCAGCGCATAGGCCGCATTAATGCTAGTCGGGAACGACGCCATACATAATTTTCAAATGGTGCTAGTTATGCATATACTTTACGTTTCTTTTAGATGGGAGGTTCGAATTGTGCATGGCCTGCTGCCAGCAGCTTGCCAATGAAGTCGGAAGTCGAATCGGCATCGTTCAGATTAAGCTTAGACTTGAGCTTGGCATGCTTGTCGGCGGGCAGCAGTGCCTTGACCGGCGTAGCGTCGTGCAGGTGTGGCAACACTGTAATCCCCGACGCTGCCTTAGCGTTAACCATGCCAGCACTACTGAAGTGGCCGATGCCCACGATTGTATCTTCGTCGATTCGCAGCCAATGGTGCTGATGGCAGTGCGGAGCTACCAGCGACCGCTGTGAAAGATCGTGCGGATTGGAATGTGCAGGCAGGTGCTCGACGTAGTATCGCATTTTCATAGTTCACTCAGTTGGTCTGTATCTTAAGCGAGTTGTGCAACAGTATTCCATTCACCAACATCCAAGGACGAGGCCGCAACTTGACCTGCACCACCCGCAGTGGCCCTAAGTCAACGAGGCCAGAAACTTGCTGCCAGTATGAAACCCCACGACGGAACATGCTATGCCTTCCATTAACGACTCCCGCTCGGACAAGCTTATGCGCCACGGCCAAGTCGTCACGTACCGGACAAAGGGCGGACTTGGAAAGCTTAACACACTTATCTTCTTTAATGCTCAGGGCTACGCAATCTGCTTCGCCGAAGGCTAGGCTCTCGACTGCGTTCCACTGTTCTAGTCCTGTCTCTGGGTCGGCCCCCAATACCAGATCGCCCACCGCCAGTAACTCGACCGGAGTCTCGCCACGTGCAGCGACCACAACTTTCTCTCCGAACACGATGCACTGGTGACCTCCGCCGCCGCCGCCCCCACTGCCACCACCTCCTCCCCCACCTCCAGCTGCCGGGACGATAGCGACGAACGACAGGTCGGAACCCCCTAAGCTGACCTCACCGTCCCTTTGCACATCGGCAGCGGCAGTGACTAGATCGGCAGAGCTGTCTGGTATGCACCAGCCACCAGGAACGCCGCTAGGATTATCGAATTCTACAGGTGAGCCATTTATCGGGGCTACCTTGGGAAACAAGTTGTAGTTAGTCGGCCCACTACCGGAAGCCGCAAGCGTTGCTCCTGAGTCCAGGCCGCCAGAGACGAGCACTTGCATGGAAGTGTCGGCGTATTCAATCTCAAAGGTAGGCCAGATCACTACGATCTCGCCGGTATTCGGGCCTCCTCCACCAATCGAGGTCGCGGTATACGTGAATAGCGCAGTAACTAAGCTGTCAAGCGCAGGGATAATCGAACCCTGCCCACGCATAAATCCACTGTCGATAATGTTGACCAACGGCACGGTGAGCGTCGGCCCCCACCCACCGTTACCAAAGCCATCGGCGCGCTGACCCTGCACGTACCAATCGGCAATAGAGTCTGGCACCACAAAGTTGGCCTCGGTGATGTTGCCTGCCGCTGAAAGAGAGAATACACCAGTAACAAAAGCTGAATCATGCGAGTACTGAAGAGTAGTCGACAGAATGTCCTTGCGCGCTTGATTGGCGAACGGCCCCGTGTCGTAGTTTGCTGGAGACAACTGTAGTACAACGTGAGTCGCCATCTTAGCCCCTAAAGTTAACTCCGGTGGGTCGGGCGGTGGCGTAGTTACTGTCACATGCAACGGATCGGAGTAGTCACCCATCGTACTGATGTAGCGAATACCAAACTGCTGCACTCTAGCGTCTAGCCCTCCGATAAACAGTGGCAGCAAGTAGACGTTGGCGGTGCCAGAAATAGACGGCGGAGGGGGTGTATACCACCCGATGAAGCTGTGAAATATGAAACTACCAGTACTGTAGTCCCCAGCCGGGACTCCACCTGCATTGATAGCAAAAACTACCGTGCCATTACCTGTACCCTCATAAGTCCCTGGAGGGTCAGGCACAGCCGTGATATTGGTTGGACCATAGGGCGCAACAGCGATAAATCCCTTCCACGGGGTGCCACGCCAACCACCAGCAACCACTCCAGACGAATTTATGCATAAACCTAAACATTGGTATCCCGCTCCCACCGAAGGATCGAAGGTGGTGATGGTGCCGTCGGCGGCACGAACAAAACAAGGCAGAGACGGGGAACCATAGACTCCAGCGCCTACCACCACCCCAGAATTGTTGATAGCATAGCCACAAGTGGAACCAGTAATAGAACCACCAGTCACATCAAAGTCTGTAAAACTTGAGTAAGGTGAAGATGCGACGAAACCATGAGAATACATGCTCGACGGGCCATGAGTCGACTGACCTGTAACCATTCCGCTGTCGTTAATACCGAAAACATAGGTATGGCCACTTGGATCATTCAGAATGGTCGGACTGGCAGTGTAAGGCGGTGCCAGAACGAAACCGTGTTCCCCTCCTCCTGAATGCAGATAGAAGAAGCCACACACCGTGCCGCTGCTATTAATCCCCCTGATCTCCATCGTATTGGGATCGCCACTCGTCTCCCACCCTGCGGGGCTAATCGACGTAAAGTCGCCTGAACCATAGGGTGGACCAATAACGAATAGACGCTGCGCACCGCCGCTGTCTACGTAGTACCCACCAATCACGCCAGCATCGTTGATGCAGGTGGGCTGGGTGCCATAGGTGGATGGGCCAAAGATTGTGATCGTCCCATCGGCAGCACGCACAAAGCCTTTAGAGTTGTAGCTGCTATCGGAACAGTTGCCAGCCGCCACGCCACTGGTGTTGATGCAGGTAACTTGGCTATGCGTGTAGCCAGCCGGATCGAAGGCGACAAAGCCGGGAAGTGTAGCAGGAAAGCTCATAATTTTTACCTAGTTCTGAATCATCACCAGAGATGCGACTTGTACTTCCTGGCCGATTGAAATCACCGCGCTGCCCAGCAGCAGATCGAACTCTCCGCCGAACCCTGCAGAGCCATCGAGCAACACCGTCGTCCCGTTCGACTGATACATGCGGAACCATGTAGGCGTCTCATTGACAAGTCCATAACCAGGCGCAATCGGTGAGAACGCCATCTCACCATCAACTATCGAGTCGACGGCGGGATTGCCCAAGTCAAGCGTAGCCAGCAGCACATCGCCTCCCGGCACCGCGTCATCCGCGCTTGCTGCCTGCGTGCCACTGTACACCTTTATGAATCCGTTATTCGCATAGTTCGCAATCCAGTTGAGCATCAGATTCGCAACTCCCGGAGCAACATCCACAAAGGGACTACCAATTGGCTGGCGAACTACGAATGAGGTAATCGACACCACAATGCCCGGATCGATTTCAGATACACTCAGGCTTAAGTCGTAGCTGCTATCATGCCCTGCCGAGCCATCCATAACTGGAGTAACCCCGTCAGCCTCAAACATGCGAAACCAAGTCGGCACCCCTTTAGCCGCAGCAGTACCATCTGTAATCGGATTCGCAGTCGACACTCCAGAGGAGCTATAGCCGAACGCGGGATTCGCCATCGCTAGAGTAACCAACAGCACATTGCTCTCGTTCAGCCCTCCGCCTGCCACACCCGGACGCGCTCCAGTGTAGATGCTAATGAACCCACCCGCCGCAGCCAGCACGAGTAACTGGTTCATCATGTTCTCTATCGTCACAAGCGCTACATGAGGATTATGTGCCATTACATCTCCGATCCCGCCAGCGTCCCAGCGGTCTGCAAGGAATACGTCCAGATCAAGTCGTAGGGCGATACCACTGGCTGCCGCAACAGCACGGTACGGTCGTCAGCACCCCGAATCTCAATACCATAGATATTCCTGATATCGCCGTTGAAGGCGAACCAGAACTTGATCTGGTCAGGCACCGTGTAGTTGTCGGGGTTCACCGGCTGCGTCGGGTCGAGAATCGGTGGCTGTGGAATTAGTGGAGCGTACACCCGGACTACTTTGGCCCGGCGCGACATCGGTGGTAAAGGCGGGGTTCCTGGTGTAGTGGGAAAAATCGTGATATACGCATGACCAGCCGAAAACTCAGTGTAGAACCTCTCGCTCCCCGGTAATCCGGCAGTCAGATATGCCCTGGTCGTACTCGTCAAGAACCCAAGGTCTATCGCGTTGCCAACAGTTAATGCAATCGGCAACTCCAGAAACGGTGGCCCTTCGACGCCATTGATTACACTCGTAGTCACAAGATAGTAGTTACCATGGGGCAGATAGCCAAACCCAAGCGAATCTATCCCATAACTGGGCACCCCTAGCTTTATTGCTCGCATGTACCAAGACTGTTCGAACGTCAGCCTTGGCAGTGTAAAATTCTGAGTAGTGAATCTTCCAATCAGGTCTCGGTTGTTCGTGCCCCAGCCATTGTTAGTTCGTCTAACTTCGATTGCATTGATAGTTGGATCGTTAATCGCAACGTAAATCCTGCTTCCATCGAAGCCTGCTGCCGACACATCCCACGGAGCTTCAAGTCGCAGATTATCTAAGTCTGGTGCAAACGCCAGCCCGATCTGCGCCAGCTCGATGGGTGTCGGCGGATTCAGGGTATCGGTCGCGGTCAGCACACCGACCGGAGTAGGCAAGAACTGCTGCAGCAAGGTCGGCAGGTACTTCGACGGCGAGAAGGTTAGCTGCACCATCATCTGCTCCTCGAACAACTCGGTGATGGTGAACTGCACTTCATTCACGATAAAGTCGCGATAAACAATGTCGCGCTCCGGCGCGTTGATGTTCAGCAGCCTACCGGAGCGCGGATAATCGTAGTTAAGGAAGTCGAAGAAAGTATGCTCCAGCGTGTATGACCCTTGGTAGGTCGGGTCTACTCGGTCGGCGATGGCCTGCGCCCCTGCCAGCTCACACTCCTCGCTGGTGCGTGGCGGGGGATTGAAGTCAGTGAACACTGTCATGCGGTCACCATCATCGCCCACAATCGCCGCCTGCGCAGTGATCGACGCAATACTCTGCACACGAGCTACAGCCGCCTGCGCCTCCCATGACTGGAAGCGGATGCGTGATCCCAGCGAAGGCAGGTTGTTGGAGTAAAACGCCAGCTGACTGCTATCGGCTCCCTGTTGTGCGCTCTGAATCGACGCCTTCGCTCCATAGATTCCGAAACCCATCTCGTAGTCGAGCAGCGGCAGCGACGCGACCATGTCGTAAGACGGTGGCCACGGGAATCCGGCCAATGGAGCCTGCGATGCTGCATTCACAAATTTGTAGAACGACTGCACCTGCGCTGATCCTTGCGGCGGGAAATACGCCGAGGTATAGCTGAGAGTCATGTTGCCGTCGTAGTTGTTGATTGGTGCGTAGCGCACGAACGACGGCACCGGCACCTTTTTGATAGTGAGCCGGTACTCCACCGGATTAGCCCACGGGTAAGTCAGGTCGAGGTCGTCGATCACCCAGGTGATATCGGCCAGCGCCACCGTGTTGTTGCCACCATATGGAGTCCCGGCCAGAGTCCGATAGACGGTGTCATAACGGCTCTGGTTGTAGCAGCTAACTATCGTGCGCAACGTATAGTTATGATTGATCTTGGTCAGCAGCGGGAAATTTGCGCCCAACGCGCTAACGCTTCCGGTATCGACAGTAGGGCCATATGCTGGGGCGGAGTACCCCAAATAGAACCAAAAGTGAGGCCCAGTAGGGCCGTCAGTTGAGGTCAGCTGGTAACTTCTGCCGTTCAATCGGGTGTAGCCTTCAAGCTCCTCGAAAGTAATCCATTGACCAACGATGAACGGGCAGTTAGCTCCCAGCGTCACCTCGACTTGCGAGTTTGTCCCACTAAACACCTGCACCTGTGAAACATCCATCGCCAGAACAGGCACTCCGGCGACCAGCGCCCCATTGAACACCGGCTGAATGGCCACGCCTTCTGCACCGGACACCGACGGAATTACTCCCGACGGGCCGTCCCGCAAGTCGAACCCCGCAATGCAACCCTCGTAAGGGAGGAAAACATCGGTCATTGCCCAATTCGCTTCATCTTGAGTGTCAACATATGGAGTCGACTCGCCACCGTATTCCAACTGCGTGTTTTGAATATCGACGGTGATCGAACTCGAACCACGATTAGAAAATCTAACCCTCAGATGATCTCCGGGTATAGGAACAGCAGACCCAAGTCCAAAAGGAAACTGGCCACTAAAGCTAAAGAACGACACATCACTGTGTAATACCGCAACGCTGTTAATAACCTCAGCACCGGTCTCTATGTCCACAACACTAACCTGTAACTCAGGTGTAGGTGGCGACAGCGATGATGCTGAGAAGGAAATGGTGAAAGTTTCAGCGTAGGTCGCAAGTGGGCCGACAACCTGCTCCACAACGCTGCTAGCATGATCAAACGTCACGATGTTGCTTCCACTAACGCTGCCACCAGAAACACTCCAGCTCGCTTCGGTAAAATTGTCCCCAAAATTCAACAGGTTAACCGTTGGCATCCGCGAGCTGGTCTTCTCATACAGACCACCGATCAACGCCCGCGTCGAGTCGATAGGAACAACTTCTCCGTGCTCGATGACCAGCTTGCCTCCCAGCTCAATGGCGCTGTTGGACAAGATGTAGGACGAGCCCCACACGTCGCTGCCACTGACATACTGCCCCGGCCCGCCGACCACGTTCAGCGTGCCTGCCATGAAGAACGCGTCGGTAGGGTCGACCACCGCCCACAGCTTAGAGTCGATAGCACTTCCCGTCCACGGCTCATTAATCAAGTCGGTCGATGTGCCCTCAAACAGTAAGTGGCGCAGCCCGAAGTTGCCAGTGAAACCATCACCACAGAAGTAGTCGTCGTGATTGTTGCCTGGCTCCTCCGCACCAATCACGATGCAATCGTTGGCCAACTGAGTATTCATCAGCGCGGTGTTCAACCCACTAGTCTTAAATGTCTTCTGTGGTCGACTCTCGTCGTAGGCGATGCCCAGCGGCTGGTCACCGTAGGGTGCGAAGAACATGCGCTTATTGCGGATGCCCACGCGATAACGAGCAGCGTCGGCGAACTGCTTGGCGTACTGCCCCCAGTTCTTGCTGGGGTCGTATGCGAAGTATGGTATCAAGTCGCCGGTCACCGAATCAGAGGTGCAGTCGAAGAATCCAGGGGCCAGCCGATTAGCCAGCACTGCCATGATCTGGCCATCACCCAGTCCGACCTCTGCCGGAAAGAACTCACTAGCCTTAGCGTTCAACAGGTAGTCGTCGGACTGCACAGTGATTGCATAATCGAAGCTCTGCCATGCAGTCGATGGAGTATTGTGGTTCAGCCCGGTGAAAGTCTGCGTCGGTATCTGGGCAACGAAGCCGGTGGCCAGCACCCTTCCAAAGCGGGTCGAATAGATACGCACGTAGGCTTCACGCACCGGCGTCACAAAGGCATCGTCGATGTTACGTAAGACCATCTGGATAGTACTGGGCTGGTTAAGCTTGTCCTGCACCACGATAGAGCTGGGGGCTACATAGCGTGCGTAGTCCACTGCTGGGCTACCGTCTTGGTTGTCGATTAAGATTCTGAACATTATCCGCCACCTGATACGATAGAGAATCCACCAAAGCCATAACCACTCATGTCGTTGAACTGCTTGAGGAACTGGTTCATCAAGTCGGAAGGCTGCATGCCTAGCGCCTTGAGCAGGTTCCAGAAAGCCTGGTATCCCGGAGCGTTCTGATTAACGTTCAGTCCGCCGGTCAGGATGTTCTGGAAGTTCCCACTCTGCATCGCCATCACCACCTGCTGCAGAGCGGCAACCTGTGCCATCTGCAAGGTGGTCGACTGATTCTGCATGGCCAACAGCTGCATCTCCAGTCCAACTCGCGTGGTCGCTAGATTGAAAATTTTCTTCTCTGCATCCACCCGGAATTGCGCGGCACCGATCTGCTCGTTCAGGTTCTGCAGCTGGATAGCGTCCTGCTGCTTCATCAGGGCAATCTGCTCCATCTTGCTCTGCGCCGTGGTCTGCTGCCGGGTCAGGATGCCTTGAGTCATGATGTTGTACTCAGTGTTGGCTTCCTGCTGCAGCAGCTGGTTGCGCTGGGTGTACAAGTCATTCAGCTGGATAGCATCTTGAATGGCTCCGGTCTCAGCCTGGTTCATTGCGGTCAACTGAGTCTGCGCATAGCCTTGCAATGACTTGGTCAGCCACTCGGTCGCTGATGCCAAGTCCTGCGTGTTCCGCGCCGCCCCGGCGAACTGCGCATACTGCTGGATGATCTGCTGCAGCTGCTGAGTGAATGCGTTCAGCGGCGATGCCCCAACGGTATTCACCTGCTCGTACATCTGCTGCACCTGCTGCACCTGCTGTGCCTGCAGCTGCTGGATTTGTTGGTTGAACCCCTGCAACTCCTGCATGTAGGCGCTGCGCTTCTTCTTGCTGGAGTTGTTCATCTGCGCCTGCACGTCGTTGCGCAGCGCAATGGCCTCGGTGATAGCCTCGTTCATGCCTATCTGGCCGGTCTGCAGCGACAAGGTTATCCGTTGGAAATCCAGCTGCATCTGCAGCAGGTACTTCTCTGTTGCCCGCTGCTTCTTCTCAACAATGCTGGAAAGGATGGCACCAAAAGCGGCACCGGCAACCGCACCAATAGGCCCAGCCATCGCGCCGAGACCTTGCAACGAACTACCTACGCTACTGGCCAATTTTGTAACCATACTACTAACAGCACCACCTACAGCGCTGGAGGCACCCGAAGTCGCTTCGGAAGTAACCCCAGAAGAACCCATTCCCGGTGGCACTCCTTCTACTCCAGAAGTTCCAGTTGGAGCGCCTTTATCTACAAACTCAACAGGTTGTCCTGGGCCAGGTACAGACCCATCACTCTGTTTTTTACCATGCAACCCACTCAATAAAGAACCAATCCCACTGAACATTCCTCCACCGCTGAACAGCATCTTGCCCATGCCCGCACCCGCGATGGCCCCCGCCACTGGCCCTTGCTGTACGGCAGAAGCAAAGCTGGCAATGGCCTGAATAGCAGGGAGCAATGACTGCTCTAGGTTCCTGAAGGCGTCAGGCAGGCCATGAGCATTGGTAAACAAGTCGTGGAACAGCAGTCCAAGATTCTGCATTGGCCCAGAAATAATCCCTGGCACAGCACCTTCCTTCTGTGCCTGCTGCTGTTTGGTCATCCACTGCATGAGTTCCGGTATCGCACCCACGCCCTTGAAAGCACGAGTCGTGCCTTGTGGAAGTTGCCCAAGCGCGGACGCCAAATCACCCACCGAGGAAAGAGGAATCGGCCCTTCATTCAGCTGCGCCTGCTTTACCTGCAGCGGGATAAGCTCCTGCTGCTTCGCCATCAACTGCGGAGCCAACTGCATTCGTTGTCCCGCCGGAGCAGTCGCAATGTCAGCCGCCATAGTAGCAATGGCCTTGCTGAGGGCCGCAATCTGCGTAGCCAAGTCATCGCGCTGCTGCGCTACCGGCAGCTCCTGCCCACCACGTTGCGCTACCTGCAACTGCTGACGTGCTTGGAGAAAACCAGCTACGGTCTCATAGTCTTGCTGAGCACGTGCAACACGTTTCTGTACTTCGCTATTGGCTTGAGTAGTAACACTTTTCTCGCGCTTAGCCTGCGCAGCAGTATAATCAGCAGCCAGCTGCTCCAAGTCTTTCTGGCCTTGCTCGGTACGGTAGTACTTTTCACTAGCAGCATCTTCCTCGATCTTGTAGGTTTCCTCTATCGCAGCACGTTCACTGGCAAGGTAGGTATTGACACTCAGCAGTTGCTTGTCGTAGGCGTCTTTTATCATCTCCTGCTGTAGAGCAAGAGCATCCTTGCGAATCTGAATTTCTCGATTCTCAGCAACCGCTACCGCAGCAACCTTATCTTGGTTGACTTGGTCAGTAAGCGCCATCGTCTTCTTGGCGGCTTCCTCTTCCACCCCCGACTTCTGCTTGGCCGCTTCCTTGGCAGCGACAGCGGTTGCATTCAAGTAGTCTTTCTGAGTGATACCCCCCGTAGCCAGTTCAGCCTGCCGCATCTCTTTGTTGGCTTTTTCTACAGCATCGATACGACTAAGCTCCGCGTTCTTCTCGGCCTCGACGTATCCCTTCATTTTCTGGACGTAGCTGAAGAGGTCGGTCTCACCACTCTTTAACATCTGCTGCTGCGCGTCGCGCTGCGCTTCGAGCCCCCGCTTGACGACACTCAGCTTCTCGTCCTCGACCAGCTCGGTAATCTTCAGCGCAGCTTGCGCATCGCGCATATTCTGCGCGCGAGTAGCGGGGTCAATTCCACCAGTTGTCACTCCACTTGTGTCTGCAGAGGTTAATTCTGGACGTGATAAGAGAATGGTTGTAATGCCCCTCTGATACTCATCACGCTTCTGAATCCGCGATGCCATCTCAGTAGAGATGGGGCCTGTCTTCGGTACACCTCCTGTAGCAGCAATTTCCTTATTAGCAGTCTCCAGCAATTTCCGATAAGCTGTAAGGTCAGCTTTTGCTTTCTCTAGTGGAATAGTCGGAGGCCCGACCAACGCCTTGTTCATCTCAAACGTCTGACTGGTCGCGTGCTCATCGGCTTTGCCGACCGACGCGTTGTAGTGGTCGACCGCATCCCCAAATTTAATCCAAGGGTTACGTACTTCGGCAAGCAGTACGAACACAGAGCCCAACTTCTTCGCCCCCAGCTCCATCTGGTTAAAAACTTCGAACATGAAGCTGAACACAGACTTCATGCCAGTCAGTTGCCCCTGCAATCCTCCAACTGCTCCGCCAAGAGATGTGATTCCGGCAACTCCCTGACTAACCACTAAACCTATGATTTTTGCAAGACTTCCGAAGTCCTCTATAACACTGAGTAGTACGCGTCCTACAAATGCGAACGCTTCTCCCAGCGTTTCCCCCAACTTCTTCGCCATACCACTCAGGCCACCGATACCGTCAGCCATCTTGCTGAGTGACGCTATGAATGCCCTTGCTCCGGTAGACGTCGCCATCCCTTGCCCGAAGTCCTCCCAAAATTCAGATTGTGCCTGCTTCAACTTCTGGAAGCTCTCGGTCATGGTCTCAGGTGCGATACCAGTCTTGGCCAGCCGTGACTCCATCGCTCCTCGCACCTGTGTCATCTGCAGCTGTTCACGCTGCTGTATCGTTGCGCCACGTGGAGCAACATTCATCATCAACTCGCGCTGATTGAGACCAAGAAACCTTGCAACGCCACGCATCTGCCCAGTCTGCAAAGCGGTGTCAAGCATATGCATGGCCTGTGGCACTGACTTGCCCTGCACGCGGGCCAACTCAGTCGTGTCCTTGACCAGCCGCAGAATATCTGTATCGGAAAGCTTCAGATTGCTGCGCAGTGCTCCGGTAGCGACCCGCATCAAATCCATGTGGTCGACAAGCCCGTGGGTCGATGCGCGCAGCTTATCCATGAATGCTGGAGCATCAATGCCCGCTCCCTTGGCCAGCGTCTGGAACTGCGCATTCACCTGCTGCATGGGGCCGGACGCCAGGATGAACTCCTTCATCGAGTGCATCATGTGCTCGATGCCGCGAGCTGCTTGATCGAACACCATCAAGGTACCACCACCAAACATCAGACCGGTCGCTATCGAGCCGACAAGTCCACCACCCAAGCTGCGGGTAATGCCCATGCCCATACCGCGCAGCAAGCTGCCCTCTTCTCCTTTTCCTCCACGTAGTTGAGGCTGCTGCCTGTTGAACATGAGCAGCTGGCGGCTGCTGGCATTCTCTACTGCCGTGCGCTGCATCCCCATCTGCGCATTGAGAATTGAACTCTGAGTCTGAAACGCCTGCGGAGTGATAGCATTGACCTTAAGTTTAGTCTGCAACAGAGCCAGCAGCGCCTTCTCCTCGGCGGCGATAGCGGCAAGCTTGGTAGCCTTCTCCTGTGCCACCAAGACTTTCATTTGCGATATGTACTGGACGAAGCTGATCTGCTGCGACCGCAGCTGGGCACGCAACGCATCACGCTGCACATCTAAGGAGCCGAGTACCAACGCTTTCTTCTGGCCCTCGGTGACTTGGGTAAGCCTAACCTGCGCGGCGGCGTCTTGCACCGTCATGCGAGTGAATGCAGACTCTTGCGCCCGCTGCGCCCGAACTTGTTCAGGAGACGACGGAGGATGTGCCACTGGAGTTTGCTGCTTGGCACGGAAGTGCCCGGTCGCCGGGTCTTTCTCGACCCAGCCACCTTGCGGTATCGGAGCCTGCAAGATAGGCGCAGTCTGCATCCGCAATTCGCGGGCACGCTGCTGCGCCATAATCTGTGCAGTAGTTATTTGCGGTAGGACTTCCGTTGGTTGCTTGACCGTGACAGGGGCAACCTCTGGCTTAACTGGCTGTCTGAACACAACCGGTGGAATCACCGGTGGGGGTGGCGGAACAATAACTTCTGGAGCCTTAGCGCGAAACCGTCCAGTCAGCGGGTCTTTCTCAACCAATCTCGCAGGCGGAGGTATCAAAACTTCACTTGGCTTTGCTGCTGCTACTGGAAGAGGAGGTACCACAATCGGCTGCCTAATCGGAACTATCGGAGTTGGAGGAACAACCACTTCAGTAGGATGTGACTTAGCCCGGAACCGTCCAGTCAGCGTATCTTTTTCAACCAGCGACGCTGGAGGGGGAGGAGGTATTACTACATGAGCTGCAGCAGTCCGTTCACGAAGTTCACGGAGTGCTTTGTCTTTAGCTGCTTGCGCTCGGGCAAGATTCGCAGTCTCTACCATCGACAAGCGAGGCAACACTTCGACAGACTGCTTGGTCTCAATCGGCTGCTTGATTGCAACCGGAGTAATTACCCGCGACGGAGTACGAACTTCACTAGGCTTTGTTACTGCTGTTGGAATCTGTACTGCAATAGCACGTTGCACTGTCTGCTGCAAGCGCAAATCACGTGCCCGCTGATCCTGCAGTCGAGCCGCTTCGGAGGCAGGCATACCAGCGCCCAAGCCTCCCATCAAACCACCGGTAAGCGAAGCTGTAAGCCCGCTGGCTGGTGGCATCCCGCCCGGAGCCTTGCCCACCGACGCCAGCCGCATTTGGCGCATAAGACTGGCTTGGTAGGCCGCTGTCTCCACCGATTGCCCCGTAGAAGCGCCAGCGCTGGCCACGGTTTGCGCTACGGCGGGCGCAGAGCGCACCACCGTAGGTATGACGCCTTGGTACGACGTGGGCTGCCGTAGCGCCCGTTCTTGCTGGATGGTGCGCTGCGTCTGCTGGCGGACGCCCTCGTGCTGGACATGTAGCAAAGCATTCTCGGCAGCTACCTTCTCACGCAGGGCAGTGACCTGCTTCTGCAGCTCGACCGTCTCCTGTCGCCGCAGCTCCATCGTGCGCATCAGTTCAGCACGCAGCGACTTCTCCTGCACGACGCTGGAGTCACCGACCTTTAGGGTGGCTTGCTTGGCAGTCTGCTTCTGCCGCTCGGCGTCCAGCGTCTCCTTCAGGCCAGTGCTGACGGTCGCAGCGGCCTTGGGAGCCAGCGCCAAGTTGACCGACTTCACCATATTCTGCATCTGCTTCAAGCTGTCCTTGAAAGCAGTCAGGTCGACCTTGGCTTTTACCAGCAGTAGACGTCCGGGGTTGTCGGCCATCTTAGTCCCTCTTCTTCTTGCGCTCAATCATAGGAAATATCAATCCTTGACTCTGGAAGTACTTCCACAGCTGCTTGCCAGTATATTGCCGCATGTCAGTCATCTCATCTGGCGAGGTCTCAACTGGCCCACGCTTCACCGAGAAGTCACTGGGTTGCATCGCTTCTGGGTTGCCCACCTCATCGTCAAGGAACTGCTCCATGCTCGGCTCGGGCAGTGCCCGCGTTTTGTCTTTTCCAAGACCAGCCACTGACTCGCGGGAGGAGAAGTTCATCATCGCCATCTCCGACAACGTGAACTTGCGCTGTATCTCGTCCCACGACATCTTGAACTCCTGCATCCAGCTACCCGCTCCAGCTACTGCTGGACAGCGGCTTGGCTCACGCTCGTGGTCGTCTGGTATCCTTGGAAAAGATGTGAGAAAAAATCCCTGAGCTTGTTCAGCTCCACCTGTGCCAACAAGATGTTGTAGATGCGCTCGCTAGAAACATTGTCCTTCACCCACTTCACGTCGAGCCACGTAAGCGTGCCTTTCGGATTCAGGCAAATCACGCAGCCTTCCGCCATCACGTCAAGGGCGGGCTCGAAGACTTCCATCAGCGATGTAATCTGGGTGAGCACGTCGCCATCGACTAGCTTAAACTGCGCCCCACCCATCTCGGCGACCGCGTCCTTTAACGTGTCCTTGACCAGCTTGAAGAACTTCTTCTCATAGAACTGCGGTAGCTCGCGCAGGGTGAACTTGATCATCTCGCCGTCCTTATCCAGCTTCAGTTTGAAGACGGCGTACTGCTTATCCAGCATGAGTTGGATTTGCTCAGGCTTGAGAGGCTCGCGCTTCTTGGCTTCCTCGGCCTCCCACTTATCGACACTGCGCTTGACAACCTCGGCATTCTGCCGGGTGAGGTCTTCCTTGAACTTGACGATCTCAAGTTCGAAGGTCGTCCTCATCTCGGAGCGCACTGCATCCTCAACTTCAGGACGCACTTGCCTTGTAAGTAAAATTAATGCCTCGGGAGACAAAGCATCGAGGCTGGAAATAGGTGGAGTTATTGCGGGTGTGGTACTCATTTGGTTCCTCCATAACTTGCAATCAAAAGTTTAGTCTTGCTGCATCGGGTCTTGCTAAGTGGGAGGGAGCTTCCAGGCCCCCTCCCGGTTAAGGACGACGCAACGCGTCCGGGTTAAACTAAGCGCTGATATTAGCCAGCGGGTTTGGATACCAAGCGCGATATCCAACCACCGTCTCACCATCCAGCGGGTCGTCGAAAGCCAGTGCTTGCATGGTGGCGTCGAGCTGGTAGCCAGTGGTGTCGGTAGTGCCGATGTTGTTGATGTTCCACGTCGAGATGTCCTTGAACTGCGAAATTGAGACATGCGGGTAGTAGATGCAGAACTGATCGCCGTTCTGCGAGTCGAGGATGAACATCGCCGACCACTCGGTGATGTAAGTGCCACCCTCCCTCGACGCGGTGCCGATCATCTGCTGCACCTTGGAGCCTGCCGGAGGACTTGTCGGCCCCTGCAATAGCGTCGAAGACGACCCGCCGCCGATGAACGGCTGGTCGAGCACCAGCGTGTTGCCGCTGATCTGCACAACCCGCGACACGAAGTCGCTGGTCTTGCGGATGAAGTCGACATCGCTGGGCGCGTTGTTGGGGTAGATGGGAATGCCGTTGGAACCGGCGAATCCACCGTAAGGGTAAGCACTGGCCACGAAATCCACGTCGCAGACGATACGGTCATTGACCGCCAGTGCGCCGGGAGCAACCGACAAGACCAAGGTGGGCGAGCCACCGTAGCTGCCGTCGGACGCGTTGTAGCCGGACACCGCCCATGTGGGTGCACCTGAGCCGGACAACGGGCCTTGCGTCTGGGCCGCACCGGTCTCCAGCAAGTTAAAGATTTCCGTGCCGGTCGAAATCTTCCAGGCCAGTCGGCTGAACTCCTTGAACTGGAAGTCGAACTGCTCATTCACTTCGCCACGCACCTGCTGGCGTACCGCGCCGCGATAGCCAGACGTGATCTGACCGATCTTCGAGCTGGGCGTCATCTTGAAGCCCATAATCCATCCCAGGTCAGTCCAACCTGCCGGGAGTTTGTTGGTGTTGAATGGCCCACTGTACTGCAAGTCCAGGATGCTCGGGCCGTACTGCGATGTTGCCTGGCTGAAGTTGTAAGCGATGTTGAAGGGTGCGAACGCACCACGCCAGCCGCTGCCCAGAATCAGGGCAGACTTGCGAAACGGCTGTACGAGGGATTTTGACAGTGCCATGCGAGTAGCCTCCTAAGAGAATTTGTCCTGAAACCTTCCTGATTTCTTCCTGAGTCCTACCGGCCTGCTCGCATGGTTTTATCTGTCCTGCATACTTATGAGTAGATACTGTCTCCAAATTGATTCAAGGTCACCTGCGCGATGCTGTACAAGATGCCTGACTTCTGCTCGTCGTCCAGCCGCGCCTTCAGGAATCTTGGGTACGTCCACCAGATTTGCTCCGGCGGGTCGATAGTGCTGCCGGTCAGCTTGATCTGGCCATTCACGTCCTGCACCTTATAAACCTGCTTGTCGCAGAAGTACGGGTACAGCCCGTACATGATCTCCGAGACCATCTGCTGGTTGATGAGGAACCGGTCGGCGCGGTTGCGGCCTCGCTGGTTCGCCGCCAAGTCGTTCCCTGGAGCCATCCAGTTCCACTGCACCACATTCGCCAAGCCCAACGACATTGGAGTGCCAAAACCTGTTCGCGTCGTGGTGTCCATCGGCAGCATGTAGAACGTGTTGGGCAGAAACTGCTTCGGCGGCCAGTCCATCGCGTCGTTAATGCCGACAATGGTACGCTGGGAGTTGAGCGCGATAATGCGCTTCTTCACGAAGTAGAAGTGGCTCTGCGCCGCCCCGATCACCTGCCCGATGTCTGCCGGTACTGTGCTCATACCTGCCTTACATCAAATACCATCTTCAGCTTGTCCACCCGCTCCTGCCCCAAGACCTGCACGATCTTCTGCTTCCACCAGCCCGGTGCACCCTTCACCTCCGGCAGTTGCCAAGTCACTGGCATGAAGAACCACAGCTTCATCATGTCGTGGTCGACCTTCCAGCCCTGGAATGTCCGGCAGTGCAAACTCAAAGTCAGTCCAAAGCAGTCACGTGGCCGGAAGTCCGCATTCTCAAAGCAGGCGTTGGCTATCGACGCCCGGTGCATGTTGGTGCCTACGAAGCTTGACCCCCAGGCGTTCGCCGAGTCAAAGCAGGCGTACTTGCAGTCGGCGTCGTCGAACAGGCACTGCACAATAGTGGCCCCGCGAAAGTCGGCGTGCACCAGCTTCAAGCCCCGGAAGTCGGTGCCCTTGGGGTACTTCTTGTTGCGCGATGCGCGGGCCTCCTCCGCCGTCACCTTCGGGGGAAGCTCCAGCACCGCGATGTCAGGCGTCAGGATTATGTACTGCTTCAGTGGTACCGCAATCGCATCTGCCATCATTCACTCCATTCATTCAGCATCGTGCCTTCAGCTTCGGCGTCATCCAGCAGGTCATCGTTCGGTGGCACGATGACCAAAGCGTTGCTCAACGCACCGCTGTCCATAGGCACCGTCTGCTGCAGGATGTTGTAGATGTCCATGCTGGCCTCAGCCATAGCATCCTCGATATCGTCCAAGTCGGCGACAGCCAGCCGCTTGTTGATGGCATCGCGCATCTCGGCCTCATTGACCGCAATCCAGCCATGCGGAGCCTGCGTCGTCAAGTACTCCATCTCGCCCAGCGGGTTCTCGCTGAGCACCGTCTTCGGCCCCGGATACTGCTGCCTGCGATTTCCATATTCCCAAACGAGACCGTACGCAGACGGAGCGCCTTCCAGTGCCACCCCCACTTCTACTACGCGGGCGGCTTTCTCCATCCATTCGGTGAAGTCAGGCGGTATCTCTACCGCCATCTCCAGCCTTATAGAAGGCGTAAGGAAGGACACGTCCATCTGCGCACACTCCCAGGACTAACCGATGGCCGTAAGGCCGTTGCCGAGTAGCGTGTAAATCGGGTCGCCGCTGTCCACCACCGTCCTCAAAAGCGTCAGCTTCACCTTCATCTCCTTGAGAGAGATCAGGTAGTTGTTCAGCATGCCCGGAATGTCCACTAGCGCATTCGCTGGGTTGACTGAGTTGGCAAGGGAGGTCGCCGTCGGTGTATCCGCGACCGCTGAAGTTGCATCTGCTAGCATACTCATGATTCATGTTCTCCTTACTTGTTCAAGAGTTGACCGATACCGCGACGGTTCGGGTCGACTTGCACTACGTTCCGCCCGCCGTAGCGGGTAGAAACCAGTTCCAGTTCGGTGAGTGGCACCCACTTGCGGGTCTGCTGCACATCATGCAGCGAGCCTCCGAAGCCGCCCAATCGGCTCACGGCGGGATTGGCCGAGGCGAACACCACGTCCGCCTTCTCCTGGCCCTTCTCGCCCTCGATCTTGAGGATGTTGCCGAAGCGCAACACCTTGACGGACGCGCCGCCCATAGCATTGCGCCGCACTTCCTTAATCGTTACTTGGTCGCCAGCCTTCATGTTGCCTCCTCTACGGCCCGTCAAGGCCGGTTCCCGTACTTATGTTCTGCTGCGCTGAATCACACATCAGCTCCCAGTAGATGATTGCTCCACCGAGGTCGATGTGATTCACCTGCTTAATCGCCCACAACTGGTTGTCGTGCCACAGCCCGACCACCTTGGCCGGGTCTTCAAACACCGCCAGCGGATTGTCGTAGCCGTTCGCCGTCATCCATGCCATCACCCAAGTGTGTGACAGCGTGAACTTGCGCGCCCCGAACATCAGCTTGCCACCCATGATGCCGATATCGACCAAGCTCAAGGGCTCGACTAGCGGCGGTGGCAGCACCAGATGGTCGGTCGTGCCTGCGCCGCTCAACAGGTTCGGGCTGGTGACCGTAACTTCGAAGCCGGTGTCGGCGAAATCCTGCGCCTCGTCATTCGCATTCTGCGTCCGCAAGTAGACCGGCAGCCCTTCACCCGTCCAGTTCTGGTGGGCGTCGAAGATGAAGCGCGCACCGAAGCCGAGTCCAAATGGGCTGCTCATACTACATACTCACAACATGCGCATAAAACTTGAGCCACTGCGCGATATTCGTGTCAATCAAGTCGGGGGTGAACTGCGCATGGATTCGCCCCGCATCGTAGCCGGTCAGCGAAGTCGCTCCCCCGGCGCGGATAATGAAGTTCTTCACCAAGGCGGCGCACGCCATCTTGATATTGTTGGGCAGCGCAATCGGGTTGAACCCTGCGTTGTACTTCAGCAGCACCTCGGTGTAGGACGACATATACAAACCGGCGGGCAGCCAGATTTCGCCGACCTCGTCGTTGTACTCGACCATCGACGGATTGATGGCCGTCCACTGTGGTGGCCCACCGAAGAATGCTGCCACCTGCAAAATGTTGCTCCCGTAGTTCATGTCGGGGGCAGTCATCTGGGAATCACGCCGCCCGTAGCCGTAGCGCCCGCTGGCGCTGATGATGCTGGAAAGGTCACCGCTCGCCAGCACCACCCCGTTGCCCAGCGCGCCTGTCCAGTAATGGTTGCCGCTCACCCCGTTGTAGCCAGTCGTGTTATAGCTGGCCAGGGTGTCCATGAAGCCTTGGTCGACCGCGACCAGCGGTGGCTTCGACAAGCGGCACAGGTTGCGGCCCGGTGGCAGCAGCTGCCGCTCTACGTAGGTCGAGTAGATGAGCGAGCCGGTGCCCAAGCCGTCGATGCGCCCGCAGTTCGAGTCGATAAGTGAGCTGGCCGCATCCACCAGGTTCATGATGGTCGGCAGCTGGGCCACGGCGGGTAAGCCGTAGCCTTGCAGCTCGTACTCGAATACGTACTCGGGAACAAAAGTCGGATTGCTCACGCATCCCTCGTTGCTTAAGGTTCAAACGGAGAGGCTACAGGTTCGCAGCCTCTCCAGACCGTTGGCGGACAACTCCATCAGGCAATCGTTACCTACCGAATCGTGCGAATGTAGCCGTGCGCGTATCCAGCACCCTTCGCGACCGGCGCACCAAACTTCAGCACGACGAACTGCGCAGCCAAGTTGCCGACCAGCCCCAGCTGGAACACCCTCGGCACCGGGCTCGTCAGGTAGTGATACTCGACGAACTCCTCCGAGATGATGAATCCGGTGTACTGGGTCAGCCCACCGCTCGGCAGGTTCACTATCGCCGGGTCGGGAATCAGGGGCAGCAGGCCGATCTGCGTGGGCAATGCCTTCACGATGACGCCGGGGATGACCTCGACCTCGTTGAAGTACAGCTGCACACTCTTGGCTTCCTGATCGAACAGGTCACCGAACATGGGGTTCATGTACAGCGCGCTTGGCTTCACTTCGAAGTCGGTGCGGCTGGCCATTTGCGCCACTTGCGTCTTGACTGCGTTCACCAGCGACCCAGATGCGGCCACCACGCTGCCGTGGTAGAAGCCACCCAGATCGGCAGCATTGACGATCTGCGACGACACTCCGACGTAGTCGGTGCTGCTGGCGTAGACCAAGTCGGTGTCGGCTCCAGTCCACAGCTGCTGATCGTGCAGCTTCAGTACCGCATCGACGGTGTCGGTCAAGTCCTTGGCTTCAAGGTAAGCGAACTGACCTTGCTGCTGGGTGACCTCCACGTCGAAGATAGAGTAGTTGATCTGCCCGGTGATCGCCTTCAGATAGACCGGGCGCTCCACGCGGATCGGTTCCGAGGCGTTGGTGCCGGTAGCGAGCGTCCGGGGATTCACCATACCTGCGGTCGGAATAGCCAGCTGCTCGAAGTAACGAGAAGGCTGGCCGGTTGCGGGAACGGTTGTGATGCGCTGGCCAAATACGAAACGACGGCGCACCAAGTCGAAGATCTCGGTCTGATAACGGTTGACCTCGATTGCTCCAGGGCCCATAAAGTCGGCGGCAGCGGAAATGTCTCCGGTACGGGCTCCTGTCATCACTGCCCTTTTTGCCATTGTCTTGTTTCTCCTCGAAAAGTTTATGGTCGTACCGGAAATCGCTCAGTCTTGATAATCTTGATGGCGCAACTACTCCGCCAGCCCGGCCTCGACCAACTTGGTCTTGAAGGTCATGGCGTCCAGGATGCTCATCTGCACTCCCGACTCGCGGGCGGTGCGGACGATGGAATCCTGCTGCTCAATGGTCAACTTCTGGCCCGACGCACTGATGTCGCCGACCGTGTAGCCGGACTTCTCCAGCAGCATGTAGTAGTTGCCGGGTAGAGTCTTGCGGTGGATGCTGGACGCAAACTCGTCGGCCTGCGCCTGCATGTCCTCGACCTGCTCCTCCAACTCATGCCGCTTGTCCTTCTCGGCTCGCAGCGCTTTGACGATCTTCTGCTGACCCTTGCGCACCTTCTCCGCCGTCTGGATGGCGGAAGCCGCCAGCTGGAACAAACGTCCGCTGTTGCGCTGGGCGGCAGCGCTGACCGTTGTCTTGTGACCCTTCGGATAGTGCAAGACACCCTCTTTCACGTTGTCGTTCAGCCTTCCGAACTCGGGGTCGGAATCGCCAGACTCGTCGGTGGCCAATGAGTTCTTCGTGCTCTTGCCCAGCTTGGCCAGCTCCGCCTTCAACTCGTCCTCGTCGTCGGTGTCGTCTTCTTGATCTTCGCTGGTGGTGCTGGAACTGTCGGCAGCATCCTTGCCCTTAGCGGCAGCAGCGGAAGCATCATCCGAGTCCTTTGCAGCAGCAGCATCATCGCTGTCTTTGGCTGCAGCAGCGTCATCGCTGTCTTTGGCTGCAGCGGCGTCGTCGGAGTCCTTTGCAGCATTCAGGGTGGCTGCGGCTAGCGCTCCGATGGTTTCATTCTGCGTCAGTAAACTTGCGTTAACTTCCCCAAGGGCAACCGACATCGGCTTCATAGCCAATACCACCCCGGTCGTTACGGCATTAGCAATCAGCTTTGCAAGATCGCCGTTGCCGCTGGACTTGCTCGGTTTCTTAACTGACATAGCGGCTACTTCTCCTTTTGTGGTTTTCTCGCAAGCTGACGCTGCGAGGGTCGTACGTTCGTACGCGGCGGCGTGCTTCTTCAGCGCGGTCGCCCCGGTGAAATCAAAATCAATCAGCTTCCATACGTCCGAATCCTTGTCCTCGACAAGCACGTCGGCCAACTCCATCGACATACCCATGCCACCAGTACGCAAGCGGCCTACCGCATTGGGAAAGTCCTTGGCCCAGATCACGCCTGAGCACCAGACCTCCTTACCCTTAATCCAGGCCCGCTCGATGACCCCAACCTTCTGCGTCGGATTGTGCCGGTCGAGCCCACTGGAATGATTCAGCCCCATGCCGATGAGCGACGCGAGGCGGCTCTTGGCGACCTTCTTAGGCACCATGATGCGGTGCCCCTCGGCCCCGTTCGGCGGGCGGGTCGATGCCTCATCGACCATCAGGAGCACGCCCTTGAATGGTGAAGCGTTAGGGTGCTGCTCCTCGGCATCCATGTCGCAGAAGTGCCCACACTCCTCGGACTGCATCTGCATCGAGCTAAGGGTCAGGTTCATCGGTAATCACTCCGCTCACCACCGCTGCGTGGATACTTTCCCTTCCGCTTGGCGATGCTGTCCTTAACCTTCTGACTAACCGCATTGCGCATCAGCGGATAGTCGGGCTGCGTCTGGTCGAGGTTGGGACGTGGAGGCACCCGCGCCAGCCCACGGTCATTCACTACTGACTCACGCCAAGTCTGCACGTGCTGGTCTTGCGCAAAGCGCTTCTTCTGCTCCTTCTGGTCTTCCGAGGTGATCTCCTCTGGCTCGACTTGATTGTCGTGCTTGTACTGATCTTCAATCTCGAAGAACGAGCGCAACTGTTCGGTCAGCGTCTGTAAAATGCCGGGCTGCTCCTGCTCCATCTGGTTGCCAAGCTCCGAATTATCGGTTGGGAGCAGCCCCGACTCCTGTAAGTACTGAATGTCTTCCGGTGTCATCTGAGCGACGTCGTCAGCCGAGAACGCGCCTGCGCCGATACTGCCGCGCCCCATGCCACCGCTGCTGGGCAGGCCCATGGTTGTTCCCGAGGTAGCTGATGGCATCCCAGCACCGCTACCGAAGCCTCCGCCGCTGCCCATGCCGCCACCGTAACCTCCGCCGCCACCAGCACCAGCAGTGCGCGACTGCGCCATAGCCTGCGCGATGATGATCTGCCACTGCCCCTGCGTCAATCGGCCCCAGCCTCCGGGCAACGGAGGCTTGCCTCCATCCTTGCGAATCTCGTCGGGGGTGATGGCGTTCATCATGTAGTCACGCTGCTGGAGGGTCTTCTTGGTGAGTGGATCAGGGTCTTCGAGTCCGATGATGTGAAACTCCAGGTCACGCCAGCCGAAATGCTGATGGATGACCCGCAACGTCATCTCACCTTCGAATGACGCTGCTAACGGCACCACCGCACCGAAGAAGTCCTGATCGCTGAGCACCTGCCCAACCGCCTTATTCACGTTGTCAGTAATTCCGAAAGCTGGAGGCGACAAGTCGAATGCATCGGCGATTATGATGATAAGAAACTTTTGCCAGTCAAGCAGCAGGTCTTCCGGGGTGGTCGCCTTGATATCGATAACCTGCGGCTGCGGCATGCCACTAATGAGCGAGATTTTCGACTGCTGCTCCAGCTCGTTGGTCAAGTAGCGACGCACATTGGAAAGGTTAGCGGAAAGCTGCGACGCCTGCCACCACAGCATCGTCTTGTGCACCTGATCGGAGCCAGCCTTACCCGACATATCCTGGATGCCGAGGAAAGAGTTGACAGAATTGAATGCCACTTCCAGCTTGCCCAGTCCGAAGGGAGTGTTGCTACGGTTGTTCGACTTGATGTAGATCAGCTCGTCGTCGCGGAAGGCCACAATGCCACGCTCACCCTTGAGTCCAGTCATCTGCGCATAGCGCGGGCGGTCGGGAGTCGACTCCGTCCAGTCGGCGAATATGCGGACGGTCGAACCATCCACCGGCCACAGCTTGAGGGGCCTTTTGTAGTTGGGAGTAACGCGAGGCTCAATGCAACCGTAGCCTCCAATAATGTCGTCCTCCAGCACCGCCTCGGCGAAGGCCCGCCATCCGCCACCCTCGTCATTGGGCTGCTGCAGGCAGGCGGTAGCAATGTCGATGCGCTTCTTCTGCTTCGGCGTAGGCTCGCTGCTGCCCTGCTCTCCGGCAACGCGGACTTCCCAGCGCTTGGCCAGAATCTGATTCCTGATGAGATTGATGGCTCGACGGGGAATGGGCGTCTCGCTGAATCGCCGCAAATTGGATGGCGTATTTTTCAGAATGGGTTGGTTCAGGCGGTGCAGCGACTCTGGCAAGTACGGATATGACCAGGAGCGACGGTCGACAATCATAGCGTCGAGGTTGCCCGCTGCGACCGCAGCGATACGCTCTTTCTGTTCCTGCACCTTCATCGGCCACTGCGCGACGTCCAGCTCGGTCAGTTCCTGCGCGTGCGCCACCTTCATGACTCGCACGATCTCGCCCATGCGCTGCTTCTTGATCTCGCTGGCCAGGTACTCTTGGTGGAGTCGGTGGACGGAGGAAAAGATGGACGCAAAAATGGTGGCGACGAACTTGGGAACGATTCGCATGTTCTGTTTGGAATCGTAGTAAATCGTGGCATGAGTGTCTACAAGCTACTGGCAGATTTCTTGCGGGGTTGGCACAACCTACCAAACTGGCGTCTGGCTAGAAAGGATGCAGGCGCTGTTGAGTTAGCGCCTGCATTAGGATTCGTTCTCCGATATTGGTGCCCTCTATGACATTGACTCGTTCCCCTTCCGCTGGCTCTCTCAGGCGTTGTGACTCGTTCCACATCACCGGTTCTCTCTAAGCTGATGACTCGTTCCAGGAACCTGGTACTCTCCTATCCGTTGACTCGTTCTTCTTCAGTGGTTCGCTCTTTTGCGGTGACTCGTTCTACATCAACCTACATCAACGGTTCTCTCAAAGCCGACGACTCGCTCCGCACATCTGGTGCTCTCAAATGCTATGGCCCCACTCATACGTACTGGTGCTCTCGTATGTATTGGTTCGTTCTCCTTTGATGGTTCTCTCAAAACTAGTGACTCGCTCAAGTCAACTGGTGCCCTCGCGTCGCATGACTCGCTCCTATCTACTGGTACTCTTCGAGGTGATAGCTCGTTCGGTCTAGATGGTTCTCTCATTGTACCTGACTCAACTGACTCGTTCGCTTGATCCGGTGCTCTCATTCGATTCGACTCGCTCGTGTTTTGTGGTTCCCTCGAAGGCCCTGACTCATTCACATCTAGTGGTTCCCTCTAATCTGATGATTCGTTCCTTTCGTATGGTGCTCTCTCGGATCGCTGACTCGCTCTCGGGGCGCATGGTACTCTCAATGCCCAAGGCTCGTTCTCTCTTTTTGGTACTCTCAGACAACATGACTCGCTTCCAGCAGGATGGTTCTATCAGAATCCACGGCTCACTCACAAGTGTTGGTACTATCGGGTTCAATGGATCGTTCCTCTCACATGGTGCTCTCTTGCAATCTGACTCGCTCGCTTCGTTTGGTACCCTCGTTTCTCGTGACTCGTTCTGGTTTCGTGGTACTCTCGAGACCAATGACTCGTTCGTAAATTCTGGTTCTCACGCGGTGCTTGACTCGTTCGCGTACTCAGGCTCTCTCATTTCACGTGACTCGTTCTTGAATCATGGTGCTCTCGTCCAACACGACTCGTTCACTAGACCCGGTTCCCTCTACTGTTACGACTCGTTCGATACATTTGGTACTCTCGCTCATGCTGACTCGCTCGAAGACACTGGTACTATTCGACTTCCCTGACTCGTTCGCTTTCAATGGTTCTCTCTTACTAGTTGACTCGCTCACTACTCATGGTTCTATTTCTTCGCAGTTGGCTCACTCATACACAACGGTTCACTCGGTTATACTGGTTATCTTCGGCCCATCAATCATGTGTGCATGCCCAAGGAACGCAATCGGATACGGCAACGGTGGCTCCTTACCAAAGCGCTGCCGGTATGCCTCAGCGTGGTAGTGCGATAAAAACAGCTTCACCGCATAGCGCCGTGCCCTTGCGTGGATTTGCGCTTGCGGCAAACGCCCCTGAATCAGCGCCTTGTACGCGTCTGTCGTCTTGTCGAAGTTCTTGGTGACGAGTATCTGCTCGGCCTGCGCCTTGAATGCCAGCACATCGTTCTTCGCCTCCTCCTCGCGCTTGCGCGCGGCGAAGACCTTGCCGTAGATATCGTTCTTGTTGTTCTGCACCATCACGAAGCTCTCGCCCAGCTTGAAAGCGCACAGCGTCTTCAAGTCGGCGTTGTAGGGCCGCTTGGTCAATGCAGTCACCAACTTCTTACGCGTAACCGAACCTTCCCCAACCATTGTGTGAAGCTGCTCCGTTCGGTAAAAGGCAAGAGTGGCAATCTGTGTAATTTGCTCTTCGGTAACAACATTGGCGGAACCGCAAACCGACATGACCAGAGCTTTGGACTTCTCACGGCCCAGCCACTTATTAGTCGGGTCGAGCCCAGCGAAGCGCCAGATGTGGCCAACTGTCGGGGCCTTCTCGATGTCGATGTGCGCCAGCAGACCGGCGGAGATAACCGGGCCGATACCACAAATCGCTTTCGCCCAACGGCCCATGTACTGGTTGTCCGTCCACTTGTCCAGCGACCGCTTCAATTGCGATTCAAGAGTGATGTACTGCTTCGCCGCCCACTTCAGGACGTCATGAGGCTCACCGGACTTGGTCATCTCCCTGATTTGCGCGTCCGACGCTATGCGGTAGTCCTGAATCGTGTAGTAGGCATCGACAAGGTAGCGCGCTTCACGCACGCTCAACGTAGCCGCTGCCACAGCGAGGTCTTTCGTGAGCCGGGTCACCGGCTCCATGATTAGATTTTCCATTCTTCACTTCCTTTCCAGACTTCTCTCTTTCGGGTTAAGGTTTAGTCTACTTGAACGGCAGGGTCAGCACAGTGAACTGGTCACTGCTCAGCAGCCACAGCGCAAGTGCAAATACTGCGACCAAGAACACAAGCCCCAGTCCTTGGAAGATGTCGTTGATGGTCTCCTGCAGTGGTGACATTCGATTCGGACTGACCATTTCTCTTACCCCACTTTCTCCTTCAGATAAATTGCAATCCAGGGAACTCTGGGATTCTTACTACGATTCCTCGCCCGGTATACTCCAGCAAATCGAGGAAGCTTCTTCGGCCCTATGCGATGCAATGTGCCAAGTAGTGATACATAGATGCTCGTTCCCTTTGCACCTGAATTCCACGTTCGCAAGACAGGCTTTTCATCAGGAAACGCATCAGCATCATATAACGTCAGAACTCGGTCAACATTATCCCACTCAGCAACAAAACTGTTACCCACCTGTGCAAGATCAGGCGACAGCCTTGCGACCCCGTTGGCCAGTATCCTTACGGTTCCGGGCGCTGCCCTTGGCCTTCCCCTTCCGCGCTTTACCGTTGCCTTCATGGTTTTCTCCTTTCAGCCTGTGCTGCTTGCCCTGCGAGACCACGACTTCGGTACTCTTGCCCAGTGGCATGCCCTCGGCATCGACCGGAGTGACCACTACCTTCTCCGGCGCAGGCGGTTTGTAAGTCTTGCCAGTTCGCGGATCAGTCCAGTCAATTCCAACTTCGTGGCAGACCCGCATGGCCACGCCGTACAGCGATGGATTCTCTTGCACGGTCGTCCCCCTCTCCATCCGCTTCATCAATGAGATAACCCACTTGGGAATCTTGGCCTGCTTCTCCTCCACCTTGGCCAGCAGCGCCGCGACCGCATCGTCCTCCTTACGCATCTCGGCCACCGCCTTGGCGTAGGCGCTGCGCTCGCTCTCGATGAGCACGTCGTCCTGCGCCGCGATGCGCTTCTTCAGCGACACCACCTGCTGCTCCAGCTCCTTGATGCGGGCCAGCGTCGGTGCGTGCTGCTGGCGGGCCGAGTTGCCGGTCAGGTCGAGGTACACCCATGCATCGTCGGGGTCGGCCCTCGGCATGTCAGGCACCGGGGCCAGCTCGTCAATGCAAAACTCAGCCACCAGTCGCTTGTAGAGCAACCGAATGGGGACTCCCCGATAATGCACTACGATGCAATCGCCCAGCTTATCAAGCACCTTATACGACCAGTAGCTGGGCTTTTCAACTTGCATTACTTCATTGGTCACGAACGCCACCGCCTTCTTGCCGGTAGTTAGCTTCAGTGCCTTGTCCAGCGCGTACGCTTGGTCGGCCTTCGACAATTCGAAGAATGCCAGATTAGCCATGTCAGTATCCCTTCTTAACTACAGTTCCCCAAAACTCAGCCGAACTTTCCAGTTCGCCGAAGCCTTCTGACTTCATGGCATCAACAGCTTCCACCAAATGTGCATCCGCTTCTTGCTGTGTTTCACACTCGACGAGCACCTGCAATGACAACTTCCAGACTTTCCTTTTCATTCACCACTTCCTTTCGCAAGCAAAACAAGGGCTGGTCAGCATCTCTGCCGCCAGCCCTCCGTATTCACTGCTTCGAAATGCTGGCCTTCTGGAATTAGTCGATCTTCCAAAACTTCCAGCCGTTGCAGGCTCCCTTGGTCACCGCGCTGCCCGCCGAGGACACGCTGGTGTAGACGGTCTTACCGACCTGGAAGCCGACCTCGCCGTCCTTGCCCTTAACCACCTTCATGGTGTAGGTCTTGCCCTTGGCATTCGCCTCGAAGGTCGCACCAACCTTGGGGGTCGCATGGCCGCTCGACTTCCGCTTGGGAGCATCGTGACCGGCCTTGGTAGCCGCAGACTTCTTTCCGGTCTTGGCGACCGCCTTAACCTTCTTCTTGCTGGCAGTCTTATCAGCGGTCTCGACTTCGTCGGTCTCGGGCTCGTCGCCTTCCATCTCTTCCGCAAGCTTCTTCGCACGCTTCATGTAATCAGGCATATCCTCATCTCCTTGTTGTACTTTCGGTTTAGACTTCGTTTTTGCCTCGCCGTTCAGGGGTGGCAGATTGTTCATGCTGCGCCAGTAATCGCTCAGCGCGACCTTGCCAATCACCCGCACCGGCACTTCTCCCGCCCAATGAATCGGGCGTGCTGAACCATCGAACTCGACAAGCTGCTCGTCCTTCCCACCGCGATGCACCGTCATCTGGCGGCGCTTGCCGTCGCCGTCGACCATGACGGTCACCGAGCACGAGCCAGGGCGCAGCACCGTACCCCGGAACAGGCAGTGCGTCTTGCCGTCCATCTGGAAGAACGTCAGGAAGCGGTCTCCCCCCGAGCACTTGTCGAGCCGCTTCTCCGGCAGCGCGAACTCGTCGGTGGTGACCCCCTTGGGGCAGCGCTCGCGGGGCACCTTACCCCCGATAGACTGCAGCGCTGCTTCGATGCGACCGCTGTTCTGCTCCGCCCATGTCTTCTTCATAGCCGCCTGCTTTCATCGGTAGTTACAGCCGTTCGAACTCGTACTTCCCCTTGATGCACGCGTTCAGGTACCCGCCAGCCGACTTCGCGGTGCTGAAGCCATCGGCGACGTCCTTGGGCACCTTTTTGTAGCGGTACTGGCTGCCGTTCAGGAATACAACATTCAGTTCCTGCGTCTCCTCGTCGTAGACCGCGCACGACAAGTTGCTGGATGCCCGCAAGAACGAAATCTCTCGCTGTGCCATCTTGCCCTCCTTAGAGCTTCTTGTACTCGGGGTTCAGCATAGGCGGGTTCAGCCGCACCTGCGACTCCGCCGTCGTGGTCGTGGTCGTCGTCCCCTGCTTCACCGCATGCTTCCACGATGGCTTCTGCTCGTAGTTCTTGCCGAACGTAGCTGTAGCCAGCTCGCGAGCAATGCCTTTCCAGTTCACCGTGGTCGAAATAAACGGCTTGGGGTCGGTGACCGTCAGCTTCAGCATGTAGGGGCAGTCGGGCGGGGCCGCGACCATCTCCTTGTCGCGCAGCAGGGCGACCTTGATCTCGATGCCCAGCTCGGACTGCTGCTTGGCCAGCTCCTTCGCCTGCGCGTACAGCCCGCAGAAAAAGTTGATGACCTCGGTCGTGACGCGGTGCCCGCGCTTCACCTTCTCCAGCATCGCGTCGTAGTTGTTGCCGTTCTCACTTGCCATGTTTCTCTCCTTCACTCGTTGTCGTCGAACACGCGACTGCGCTTAGAACCACATCCGCACTTCTTCTGATCGTAGGCACGCACCACACCGCAGTCCTTGCAGCCACGTACCTTGTTCAACTTTTTGTTTTCAGTTTGCCGTTTAGCAACAAGCTCGGCAGCAGCGACCTTGGCAGCAAATTTGGTAAACTTTGACTTCGCCATACAACCTCCAAACGCTTCTTCGGCGTCTCTATTATTATAAATGAAACGACTCAAAGGTCAAGTACTACTTTGCCCGCTACTGGCGCGGCTGCGCAGGCCCCGCTGCTTGTCGAGCCACTTGACCGACCGCTCGACATAGTACAGCGCCGACGCGCTGGTGATGTCCTGCGGACGCATGTGGATTGGCACCGAATACGGACAGCCCCAAGGAAATATAAAACCGAGGCTGAGCACCATGGGATAAAACACGACGCAATTCGCATCCTGCGACGCCGCGAGATGGCCCATGCCATTGTCCACGGTCACCACCAGACGCGACTGCCGCATCAGCAGAGCGGTCTCGGCCAATGGAAGGCCCAGCGTCTCCATCTCTTCCAGCGTCAGTTGCCACGTCGCAGGCACCTCCTCGTCCAGCCCACCCAGCAATCGCAACGGCCCCAGCGAGCGCATGTAGCGGATAGCATCCATCCACGACTTCGTCGTCAACATCTTGTTCGGTGGCTTGCCCAGTAGCCTGCCATCCCTGTCTTTCTCCTGCGAGGTGCAGCTGGCGCTGAACGGCGACCACAGCACACAATCGTTATGCAATCGCTGTCGTTCCATTGCTCGAGTCAAAACTTCCAAGCTCGTTCCTGAGCGAGCCTCAATCGGGTCAAAGTGCGGCCTGATGGCGCGGAACTTCCCGAACGGCGTCTCGATGATCGGCTCGTCCAGCTTCACCCCCATCATCTCGGCATACGCCTCGGCGATATGGCACTTGCGCTGCTCCGCAAGCTTGCCCGCGTCGCCTGCGCCCAGCAGAAACTTCGAGTCGTACTGCGACGCGTCGGTAGCATCGCAGTCATCGAAGAACACGTAGTGCCAGTCGATGCCCATGCCGCAATACAGCACTGCAATGTAGTTCTTGTGGGTCAGCAGGTCGAGCTGCCAGTCGGGGTGTTCGGCCTGCCACTTCTTGACCGCAGGCTGAATGTAGAGCGAGTCCCCGCATAAGTTTTGTGATACCACCAGTGCTTTCATCACTTCTCCTTTTTTACCGCTTTATGCCCCAGACCAACTACAATAATGCTTGCTTCACAAATTGGGCAGGAACACGGTTGTGGGTGGCCATCAGACACCGCAATAGTCCAATCGCCAGTTAATGCTAAGTACTTGCGCAGCGCCTCAACCTCTGTCATGTTCTGCATGTTCTGCTCCAGTCTCAGTTAGGTGCATCTGTTTTCTTGTCCATCGCAGCGGCTGCCGACAGCTTCACCCAGTCCTCTTCCTGCTGCCTGAGCAACTCGTCGAGCCGCTTCTCAATGCGAGCCAGCGCCTCACGGTCAGGTTGCGACAACTTCAGCCAGTCATCTTCTTGCTGCCACTGCTTCGCCCGTCGCCGCTCGATGCGCCGCTGCCTGCGGTATACCAACCAGCAGAACAGCAGCAGGAGCACGATGGTCAGCCACATCAGAAATCACCCCCTTCATTTCTTAGAAAATACACAATCGCAGCAGCAGCAATTGCACTAAGCACAGCAATTACGCACATCATGCGTCCACCTTTCCACCCTTCTGGTGTAGCAATTCGAGCAGATAATCCGTCTTCCTGATCATCTGATTGCACAGAAAAGATAACGCATACTGAAATGCAAGCGCAACCTCCACTGTGGTAAATTTCCCTTCTTCTGGAGTCTGTAGCAATTGCTTGCTCAGCGACTTCACATGCTCGACGTTAAACCCATCGATCTGCCGTGCCGCTCCCAGTACCATGAAGGCCTCGGTATCCTGCAACTCCATCCACGCATGCAAAGCATCCAGATGATTTTTCGTACCCACATCATTTTGCTTCACGCTTTCACTCATACAACCACCTTCTTTCTGCGCCGCCCCTTGACCAGCCGCAGCGCGAACTTCGGGTTGGCGACGGCGTACCGGCGCACGTTCTCCATCAGCTTCTTGATGGCGTTGCCCAAGTCGGGGTTGACCACCTTCAGCTTCCCCTTATCCATGTCCCACTTGGCCAGCGACAAGTGGGCCAGCCACTGCACCTCCTCGTTCAGCACGCCGAGCCAGCCCTCGCTGCGCACCGTGCGGGTCATCCACTTAGCGTGCTCATGCGTGTAGTTCATTATGCGAATGGCCTGCGTTGTCCACCGTGGTCGTCTCTCGGGATTACCATCACCCCTCGGATCATCACAAACCCGGTACTTTATCGCCTCGCCGCGCCCGTTCTTGGGCTTGAACGCGTCGAACAGCTCATCGAGCACCTTCTTGTAGATGTGCGACAGCCTCTCCTCGCGCTTGTCTAACCGCACCTTGCGCTTGTCCAGCATGTCGTACAGGTCGGCCACCTTCTTGGTAGGCAGTGGCTTGCGAACTGCTAACTCGTAGCAGGCGATGGCATGGCGCAATGACTGCTCGCGGATGCCCAAGTCGTCGTAATGCTCATGCGCGTGCTGGCGGTGCTTGTTGGCGTCGTTGACCAGCTTAAGAGACTCCATCGTCAGCAGCGGCTTTTTCTTCTTGTCCTGCTGCAACCACGCCCACGCGCCGTCGTACCAGTGCAGCGCCTTGGCCAACCCCTCGGCGCGCACCTCGTCGGTCGCGCTGGTGATGCTGCGGTAGATGCCCTTCAGCTTGCGACGGTCGGGACTCTGCACCGTCGGGTCTTCTTGCGGCACCGGCTTGCGCGAGTGCCGGAAAGTCGTACTCGTGTGTTTCAGCTTCACAGCTTGCCTCTCTTTCGTCTGTCGTCAAACCGAATTACCTTCGGCTTCATCTGGCAGCATCGCAAGCGACAAATACCGTCGACGTTTACCCACAGCGTTTTACCGTTTACACTAATCGCGACCTCGACTTCAATCGGTGCATTTACATCGACCATCTGGTCATCGACACATACTTTCCCTACTAAACTCTTCATGCTTCCTCCTCCACCACGTACCGTCTTAACTCTTGTTGAGAATCGTAAGTGTAGAGCAACCCTTTGCCGTGCTCGAAGTCATCCGCCGTCGCGCCCGCCTTGAACACGTAGAACGGCCCCAAGTCGGGGGTCACAATCGCCACGGCGTCGCCCCGGCGGAATGCCAGCCTACCACTGCCATACCGCATGGTTCGATGCGCCACGGCGCAACGTGGACGCAACAGTTGCCGTTTTATGGCGCTATGGTAGCCCACGTTTGGCCTCCATTGCAGACACCACCGCCTTAGCCCGCGCTGCCATGCGCTTGCGCTGGTCTTCCGCCGTCGCCTTGGGCCGTCTCCAATAGCGGCAGAACGGCTCATGGTTTAGCAGCGCACAAGCGGCCCACACGAACCAGTAGTTCTCGTCAGAGCGACCCCGCAAGTTACTGGTGAACTGCTTCGCCAGCTTGCGAGCATCCCTCGCATCCGGGGGCTTAGAGTGCGCCTGCTGATACTCCTGCACCTGCAAGCGCACCGCTTCGAAACCTCTCATCTCACTCTCCTTCCATCTTTGAAGCCTGCTTCGTAGCCGGACTCGAAGCCTGTCTTTTCCGCAACGAGTTGGTCGTTCTTCGTTATATCATCAACCTGATGCGCAAGCTCCAGAATCGCCCGGTAGACATTCCGAACGAACAAGGCCTTGAGCGAGCCAACAATCCAGAAGTGTTCGTTGCACTGGTGCTCTACGGTTCCAATGTGAGCCATCGCACCCAAGCATTGCATACCGCAGAATGGGCACTTCGACGGACACCGTTTTGGCAACTTCCGTTTGAGGTTCAACTTGAACTTACTTTCTTTCAGTTTTGGCATTACGATTCCTTTCTCGGCTTGCGCGACTCGATGCCAGTCTGCTCGCGCAGCACCTGCCGATGCTCGCGACGCTCGGGGATCTCAATGACCGCACGACGCATTTGTTTTGCCTCTACGCACTGCGACTTCTTACGGTCGTTCGGATTAACGCTTTTCCTTGCCATCGCTATACTCCTTTTTTCTACTTTCCCAAGTTGACCACAAGCAAAACAACATGGCCAAGAAAAAAACTACAGCATCAAACCAGCTCATGTCTTTTATTCTTGGCTCTAGTAACAACAAAAGAAGTATCCCAATCCAACACCTATCTAAAAGTGTCATCATGCCTCCTTCTTCCTGATGGCCACGGCCCGCCTCGGCTTGTCGACCACCAGCGTCTCCAGCGTCGCCTTGATCTCGGTAAAGCCCGCCGCCACTTCCTTGCGCACCGCACTGCGGTCACGGATGTCCTGCGACTCCACGCCCACCAGGATGCTCGCGGCTTGCTTGGCCAGCTTATCCAGCTCGGCGACGTTGGTGATGTTCCGGCCAGGCAGGTTGTCGAAGAACTCGACCGCCTTGTCCACCAAGTCGGAGTTGAACTTCCGCTTCTTGCCGTTCAGGTTGCCCTGCACGCACTCCAGCATGTGGTCAACCACCGCCTGCATCTCGACGCACAGCGTCTTCTGGAAGTCGGTGGTCATGTCGCGCACCATCTCCTTCATGCTGTTGCTCTCCTCCTCCCACGCCTGCCGCGAGATGCTCTTCACCGAACTGGGCGTCGAAAACTGGATGCTGTACCAGTCCATGCGGAAGCGGGCACGGGCCTCGTCCTCCGACGGGTAGTCGGCGGGATTGAAGTTCGGCCCCAGCGCTTCCGCGTCGTCCTGCTGCGCCTGCTTGTACTTCTTCATCAGTGCGTCCACCAGCTCCAACCGCTCGGCGCGGCGCTCCTTGAGCATCTTAACGACCTTGTTGTAATTGCACAGCTTGACCATCCATACGCCCTCGCGGAACTCGCTGGCGCTGACGCTCAAGGTTGCCATCTTGAAGCGGGTGCGGTTGTCGAAGCGCACGATGTCCTCGAACTCGTCGCACTGCAGCAGCTTCTTGCTGGCCTGGGTGCGCTCCTTGTCGGTGCCCTCGACCTCGTAGGCCCCGCCCTTCAGCTTGCGGGTGCGGCCCAGCTTGCCCAGGTCAACAACCATCGCGACCGCTTCCTCGAAGATGTTGCTGGCCTTGGTCGGCATGGTTACCACGTTTTCTTTTGCGCTTGCCATCTTGATCTCCTTCAATGCGTGATTACTTCTCCAACACGGTGATAATGCAATCCAACAAGCATTTCGCTACTGCTGGGCCGGTCATCTTCGCCTTTTCGTGATACTGGCTGATGAGTTCAATAATGTAGGAACCAAGCTCGCATTTAAGCAAAAAGCTTTGCTCCTCTGTATCCACATTCAGCATCGTCGCCGTAGGAACGATACTGCGAAGATGCTTGTTGTTTGCAATCTGTGCATTCATCACTCGCTTATCGAACAAACCACTGGAAGCGAGATTTGCGGTTACCGATTTGACTGATATCTCCTCGCCTGTCACCTTGGAGATTAGCCTGCTTTTCTTTTTCGCCATCTTGCTCTCCTTCATCGGTTAGAACAACAGTTGTTTGAGGTACTCGACTTCGGCGTCGAGCGCTTGCTGCCGCAAATCGAACGGCCCAAGTAGTGGACCTCCGACTGGCGACATATCCGCCGTCCAGCCACCCTGCGGCGCAGGCTCAACGTGAGAAGCGCGGCGCACGGTCGTCGTACCCGTGCGCAGGAACTCAGCGTGCTCATCCGAGTAGATCATCGACGCAACACCATCAACGTCGATTGCTATTGAGAACTCGCTCGGGCTGTTCATATGCCTCCCTCGTCAATTCGTCCTTGGTTGTGGTGCCCAGCGCAGCTTCCAGCGCCTTGGTAACGTCCTTGCAAGATTTGCCCTTGACTCCGGCGACGCTCACGCTGATCTCGCCGTGCAATGGAATGTCGATGGTGATTTCTTGTGCCATTACGAAAACCTCAATCTTTCTTCATCGGTAAACTGCAAACCAGCAGCCAGACCCACAAACAACAGCGTCGACAGCATAATATTGCAGGTTGCCCCGTCGCACTTCTTGCGATGGTCATCAGCAATACATAACAACTGACGCTTCCACAATTCCGTCGTTGTGATTTGATTTACTTGCGGCATTTGACCACCAGCCTTTCTCCTTCCTTCTTCTCGACGCTAACGCGGTAGCCCAGCTTGCGGTAGTGGCGGGTGGCAACGGCTGCGCTGTACGCCTGCTTCAGCTTGCACGCGTCCTTGCCGACCTTCGCTTCCATGCCGTAGCCCCCGGCGTAGAAGTCCCACAGTAGGGTATAGCCCGGCTTGCCGTCGCGCCGAGGCACCACGCCAATCTCGTAGGCGTTCTTGTCGCCGGGTATGCGGATGGCATGCTCACTATTGCCCAAGTCGCTGGCTTTGAAGCCATGTGGTAAAGGGTAGTCGCCAACGCTGTGGCCCCACCATTTGTACGTCTTCTGGCCGCGCACCAACTGCAAGCCCAGCGTCTCGCAGGCTTCCTCCAGCGCGTCCAAGTCCTTGATCTCCAATTCGATACTGGCTACATGTGACGTATAGTTACCCTCTCTTTCGTATGTGAACGACCCGCTTCTTCGTCTGCACGATCATCGAGTCGAGTTCGGCCTGCTCCGTCCGCTGCTGCGCCTTCACCTTATCGGCCAGAGCATTCATTTCGTTGATGCGCCGCATCTCCATGTCATAGCAGGAGAAGCAACGCCCAGCACTCAATGTTTCCAGCAGTAAATGCTTCGGAAATCGCTTACCGCAATCGGGGCAGGTTCCGTACTCTCGCTGCTGCTCCGCTTTCACCTCTTGCTGCGCCCTTTGCAGTTTTTCTTGATTGAAAAATGAATTATGAATCGTCTTACTCCCTGGTGAAAAGCCCTTGCCGATAGCCTGATTCAGTTCCGCCTTCATTTCGTTCGGGTCGGCTGCCCACCGACTGGCAATTGAACTCGAACTGCCGAACATCTGACCCTTCAGCTTCCACACTGCTGTTATCCTGTCGTTGATGTACGACTGTGACTCCGACCCTTGAATCATCTTAATGTGCTTGCAATCGGGACGCACTCCGTTAGTCGCGAACTTGAACTGCTTGCTGGCCATCGTCCACGCTGGGCAGGCACAGCCCCATGTCCCGTCCGCCTTCATCGCTACCACGTACCGCCTCAGCTTGTCAGTGACCAACTTGGTCACCTGCCAGCGCAACACCCACTCCTTCTGGCCGCTCAAGCGCACGTAGCTGTACTCGTTGTTCTTAGTAGCCATCTCTACCTTCTTTCGGAACACTGGTACGCCAGAACATGGTCTACCTGCGATATCGTAGGCTTGTACTCCTATCCGGTACTTTGGTTCTGAGTAATTCGATGGAAGAATTGTGTTGCTCTCCCACTCCTCGTCCGGTTGCTTCTCGGGATGCGATTGTCTGCACCAGCTATCAGGCTGAATGTCAGCAAACACTCGGTCAGCCATGTGGCACCCCGCTTCTGGGCCGGAGAGCAAACACCCGCTTGACCGGCTGCACCAGCAGCACATGCTCGACTACCGGCACCGCTTTCACTTCTCCTTTCTTCTTGCGTGAAACCAACCGGAACTTGATGCTCTGTGCTGGAATATTCACAGAATCACCTGAGAAATTCATGCAGGGATGTGCCGCACCCATTCGTGTCAGTATCGTAGTGCAGTCATCGCATACGAAGAATCCAGCATTTTCCATAGCAATTGCAGCACCCTCGGCCAGAGACTCGGTATGTGCCAGCATAGCGTTAACGTGCACCTCATCTTCAGTCCGCTTTATCATGCGGATGTGTTTACAATCTACAATCTTGCTTCGCACCAAGCGATTCGCTCGACGCCAAGCGGGACAGGAGCACGTCCAACCCCAACCGGGACCACGCAGGTCGTCATCCCACTCATTGATTGCGACTGTATACCGTTCACTCCTGAGGTCATCTCTGACGCACACCGTCCACTCGGCGTCGTTATCAGAATCAGGGCCATCATCCTCATCATCAGTCCAGTCTCTCGACCAGTACTTATAGGTTGCCATCTCATGCCTCCGCTGGCTTGCTGGGCATGGTAGCAATCGCACGCACCAGCTTCTTGGCTATCTGGGTCTCCTCTTCCTTCATCCTGCTGTACTCGTACAGCCCCTCGTGCGACGCCGACACATAGCGCTGATGCGCCATCGAACGCATGTAGTCCACGCTCTCCGGCGAGCTGCGCAGCACCGGCACGATGAACTGCGCCGCGTGCTTCAGCGGCTTGCCAGTCAGCTTCGCCAGCTGGCAGCAGGACTCGATCTCCGCACCCGTCCAACCGTGGTCTTCCGGCAGCGCCCGGTCAGCCACATCATAAGCCTTCAGGTGGATGGGCCAGATTTCCTTGCGCTCATCGCCATCCGGCAGGTCGAAGAAGAAGGTACACAGGTTGAAGCGGCGGCGCAGCTCCGGCGACAGCGCCTCCACGTTGTTGGTGGTGCCGATGAACAGCGGAGGCTTCACCATTGCCACCGCGTCGATAACCTTGAACGACGCCTCCAGATTGGCAACCGACTCACCGACCAGCGAGCCCTCCATCGCCGCGATATTCATGACGATGAGCATCTTGCCGGTCTGCGAGGCCAGCCACTTGGCGAGGATGGTCTTGCCAGCGCCGCGCACGCCCATCGCCATCACTCCGCTCATCTTGCGGTCGGACGACCAGGTCAGGAACGAGCCAACCTGCTTGGTGGTGCTGCCACTGGTGTCGGTGCCCGCGCCTGCGGTCAGCTTCTCCAACTCGTCGAGCAGCACAATGCAGGAGAAGTTACCAATGATAGACGACAGAAACGACCGCGAGTTCACCAGCCCACCGATATTGACCTTGTCGCCCTTCCACACGCTCAGGCCGTGGGTCGCGTTGATAGCCTGCCGCTTGCGCTCCCACATCATCTCGAAGTCGAGCCCTTTGTCGGTCATGCACATGGTGGTGACCTGCTCGGCGGGAAACGCGGCCAGTCCGCACAGCGCCTCCAGCGCACGCTCCATCTCCTGCGGCGTCGGCAGCTTGATCGACTTGTCACGGTCGTGGGCGGCGTGGGAGATGCCATTCACCAGAGTGCGCAGGTCGTCGCTGGTCGGCAGCGGCTCGTTGAACACGGTCATATCCGAACGCAGCAATTCGGGCAGGTCGAGCGAGGGGGCCAGCGACACGATAGAGCGAAAGTCTCCCTTGCACTGGTCACGCAGATTCCACAAACCCTGCTGCACGTCCGGCTCCTTGATGAACAGGTGCATGGCGTGCATGAAGAAGATGGTACCGGCTGGCATCTGCGCTGCCAATATCAGGGCATCGGCAGGGTTCACGATCTGCTTGGCATCGTTGGGCTTGATTCCAGCAGCCGCAATTCCCCTGCTGCCCTCGGTGGTCAATGCGCTGACGCCACGCATCCTGTCCCACTGCACAATGGGGGTCTCACTGAGGTTCTTCAGCTCATCGACTTCGAGCTTGGGCAGCCCGCAAATCGAGTCGATGGTGGCCTGCGGGTCGGCGCTGAGCACAGCGATGAGAGGGGTCGACGCGTAGCGCGCCGCTTCGAACTGCTCCAGCATCTTTGTCTTAGCCATTGTCTTTCTCCTTCAATATGTTGAATCCAAAACTGCGTGCATACTCTACAGCAGCAAACGTTTTGTTAGTTATGGAAATATCACAGTCAGCAGCCAGCAAAAATCTGCTGATAACCAAAAGCGCATTATCCAGCCGCTTCGCCTTCAGCCGCTTCTGGTGCTCGCGCTGCGCGTTGAACTGGTGCGCGTCGCGCTTCACGAACCGCTGCGCCCGTTGGAATCCGGGCTTGTCGTCGTTCTTCATGGCTTGCTCCTTCAATTGGGCTTTACGTTAAGGGTTTTGCTGGGACGGTCGACTTCGTCGAACCAACCCAGCCAAATGACGTTGGAGTTGTGTATGCGCTGCGCCGTTTCCTGCAAGATATCCTCACGAGCACGCACCCATTGCCTCCCGTACACCGTGACGGCCTGCAAAATAATGCGATCAGCGCCGTCAATAGTCGCCCGCATCGCCGCGACCTTAATGTTGTCCATTTGCTTCTCCTCTTCAACGCGAGCTAACTCCTAAGTAGGGGTTTTACCTCTTCGACGTGAGTAATTTCATCGGGATATACAACCTTAGAACCTTCAAAACCCACTCCGTCAAGATTGACAAATGATTTTGCATCATCTGCATCGCGAGCAAAAACGTGAATGTAAGTTTCTACATTCAACCCATAAGCTTTGTAGTACACAGCGAACTTTTTCATTGCACCCCCCTCAGTCTCAGTTGCCAGTCGGATACGGTCTTGTTGGGGGCGAACACCAGCTCGCGGCTGACGATGGGGTGGCTGTGGCGCGCCACGTACTTCATGTCGCGCAGGTCGCTGTTCATGGAGCGTTGGATTTGTTGGCTGCGGTCACGCGCAAGGAAGTCGAGCGCGGCGGCGATGGTGATGGCTTTCTCGAAGGCCAAGTCCTCGGCGCGGTTCGAGCAAGTGGTGCAAGCCTCGAACTTCGCAGGCTTACTGCAAATGGTACATTTGCCAGCTAACATTTTTCTTCTCCATCAAAAAGGTTAAGGTTGATGGTTGAACTAACGAGTCCACTCGCGGTATCCGGGCTCGTTCACCAATGGGTCAAGGTCAGCCGCTGCATCGCGCATGACCTTAAACATTTCATACGCTTGCTTCGCGGCCTTGAGTAACTGCACAGCCGTCTGCCAATCCAATGTTGAATGGAAAATGTCGTGGCGCATAATGCTTTCAATCTGCTCAAGCGTCACTGTGTCGACGACGCCCGTTGCGTCGCTGATTAACCTCTGGTAGCCAGTAAACATTGTCTTGCTCCTTCAAAAGATTAAGGCCACCGGATAGTGGCCTTGGCGCTTCTTCGGCGTCGCTATTATTATAAATGAACTGGAGAAGGTGTCAAGAACTATTCTAGTTAGTGTTCATGCGCCTTTTTGTTCATCAAGCAGCCTCTGATTCCGTCTCATCTTCTGTCTCCCCGTAACGGCGTGTTTTCCAAGTCAGAGGGTCTATATAACCTAAGTTCACCAGCCGACCGATGTGCGCCAGCGCCCAAGCGAACACTCGATCATCGTGGTAGTTCTCCATCGCCTTGGGCACGCCCTTCTCGTCGTAGATGAAGGTCTTGATCTCCGACATCATGTCGTAGTCCCACACGTACTCAGGATAATGCCGCATGAACTCCGCTGCCTTGTTCAGCAGCAGCTTACGGGTCTTAACGTTCTCCGGCCAGCCCTCGAACTCCTGCCACTGCTTGGCATCGCCCTGGTTCTGGTTCTTGCCCATGCGCCTGCGGTCGCGCTTCGTCCATTCGCGGTGCTTATAGATATTTCCATAACCGAGCTCGCGCATCGCCAGGATGACGGTGCCGCCGTGGTTGTTCCTCTCGATCACCGCCATTGCATTGTTGTAGTACTCACCCAGCTCCACACAGTCTGCACCGAAGTCCTCCGGCGGCTCCTTGACCCGCAACGCGCAGCAGTCCTCGCCGGTCTCCTCGTCGATAACCTTGGCCGCGCTCCAGTCCGACTCCTCATTGTTGATCTGCTTGCCCTCAGCCGGGTCACCACCCAGCACGTACTTCCTCCCCCGAATCGGCTTCTGGAAGAAGACGACCTCACCGTTGCGCTCCACACTGAGTGGCTTGTACACCGATAGCTCGTCGGTGCGGGCAGACGCAATCTCCGAGTCGAAGAACATGCGAGAGTTGCTCAAGAAACAATCGACATCGTTCTCTGGGTACTTCTCCTTGAAGTTGTGCCGCAGCTGCACGATCTTCTTGCGCCGCCACGTCATCTGCTCCATGTCCAAGTCGAAGAGCATCTTCTTGCGCCGCTCTTCCTCATCCAACTCGCCTTCTTCCATAGCAGGTTCCAGCCGGTACTCATCGTGCCAGAACCACTCATGGAAGTGGGCGACAAACTCCACATCCTTGCCGCCGCGCTTGGCCCGGTTATACTCCTCGAAGAAGTATCCGCCTTGCCCGTTCGGGGTCGCCTCAAGGTCAACAGTTCCGCCAGCCGATACCGCCTCCTTCAGGTTAGCCAGCGTCTCCTCGGGGTTGCCCGGCCAGCGGCTGACCTCGGTACCGTGAAGATGCGACAGGGTAATGCCCTGACCGGCTTCCTCCACCTCCGCCGATTCCACCAGAATCGACGAATCAATCTGATCGAAGATCAGTTCCTTGCGGTTCGAGTACCGCAGATGCAACAGGTTTTCTTTAAGCTGGCGGCTCAGCAGATTCTTCTCATAGTCGATAGGGTCAACCACCCCGACATAACGGTAGGCGCGCTGCAGGATGCGAAAGTGCTGCGCCGCATAGCCGTGGGTCTGCGAGATGAGCAAACCGCCAGAGCCCGGCTCCAGGATAGCGGGCAGGAACAGGCGACGGTTGATAAAGAATGTAGTGTTGTGGGTCAGGCCGATGGGCAGCCAGTACAAGTGGGAGTCGCTGTCTACCTCGATGTCGAAAAACTCAGCACACTTCGTCTTGGCTGTCTTGCGTACCCGAACATAAGTGTAATCCCCATCAACATACTGATCGCGCCGCTTACCGTCGTCCAGTCGCTTGCCACCGTACAGCAGGTCATGCAGCCGGTCGTAGCAGTCACCTTGGAATCGCAGGGTCTCACCGTCTAAGTAGGGCAGGCCAACACCCAGCGCCAAGCATACCTGCCGGATAAGGTTCATCTCCACCACCCGCGATGTCGTTACTGTAATCGACCGCCGCAGCCAATGCCCACGCCCCACCAACCAGCCTTCAAGCAATCCGACTAGAAACTCACGACCATACTTAAACACCGCGTCAGTCATGCGCTTCTCGCCCAATGCGGTCTTGACCCACTTGATCATTGCGCTTCCTTGCAGCGGCTGCCCATGCAGCACCGCTCGCACTCGTGGCAAGGTGTGCACCTCGACGTAGCTGCGCTTCTCCGGCGACGACTTACGCACTGTGATGCTGCAATCTTTGATACTCACTCCGCCGAACTTCAGCCCAGCCACCACTCCAGTCTCGCGAGGCTTCAGCATGGTGCTGGCTTCCAGCTTGCACATGGGCTGCGCCAGATAGTCGCTGGTAGTCAGATGTTGCGCCTCGACCATACCACGCTGGGTCAGCCACGGATGATTAGGAGCCACGGTGACGCCGTTGGCCTGCGCAGTGCTGAACACCGTAGTAGCTGCGCCTTTGTATTCATGAGCGAAGTCAGGGATGATGTAAGTATTCTTGATGGGTATAGGCTTCCCAAACTCGTCGAGCACATGACTACTCTTGGTCAGCTTGCGGTACTTAATAATGCGGCCATTAGGCAGCACAACCTCGACGTCGCCATCCACGCAATACCCGGCCTGCCGAGGCTTGCAGCAGATATTGCGCTTCCCCATAGTGCGCTCTAGATCGTGCTGGATGCGGTTGTAGCGGAAGGGAACAAGGCGACGCATCCACTGTGCTGATGGGACGAATTGCTTAGTATCAGGCTCAGGATTCTTCTTCAGAATCCACAGCATGGAGCGTACCCAGTAGGCGGCTCCATACTTGTTGAATGTATCCTGCAGCCATTGCAGTTGGTCGCGGACGAGGCCGGTGTCTGGCTGGTTATAAACTTTCCGGCCCTGCAGTAGAGTTATCGGCATTCATAACGACCTGAACTTCTGAAGTGGTCATACCGGCCAGCATTCATTCTTTCACTGCCAACATCTGCCACTCGCGCAGGATGGGCGCGACTGCTTCCTCGATCTGCCGGTACGACGACTTGGCATCGTGCTCCATGATGCCGAAGATGGTGTCGCCTCCGGGGAACTGCTTCGAGGTCTCAGTCTCATACTCCTTCACCATACGAAAGTCTCGACTGTGCTCGGGGTCAGGAGGCCAGCCTGCCCAGTGCGGGAAAGCGACCACGTCGCCAGGACTAAATTCCGTTGCAATAACAAAGGATTTACTCTTACCATCGGCATTAAGAAGGTGTCGCACAAAACCACCATCGTCCCAAGTACGCAGCACGATGCCTTCCAGCGTTGCTTTGTGCTGCTTCTTCTGACCGTCAAGGTCGGGCATCCACAAGCCTCCATCGGTCTTTTGCTCCTTGGGCAACACGTAAAGCAGCACCCACGGGAACAGCGGCTTGACTCGCGGGCAGAACGACTCGAAATACTGCTGCGCCAGTTTGCGGAGCTTCTCGCGGTAATCAGGAACTACTTGTTTGCTTGCCTTCATTCTCGTCTCCATTCCCAGCTTTCAGAAGTAGCATCTATCCACTCAAATCCGGGAGGTGCATCTGCAGGTGAACCATCAGGATTTAATGCTGTAGTTACTTCTATAATGTGACCATCAGCATCCTTACGCACCAGCATCTTGCATGGACGCAACTCACCATCCAAAGGCGGCATTTCAGTTTTCCTTCTTCTTCAGTTCACGGTCAGTCCACGCGTTGCCCTGCGCCGCGATGATACGACTCTCCTTCTCCACCTGCACCGGGCGGAAGGTGAAGCCTGAACCCCACGGCAGCAGGCAGAACACGTAGGACAGACCACAATGCTCGCAGGTCTGCAGGTTCTCGTGCCCGAAGTGGTACGCCGAGTAGCTGCGCTGGTTGACCACCTCAATGCGTGGTATGTCCAACTGCATCTGCTTGGCGCACTGCGGGTTGGCACACGGCATCTCGAACACGTCGCCTGGCTTCACTGTCGGACGCTCGGCTGGCGTCGCTATGTCACTCATTGCCCTTCCTCCTTCTTGAATATGGGGATTCTCTGTTTTCTCTTGGCCACCTGCTTCGAGGTCTCCTGATCCATCGTGTCGTACACCACATCCTTCGGTGGCTCCGCCTTCTTGTGCTGTGAGAAGCCCAGCGCCTTGAAGCCTCCGGCCACCAGGTCGAGCGGCGACCAGCGGCGTCGCGTCTGACGCTCAATGGTGCCCACCTCCGCCCCATGCTCGCCCTTCCAGATAGCCTCCAGCAGCTCGTCCTGCGACTCGACCACCAAGTCGGGCCTCGGCACGCCCTGCACCACCGGCACCTGCTTGGGCTCGACCCCGCCGGTGTAGCACTCGTGGCAGGTGGCGGTCACCATGCGCTCCCGTGCTCCACTGGCGATGATGCGCCCGCACTTCCTGCAGGCGATGTTGTTCGAGCCGTCGGGGTTCGTCCTACGGCGTCGCGTCAGCAGCGGCTGGTTGAAGAACTCTTCTTCGTCGCGCTCTGTCAAGTTGCCCCCATATCCGCTCGAATGAGCGCCACAGCGTTCCGTAGTTCTGCTCTATCGCCTGCCGATTATCCAGCAGCATCATCCAGTAGTTGTTCGACGACCACTTGGCGAAGAACGACTTCTCGTACTCGTCGACCGGGTACAACTCGATAACCGCTCGCCCAGCGCACGCCGCAAGGTAGGTCAAAGGCGAGCGCATCCCGATAAGCAATGAACAGTCGAGTGCCACCTTGTACTCACCTTCTCTTCGTATCGCTTCGCACAATGTAGATATACCGTCACTTCTCGGCTTCAACTCAAGCGACGCTTCAGCCACAGCACGCATTTTAATGTTGCCATCCATGCGACTGAGCGCCTCAGAAAACTTCGCGCAAGTACCACCATTATTCCACCACACCACGCCGATGTCGTACTGCGGCTCGGGCAGCGAATTGATGCGCACCAACTCGCTGACGCCCTCGAAGCCCAGCAGCGTACCGAACCCGGTCGCGCACGACTGGCTGGTCGCGTTCGCCAGCTGCGCAGCTCGCTCCTGCGTAAGCTCAACTGCCAAGTCATAACCGCCGCCCGCCGCGTCCACCGTCTCGAACATCCTGAAGGCAGGAGGCACAAGCAAGCCGCTCAGCCAAGTCTCGTGCCCCACCAGGCTCACCTCGGTGCGCACCCCGGCAGCGTTCAGCTTGCCCACGTAGGCAGAGACGGCAGCCATCGCTGCGATGTAGGTCTCCTCATCGTCGGGCATCACGAACAACAGGCGCTGGAACTGAGGGTTCATTTAATTAATCTTTATCCTGCTGAATGACGATCCTGCAAACCAAAACCATGCATCACATCTCTTGCAAGCACGGCACTCATCGACTCTAGAGTTCGTCGCCTTTTCAGGATGTGCATCTCGCATAGGCATCAAGTCGTGAATTCCAAGTACACAAAGTAGCTTACCAAGCATTCTCTCTCTCCTTATCGCATCGTCCCATCAAGCTTAGTCTTGACGCGCTCATTGAAGCAGTAAGGACATATGGACTGGCCAAGGTGGTGGATAAGATGCTTCTTCTGAAAGACCCCATGCTTATCACATTCGAAGAAGGGAGCGCGTGGCTGCGACTTGACCTCCAGCCGTGCTTGCACCTTCACGCTGGCGACATAGATAGCCAACAATGCAGCGATAGAAAAAGCACCGACGGACAACACAATAAGAACAAATCTTGCATTGGTCAACGCTACAATCTCATTCATGAGTGCACCACTGAATCGTAGATTTGCTTCCACACCGGAGCCCGCTTCTCCATTGAGAAGTGCTCCCGCACCACCTCGTAGCACCGCTCCCCAAGATGCTCGCGCAATTGCTTATCATTCACCAGCTCGCGCAGCTTATCCAACCAATCTTTCGGCGAACGACACAGCAGCCACTCCAGCTCCTTGTCGTGGCAAACGAACTCGCGGAACGGCTGCACGTCCGACATCAGGCAGGGTATCTTCATGGCCCCGGCCTCATATGCCTTGATTCCACTCTTGGCTCGATTGAAACGACTATCAGTCAAGGGAGCAAGGTACACGTCCCAGTTCCACGTGCTCAGGCGCACCGCGTACTCGTGCACTGGCACCCAGCCGTGGGCCAGGATGCGTGGGTTGCCAATATACCGCTTGTCGGGAATCATACCGACGAAGTGCAGGAACGCCTTCGGTTCAACGCGCAGCAGCGCCAGCGGGGCGTCGCCCATCTCGCGCAAGTCTTCAGCGTGTGTAGCTGAACCACCCCAACCTATAACCACGCGGTCTGGATTCTTGGGCAACACCGAAGGCCGGAACAGTGCCATCTCGACCGCGTTCATCACCACCCGCGTCGGCACCCCGTGCTTCATGTTAGTCTTCACCGACGACTCCAGCCGTCCGGTCGAGACGGTCACCACGTCGGCCAACTTCGAGCACTCGTCGAAGCCCGCCATCTCGCCGCGCAGCCGCTTGATGATGGGAGCTGCAGGATTCGACGCTGCGACCGCCCACATGTCATCATCAAGGTCATAGATAATGCCCAACCCAATCTTCTTGAACTTCTCCAAGGTCGCATAGTTCTCATACGACGCCAAGCGCTGCACCACCACCACGTTGCACCCGGCCAGCGCCTTGAAGGGCACCGGGGCCTGCGAGAAGTAGCGCGACTCCGACGTCCGCAAATGCGGCATCCAGAGCCTCCACATCGCGCAACCATCATGCGCGTTAGCTGGCAGGAACGCTATTCGGGCGCCGGACATTCGTCATCCTCACAAAAATAGACTGCATCGAAGCAGCAACCCGCAAACGGGATTCCATTCTCTCGCAAATCAAACTTCACTGTTACACCATTCTCCAACCTCAGCATAAACTCCGAGCGCTCTGCATAGGGAAGGCACCGCGCTAGCACACTGTAAAGTCCCACCATCTGGTGTGGCTTGTTGGCGACCACAACCACTTTCTTGCCGGGGTTGCATTCACAGAACTCCAACAACTGCTTGAACTCGCCATCGCTGACTTCGACAGTATCCCGCCCAACCACATATGCACGCACCACGTTACGATAGCCACTCTGAATCTCACGCGCCTGTTGCTTTATCGTAACGCTAAACTTGCCTCCTAGAAACACAACCGCGTTCGGAGCGAAGCAGCAGCGCAGTTCATTCAGCCAGTCATCGACTGGTACGTCCTGCAATTCTTCACAGAACTCCTGCGCCGTCATCATAGTCACTTCTCCCTTGCTTGGCGAGTGGTGAACCTACCTGACACAGGCGGATGCACCACTCGGATTTTCCTACCCGCTTCCAACGTGGATGATCTTTGCCACGTAAATGCCAACTTCCAAAAGCAGAATGAGAAGCAGCATTCGTCCCCCTTTCTACCTGTACTTCCAATTCAATAACTGGAAGTGAGGTGGCCATCCATGGATTCGCCGGATGCTCCACAACCCAGCTATCCAGAGTTCGTCGAGAATCAAATTACGTTTGAACGCTAACAGTTTCATATGCTTGCCTCCCTCAGATGCTTCTCCAAATACTTCGCCGCTGACCTCAGCTTCACTGGGTCGTCGCTGAACGCACGAATCGCCCGGTTGCATGGCCAGCAAATCAGCCCACGCACTGAGCGCCGCTTTAACTGATGCCGCACGTCTTTCAGTGCCGCTGACTTCGTCTTGCCATACCCAACAAATATATGGCTTCGATACTTAGCGGCAGCGACCCAGCCCACTGGCTCCCCAGCCTGTGGATATGCATAGCGAGTTCCGCACTTAATGTATCGCGCCTTGTGATCGTGATCGACGCACAACGTCAGCTTCTCACCTTTGACATTGAGTGACTTACCGCAGACCTCACACTTACCGTGCTGCTCCTTCTCTTTCCGCTCACGCTCAGCCTCGCGTATTCCGTAGGTGCGCCACAGCCTGCCGTCCTTCACACTGGCGTGCTTCCTCATCGCACGTGCCTTTCCCACAGTTCTTGCAATTTGTCACACTGGTCATCAGTAATGAACTTCGCATCATCCAGCCGCTCCTCAATGCTGGCAATGAAGCCTTGCTCCCACTGCGACCACTTGGTCTCGTAGTCCTTGAGGTCTGCGATAAGCACGCGCATCGAAACTGACAACAACTTCGACTTCGGCTTCTTGGTCTCCAAGTGCTGCTGCGCTTTGTCTTTCCAAGCCATGCTACCCCCTATCGCAAGACATCCGTATTCATCGTCGCACAGACTCACGGCAGCACCTTCCTGACCGCCACCGCCCGCTTGCGATTACTGATTACTGGAATCTCAGGTAATTTCTGATTATCTGTTACGCTGAAAGGAGTCACGTCACCGTATCCTCCTGGTATTGGCTCCAATCCAGCCTGATGACGCAACTCATTGATAGACATAAAATTTTGTGTTCGTTGCGACTCTTTCATCAACTCAATAAGTCTATCTTCAGGGGTCATTAGCATCGCTGACCCACCGTAACCATAACCGGGATCACCAGAGACTGATGGCATGCTGGTCATTGCAACATCTTTTCCAGCAGAGACTGACAAACTTACACCCAACACGTCACCAAATTTCCGAAACGACTCTCCCAACTTACTTACTTTCACATACAGCTCACCTTTTCCAAACAGCATCATGGCAGTTCCTCCAACGCCGACTCCGGCACTTCGAACTTGCGTGCCAGCCCACGAGTCATCACCCGGTGCTTGATCTCGCCCTTGCTGCTCACCCCCACGTCGGGCTTGACCACGGTCACCTGCCGCTTGGTGGGCACGTGCAGCAGCACGTCGCCGCGCACGATGCGTCGCTTCGGCTCCTTGGGAGGCAGCAGCTTCACCTTGTCGACGGCACGTTGGATATCGGACATGCGAGGCACCTTCTCCCGCCGCTCTCGCTTAGCCAGTGCCCGCTCCATCACTTCCGCTGGTATGGCTTCTTTCAAAGCCTCCTTCTCATCTTCATTGACCGCAACAATATCTTCCGGGTTGACTGGTGGCAGCGCCAGTGGCTTGCCACCATCGAGGTACGACGCCAGCGAGCCCTCGCGCACCGGCTGCGACTCGACCGGCTTATGATTGGGGTCTTCCTTGGCGAAGCCTGCTGCACCGCCCTGCCACGGTAAGTTCTTGTTCGCCATCAGTTCACCTTCTCCAGCTCGACGAACTCATGGCGCTCTGCATTCTCACAAGAGCCTGCGCACTTAATCAGTGGCTTATACTCCTTGTCCGGCACCGGCGCGTTACCGTACTGCCGTATCGACCCGCAAGTCAGGCAGCGGTACATCGTCTTGAAGTATGGTTCCGGCTTGCTTACCAGCGATATCACATTACCCAACGACATACTTTCCTCCTAGTCGTTCACATCCGTAAGACGCAATGGTATTGCTCCAAGCTGGTGCCCCCAAGAAGCCCCTGCCGCATCGTGACCTACTGCCGACTTGAATGATGCAATCGGCGACCAGCCCAAGTCGTTCATTTCGTAGCAAATGAAATTGTCGGAAAAAATGTGAATCGAGCGTGGCGACACTTCGTCGAGGTACCAGCCACTCGTTCCCCTTTTAGCTGCACACTCTTCCAACGCTTGCATGTTCAGCAGCCACGTATGTCCAGTGACAAAATCTGGCTTGTGCATCTCTGCCCAGCGCCGCTGCTCGTCAGCCGAGTACACGCTGCCCACCAACCCGACCTTCTTGCCCTGCGCCACAGCATCGTCGCGCACTGCAAACAACTCTTCCAGCCAGCCGGGGTGGAACACCACGTCGCTGTTGGCCTCGACCGCCCACGGAGTGCGCACCAGTCGCAACCCAAGGTTGACAGCCCTCGTAAACCACCGCTGCTTCATGGTGCGCACCACATAGCTTTCTCGAAACTGTGTCGCCAACTCAGCAATACACTCGCTGCCTTCGCAGTCACAATAATCATCCACAAACACAACGCGAAAGTTGTCGGTGTTGTTGCACAGCGTCCCGACGCAGCGCCGCAGATGCTCACGAGTGTCAAATGGAGCACGCGAATGAACGGGAATAACAATGTAGACGAGTTCAGCTGCCACTAGGCACCGGCATTTTCAAGTAGTCTTCAGTTTCTTTCAACCAGTCCATGACTGCATGAAAAACATCCCCCACGCCTGCGTCACCTGGCAGCATTACTGCAGCCCGCTGAACGACATTGAATCCCTTTTCTAATAGCCTTCTTGATTCATCCATAACTTACCTCGCTCCCGTGATGCCACTCTGCCCTTGGTACTTGCCTGCGTAAGGTGCGGTCGGCGTACACAACTTAGCGAATATCAAGTGCACGAAACGCTCGCCGATGGGCAGCATCTCCGCTGGGTCGGCAAACGACGCTATCTCCAATGTCAGGGTGCCTTGAAATCCCGCGTCCACGATGGTCGGTGGCAGCATGATGCCGTGCCGCGCCCAGGTCGAGCGCAGCTGCACGAACGCCATCAGGTCGTTCGGCACCTCGACGCGCTCGCGGGTAACGCCCAAGGTGAAACGCCCGTGTCCGAGCCTCAGTATGTCCGCAGCGGCCAGCACCAGGTCGACGCCGTTCTGCTGGAACTGCTCGTCGTCCAGCTCGGGCTCGAAGCGCAGGCCACCGTGCTTGATGTACTGCCGTATGTCCGCTCCGGTCAGAATCATTTGAAATCTCCAAGTTTAGCAAGCTTCGCGGCGGACGGCCACGTGCCACGTATTTGCGCTGGTGTTATACCTTTTTCGAGCAAGTCGTACTCCCGCATTTGCTCATTATGTTGGATTACCCACGAGACGATAAACATTGCTGCGATGGCAACAATTGCAACAATCATAACCATTCTTGCTCTCCTTCGGATTCGCTTTGTAGACCACTCTTAATTCGGACGGCGTGGGATTACCCTCGTATCGGCATCAGTAGGCCATGTGAACGAGCAGAGCGGTCTACAAAGCGGAGGGGGTCACCACCCCTCCGATTGTCGTTACTTGCTGAGGCTAACGGTGGCGTTCACCTTCTCGCTCGCATTCGCCTTGCTCGTGGCAACCACCGTATCGGTCGCCGACGTCTGCGTCGCATTCGACGGCTGGCCTGCAGTGTAGTTGCCGTCCAGATCAATGGTCGAGCGGTTCTGCGACTGGACTGAGAAAACCGCACCTTCGGACGCCGTGAACTTCTGGGTGCCACCGAACTTGAGGTTGGCACTTGTCGGATTGATGGTAATCATTCTTGCCCCCTTGGATTGCTGGTTGGGTTGCTGGTTGGGTTGCTGGTTGGGTTGCTGGTTTGGCTGTAAGTTACTTACGTTAATGCCAGCACTCGCCTTCGTGATCCCGCCTTCCTTGCTGCTGGTAACGGTCACGGTATCACTCGCTGACGTCATTGTCGGATTCGGGTTGCGATTCGGATTGTTCGGGTCGCCAGGTTTCGGATTGTTCTGGTTGTAATTCGGGTCGTTCGGATTGCGATTCGGGTTGCGATTCGAGTTGTAATTCGGGTCGCCGGTTTTCACTGGTTGACCAGCAGGTACTGGTTTACCAGCTGCATCCACTCGTTGACCAGCAGGTACTGGTTGACCAGCTACTGATTGACCAGCGATTGGTTGGCCAGCTGCATCCACTTGTTGACCGGCAGCATTCACTCGTCCAACTATTGGTTGACCAGCAGCATCCACTGGCTGACCAGCAGCATTTACCGGTTGACCGGCAGTGTTCAGTGCTTGCCCGGCGTCATTCACTCGTTGACCAGATGCATCCACTGGTTGCGGCTGACCTGCGACGTAGTTGCCGTTCTGGTCGATGGTCGACCCGATCTCAGTCTGAATGGAAAACACTCCCGGCTCGGACGCTGTGAACTTCTGCTTGCCACCGAACTTGACGTTGGCGGTTGTTGGGCTGATGGTAATCTGCATTTTATCTCCTCTTGGTTGATGATTTACTCTCTCACTATCATGATACAAAACTTAAGGGCTGAGGCACACTCTGCATTTACATCGGCATCACGCCTAGCATAGAACCCGAATTCAAATGCAAAGATCATCGCTAGAAGATAAGCTCTAGGGTTGAGCTATATACCTCAGCCTACTACATGATACAAAACCCGCGCCGCCATTTTCACAGCAGCGTGGCAATAAAATCTTTCTTCTCCTTGGGCAAGTCGTCGCCGTTCCCGGTGCAGTAGTATGCACAACTATCTGCGAAGTCCTCGCTAGGACTCTTCTTCTGGTAACGTCGTGCGAACTTGGCATCCGGGGAATGCGTCCACGACGACACCTCGTGTGGCCAGCCAGGGCGTATCTCGACATAGGGCAGCGCCTGCCCCTTCTTCGTCCCCTTCATCCAGCCACTCAGCGCCATCCACCGCTTCTGCTCATCTCCCGATAACGACGTGTAGAGAGCATGACATAACTCATGAGCAAGTACATGCTCATCGATATCGGCGGGGTCGTGGGTACCGAACTTCATCTTCGACGTGAAGTTGGCGGGGTTGATCTGCACCGTCTTTATGTCGGGCAGACACTTGCCATGCAACGCGCCAAGGTCAGGGTTGGCCTCCACCCGCTCGGTGTGGTGCAGCAGCTTGCGGGGAAATTTGATTAGATACTCGCGTATCTCCTGCGCCTCGTCCTTGTCGAAGCCAACGATGTCGGGAAGCTCGGCAGCGGCTGCCATCTGCCCCTCTTCGATATCCTTGACATCTATCTTCGGCTTCTTACCGTCAATCGTAAACTTAAAGGCTTGTGCTAAGTCAAGATTGCGCTCCATTGTATTGCTGGTGGTTCGCTCGCGAATGGGGTCGCCCCCCGAGATAGCGTCAACCTGACTGCGCTCATCGTACCACGTAGCTTCATGCGACGATGGACTGATAATTCCACGCACCACATTCAAATAAGGATTGTCAAGGTTTGGCAGAACCTCCGGTATAAAGTCTGCATGTGCAACACCATAGCTCCGGCCTAAATTAGGAAACACCATTTCATTACTGTCCGGCAAAAATGCAACAGTTAAAAAGTCGTCGCGTGTGGCCTCACTAAACTTATGAGTATCAATGTTCCCACCATGCGCAACCCGAAAAAGCTTGACCTTCTTGGAAGTAGCAGGAATCGTAATGGTCTTAATCAATTCCATGTCATGTCGTCCACGCCCTCTTTCGTCCCACTCCTTCTTCACGCCCTCAGAGGTACCGTAGGCTTCAATATCCTTCGGCCTGCGCGCCAGCGGTGGCGACTCCAATTCCTCAGCTTCGAGTTCGTCCAGAAAGCTCATTTGCCCACCCTCTCCACGAAGTCCTTCACCTGCTGCTTATCGAACGAGTACACCCCGCCGTCCTCCTTCATGCCGCACTTGCGGTAGAAGCCCTCCGCCCCCTCCAGCGCGAACAGCTTGATGCCCTTGCCCACGGACTGCGCGTACTTCGCAGCCTCGACCATCATGCGGGTGCCCACGCCCTTGGCGTCGACCTTGCCCATCAGCACCGCCGGGTGCACCGTCAGGTAGTCCAGCATCAGGTTGTCCTTGCCGATGGCGGACAGCGCGACGGCGGCGACGATGTTGCCCTTCTGGTCGCGCATGGCCTCGCTCTTCACGAAGCCGCCGTCGTTGTCGCCCTTCTTCTCCATGTTCTCGTAGGAGCTGGCGATGTCGCGCATGATGCCCACGGCGTGCGTCGCCTGCACGTGCTCGTTGTCGGTCTTGCTCCAGTACGAGCGCCACTGCCCGTACGCCTTGTAGATTTCCTGCGGCGACTTCACGTCGCCGATCTTGCCCAGGCCGTGCAGCTGCGGGGTCGCTGCCTGCTCGTGTCTGCCCCGGCCACGGGTGTCCCACGCCTTCTTGACGCCTTCGGATGTCCCGTAGGCTTGAATGCCCATGTCCGATGACGTGTCGTGCACAACCAGCGCAGGAAACTTCTGCTTGCTGAGTATATTCAACGCCCCAAGTCGATGACCCCCTTCCAAGATATAAGGGCCATCCTTGTCCACAACCACAATCAGCGGATTTATCTCGCCGGACTGCTTGATACGCTCGGCCAAGTCTTTCGTCCGCTGTATGTCGTCTGCCGCGTAGAACATCTCTGTCGGCTTCGAGTTAAACTCCGACATCGGCACTTCACGGATGCCCTGTTGAATCTCATGGTTATCACTAAGAGTCGCAGCAATTGAATCCGTGTTTGGAATGTCCTTTCCAACATGCAGGCCATCTACTGTATCCGATGCCTTCGGATAGGTACTTCGTCCTCGGGTGTCCCAAGCTTTCTTAACTCCCTCACTGGTACCGTAGGCTTGTATCTTCACACCATCCACTGGCACATCAGCATCAACCTGCAACTCGTGCAGAAACTTATTGCTCACCTCGTCGCGGCACAGCGCACCGTCGGGAATGTTCTTCGACGGCACCGCGAGCACCGACACCTTACCAGCATCCAGGTTCCTGAAGTCCTTCAGGTCGCCGAAGATGATTGTGTTCTGTCCTCCGCCTGCACTATCACGGCCCCACAGGTACATGTTGTACGCATCCTTCAGGCCTGACTCCTTGCGCTCTGGCGACGCCTTCCCATTGTTTACTGTTTGTTCCCAGTTCACTTCAAAGTTCCGCCTCGCCTGCGCAACCGCTGCATCCAGAGCCCCATCTTTCAGCCCGCTACGCTTCTCATCATCATGCGCCAGCTTCTCAAGAGTAGAAAACTCGGGATTCTTGGCCAGCTCGATCATCTGCGTAATGTCACTCTGGATATCGTGCGCATCCGCAAGGCTCGTGGTAAAACTGACGGCTCGCGCCTGATTCGAACTACCCAGTCCCCCCTTGTTGTCGGCGGAACCGGCCAGCAGCAAACCCGAATCCTGAATTTCCGCACCATGAGTAGTCACGTGGTAGAGCGTCGGATACTTGGCGACCACTTCCTCCTTGGTCATGGGGATGCCCTTGACCAGCGAGCCCTCGCCCTGCCCGGCTTTGCCAAGCCACTGGTGCTGTATCTCGCCCCAGTTGCTGCTCTGGCGAATGTCTTTGTGGGTTGCGTAGACCTTGGGCTCCTGCTTCCTGCCACGCCCACGAGTATCCCAAGCTTTGCGAACACCTTCTGATGTTCCATGTGCCTGCACGAAGCTGCGCAGCACCGCCAGCGGGTCTTTGGACAGCACCGCGATGCTCGCGTTCAGTGTGATGTTAGCAACTCGTTGTGGCTTCATTCCTCTTCCTCATCATCGACATACTCGACAGTACATCGGCAGTTGGGATGTGCTGGAGGAGCATAATCACCAGAAGGAAAATCCTCACCTACGGGTATCGGCCCCTCGTCTGCATTGTCCAAACAATCGTCGCATGCATCCTCTTCGGCAACCCATATCTTGCTAACCTGCTGATCGCTGAACTCCCAGCCCAAGGCACTCCCGAAGTTACGTGCTGAACGATCTTCATAGTCGCCGATAGACTCAGCACGCTCATCGGATCCGTCGAACATCGGACTGTTCAGCCCCTTGAAACTCTTACCAATGTAGCCCATGCGCTCGTCGATGTAGTCGTCGATGCGCTCACCCACCTCCTTACTCCAGTCCCCATACCGCAAGAATCTCGACTCCACTGCCTCGCGCAAGTCCTGCTCGATACTGAACAGCCCTCGCTGCTTGCCGGTGCGCTTCACGTAGACCCGGTGCACCGCCTTGGCAATACCGTCCGCGCTGCCCCACAAATTCATGTAGCTCATCGGATGCTCGACCAACGTCTTGACCGCCCACGGAGGCTCGCTCGGCTGTGCATGCCGCAGCAGCTCCATGCGGTAGCGCCAGGTGCGCAGGCTGGTGCGCTGGAACACGTCGAAGAAACGGTCGCACGTTTCTCTCGGGTCGTCTACAGGCACTGGTATCGGATTGCGCAGGCTTGGTGGATGGAAAATTGGCACGACATCCATATGTGCGCTGCCCACCGGAGGCACCACCGCGAAGTCGGCACGGATTGTCAGTACTCGTTTCATCCTCCCCTCTTATGGCACTCATGCGAGCACTTCAGCGCGTAGCACTCGCAGCACTTGTTGCGACCACACTTCGCGCTTATGAAGCCCGGCTCTGGCATCGGCGGGCTCGCCTTCGGCCGTCGCCCGTGGTTGCGCGACGGCTCACGCACCCAGTCCACAGCTACAAGGTGGTGCATCTTCATGGAGTCTCCCTAAAAGTTCAAGCTAAGAATGGGGCGACGCGTAAATCGTCGCCCACGATTCAACTTAACCAACAATCGGCTTGATGTGCAGGCCGAATCTCTGCAGAAGAATCAAAACCAGAATCAGGAGCTGCATAGTAATTCTCCTCTCTGCCTTTTGTTCCAGTTAACAAGTTGAAAATAAGGCCAGAAGCATCGTATCCTCCGAATGCTCCATCGTACCTTTCTCCAAGTAACCAAAACCTCATCTGCCATATTTCCCCGGCTGAATCGAACGCTTACCATAGTGCCTCCTTCTTATATTTTCGTCAGTTGTCGCGCTGTCCGCAAAATAGTCCTTGGCTGCTGCTCGTTGAACTGGCCCTTCTTCTCCAGCACCAGCAATTTGCCCCGGAAGCCCTTCACCACCCAGCGGTAGTTGATGCCGTTCACGACTACTTCGTCGCCGATGGAGATACCTGCCGCTGCCTTAATGAACTTGTACTTGCTCTTCGGAGTCGCCACTAACATCTCTTCAAACGCCGCATCCGAAAACTTCTTAGGAGGAATCATGACTGTAACTGACTTATTGCCATTAAGCATCGCGGCTAACACTCGATGGTGCCCATCCCCGACATCGAACAACCCACCACCGCGCTTACTTGGCTGCACCTCAACAGGATAGATTTCTTTTCCTTGACGCATGGCCTGACGAATCGTATTGATGTACTTCTTGTCCGCCCTACCGTAGTATACGTCTCCCCATTTCCTGTATTCGGATGGGACAAGTTTATGAACATCCACTTGCTGAACCTTGACTCCGTACTTATCAAACACCTTCTGCGTCTTGGCAGGCACCTTCCAGTTAATCTTCGGTGGCAAAAGTTTTTCATCCCACGTCTTGCGACCCCGACCACGAGTGTCCCATTCTTTCTTCACGCCTTCACTGGTTCCGAACGCCTCGATCTTCTTCCGCTTCATCTCGCCGTCCAGCACGCGCTCGCGGAACTCCTCGAACGGGATGGTGTCCATTGACTGGAAATGGCCGGGTGAGTCGTAGTTGCGCAGGAACTCCAGCTTGGCTTCCGGCGCGGTCATGAATCCCAGCATGCACTTGTCCTCTGAGTAAATCCCAGTAGTTGGTTCCTGCGTATGCACAATATAAACATTTGGTGCATCCAAGTTGGGGCCAACAAAAACATCAACAGCGTCCCCATCCACCCCTTCCGTACCACGCAAATAACCGTACGGACTTCTGATAAAAGTTTGCCAACGCTTACCATTCTTAGCAGTACCCTGACGCAAAGAGCCTTTACGATTTTCGATGCTGATTGGAAGACCACGAAAATTGGTTTTGCCATGTAGCTTCCGATTAGCCGTCAATGATTGGAGATTCATTGCACCAACTCCGTAAGCGCCAACGACCCTCGACGCAAAAGTTTATTGCAGTCTTCTCCAGCCAAACGCACGAACTCCATCCCGTTAGTGCCGCAATACCTCTCACACGCCTTTGCCTTGCACTGCTCTCTTCTTCCGCCCCACTCGTAGCCTTTCAGTTCGAATACAAACTCCTTACCATTACGGAAGCGCACCCAGAAATCGGGAAAGTACGAACGCATTACACCGTCGTACCTGTACTGAACAACAAACGGTTCATACTTGAAGCATTCAACAAGACGACTGGAGTCCAGAAGCATAGTAAAGATCTTTTCCCACCCTGACCTTGCGAAGAATACTCCACCCTTCTTGCTCTTCATCCAGCCCGAATGAAAACGTGCTCCTGTCATAACAGGCACTTTACGTTCTCCAGCAGCAAACTGCTTGCGCTCTGTCAATGAAATGCGTCTTCGAAGCTTCGGGTCTGACATGACGACCTTCATGTTCTTGCGATACTTAGTATGCTCCGACTCACGTAACCAACGCTGCTGCTGACCGCGCCGCATATTACGTCTAACCTCTGAAGATGCCAAAACCTTCTTCGCCCGTTCGGAATGCTTGGCTCGCTGCGCTTCCGTCCAATATGCAGCAATCTTTTTCTCAACCGACTTTCGTGAAGCGTTCCGTTTCCCAGAAGCCCAGCTTTTCTTTATCCCAGCGATACGACGAGCACGTACTGCAGGGTCTTGCCAGCCATTTCTTACCACTGATGACATATGCTTACTGAATTTCTTCGAGTCCTGCTTCATGGAGCTTCCTTTGCGCTGTAAGCGATTGAATATTCATGGTTGCACCATAGCGCGTTTACGACCCGAAAAGCGTTTGTAGCTAAACGTGGCGCGAAATTCGGCCATTCTACGCAGCATTCAGACACGCACCAGCTTCCTTCTCCGCAAATACCAACACTTGATACGGCCCCACAACCCAACTTTCGGCATCGGCACTGGTGGCTTAAGAGCAGCAGTTAACACCTGAAACATCTCTCTCTGCTGCTGAGATGCATCCTTGCTCTGCTTCACATACGTCTCCTCAAAGTGAATCAGCACCTTGCGAAGCTCGTGCAGCCCTATGCTCGCTTCGTACAGCCCCATCACCACGTGTTCGCCGATAAGGGCAGGCTTGTCATTCCCAATCTCGTCGCTGTAAAGCAGCTTGGAAAAGTCGACCACCGTCCTCTGCAGCCTCTCTGTCGGGCTCGGCGGATGCCGGTTGTATGTGAAATCCTTCTGACGTTTCATAATCTTTCTCTCCTTCATGCGTGCCTCACCGCCACCAGGCTCTGCTTGCGCAGCATCTTCAAAGGTTCGTTCACCACCTCGTGCTCGCCGTCCTTGTCCACCAGCACTGGCTTCGGCAGTGGGAACAGCAGTGTGCCTCCCTTCGCCAGCCACTCATGCTCGCGGGCCACAATCTCGTCGCGCAGGTACCAAGGCAGCGCCAGCATGATGTCGGCCCGCCCGCGCACGTACTCCTCATCATGCACTCGCAACCACGTCGCCGTGAACCAATGGTCAACCTTGGCATCGTCACGCTCGGCAATGCCCGATAACGGAATAGGCACCGACTGCAGCAGCGTACCACCACGACTCGATGCCCCCAGCGTATAGCACTTCTTGCCTTTCAATGTCTGCTGCACCACATAGATGGACACCTTCTCCAGCAGTTGCTTCACCCGCCGCCCGAACTGCAAATAGGTCGCCACGTTCTCCAGCAGCAGCTTCTGCTCGACCTCCAACACCTCGCGGATACGCTCGACCGCGCCATCAAGGTAATCGTCGCGCTGCGCCGGGGCCTTCTTCACCACCAGTCGCAACCACGTCGGGTCGACCTCAGCATCCACCACTGCAAAACCTACCCGGCTCAATGCCCACTCCAGCGACTTGAACGAGTAGTAGGCCAGCCGCTCGTGGTAAATAGCATCGGCGGCGTTGTTCTTTAGCATAGTCGCGAGGTAGTTGACCTGGATGAGCAACACGCCGTCGTCGGGTAGCATCGCCTTCATGTCCTGCAGAAAGGCGATGGGGTCTTCGAGGCAGTCGAAGGCGTCGACCACGGTGATGGCCTTGAACGGCTTGCCTGCTCGCTTGACCAATCCTTCGATAACCTGACGACTGTAGAAAGAACGAGCAGCATAGCTAGCATGTTTCAGCGCAGCCTCAGACATGATCTGCTGCGATGGGTCAATGCCACAGGTAATAATGTGCTTGTGGTACAGACCAAGCAGAGTAGCATCGCTAGTGCCCACGTCCAGCACTGCATCTCCCGGCAGCACATCGACGTGCTGTCCAACCGCATCGACGACGCCTTGCAGCGCTGCTTTGTGGGTGTCAGATATGCAGCGATGCCAGTTCTGAGTAAACAGCGTCCCGGCGTCTACGGTATGGCGCAGTTGCAGCAGGCGGCACTGCGGGCAAAGCACAAGCTCCAGCGGTGCACTCGGCTTCTTGGGGTCGCCGGGGTTCAGCACGAAGTCGGCGACCTTCTGCAAGCCGAGCGACAGCACCGACTGCAGGTCACGCGACCGGCAGACTCGGCATTCGTGAATCTCCTTGTATGCATCCATTGAACAACTCCAGATACTTCCTTCCAACTACTTCCCAGTTCGTCTCGGCCAGCACCCGCTTGGGCAGCTTCCACTCTTCTGTCACCATCTTCTCAACTGCATTGTAGATATCTTGTGCTGATGGTGACTCTGCAACCCCGATCTCGTCAGCGTAGGCTTCGAGGTCGCGGAACATCCGGCACTTGGTTACCACCACCGGCCTGCCGCACGCCAGCCCCAACCTAACCGCGCCGCTGATGCCAGGGTTGCACCCGTGGTAAGCAAACACGATGCAGTCGCAGCAATTCAGCATCTTCAGCACATAACGCTCATCCATCCACTTAGTCGCTACGAACGCACCCTTGGCCCGCAGCCGCTCGGCGTTGCCCAGCCAGTCTGCGCCCTTGTGCTCCGACTTCGGCGCGATGACCAACGCATGCCCACCCATCATCTTCGCGGCGTCTGCAACTTCATCGAAGCCCTTCCACGGAAATGGGAAGCCGACTGTGCCCAGCTTAAAGCTGAATCCGATACGCCGCATATCGGCTGTCTCCACAAGCTCATCATTGGTCAACGGCGCAGGCGTCGCCATCGGAATGAAGTCAAAACCCTCGGTCGTCGGCTCATGCACCACCACCCGGTTGAACTGATGGGTCAACCAGTTATGATTGTCACCGGCATGTGAAGTGTGCATGATGAGGATTGTTTTCTGGCCTTTTACGAAAGCCCGCCTTGGCATGAGCGCTGGGAACAACCCCGGCTCATAATTGACAACCACCAAATCAAACTCATCAAGCAGCACGCCCAGCCATTCGCGGTGCCCAATCACCGTCCACTTGACTTCGGGCAGAGCGACCATCAGATGCTGCCCGTAGACAGCCACACCGCAACGCTCGTCGCTCGAAGTTAGAAGGCAGATTCTCATGCATCCTCGTAGAGCAAACTGTGCAACTCGGCCAGCCAGTCGCACTCACCTATCTGCAGCCCCGGCTGCTCCTCGGGATACGCGTGCCGATTCACGCGTATCCACTCAAGCTCCGCCATACAGCGGTCGATCTCATTCATCCGTTCGTTCATTTGTCTTGACCGACAAGATTCCCATGTCCTCCAACTTGCCACGCCAGTACTCCCACAGCGTCGGCTCGCTGCGAGCAGTGTGTGAGTATGGAATGTCGCTGGAGGGAAGTTCCTCCCCCAACAACGGAAGCAACTCGTGTTCCGGCAACTCCCCACCCCTCTGCTCCAAAATTTCGACGATCTTCTCAACTTGCGGAGGCACCTCCCCCGCTGCAGGCTTCTTCTTGAGCACGATGACGTTTGCCTTCTTGACCATATCGGCAGCAGTCGTCGTGATCTTGGCTTTGCGTACAGACTTTTTCTTCTTCTTGGCTTTCACTCTAGCCTCCTTAAGTTATCGATGGAATGGTAACTGCATACCACCATAAACCCACATCACAAAAATCAGCAGTAGAACCAAGGCAAAAATCACCTTGGCAGCCACGATTGCGTTCGCTGGCAACTTCGCCCACAGCGGCGCAGCCAAAGAGAAGATAATCCACCACAGAACGAACGCGACAATCGCAAACAAGAACAGCCCGATGACAAACGTAATCAGCGCTGCTAATGTCATACACACTCCTTTGTTTGAAAAAGGCTGGAGCCATCCCCAGCCTTTAGATTTTCGACATCTTCTTACTGGCCCTACAGCGAGGTCTCGTCGAACTTGAAACCACCGAGCTTGGTGTCCTCGATGATGTCAATCGGCGGGGCCGGGTCGCTGATGACCGAGCCATCAGTTCCGGTGCCAGTCAACGTGAACACGACTCCAACCGCGTCACCGACTGCTTCACCGATTCCGGTCAAACCGGTCGGGTCGTTGGTCAAGTCCTGGGTGATGGGGGAATTGGCTGTGTCGCTCGAAGTCCAGGCCAATGTCTCGCCTGCCGGAAGAGGGATTATTCCACCCTCGGGATTGACGGGGGAAGCTACAACTTTTACTCCCTTGCCGCCACGGATAATCTGAAGATTTGCCATGCTTGTCTCCTTGTCAATCGGTGTAATTGTGAATTTGAAACCAGCCAACTTAAGGTCTATCTGACCCCAAATGCGCTGAAAAATTTTCGTCTGCTCATTCATCTCGACCGTCTGCTTTCGCAACTCGGCGAGAATCTGCAGCAGCACATTACCTTCCCTGACATCGATTACCGGAATTGCGATATGGTGTTCCTCCTCTCTCATACATTCACACTTTTGCGGGCGCAACCTTCAGCCTCGTGCTTCTCGCGGCACTCCTCGCTCTCGCACAGCCAAACTTTCTTAAGCGTGCAGAAGGGACATATCCACCCCGTCCGCTTGCCACAGCCTGCGCACAACTGCCCATCGCACTCCAGCGCATAAAGCTTCTCGGTACCGTTAACGCCAAAGGCTGCGTTCACTTCGGTGATGAGCCTCTGCCGCTCGTCGTTGAGCAGCGTCGTCTTCTCGGCGTTGCGTCCGATCATCTGATAATACCAATCTTTTGCGCCACCCTCGGTCGGAATCCGCATCAGCTTCCGCCGCTCCGACTCCAAGTCCCAAAGCTGCTTGTGGATTTTCTCCAGCGCTGCGAACTGCACAAACTGTTTGTTCAGCTTCGAAGCAGTCAGCAAAGGTGCAGCTTCGAAGTCGAGTGCTTGCCACCTGCGGTTCAGGCAGTCGAGCAACTCCAGCATCTCGGCTTCGAACTGCAACTGCAACTTGAACTCTTTCTTCTCGGTGCAAAATGCAATCTTCAACCTTACAATTGCAAGCCGGTCGTAGCATTCTCCCGGCGCTGGTGATAAGAGTCCCATTTTCCCTGTCCTTCCTGCCATACGTTAATCATCCCCGCTGCAAGCTCAGCTGAATCTTCCGGCGACGCTGTGGTCGCGTCAAACTCAGTTCCGTAGGGCCATGCAAATGTCCAGCCCGTCCGCGCCGGGTGTGGCTCAAACGTGACGACCTTCTGGCCGATGCCATGTGCCAGCGCATAGTTACTGCTGCGGCAGCCTACGAAGCACACTGACCGCTTGATGATTTCGGCTGCCGACGACCACGCTATGTTCGTGGTCTCTATAAAGAGGAAGCCATCCAATGCTCCTACAAGTTCAGTGAGAAACTTCATCTTCCGCTCGTGCTCGTAAGGATTGAATCCCCACGCGATGGCTCGACAATGCTCCGACGGCACGAAGTTGGCATTCACTATCTCGATAAACGGCGACGGACGCTCGGGCAGCCTGACCCCGGCGTCGCGGGCTATCCACTGTGCAAGGTGCCTGCCGTGCGGGTGCTGCCGGTACGTCAAGTCGATCACCTTGTCGTACTTGCCCCGCCCCTCGAAATCCGGGCTCTTCCACGGCTGGCACCCAAATGATTCACCTTCCAACTTCCACTCAGCAATGGGGAACGCCCTAGCGATGTAGCTCTGTGCTTCCAGCAGTGGAACGAGACTGGCATACTGCGGCATCATGGCGAAGTCGACCGGGCCGCCCTCGCGCTTGGCTATCTCGCGCACTGCTGGCAATGACCAGAGTATGTCACCATAGCGCCCGCTGAATGTGCACAGCACCTTCATCAGAACCCTCGCGGCGGGAAGTTCCGCTTGCCAATCTCCTGGTGCTCATTCCTGCCGAACGCCTTCATCTTCTTTCGAGTGGCCGACAGCCCGATGCCCACGGTCGGCATCGAGACTCCGGCGTTGTCGTGGTAGTCGCCGGTGGTCTTAACCTTCTTACCGCGTCGAGTGGTCTCTGCCAATGCTTTCACCCCACGCTTAATCAAACCCACTGGGTCAGCATCACGCTGATAAGGTCGCGATGATTCAAACGCCTTCTGGTTCCGCTTCAGAAATCCCATCGCACCTTTATCAGTCACGGTTGTTGAAAGTCGCCGCAGTTCGTCCATTGGCCTGTTGCGGCCCACAGGAGTCTTGCCATATGCGCGCTCTACTTCACGAGACCCTTGCGCGGGTCGAGGCGATGGCCCACGACGTCCACGAGTATCCCACGCCTTCTTCACGCTATCACTCGTGCCATAGGCTTGCATTGAACCCTGCTTGCAATCCGGGCAGTGCCTCTTGCCAGCCTTGGGATGCACTGGGTTGAAGAAGTTCTTGCAGGTCTTGCACCGCTTCATCCCGTTCTTGATTGCCTCAGCCGACATCTTGTCGTCGGAAATCTCCAGCTTGATTTTCTTAGCTTTCTTCACAGGCTTGCCCTCGGTCGGCTGCGTCTGCTTGCCTGGCGGCTTGTTGCCCGACGTCGAGCGCTGCTGCGGCTTGCCCTGCGCCATGCGGCTGTCAGGCGTCTGCAGCCGCTTGTTGCCGTCATCCTGCGGCTTGCCCGGCTGGTTGCCCATCGGCCCCTTCTTCATGTAGTTGTCGACGCCTCCCGGCATTGGCTTCTTCATCGCGCCGGTGCGCGACAGGTCGTCCTGGTTCTCCATGCCCTGCCCTACTCCACCCGGCCCATCTTCACCCTGCTGCTGGTACGGGTTCTGGAACGGGTCGTTGGGGTCTTGCGGGTTCGGCCCGTGCATCTGCTGCACCAACTGAGTCATGTGCTGCATGGGAGCCATCTTCGACGCCAAGTTGGCCTTGGCCACGTCGTACTTGACCTTAGCGACCGCAGCTTTCTTGAGGTGATGAACCACGCTGTCGTCCTTGTCGTCCCGCTCGTCCTTGGAAGTCGCAGCGATGATTCCTGTTCCGTCGATGTAACCGCGTAGCGTGGCCATAGTTTGCCCTCTCAATACATGATACAAATTTTGCTACTAGACTTTCTTCTTCATAGTGTACGAGGTGTTATTTTCATTTCGCGCATCGCTTGTGAAGATGCTTCGTCCTTCGTCAGTCCCTCTTTCATAAGCTGCGTCATCCGGTCAAAATGCCACTTGAGGTTGTAGGTCACCTTGTTGCCGTGACTCTTGTAATCTCGATTGGCTCCTGGTCGAGTCATTCTCGGCCCCTTCGGAGGCTTATACTTCGGTGGCTCACTGTGCTCACCACGACCTCGCTCGTCCCACTCTTTCTTCACGCCCTCGCTGGTGCCGTATGCAAACACCTCTGACGTCCGATCTTCGTAAGTTCTTACCAACGTCGTGCCCTTGGCGTGCTGCACCTCGGTCTGGATTCCACTGCCCATAATGCTGCGGAAGCGCTCGGTTACCGCTGGACGTCCCTGCGGTACCGGCGTGTTCTCTTGCAGCGCACGCGCATGCACATGCTCCAGCGCCGACTTGACGTGCTTCACCGGCTTGGGCAGCCTCGTCCTCTGGATTCCCGGCTTCGAGTACGGCATTACTTCACCACCGCGTCAGTCTGGCTGCACGCCTTCATGCCTTTCTGCTGGTTGTGAATGTGCCACGCAAGCGCGAACGGCGAACTGCTCCCGCTTGGAAAGTGCTTCTTGAGTCCCATGACCGTGTGCTCCATGCCCGGAGGCGCGGAGCCCATCATGTCGTCGCTCAGGGTGCAGACCTTGCCCGCCTTCAGGTCGCGCTTGTACTTGGTGACTATCCTGGCCACCCGCTTGGCCTCGGCGTCCAGCACTCGAGGGCCTGCGCCCGAGCCCACTGACGGATTCGGAATCGCGTTCGGCATCGCAGCCCGCATCCCGCCTGCTCCCGGTGCGCTTACCCTCGCTGGAATCTTCGGCGTGTTCATCGGGTTACCGAACTTGGGCACCCGCTTCACGTTCTTGACTCCCGGTGGCAGCCCGAAGCCACCCAGTGCCTTCAGATCGTCGGCGGGGTTCTTCGGCACCTTGATGCCTGCCTTCATTCCAATCTTCTTACCATACTGCGGATCTTTGCCTGGCCCTCCCCACGAAGGATGCGTTTCCTTGTAACCGTAATCTTTCCCACGAGGGTCAACACGAGGGTCAATACGATCAGCATTTCGCTGCAACCGCTCAGCATTTCCCTGCGGCGTCTTCAGATGCTCTTCAGATTCCGACTGCCGAACACGATTGTAGTTTTCAATCGCCGGATGACCGGTCTGACTCGTCCTGCCACGACCTCGCGTATCCCACGCTTTCTTCGCACCTTCACTCGTTCCAGCAGACTTAAGATCATCCGCCGGATTCTTCGGCAGCCCCGCCGGTCGCTTCACCGCCGCCTTCATGCCCATCTTGTCCATCGTGCCACCGTACTGCAACGACGCGCTGCCCAGCCCACCAGTCCCGGTCGAGCCCATGCCGCCTCCAGCCGAGTAGAGCATCGCGCTCTCCAGTTCGCCACCCCGCTTGCTCGGTGGTGACACCTCTGCCTTCTGCCGCACCACCTTCGCGTGCTTGCCCAGTTCCAGCAATGCCGACGCGCCTACCCACGCCAGCACAGTCAGTGCCCCACTCTTGCGTGCTGCCGCCAGCCGCGACGTACCCTCGATAACGACCACCTTGGGCACAAAGCCAGTGGGAGCGCGGCCCACGCGCCGCTTGTTGACGTCGACCACGATGGGCGCTGTCGCCCGCTCGGTAGATGCCAGCAAGTCGCGCTTCTCCACCACCGCCAGCCTGCCGATGGCGACCTCGCACAGAGTGAAGTCACGCGATGCGAAGCCCTCGCGCAGCCGCTTGTCGTCCGGCAAATGGCGCAGCAGGGTGCGCGCCGTCGCCGTGGTTTGCTTTATCGCGGGCGTCTGCAGCGGCTCGCGGGTGTTCAGTTGCATGGTCGCAGTCAAGTCCATCGCGTTGCTCCTAATCGAAGAGTCTTACCTTTTTGCTTGCATCTAATAGTGCCTTTGTGCTATAAGCGAAATTGACCTGCCAAGGGTTCCGCTGGCCACCGACGGTAATATCGGTGGCATTTCCTTTGTCACCAGTTGTTCGCAGTCAGCTGGTTGATGGCGGTCTGCGACAGGGCCACGATGTTATTATCAATGCCCAGTCTCGGCACCGACGGATAGCTGATGTACTCCGCCTTACGTAGCATGATGCGCACCTTGGGCGACACCGAAGACAAGCCCTTCCAAGCAGCAGCCCCGGCATCGTGTACAGCTTGTAGTTCCGCAATCAGTTCGATGTTCGCCATTGCGATTCTCCTTGTTTTGTCATGACAGTCCGTAGTACGAAACCGTCGCGTGCTCTCGGTAGAAATCCATCTCCTCGGCAGGCACGATGCTCTCTTGGTACCACGGCAAGTGCCTGCACGTGTACTCGCCGCCGACGCGCAGCGCATCCTCGTGATTCAACAGCGTAAAGAACTTCTTGTTGTAGACAGCGAACGTCGTGTCAATCACAGCGCGGTACACCGGATTGCCGTTCACATCACCAACCTGCGACTTCCAGAACTGCGACTCCCACGTCCAGATTTTCTCACGCCCGCGTGGCAGAACAAAGTCTTCTTGCCGCATGCTGCCGGGGTCTGAAATGTCGAGCGCGAACCCTGCCTTGCCAATCGTAAATCGCTCGGTCAAGTCAACAAGGCACTCGATAAAATCGGCCGGGAGCTTTGCATTGAACTCCAAGTCCGGGTCGGTCAGCACGAACAACTCGGGAAACGAGTTGAACAACGAGTCGCCACAGTATAAATGCGGACCGCAATTCACGGCTTGCCGGATAATTAAGCAACCGTCGCTGCGCGCACCGTCGAGCAGCGCCAGCATCGGCCCATACGTCGAAGCACTATCGACAAGTGTGATGCTATCGAAGCCCAGTCCGCGCAGCTGGCGCAGCATGCTGCGCACATACGTCGGGTTGTTGAACGTCGGGATATAGACCGGAATCATGTTCTCCACTTCTCTTCGAAGATGACACGGTTCGATTCCATGTCCGCCGATACGTCCCGCTTACGCCAGAACGAAGGCAGCGCAAGATGGTCGACAAAGCAGGAATCATCGATGCCTATCTTCAGTCCGGCCTTGCGAATCCGAAGACAATAATCATCATCGTCAAAGCCGTAGCCAGTAAAACGCTCGTCCATCAGCCCAATCAGGTCAATCGTAGAGCGTGGGACGTAGATACAGACCCATATCACCATCCCCGGCTCTTCCCTTATCGCGCCGCCAG
>Ga0208355_1000012_pt1 | contig 127377 bp, 118 predicted proteins | sample NGESurdeep072012_6_FD_184458 | JGI IMG/M metagenome (GOLD analysis project Ga0208355, IMG submission 184458) | Arctic peat soil microbial communities from Barrow, Alaska - NGEE Surface sample 210-3 deep-072012 (SPAdes) | ecosystem: Environmental > Terrestrial > Soil > Wetlands > Peat ... | reverse complement strand
GGGGGAGCCGCTCCCACCCGAGAAGGCGACTACCTACACGAGACCGGAGTACTGACATGCGCCGCGTCCTCGTCGGCACCGCCGGCCACATCGACCACGGAAAGAGCGCGCTCGTGCGGGCGCTCACGGGGACCGACCCCGACCGCCTGCCGGAGGAGAAGGCGCGCGGCATCACGATCGACCTCGGATTCGCCCACGCCGTGTGGGACGACACGATGTTCTCGTTCGTGGACGTGCCCGGCCACGAGAAGTTCGTGAGGACGATGGTCGCCGGGGCGCAGGGGGTGGATCTCGTCCTCTTCGCCGTCGCGTCGGACGATTCCGTCATGCCGCAGACCCGCGAACATCTCGACATCCTGAAGCTCCTGGGGGTCGGGGCGGGCGTGATCGCTCGCACGAAGAGCGACCTCGCGGACGCCGACACTGGCGCTCTGGTGGAAGACGAGATCCGCGCCCTCGTCAAGGGCTCGTTCCTCGCGAACGCTCCCCTCGTCGCCGTTTCGGCCGTCACCGGCGCCGGTCTCGACGCGCTGAAGGCAGCCCTGACCCGGGCGGCGCGCGGCGTCGTGCGCGAGGACCGCACGAAACGCGTGCCGCGCCTGTTCCTCGACCGCGCTTTCACGATGAAGGGCTTCGGGCCCGTCGTCACGGGAACGCTCGACGGCGGCCGTATCGCCGCCCTGGACACGCTCACGCTCTTTCCCGGGCTGCACGACGTGCGCGTGCGGCGAATCGAAGTGCACGGCGAGGAGCGCCGGGAGGCGTGGGCCGGGGAACGGACGAGCTTGAACCTCGCCGGGGTCGAACGTTTGACCCTGCACCGGGGCCAGGCGCTCGCGGCGCGCGGAGGGCTCGAGTCCTCCTCCGTGCTGACGGCCGAGGTCACCTGGCTGCCTTCCGTCAGGAGCCCCCTCACCGACGGCGCGCGCCTGCGCGTTCATCTCGGGACCGCCGATATCGCCGGGCGCGTTCACCTTCTCGGGGCGAGTCCCGGGGCGGACACTCCCGGCGAACGCGCGTTCGTGCCTGGCTCGAAAGGCTTCTTTCAGATCACGCTGGAGTCGCCGGTGCCCGCGCGCCCCGGAGATCGCTTCGTCCTCAGGCGGCCTTCGCCCGTCGAGACGGTGGGAGGCGGGCGCGTGCTCGACGCCGGGCGCCCGCGTCTCAAGCGCCGGAGCGGCGCGGAGGCGAGCCACGCAGCTCACCTCCTCTCCGTCCTCTCCGTGCTCTCCGGCGGCGACGAAGGGGACCTCGCGGACCTCTTCCTCCTCGAAGCCGGTCCCTCGGGCCTCACCGCGGCCCGCCTCGGGCCGCGCCTCGGCGTGTCGGCTCCGGCGGCCGCCGCTCTCCTCGACGCGCTCTCCTCCTCCGGCAAGGCCCTGCGCATCGCGCCCGCGCTCTATGCGCATGCCGGGACCGCGTCCTCCCTCGCGGAACGCGCCGCCGCCGCGTTCGCCGAGCGCCGGAAGAGTGGCGGCGTCTCCGTCTCGTTCGCGAAGAGCGAGTTTGCCGAGCGGCTCGGAAGGGCCCTTTCACCCGCCGCCGCAGACGGATGGATCGCCGTTCTTCTCGCCTCGAAGAAAATCGCGCTCGACGGTGACCGCATCGTCCCGCCCGGCGCGAAGGCCGCGGATCTCGCCGGCGACTCGGCTTCTTTTGCGGCGAAGATCGCGGAGGGGTTTCGCGCGGCGGGGTTCGAGCCGCCTCACCCTCACGAGCTCGCGCGCGTCCTCGGCACGAAACCGGCCGTCGTCGAGGGTCTCGTGTCGCATCTCGTGAAGTCCGGCACGCTCGTGCGGCTCTCGCCCGACCTCGTCGTTCACCGCGACGTCGCTCTCGCCGCGGAGCAAAAGCTCGACTCCGCGCGGGGGCAGACGCTGAGCGTCGCTGGCTTCCGGGATCTCCTCGGCCTCACGCGCAAGACGCTAATTCCGCTGCTCGAGTATTTCGACGCGAAGAAAAAGACCCGGCGCATGGGCGATGTGAGGAAAGTCGAGTAGATCGAATTATTTCGGCGTGGCGCGCAGGTTCTTCTTGACCACACGCTCGCTCTTTTTCTTCGCCGAGTCGAGCGTGTAGTCGAGCGTGGCGTCGAGTGCCATCCAGCACGAGACGGGGCGGCCGCCTGAAACGGCCGGCGTGAAGCGCCACTTCGCCGCGAACGCCTTCAGCCAGAGCCCGAGGAGAGGTTCCGTTTCGCCCGTCGGAAGAAACCGGTTGACCATGCCCTGCTCGGAAACCTCGACGAGAGCGGTCACGCGGGCGCGCGCGCGCGACGCGTCGAGGCTCCACGGGGTTTTCTCGGGGGAGGGGAGCACGTCGACGTCCTCGATCGAGACCGCCGCCGGGTCCTTCGGGTCGATTTCGCGCGGATAACGCGCCATCCACGCATCGCCGGTCGTGTCCGGAACCGTCGCGACGAGCGGGTCGTCCTTCCGGATCGGCTCGAGGGTGAAGGCCGTGAAGGCCGCCTTCTCGAGTGAAATCGCGAGATCGATGCCGTACGTCGCCCACGTGAGAACCGGCTGGCCGCCCTTCTTCGCGGGAGTGAACCGCCAGCGGGGCACAAGCGCGGGAAGGGGCGTCGCGAACGCCTTGAGCGCGGGCTCGACGGGAAAGGCCTCGGCCACGCGCCCAGTCTCGAGAAGATGCACCGTGAAGAGGAGCGGCTGGCGCGTCGCGAGATCGGGCGGGTTCGTGCGTTCGGCGAGCTTCGGCGCGTCGTCGAGCGCGCGGGAAAGCGGATGGACGAACGCGACCTCGGCGGGCGTCAGGCGCGCGACGTCGGGCAGCGCCTCGACTGGCCGGAGGGCCGGCGTCTGGGCCTGCGCGCTTCCCGCGCTTCCCGCAAAGCCCGCGAGGCTCGCGGAAGTGAGCACCGCGGCGGCGACGAGAAAGGCGGGACGCATCCGGATGATTCTAGCGGGAGCCGCCGCGGATTGGCCCCTCCGGCGGCTTTTCACTTCGCCTGCGCCCAGTTTCGGCCCTGGCCCACGTGGACGGTGAGCGGCACCGAGAGCGTCGCCGCGCCTTCCATCGTCGCTTTCGCGAGAGACGCGGTCTTTCCCGCGAGGGCCTCCGGGCACTCGAGAACGAGCTCGTCGTGCACCTGCAGGAGCAGCCGCGCCTCCGGGATCTCGCGGGTGAGCGCCGCGTCGAGACGGAGCATCGCGATCTTGATGAGATCCGCGGCCGCTCCCTGAAACGGGGCGTTCATCGCCATCCGCTCGGCGTTCGCGCGCACGTTGTGATTCCGGTCGTGGAGGCCGGGGATGGGCCGCACGCGCCCGAAGATCGTCTCGGTGCCGCCCGTCGCGCGGGCCTTCTCGAGGACGGCGTCGAGACACGCGCGGATTCTCGGGAACCGCTCGAAATAGGCGGCGATGAACTCCCTGGCCTCCGCGCGCGGGACGCCGAGCTGCGCCGCCAGCGCGAACGGACCCATGCCGTAGAGCACGCCGAAGTTGATCGTCTTCGCGCTGCGGCGCTGGTCCGGCGTCACGGCCGCAGGAGAGAGACCGAAGATCTTCGCAGCCGTGGCCCGGTGGATGTCTTCCCCGCGCCTGAACGTCTCGAGAAGCGCCTCGTCCCCCGACAGGTGCGCGAGGAGGCGAAGCTCGATCTGGGAGTAGTCCGCGGCCACGAGGACCCGGCCGGGCGGCGCGACGAAGGCCCGGCGAATCGCACGGCCGGCCTCCGTGCGGACGGGGATGTTCTGGAGGTTCGGCGCATTCGAGGAGAGGCGCCCCGTCGCCGCAACCGCCTGGTCGTAGCGCGTGTGGATGCGCCCGTCGGCGGCGATGGCCAGGGGAAGCGCATCCACATACGTGCCCTTCAGCTTCGAGATCTCGCGCCACTCGAGGACGAGCCCCGGCACGGGACCCGTCGACAGCGCGGCCAGCTCCTCGAGCACGTCGGAGTCCGTCGCCCAGGATTTCGTCTTGGCCGTCTTCTTCACGGCGGGATACGCCAGTTTCTCGAACAGGATCCGCCCGAGCTGCGCGGGCGACCCGATGTTGAAGGGCTCTCCCGCCGCTTCGATGATCTTCGTTTCGAGCACGGCGAGCCGCCCGTCGAATTCCTTCGACATCTCGGCGAGCACACCTCGGTCGACCGCGACGCCCGCGATCTCCATGCGCGCGAGGACGGGGATCAGCGGCAGCTCGATGTCGTCAAGGACGCTTCTGAGGGCCGAGCCCTCCGCGAGACGCGGCGCGAGCGTGTCGAGGAGCGCGAGGGGGAGACGGGCCCGGGGAAGGAGCCACTTCCGCCCGGCTTCCGACGCGAGGAGGTCGAGCGTGACGGGCGCTCCGCCAGTGAGATCCTTCAGGGGCGGCACCGCCTCCGGCGGGAGGTTCAGGATGCCCCGCGCGTCGCCCGCGAGATCGTGCGCGTGTAGACCCGGCGAGACGACGTAGCTCGCGAGCATGGAGTCGACAACGTGAGCGGGAGGCGCGATCCCGAGCGCGTCGGCCGCGAGGTAGAGCCGCTTGGCGTCGTGGGCGACGAGGGGCACGTCCCGAAAGAGAGCCGCGAGCGCTCGTGTTCCGGCCTCGTCGAGAGCGAAGGCCACGGTCTCGCCACCCGGCACCGCCACGACCGCCGCGAGCGGCGGCGCCGGCCAGGGCGCTCCGGGACCGGACTCCACGTGGACAGCCGCGCGGCCCGCCTTCCGCGCGGACGCGTCGAGCGCCGCGAGGCCCGACGCCGACGATTCCCATCGCGTCCTGTCCGGCGCGCCCGCCGGCACGGCCTCGTCGTCGAAAAGGGAAAGCGTGGACGGAACCCTCGAGGCCGCAGGAGCCGTCGGAGCCGCTTTCGCGGGACCGCCCGGGCGCGACTCGAGAAGCTCCTTCCTGAGCCTCGCGAACCCCATCTCCTCGTAGAACGCCGCGAGCTCGGCCACGGCTTCGTCCGGAAGGGGGCGGATGCGGAAGTGCTCGAGCAGATTCTCCGGGGCCGCCGGCAGCGGCCGGTCGCAGCGCACCGTCGCGAGCGTCCGGGAAAGGAGCGCGTCTTCCCGCCCGTTCGCGAGCGTCTCCTGGCGTTTGCCTTTCACCTCGTGAAGCCGCGCGTAGATGTCGTCCAGCGACCCGAACGTCGTGACGAGCTCCTTCGCCGTCTTCTCGCCGATTCCCCGGACGCCCGGGATGTTGTCCGACGAGTCGCCCATGAGCGCGAGGACGTCGATCACACGGGACGGCGGGACGCCGAAGAACTCCGTGACGCCCGCCTCGTCCAGGAGACGCTCCTGCACGGGATGCCAGACGACGACGGTCGGGTCCTTCACGAGCTGGAAAAGGTCCTTGTCGGCAGAGGCGATCTCGACGCGCACCCCCGCGCCCGAGGCCGCGACCGCGATCGAGCCGATGAGGTCGTCCGCCTCGTAGCCCGCTTCCTCGACCACGGCGAGGCCGAGAAGCCGGCAGACTCTCTTGGCGTCCTCGATCTGCGGCACGAGATCGTCCGGCATCGCCTGCCGATGGGCCTTGTAGCTCGAGTCCATCTCCTCGCGGAACGTCTTCTCGTACCGGTCGAAGCACACGGCGACCGCTTCGGGCTTCCGCGTCTCGCGATACTTCCGCCACATGTTCAGGAAGCCGTAGACGGCGTTCGTCGGCCGGCCTCCGGGGCCCGTGAGCCCGCGGATCGCGTAAAACGCGCGATAAAGATAGTTCGAGGCGTCGAGAAGCGCGAGAGTCGGGAGCGGATTCGCCGGCGAATTCGCCGGTGGATTCACCAGTGGATACTCCATTGCCCGCGAGTCTATCCGGCGGAGCGCACGCTCACGGGCTCACCGCCACGTCCACGTCCACGGGCGCGAGGTCGCGGCGAGAGAGACGGAGCGCGAGGCGCACAGTGGGCCAGACCGGCGGATCCGCGGAAAGGCGCACGCCGACGCGCCCCCCCGCGGGGGCCCCCGCGATGGCCGCTTCGATCGCCGCGGTTTCCGCCGCGCCGTATGAGAACCGGTACGCCGCGCGCGCCGCCGTCGTCGCCTGCCAGCGCGTATCGCCGCGGCCCAGGGCGAGAATCACGGCCGAAGCTGCGAGCGCGGCCTCCCGCCACCATCTTCCCGGCCATGACGCTCCCGCCGCGAGGCCGGAGGCGGCCGCCGCAAAAAGGCCCGGCGCCAGGCACGCGAGAAAGCGCGGTTCCACGGGGTATGCGCTCAGCGACATGACGGCCACCGGCCAGATCGCGAAGGCCGCGAGCGCGCGGCGCGTCTTGTTGCCCGGCAGGACGAGCGCAAGGACGACGCCGAGCGCCACGAGGCCGGCGGCTCCCGCGCCGATCGTGTAGTCCTCGCGCAGGAATCCCCAGAAGGCCGAAAGCTTCGCGAGAGGGTTTCGTTCGGGCGCCTCCGTGGGCAGAAAGATCTGCCGGTACCAGCCGCGCACGTTCGCGGGATCGAGACACCACACGGCACACGGCAGAGCGCCGAAGAGAGCGAGGTCGCGAAGGGTCCCCGACGCCCCGTTCCACGCCTCCGCGAGCGACTGCCGCCTCACGGCGCCGAAAAGGACGAGGAGTAAGAAGGCGCCCCAGGCGACGTTCGACACGCTCGGCACGCGCCGGGCGAGGACGTCTCCCCCGCGCGCTTCGAGGACGAAACGCACGGCCGAAAGAAGGAAGGCGAGCGCAAGAATTCCGCTGCCCGCGCCCCTCAGCAGGAGCGCGCGCGCCGCCGCGGCGAGGCGGCGCTTCGATCCCGGGCTCTCCTCCCGCCACACGACGAATCCGAGCGTGGCGAGGACGAAGAACCCGAAATGATATTTCAGGAGGAAGAGCAGGGTCCCCGCGAGAAACGCCATTCTTCGCGCCCCGGGCTCCTCGCGCCTCGCGAAAAACAGGAACGCCACGAGCGCGACGAGACCGCCGAGGCTCTCGAGCATCGGCCACGCGGAGATCTCGAGAAGCATGGGCGAGCGCAGGAAAAACCCCGCAACGACGAACCCGGTCAGGACGGCCGACACAGGCCCCATCGCAGGGACGAGGCGGCGCGCGAGGAGAAACGCCACGGCGGGCGCGAGGACGAATGCCACGAGGCTCGGCAGGCTCGCGGCCGCGAGGGACGGTCCGAACGCCGCCTGGAAGGGCGCGCTCACGAGCGCCCACGCGGGTCCCCACCAATGGCGGCTCACGAGGAGAGAGAACGCGTCCAGCGGACGGCCGAGCCTCATGTCGTCGAAGAGATCGAGGCCTTCCGTCGCGTGCAGCGCCGCGTCCCAGCCGAGGGAGACGAGGGGTGTGAGGTGGAGCGTCTCCGCCCGGAATGGCAGCGCGACGACGAGTGCCAGGAGCGCGAGGACGGCCGCCACCGCTCCGTCGACGACCCTCTCCCGGCTCATCCTCGGGAGTCTATCGGCCTAATCGTAGATGATCGACCCGGGGTCGAACCGGTCGCCCGTGTCCGGCCCGTTCCATTTTCCGTGGTTCAGATCGTAGTGCCAGCCGAAGGACGTGTACGGAAACCGGAAGTAGGTACCCAGCGCCAGCAAGGCCTTTCCCCACCATTTCTTCTCCGGCACGCCCGCCGCGAGAAGCACCTCGCGCAGGTTCAGGCCGATCTCGACGCCGACGTTGCGCTCGCGGACGGGCGCGGCCGAGTAGCGGTAGCCCTTCGAGCCGTACGTCATCGAGAGAAGCAGGAAGCGCGCGGGCCCCGGCTCGAGGCCGAGACGCGGAAGAAAGCCGCTGAGCTTGAGATCGGCCGAGTAGATCTCCGTCGAGTAGTCGTCGCCGTAGCCGCCGTAGCGGCAGCACGCGTCGGGGATGAGCGTCTTCACGCGTCCGAAACGGAGTCCCACCGTGTCGTGCAGGCCCCACGCGTCGATCCCCGTCCCGAGGAGAGCGCCGATCGCGTTCGCGGTCTCGTCTTCCCACGAGAAGCCGTACTGCGAGAAGCCGTCTCCGGCCTCAATGAGAAGCCCCGTCACGACCGTCACGCCGAGGGCGAGGCCGCGGGCCTCGGCGGGCGTCTTGCCGAGCGACCGGTAGATGCCCTGAAGCGTGAGCGTCGAAATGTAGCCGAGGAAGATGTGCGACGCCTTGTCGGCGCCGCCGGCATACGTGTCCCTCTGGAACCAGCGCTCGTTCGCGAACTCGAAGCTCGAGCGGCTCGACGTACGCCACCAGGCGAAATAGCCGACCACGGGCGCGCCGAGGACGACGCTCGCCGTCACGATCTTCGTCTTCGTGTCGAAGAGCCGCGGAGGCGGCAGGGGGGCCGTCGTCGCAGGCGGGCCGACCGTCGCCCCGGCCGTCGCCGGCTCCTCCGCGAAGTAAAAGCCCGGGGCCGGAGAAAACGCGTCGCCCGGCCGCTCGAAGCCGAGGAGGCGCGCGTCGGCGGGGCGCGAGAGGGCTGCGAGGAGGAGGGCGGCGCCGGCCGCCCGGCGGGCCTGCGGCCTCACCCGGCGAGACCGCGGGTACGGGCCAGCGCGCGCGTCTTCTCGAGAGCTTCCGAGACCTTCTTCTCGAGATCGTCGGCATCCCCGCGGAAGCTGCGCGAAAGCTCCGGGTCCGACACGCCCGGGAGATTGATCCGCACGTTCGCGAGCGCGCCGAGCGCGGCGCCGTGAAGGAGCAAGGCCGCGACCCACGCGTCGGACGCCGCATTCGGATTGCCCTTCTCGAATACGAGGGGCGCGACCTTCAGGCCCTCGTGCGCGAAAAAGGCCGTCTGCATCGGCACGGCGGTCGCGAGGACGTTCGCCGCGTCGATCGCGCGCTGGCGCGACACCTTGTCCGCATCGGACTCCTTCGGGAGCCGGCGCGCGGCCACGACCGCGTCGAATGCCTTCGTGTCCTCGTCCACGAGCTCCAGAAGCCTCAGCCGGGCTGCGTGCAGCCGATCGGCAAGCGGTTCGAGGTCTCCCCACGACGCGCGGTATTTCTCTTTTCCGAACGTGAGACCGACAACCATTTCGAGGAGCGAAGCACCGAACGCGCCGGCCGCCGCCGAAGCCGAGCCGCCGCCGGGAGCGGGGGCGTCGGACGCGAGGGACCCCGCGAATTCCGAGACGGAGAGAGCGCCGAGCGTCATGATGCGCGCGAGCCTAGCAGGTCGCCGTGGGCGACCACGGGCTCTCCCGCAACGAGCACGTCGGAGACCAGGTTGACGCCCCAGTGGTAGACGAGGTGCTCGAGAGAGGGCGCGTCGAGGAGGACCACGTCGGCGCGCTTGCCCGGTTCGAGCGTGCCGCGGGTCCCGGCTTCCCGGACCGACGCGGCGGCGTTCAGCGTCATCGCCGTCAGCGTCTCCTCCACCGTGAGACCCATGCCTAAGGACGCCAGGAAGGCCACAGCCGGCAACGACTCGGTGTATGAGGAGCCGGGATTGCAGTCCGTCCCGAGCGCCACGGCGACGCCAGCGGACACCATTTTCCGCGCGGGGGCGTAACGGTTCATCCGCAGGAACACGGACGTGCCCGGAAGGAGCGTCGCCACGACGCCCGCCCTCGCCATATCCTCGATGCCCTCGTCCGTCGCGTAGAGGAGGTGGTCCGCCGAAGCGGCTCCCATTCGCGCCGCGAGCGAGGCGCCGCCGAGCGGTGTGAGCTCGTCGGCGTGGACGCGCGGGACAAGGCCGAGGACCTTGCCGGCCTCGAGGATCGCGGCCGATTCCTCGAGCGAGAAGACGCCTTCCTCGCAGAAGACGTCGACGAACCGCGCGCCGAGCGCCGCCAGCGCGGGAAGGATCTCGGCCCGACACTCGTCCACGTAACGCTGTTTGAGGGCGGCGGACCCGCGCCGCTCGGGCGGCACTTCGTGCGCGGGGAGCGCCGTCGGCGCGACGCCGACCGGATGCCCCTTCGCGCCCGCGAGGAGCGCGCGCAGCTGCTTGCTTTCGTTCGGGAGGTCGAGCCCGTAGCCTGTCTTCGCCTCACAGAACGTGGTGCCCGCGCGGAGCATGCGGTCGAGCCGCTTCCGCACGTTCCGCGCGAGCGTCTCCTCCGAGGCGGCCCGCGTCGCGGCGACGGTCGCGACGATCCCGCCTCCCAACGCCGCGATGCCCGTGTAGGTCTCCCCTTTCAGACGCCGGTTGAACTCGTCCTCGCGGAAGCCGTCCCATGGCAGATGCGTGTGCGCATCGACGAATCCGGGAACGGCCGTCCTGCCCCTGCCATCGAGGACCGACTCCTCGCGCGCCGGGGCCTCGCCGTAAAGCCGGACGAATTCCGCGTCGGACCCCGCGAAGACGATCAGCCCGTCCTCGGCGAGGAGCGCGGCGTCCCGGATCCGGCGCAGGACGCCCTGGGCGGCGCCGGCGCGGGCCGAGGCGCCCTCCGGCGTCGCCAGCTCGGCGAGATGCCGGATGGACAGCCGCTTCAGGCCGTCTCTCCCTCGCGCTTCTTCGGGCGGTGAATCGAGAGGGAGCTGTCCATCTCGTCCTCTTCCTTGTCGAAGTTGAGGACCTGCTGGAACAGGTCGATCGTGCTCTGGAGCTTCAGCTGGAAGTTCCGGCGCTCCATCCGGAGCTCGCGGATCTTCTTCTCCGTTTCGGCCATCCGTTCGAAGCCCTGCTGCACCATGCGCTCGGCCTTCGTCTCGGCCTCCTTCACGATGCGACTCGCGTCCTTTTCGCTCGTCTCGCGGAGACTGTCGGCCGAGCGCTGGGCGAGGAGAAGCGTCTCTTTGAGCGTGGCCTCCGTGTCGCGGTGACGGGCGTTCTCTTCCCTTAGCCGCGCGTTCTCGCGCTCCAGCTCGTCGAGCTCGCGGGACATCTCTTCGAGGTCCTCGGCAAAAGCATCGAGGAAGTTCGTCACTTCGGCCGGGTCGAAGCCGCGAAAGCGCTTCGGGAACTGCCTCTTACGGATCTCGAGCGCGCTTATGGAGGGTCTCATGCGCTTGATTATGAACCCTTTGGGCTCAATTCAATGGACGCGAAAGTCGCGCCCCGTATCGACGACCGTGAAGCGCCGACGCCGAAACGGGTTCCGGAGGCGCGGGAAGCGCGGCCCGCCGCCGCGGACGCCGCGAACGAAGAGCCACGACACCGGCAGGCCCCCGAGGACGAAGAGGAGACGCGGGAGCGAGCGGCTGCCTTCCAGCTCGCTGAACACGACGAAGACAAGGGCGAGGATGGCAAAACCCAACCGCGTCATGGGAAAGACACCGAAGAGAGAAAGAGTCTGAGAAGGTCCCTCGAGCATCCACGCGAAGATCAGCGCGAGAAGTGCCGGCGCAAAACCCGCGCCTCCTCCGACGACGAGACCGAGGAGGCCTGCGACGACCGTAGCGAGTCCGAGGAAGATCGTGAATCGGCGCGATCCCCAGCGCGGTTCGATTTCGCTGCCGAGGCTCCAGATCATCAAGAGAGTGAAGAGAACTCCCGTAATCGAGCCGTTGACGAAGGCATAGGTGACGAGCCGCCAGATCTGCCAAACGAACTCGGCGCCCGACAACAGAGCGAGCCAGAATACCGCCGGCGGCCACGCGAGCGTCAGGACGTAGCCGGCCGCGACGAGGACGAGCAGCGCACGCGTCACGGGGGGAATGCGCCGCCAGCCGGGAGGGCCCGCCCACCGCAGCCTGTACGCCGGCCTCATCGCGCGGAGGGTAGCACCGGGAGCCGCGCCCCGAAGATCGCGCTGCCGACGCGCACGAAGGTCGCGCCCTCTTCGACGGCCGCCTCGAAGTCGTCGCTCATGCCCATCGAGAGCTCCGAAAGGCCGAGCGTCTCGCCGAGTTTCCGGAGCGCCGCAAAGTGCGGACGCGTCTCTCCCGGCGGAGGAATCGTCATGAGTCCCCTGAGGTCGAGCGCGGGCAGCGCCCGGACGGTCTCCACGAGTGCGGCGGCGCCCGCCGGTTCAACGCCCGACTTCGTGGCTTCCCCCCCGAGGCGCACCTGGACGAACACGGCGAGGCGCTTTTCGGAGGCCGCCGCGGCGCGGTCGAGGCGCCGGGCGAGGTCCTCGGAGTCGACCGTCTCGACGACGGAGGCGACTTTCACGGCGCGACTCGCCTTGTTCGACTGGATCGGGCCGATGAGATGGCCAGTGGCATCGGGTGGCAGCCGCGGAAACTTCTCCTCCGCTTCCTGGACGCGGTTCTCGCCGAACGCGCGGGCCCCGGCCGCGTAGGCGAGGAGGAGGTCGGAGAGGGGATACGTCTTCCCCACCGCGACAAGCAGGACGCTCGCAGGCTCGCGCCCGCTGCGCGCCGCCGCGGCGGCGATCCGCCCCTTTACGTCGGCGAGGCGCGCGGCGATCTCCCCGGCACGTGTCACCGTCGCGTCACCTTCGGACATGCGCGGCGTCGAGTGCGCTGTTCGCGAGGGCGTCGGCCTCGTGATTTTCTTCGCGCGGCACGTGGACGACCCTGAGGCGCTCGATTCTGCGCGCTTTCAGGCGGGCCTCCGCGAGGAAGCCCGCGAGATGCGGTGCCTTCGTGCGGTACTCGCCGGAGAACTGCCGGAGGACAAGCTGGCTGTCGGCCCGGATCTCGACGTCCCGCGCGCCCGCTGCGAGAGCGAGGTCGAGGGCCGCGAGAAAACCGCGCCACTCGGCCACGTTGTTCGTGGTGGAACCGAGCGTCTTCGCGTCCTTGAGCCCCACGGGCGACCACACGCCGTACGACGAAGGGCCGGGATTCCCGCGCGAAGCCCCGTCGAAATAGAGAACGAGCGTTCCCGCGCGCCTCACGGAATCCAGTAGAGGATCCTCTTGCAGCTCTCGCAGAAGACCGTCTCCTTGGAGAGCCGGAGATCGGAGAGGAGCTGTGGGCGCAGGCGCACGTGACAGGCCGAACAGGCGGCCGTCTGCGGCCCCACCATGTCGATCCGGGTCACGGCCACCCCGGCCCTCTTGTTCCGGATCTGCTCGAACGTTTTCAGGAGGCGCGGTTCGAGCTCGGCCCTCAGCCTCTTCACCCGCTTGTTCGCCTCGGCGATCTCGGCGTCGAGGACGGCCTGCTCGGCCCGCCACTCCTTCATCTGCTCTTCATAGCCGGCCTCTTCGGCCGGGAACGCCTCGTCCCGTCGGTCCAGCTCCGTCGAGGAACCGGCCATCGTTTCGTCGAGGGCGAGGAGCTCGTCCTCGCGGGTTCTCACTTCGCGTTTGAGACCGTCGATCTCGTTCAGGAGCGCGCTGTATTCGCGGCTCGTTTTCACGGACTGCAACTGCTGCTGGTACTTCTTCAGGTGCTCGTTGAAATCCTGGATTTCGCCGTCGAGCTCTTTCTTGCGCTCCCCGACCTGCGACAGGACCGCCCCAGCGGCGTCGCGCTGCCGCCGGGCGTCGAGATAGGCGGCCTCGATATGAACGAGGTGGTCGGGCGTCTTGCCCCGGCGCTGGGTCTTCTGGTCGACCTCGAGAAGAACTTCCTGGAGAAGGAAAAGTCTGTCGAGCGGACTTGTCATCGTCACGCTCACCTGGTCGTCCCGGTTTTCATTTTGAACCCCCTGAAAAGCAAAAACGGGCGCTATGCAGCGCCCGTCTGGACGGAGCCCCGGCGCTCGAATGCGCTTAAGGGATCGGAAGTGTTTCTGCGCGCCCGGATGTCGAATCTCCCTCTTTCATTTCGCCATCGAAACCGTCCGGTGGGTCCGCCTGGATTCGAACCAGGGACCCGCCGGTTATGAGCCGGTGGCTCTGACCGCTGAGCTACGGACCCTTACGGCCGAAGAAGGAATATAACACCTTACTGCCCGACGTCCACGAACGGCCGGAGCTTCTTGGCCCGGCTGGGGTGCCGGAGCTTCCGGAGCGCCTTGCTTTCGATCTGGCGGATGCGCTCGCGGGTCACGTTGAAGCTCTTCCCCACTTCCTCGAGCGTGTGCTCCGAGCCGTCGCCGACGCCGAAGCGCATGCGGAGAACCTGCTCCTCGCGCGGGGTCAGGGTCTTGAGCGTGCGGCGCGTCTGGTCCTTCAGGTTCGCGACGATCACGGCGTCGATCGGCGAGATGACCTGGCGATCCTCGATGAAGTCGCCGAGATGCGAATCTTCCTCTTCGCCGATCGGCGTCTCGAGGGAAATCGGCTCCTGCGCGATCTTCATGATCTTGCGCACCTTGAACGCGGGCATGTCCATGCGCTTGGCGATCTCCTCGGCGGTCGGCTCGCGGCCGAGCTCCTGCACGAGCGAGCGCTGGGTGCGCGTGAGCTTGTTGATCGTCTCGATCATGTGGACCGGGATGCGGATCGTGCGGGCCTGGTCGGCGATGGCGCGCGTGATGGCCTGGCGGATCCACCACGTGGCATATGTCGAGAACTTGTAGCCCCGGCGGTACTCGAACTTCTCGACGGCCTTCATGAGGCCGATGTTCCCCTCCTGGATCAGGTCGAGAAACTGGAGGCCGCGGTTCGTGTACTTCTTCGCGATCGAGACGACGAGGCGGAGGTTCGCGACGATGAGCTCCTGCTTGGCCTGGTCGGCCTCGCCCTCGCCCTCGCGGATCAGCTTCATGGTCCGCTTGACCTCGTCGTGGTCGATCCGGTACTTCTCCTCGAGCTCCTTCAGCATCTGCCGGTACTTCCCGACACGGCGCTTGTAGAAGTCGCAGCGGACCTCGTTCTTCTCCTTCTTGAGGTTCGTGAGATCCTGGCGGATCGTGGCCTCGGGCATCGCGAACTGCCGGTCGAGATCCTTCAGCATGTTCACCATGCGCAGGAGCGTCGCGGGCGTGAAGTCGATCGCGTGGATGAGACGCGCGATCTCCGAGACGCGGCGGTCGATCGCGGGATCGACCACGGGCTGCGGCTTCGTGGGCGGCACCGGCTTGCCCGCCGCCTTCGCCTTCGCGTGCACGAGGGCTTTGACCGTCAGCTTCTTCGGCTTCGGCGGGGGCCGCTTGCGGTCGGCCAGCTTGCGCAGCTCGCCGTCGAGCTTTCCGATCTTTTCGAAGTGCTTCTGGATCGACCCGATGCGGTTCGCGGTCCTGGGATCGATCTCGTCCGTTTCCTCGAGCGCCGCGGCGGCGAACTCGAGGAAGCCGCGCGCGACGTTCTTGTCCTTCTTGGCCTGCTCGACGATCTTCAGGATCTCGCCGAGGACGACTTTGTTCGTCGAGAGCGCGCGGTAGATCTTCGCTTCGCCGTTCTCGATGCGGCGGGCGATCGAGACCTCGCCTTCGCGGTCGAGCAGCTTCACGGTGCCCATCTCGCGCAGGTACATCCGGACCGGATCGTTCGTCTTCTCGACGGTCGTCGGATCGGGAACGGTCGTCTCGGAGCCGGCGGCCGGCCCGGCCTTCTTCGTCGCCTTCTCAGGGACGTCGACGACCTCGATGCCGAAGTCGCCGAACCGGATGTAGATCTCGTCGAGCTCGTCCGGCGCGTTCGCGAGCTCTTCGGGCAGAGCCTGATAGATCTCGTCGTAGAGCAGGTATCCGCGCTCCTTGCCGAGGTTGATCAGGGCCCTGACTTCGGGGTGCTTTTCTTCTACCGTCACCGACTTCTCGCTTCCCTACGCGTCCGGGAGTCCCCGGCGCGCTTCAAATTCGTCTCGCAGTTTCCGCTTTTAGTTCCGCTTTCAGTCGGCGGATCTCTTCGACCAAGTCTTGTTTCTTTCGTGTCGCCGGAAGGTCTCCGGTTGAGGAGGCATTCAGAATCTCCGGCTGGAGGTTTTCCGCGGTCTCCTCCAGAAGGCGTATCTTCAACTGCATCAATGGGATCTGGATGCGGCTGAGCCCCTCCGAGCCCTCCTTGACCGCGCCTTCCGCCCTCAGGCTGTCCTCTTTCGATAGAAGCTGAGCGGCGACAAGCCCCGCATCCGCCCCAAGATGGGTCGAAAGTGCCGAAAAATCAAGGGTTCCCGATTGAGACCCATACTCTCTAAGAGCAACAAGTATCTCCTTTGCAATCGGATGCGTAAAAAGCTCGATGTCAATAACCTCGACTAGAGGAGCGAGCCTTCCTTCGCCAGATTTCGCGTTGACGAGGTCGTCCAGGAAAGCCGCCAGGACCTTCGCCTCTTGCCCCGGCAGCTCCTGTTGTGCCGCCACCGGTGTCTTTCTAACCGCTTGACCGGCCTGTTTCTTCCCTTCGGCCGCGGCCTCCCCTTTGGAAAGGACCGAAAGGGGAACGCCGGCTCCCCGCGCGAGGCCGGAAAGCAGCTCGTGACGGAGGACCGGATCCGGCGCCACGGTGAGGATGTCCACCGCCTCGCGCAGCTTCGCGGCACGCTCCGTCGGGTCCTGTCCGGCGGCCGCGGGGATCCGTACGAGGAGCGCCGGGAGGAGTGGCAACGCCCCCGCGATCGCTGCGCGCAAGGCTTCGGGACCGTGCGCCGCGAGATACGAGTCGGGGTCGTGTTCCTCGGGCAGCGCGAGATGCCGCACGTGAACTCCCCTAGCCAGGAGGAGCGGGAACGCCTTGTACGCTGCTGCGACACCGGGCGCGTCGCCGTCATACGCCACGACGACCGTCGCGGCCTGCCGCGCGAGGAGGTCCACCTGGGCGGACGTGAGGGCCGTGCCCATCGAGGCAACGGCGTTCGCGGCGCCCGCGCGCTCGCAGGCAATCCGGTCGAAGTAACCTTCGACGAGGAGGACCTCGTCTTCCCTCCGGATCGCCTCTTTCGCTCGGTCGAGGCCATAGAGAAGCTTTCCCTTCGAGAAACGTGCGGTTTCCGGCGAGTTGAGATACTTCGGCTGGTCGTCCCCGAACGCGCGCGCGCCGAAGCCCAGGATCTCGCCGCGCCCGTCGCGGATCTCGATCGTCAGCCGGTTACGGAAGCGGTCGTACACGCGCCCCGTCTCCGGGTTCTTCTGAAGAAGTCCCGCCTCGACCAGCGTGTCTTCCTGGACACGCGGCGCGAGCGAGGTCCTGAGGGCGTCCCAGGCATCGAGGGCCGCTCCGAAGCCGTAGGCGTGCCCTTCCTCCAGCGTGAGCCCCCGCTTCTCGAGGAACGCTCGCGCGGCCGGATGCCTGTCGAGACTCGCGCGGAAGAACGCCGCCGCGAGGCTGAGCGCCTCCGCCGCACGCGTCTCTTTTCCGCGATCCACGCGTGTGCCGCTCCGCCGCATAGGAAGCGTGACGCCCCCGAGCCGGGCGAGATACGCCACCGCGTCAGGAAACTCGAGGCGCTCGGTCTCGCGCACGAACGTGATCGCGTCACCCTTCGCCCCGCAGCCGAAACAGTAATAGAAACCCTTGTCGGGATGCACGTGGAACGACGCGCTCTTTTCGGTGTGGAACGGGCACAGGCCCTTCCACGAGCGGCCCGCTTTCTTGAGCGAGGTCGTGGCGCCGATCAGCTGGACGAGATCCGTGGCCGCGAGGACCTCGCGCTTGGCGTCGTCCGTGATGTCGTAGACGGGCTCAGACATCCAGCCTCGCGATCGTGACGGCCTGACCGCCCTCCTCTGCGTCGCCCCAGCGGTAGGACGCGATCCCGGGATGCGTCTTCAGGAACTCCCGCACCGCGGCCGCGAGGCGGCCCGTCCCGTGGCCGTGGACGAGGCGGAGCGCCGCCTTGCCGGAGAGAAGCGCGTCGTTGATGGCTTTCTCGACCACGGGAAGGGCATCGTCGACCCGCTGCCCGACGAGCACGACCTCAACAGTAGCCATCGTAGCCACGACTCCCGACGAGGACGACGGGGAAGTCTGCGGCCGACTCGAAGCGGGGGCCAGGGTCTTGATCGGAATCGCACGGCCCGCCAGAGGAACAGATGAAGCAGGGGAGAGAGCCGCAAGCGATACCCTCACGCGCTTCCCCTTGACTTCGACGTCGGCCTCGCCGCGTCCCGCCGCGAGCGCGAGGAGCCGGCCCGTCGCGCCGAGGCCCGCGATGCGCACCTCCATGCCGACCGATACGGGCCCGGCCAGCGGGGGAGGCTCGTCGTCCCCGCCGAAGAGGCCCAGCGCGGCCTCGCGCGCCGACTGCGTGACGGTCATCAGCGCGCCCCGCGAGACCCCGCGACCCGCCTTCAGGTCCTCGCGCATGCGCTCGAGCTCCTGCCGCGTCTTCTCGCGCAGCGTCGCGAGCGCCTTGTCAACTTGTTCCTTCGCCTTTTCCTTCACCTTCGCCCGCTCGGCGGCGAGCGCGGCGCGTTCCCTCTCGAGATCGAGGAGGCGGGCGGCGGACTTCTCCGCCGCCGCCTTCGCCTTGTCCGCTTCCTCGCGGGCGCGGCGCGTTTCGGTTTCGAGGCGCGTCAAGGCCGCGTCCGCGGCCTCCCACTTCTCGCCGAGCCGCTTCTTCGCGGAGGCGAGAACGCGCGCCGGCAGGCCCGCCTTCTCCGCGACCGCGAGCGCGCGCGATCGCCCGCTGGCGCCGGCCCGCACGCGGAACGTGGGCCGGCCCGCCTTTTCATCGAACTCCATCGCCGCCGAGAGCACGTGAGGGCGGTCCTGCGCCCACTCCTTCACGGCGGAGAGGTGCGTCGTCGCGATAGTGACCCCGCCGCGCGCGAGATCCTCGTCCAGGACGGCGATCGCGAGCGCCGCTCCCTCGTCCGGATCGGTGCCGCTGCCGAGCTCGTCGAGGAGGACGAGGCTCCGCGGCGTGGCTTCCGCAAGGACCCGAGCCGTGCGCGTCATGGCGGCCGCAAACGAAGAAAGGTCTCCGAGAAGGTCCTGCGCGTCGCCCGCGACGACGAGCACCTTGTCGAACACGGGAAGCGTGGAGCCCGGTCCGCACGGAATCGCGAAGCCCGACTGCGCGAGCAGCGCGAAGAGGCCGGCGGTCTTCATGGCGACGCTCTTGCCGCCCGCGTTCGGGCCCGAGAGGAGCAGGAGCCGCGAGCCCTCGGGCAATTCGAGGTCCAGGGGCACGGCGTCCGAATGACGTTCCTCGAGCTCTCCGAAGACGTCCGCCCGGAGATCGGCGAGGCGCCGGTCCAGAAGGGGATGGCGCGCGGCCCTGAGGACGAGCCGATTCGAGAAGTCGGGGAATACGCCCGCGACGCGCGACGAAAACTCCGCGCGCGCCTGGAACGCGTCGAGCTCCGTGAGCACCTCCACCGCGGCCACGAGGTCCCCGCGCCGCGCCGAAAAGCGGCCCGTCAGCGCCACGAGGATGCGGTGCACTTCCTCGCGCTCTTCTTCGACGGCTTCGGCGAGCGCGTTGTTGTCCTCGACGACGAGGAGCGGCTCGACGAAGACGGTCTGGCCCGAGCCCGACCGCTCGTGCAGGAGGCCGCCCACCTGGTCGCGCCGATCCGCGCGCACGGGCAGGCAGTAGCGGCCGCCCTTTTCCGTCACGTAGCCGCCCGACAGTGCGTCCGGATGCGTCCGCGCGACCTCCTCGAGCTTCCGGACGACTTCCTTCCTCAGCCGCTGGATCGACGAGCGGATCGCGTAGAGGCGCGCGGACGCCGTGTCCTTGACACGCCCGTCGGGCTCGAACGTGGGCTCGCGCTCTGCGAGCAGGTCTTCGAAGGACGCGAGAGGAAAGAGCAGGTCGGAAAGAGCGGTGAGCGGGAGGTCGGGAACCGGCACGGCGACGCGCGCGCCCTCCGCGCGCTCGACGAGGAGGAAGAGGTCGAGGAGATCCTCCGGCGGAAGCGCGCGCCCCTGCGGGCCGAGGCGTGAGACGAGGGGAGCCCCCTCGTCGAGCCCCCCGAGAGCGACCGGAGGGCGAAGCGCGCGGCGCGCGAGGAGATCCCGGGTGACGCCGAGGCGACGCACGACCTCGAACGTATCCGGCGAAGGCATGGCGCCATGGACCCGGTCCCGGCCGCGCTCCGTGGAACAAAAACGCCCGGCGAGCCGAAGCGCGCCGGGCCAGTCGAGTTCGGGATGACTCACGGAACGGGAATCTACATCCCCGTGCGGCGCTCTTCCGCCAGCTTGCGGAGCATTTTCTTGCGGGCGGCGATGGCCTTGCGTTTCCGCTTGGTCGAGGGCTTCTCGTAGTGCTGACGCTTCTTGAGCTCGGAGAGGATTCCGGATTTCTCGCACTTGCGCTTGAAGCGGCGCAGGGCGTTCTCGAATGATTCGTCTTCCTTGACGTGGATCAGTGGCACTTAAGATCTCCCTCCTCTCCGGCCCCGAGTGCCCCGAACCCTAAGAGGTTCAGAGGGCGCGGGCGAACCCCGCATGCTAAAGCGGGTTCGCCCGGGCGTCAATCCACCCGACCGGAGTCCCGCTAAGGTGCGCTGTCCGAATATAATGCCGAGAACACGACGCCGAAGGCCCCGCCAGAAGGCGCCGTCAGGAGACGTATGTCGGTCGACCCCGCAGCGACACGCCGCTTGATCGAATCGCTGTCCACGCATCTCGAGGATCACCTCGCGACGTGGAAATCGTCGCTCGTGGACGCACGGAGAGACATCGAGGTCCTCCTCACCACGTTGGCGGACAAGATCCCGGCGCACGCAAAGCCGCTGCTCCCGGAGGACCTCGTCGCGCTGATGCTCGAGGACGCGGCGCCCGCGCCCCCGGCCCCCGCGGCGGCCCCTGCCTCGGGCGCGCCCCAAGCCGATTGGACCGTCGTGCGCGGTTCGCTCGCCGCCATCGAGTCCGCACGCACGCAGGTCGACGTCCTCTCGCGATTTCTCACGCGCGTCAACGCGCATGCGTCGCGGGTCGCGCTTCTCGTCCTTCGGAACGACCGGCTCACCGGCTGGAAGGCCCTCGGATTCGACGCATCCGGAGGACGCGACGAAGCCGTGCGCTCCCTCGACCTCGGCGGCGAGGACGACCCGTTCGTCGCCGCCGTGCTCAAGTCGCAGCACTCCGTGCTCGCCGAGCCGCCCAGCGAATCCGGGCCGCTCCGCCGCGCCCTCGGCGGGCAGGCGCCCGCGCGCACCCTCCTCGTTCCGATGATCATCCGCGACCGGCTCGCCGGCGTCGTCTGCGCCGACGAGCTTCCGGGCGAGGAGGGCCGGCTGAACGAGGCCGCCGTCGAGGTCCTCACGTTCGTGACCGGGCTCGCAGTGGATCTCCTGGCCGCGCGCAAGAAGATTCCGTCCCCCTCCCTCACGCCCACGGGGGAGGCGATCGCCCGCTTCGAGGCCTCGATCGCTTCGCCGCCGCCGGCTGTCACCGACTTCGAGTTCGAGGCCTCTCCCGCGCAGCTGTCCGCGCCGGCTCCCGTTCCGCCGGCTCTCGTTCCGCCGCCTTCCCAGCGCTCGCGGTCCACCGACGCCGGCGAAGCCCTGCGCGCGATCGAAGAGTCCGCGAAGACCCGGACCCCGTCGGGCCTCCGCTCCTTCTCGTCCGATCCCGGGCTCACGAGCGCGATTCCCACGATGGGCGCCGCTTCGGCTCCGCCGGCGCCCTCCTACCCTTCGTTCCCGCCGTCGCCTTCGTTCCCAGCGTCGCCTTCGTTCCCAGCGTCGCTTTCGTTCCCGGCAGCTCCCTCCTTTGCGGCTGCGCCCGCGGCTGCCCCCACACCGGCCTCCGCCCCCCCGCTCTCCGCTTCGCTTCCCTCCTCTCCGGCCTCGCCACTCTCCAATGCGTCCACCGGCGATTTCACCGGTGCTTTCGAGGCCCTGCGCGCGTCCGCACGCGTGACGTCGCCCACGGAAGGCGACGTCACCGTGCAGAAGCCCGCCCGCGCGTCGACGTCCGCCGTGACGCCCCCGCGCGACATCGCGAGTGCGGTGCGACCGATCTCGGGCTTCGTTCCGCGGGGTCGCGCGGCGGCCGCCGACAGCCCGCAACGCGCGCACGACGACGCCCGGCGGCTGGCCCGCCTGCTCATTTCGGAGATCAAGCTCTACAACGAGAAGAAAGTGGAAGAGGGTCGCACCCTGAACGACCTCTACGAGCGTCTCAAGGACGACATCGAGAGGAGCCGCCATGTGTACGACGAAAGGACGTCCGCCGCCGTCCGCCAGGACACGGACTTCTTCCACGATGAGCTCGTGCGCATCCTCGCCGACGGTCGGGCCGAGGCGCTCGGCTCAGTGAGCTGAGCAGCTGACTCTCCGGGTTTTCCTTCTCGCGGGCTCGCTTTCCGCGGGAAGCCTCGCCCGGGCGTCGGCGGCACCCGATACGCCGCCGGCCTCCTCCGAAGCCGCGGCCTTGAGGACGCGCCTCCTCGCCGCGTCCCTCGCACTCGCGAAGGGCGACGGCTCCGCCGCTGCCCTCGTCGCCGGACTCGACGCATCGCCTCTCGGCCTCCCGGGCCTGCCCGCGTGGATCGGACTCTCGGCAGGAACCGGCGTGCGGGCGAATCGCGTGCCCGCTCTCCTCGCCTTCGCGGCGGGCGAACAGTCTCTCGCTCTCGCGCGCGCCGCCCTCTCGCGCGCCGCGCGTCTCGCCGCAACCAAGGAAGAACGCGAGGCGGTGCGCGCCGCCCTCGGCGCGCGCCCCGCGCCGGAGAGGGCGCAGCCCCGCGCCTTCATCGCGCAGGCGCTCGCCGAGTCGCGCGTCGCCTCCGGCGACGAGGCGCGCGACAGCCTCGTCCGGCTCGCGACGATCTTCCCCGACGCTCCCTCCCGCGCCGCGGACCTCTTCGACGACGACGACCGGGATGCGTTCGAGGCCGCCATTCGCCAGTCGCCCGTCGCGACTCGCGTGGCACGGGCCCGGGTCATCGCGGGCCGCGATTCCAAGGGGGCGTCCGCGCTCCTGCGCTCGCTCGGACCGGACGTGCCGGCTCGTTCCCGCGCCGAGGCCGCCGATGCGTGGCTTCTCGCGGGGAGCCCGCGCGACGCGAAACGCCTTCTCGCCCTCGGACCCGCCGACCCTTCGGACGAAACCGAGGCGCTTCACCGGGCCGCGCTCTCGTGGCTCGTCGAGACGCGTCTTCTGGGCGTCCCCGAACCCCGCCGGGCGCGCCGCGGCCGTCGCGCGCCCGCCGCCCGGCCCACCAAGCCGGGCCCCTTCTCCGAAAAGGAGAAGGCCGCCGCCGGCGTCAGGCTGGCCGCCCTCGGCGCGCTCCTCGACCGACCGCTCTCCGAAGAGGACCGGCGCCGGCTCCTCGAGGGCGGGGTCCGTCTCGCCTGGAAGGCCGCGCGCGGGGACGACGCCCGCCGCCTCCTCGCGCCGCTCCTCGCGCTCGACCCGACGACGGACGCGGGCTCTGCGGAATGGTTCGCCGACACGTGGGCGCGCTATGCGGCCGGCGATTTCGCCGGAGCGGCGCGCCTCTTCGACGAGCAGATTCCCGCGTATCGCGGGGCGTTCCTGCGCCGGCGCGCGACCTATTGGTCGGCGCGGGCGCACGAGAAGGCCGGCGACACGACCACGGCGAGAGCGCTTTACGCCGGGCTCGTGCCGGGCACCGTTCCCGATCTCTACGGGCGTTGGGCGGCCGCCGCGCTCGGCGTGACGCTTCCGGCCGCGCCGCCGGCGCTCGCCGCTCACGAAAGGGACGAGGCTCCGGGGGAAGTCGCCCTGCCCTCGCGCGAGCTTCTCCGCTGCGGATTCCCCGGACTCGCCGAGGACGCCGCCGAGAGCGAAGGCTCGCTCGATCCACTTTTCGCGGGCCGCGCGGCCTCTGCCCGGGGCGACCATCGCCGCGCCGCGGCGGTGCTGAAACGGCGCTATCCGGAGCTCGGAACTCCCGAGGAAGGCGCGGTCCCCGCCGAGGCGCGCGCCGCCTATTACCCGCTGGCGCATGCGGACCGGATCGCCGAGGCCGCGCGTGCCGCGGGGGTGCCCGCCTCGCTCCTCTTCGGCCTCATCCGGCAGGAGAGCGTCTTCACCGAGGACGCGAAATCGCACGCGGGCGCGCTCGGCCTCATGCAGGTGATGCCTTCGACGGGCCGCCTCCTCTACCGGAAGGAGAATGGCAAGGGGCGTCCCGACCTCAGGGACCCGGACGCGAACCTGCGCCTCGGCGCGCGCTACCTGAGGCAGCTCCTCGACACCTTCTCGGGCGACACCGCCGCGGCGCTGGCCGCATACAACGCCGGACCGGGGCGGGTGCGCGCATGGAAAAGGGCATTCCACCTCGCGCCCGAGGACGAGTTCCTGGAGTCGATCCCGTTCTCGGAGACGCGCCTCTACGTCAAGCGCGTGTTGTTTTTCCAGAGCGTCTACTCGTCGCTCTACGGGCTCCCGCTCGACGCCGCCTCGCCAGTCGCGTCCCTGCCGGCGGCGGAACCGAGACCCTGACCGGCGCCCTTCAGACGACGCCGGCAACCCTCGCGGAGGATTTCGCGGTCGACTTGCGGCACGCCGAGCAGAGGCCCCGGATCTGGTGGGAGTGCGACGTGGCGGCGAAGTCGTATTCCTTGCAGACGGCTTCCTGGCGCTTCTCGATGGCCGAGTCGATGAACTCGATGACTTTTCCGCAGTTCGAGCACACGAGGTGATCGTGGTGCTCGCCCTTGCGCAGCCGCTCGTAGCGGTACTTCTCCTCGTTCAGCCGCACGCGCCCCACGAGGCCGCATTCGTGCAGAAGCTCCAGCGTGCGGTAAATCGTCGCGCGGCTCACCTTGGTGCCGCGGTCGCGCATGCGGATGACGAGATCCTCCGCGTCGAAGTGCCGGTGGGTCGAGAAGATTTCGTCGAAGAGGGCCGTCCGCTCGCGCGTGACTTTCAAGCCCTTCTTTCTCAGGAAGTCATCGAAGACCCGCCGTTCGTCTGCGTTTTGATTCACCCTGTAAACATATCAGTCTGCTCGCCGGACGGGAATCCCCAACCGGAAGAGCGCCCGGAGATCCAAGGCCGGGGGTTGGCCGGGGATTCGCCTGGCGGCGCCCGTGAACAGGACGAGAACGCCTTCGCGGTCGAGTCGTGGATCCTTGCTCACGAGCGCGAGGGCAGCGCCGGCCACGAGGGAAGCCGCGAACGAAGTCCCCCCCGCCTTCTCCTGATGCCGCCCGTCCATGGACGGCACGACGAGCGGCACCGCCGGAGCGAGGAGATCCGGCTTCAGGACCCCGCCGACTACGCCCACCCGCGGCCCCCGGGCCGGGCGCTTCGCCTCGACGTCCCAGCCGCCGACCCCGATGGCATGAGGCGATGAGGCGGGCGACACGCACGCCCCCTCGGGATCCCAACCCGCGGCCGCGACAACCACGATGCGCCGTTCGTCCAGGGCCCGGACGAGGGACGGGATCTCGCTGCGCTCACCCCGCCGCTCGGGATCGTCCCCGAACGGGCAGAGGACGACGCGGATCCCGTACGCGGCCCCCCGCGCAAGCACCCAGCGGAAGGCCCGCACGATCGCCTGCCTCGGGACGCGGTGTCCCTGACCCACCTTCACGAGCACGACCCGGCCGCGCGGGGAAGGCGAGACGAGGCCGCTTCCGTGGCCGTCCCCGGCCGCGAGCAGCATCGTGCGCGTCCCGTGCTCGGCGAAGGACCTCGGGTCGCCGTAGCGGAACGGCACGACGCGGCGGCCCGTCACGTCGCGGCACGCGATCACGCGGCGGGCGGGCAGGTCGGGATGCTTGACGAAGCCGACGTCGAGAACGGCTATTGCAGGGTGCGAAGACAACCACCGGAGTCTACCGGCGGGTAAGATTCGGAAAACAATGCCTTCCGAGGCGGGTTCGTCGCGGATGCCAGAGCGCATCGACCATTACCGCATCGTTCGCCGGATCGCGCTCGGGGGCATGGCTGAGATCTTCGAGGCCGTGGATGAGAAGTCCGGCCGCACGGTGGCGCTCAAGAAGATCCTGCCGCACATCGCGACGGATCCCGACTTCCTCGACCGCTTCTTCCACGAGATAAGGATCCAGATCTCCCTCAAGCACCCGAACGTCGTCGAGCTCCTGGACTGCAGCCCCACTCCCCAGCAGGCCTACATCGTCATGGAGTTCGTGGACGGCGGCGAGCTGCATGGCCTGAGGAAACAGTGCGGCCGTTTCCCGTGGGAGATCGCGCTCTTTGTCACCCGGGAGGCCCTCTCTGGCCTCGAGGCTGCCCACGCGAAGGGTGTCATCCACCGTGACATCAAGCCGCAAAACATCATGTGGACGCGGGATGGCTGCGTGAAGATCGGCGACTTCGGCATCAGCCACGCCGCGCACCTGACGCGCCTCACGCACACGGGCACCGTCGTGGGAACCCCCGCGCACATGTCGCCGGAACAGGCGCGCGGCGAGGAGCTGGACGCACGCACCGACCTGTTCTCGATGGGGACGGTCCTCTACGAGCTCCTCTGCGGTTACAACCCCTTCACGGCCGACTCCATCGCCGCTTCCCTCCACCGCGTGGCCGAGGTCGAGCCGGATCTGCCCTCGCTTCTCGACCCGTCGATTCCCTCCTCCGTCGACACGTTTCTGCGGATGCTGCACGCCAAGGACAGGTCGCGACGCTTCGCGAGCGCGGCGGCGGCGTGCGACGCCCTGGATGCCCTCTACGAGAAGGAGGGCGTCACGCGGCCCGGAGTTCTCTTCCGGACGTTCCTCGAGAATCCCGCCTCCTTCGTCGCCGAGCGCAACCGGCGGCTCGCCAAAGAGTCCACCACCGCCGCCGAACGCCTGCTCTCGGACGCTAACGCGCGCCCCGAGGAGGCGCTCTGGGCGGCCTACCAAACGGTCGCCTGCACGCCGGACGACCCCGCCGCGCAGACGCTCCTGCACACGGCCGCGCTGCGCGCCGGACAGCGCGAGAAGCCCCTCGACAACGCCCGCATCCGCGAGCTCGAGGAATCCCTGAAAAGAGATCCCGACAACCTCGCGCTCCTTCTCCAGCTCGCCAAGCTCTACCGCCTCGAACACGACTTCCTGAATCTCATGCGCTTCTTCCGGAAGCTGCAGTCGCTCGGGCCGTCCGACGCGTACACGCGGGGACAGATCGCGTCTCTGCTCTCGAGGGGCGAGCCGACGCCCGCCTTCGCGACGCGCGCCGTGCCCCTCGGGGCGGACGGCACGCCGCGCACCGTGCCGGTCATCCCGCGCAAGGAGTCCAGTCGCGCGGGCCTCCTCGCGGCGGCCGGCATCTTCATCGTGCTCGCCTCCCTAGGGGTGTGGTGGGCGAAGCGGGCTCCGAGCATTCCCTCGGGAGAACGCCGCTCCGGGCCGGCGAGCACGCCGACGCCCGTCGTCGTGCCCGTCCGCGGCGGGGATGCCGCGCTCGAGCACGTCCGCGAACGCGGGGCGCTCGTCGAACGCGAGAACGGGGCGGCCTCCGCACTCGGCTTTTACGAAGAAGCTCTTGAGGCGACGGCGCGACCCGAGTCGCGCGCCATCCTCCTCTCTCTCATCGCCGATCTCGCCGTCAAGGCGCAGGACAGACCGCGCGCGACGAAGGCGTTCGACGCGCTCCTCCAGATCCCCACGGCGCGCCCGGAAGCGCTCCTCAGGCAAGGAGACTTCCTCGCTTCGCTCGGGCAGGGCGACGCCGCCGACCGCCTGTTCGAGGAGGCGGCGCGGGCAAACGACCCCGCCGTCAGCGTGCCGGCGACGCTCCGGCTCGCGCGGGACGCCGAAAGATCCCAGAATACCGTTCGCGCGATGAGCCTGTACGAGGAGATTCTGCTCAAGGCGCCCGGCTCGACTCACGCCGACGAGGCGCGCCTCGGCCTCGCGGCTCTTTACAAGGCCGAGGGGCGGCTCTCGGACGCCAGGCGGCAGTATGAGGACGTCCTGAAGAACGAGATGCCGGCGAGCGACGAGAGGAAGGCCGCCGAGGCGGGACTGAAGGCGCTCGAGGGCGCTCCCGCGGAGGAGGCCCGGCCATGAAATCGCATCGCAAGGTTTTGACGCTTCATCTCCCCGGCAGAATCGGATTCGTGAACATCACCGGCGAAGTCCAGGCCGCGATCGACGAGAGCGGGGTTCGGGAAGGACTCTGCCTCGTCAACCCGATGCACATCACGGCCTCGGTCTTCATCAACGACGACGAGGCCGGCCTTCACCGCGATTACGAGCGCTTCTTCGAAACGCTGGTCCCCCACGAGCCGGTCCGGCAGTGGCGTCACAACGATACGGGCGAGGACAACGCCGACGCGCACATCAAGCGGCAGCTCATGGGCCGCGAGGTCGTCGTCGCGATCACGAAGGGGCGGCTCGACTTCGGCACGTGGGAGCGGATTTTCTACGGCGAGTGGGACGGCCGCCGCGACAAGCGCGTCCTCATCAAGATTCTCGGGGAGTAGCCGCCACCCCTCGCAAAGATCATGTCAATCTGTCGGCGGGTCTCCCCGGCGTTCGGCCTCCAAGGCGAGGTCGATGAGCGCGTCGGCGAGGCGGGTGGCTCCTAAGGAATCCTCGCCGAGAGCCTCCGCGAAACGCGCGCGCACGCTCGCCTCGCGGGCCTCGTCGCGGATCGGGCGGCCCGAGGATTTCTTCACGGCGCCCACGAGGCGCGCGAGGTCGAGTCTGCGCGCGGCGAGCCGCGCGATGTCGCTGTCCACGCCGTCGATCGCGCGCCGGATCCTCTCCACCGAACCGCTCGCGCCGGGCAGGATTCCGAACTCGTCGAGGAGCTCCTCGAGGTCCTCGGGCAGAAGCGCCTGAGGCCCGTCGGAGAGCGCGGATTCGGGGGCATCGTGGACTTCGATCATGAGCCCGTCCACGCCCGCGCCCCACGCCGCGCGCGCGAGGCCCGGCACGAGATCGCGACGGCCCGCGGCGTGCGACGGATCCGCGAAGAGCGGGAGATGCGTGAGGGAGCGCGCGACCAGGAGGCCTCCGAGATCGAGGGTGCCACGCGTCGCCTTCTCGAACGTGCGGATGCCGCGCTCGCACAGGATCACGTTCTTACAGCCCGCGTCGAGGAGGTACTCGGCCGAGGAAAGCCACTCTTCGACGGTCGTACCGAACCCGCGCTTCAGGAAGACGGGCCGCCCGCTCGCGCCCGCTTCCTTCAAGAGGTCGTAGTTCTGACAATTCCGGGCGCCGATCTGCAGCACGTCCGCGCGCGCGCCGACCGGACCGACCTGCGCGGGCGCCATGACCTCGGTCACGATGGGAAGACCGACCGCGTCGCCCGCCTCCTTCAGCCAGCCGAGGGCATCGAGGCCGTGTCCCTGAAACGAGTACGGCGACGTGCGGGGCTTGAAGACGCCGCCACGGAGAGCCGTGGCGCCCGCACGTGCGACGGCCCGCGCGAGGCGAAGGATCTGCTCGGGCGATTCGACGGCGCACGGGCCCGCGATCACGGCGCGCCGGCCGCCGCCGACGACGAAAGGCCCTACGGCGACGACGCTCGGCTCGCGCACCTCGGTCACCTTCGGGATTTCCTTCATCCGCGGCGGGCGCACGAGCTCCGGGGCGGGCCCGAGCCACCGCACGCGCTCGCCCGCGGCGAGGCGTGCCGTTCCCGCGACCGCCCGGGCGACGCTTTTCTCGGGCACGACGGCGAACCCGCGCACCGGTTCCGCCGGCGTGCCCGGCAGCGAGAGCAGTTCCGCTTCGGCCTCGGCCAGAGCCGACGAAGCCCGGACTCCCGCGTAGAAGACCACGCGCGGCGCGAGGGACTCGGGCTCGGCCGCCCGGTCGAGCCGCCAGAAACGTGTCGCATTCGGGCGCACGTCCGAGACGTCCTCTTCGAGGATCAGGAGGCCCGCCTCGAGCGCCGCCTCCTCCGAGCACACAGCCGCCCGCGCCCCGCCGGCTTCCTTCACGCGGAACGCCGCATAGGCGGTGTCGTGCGTCTCGATCGGAATCGCGTCCAGGCGCGCGAGGAGATCGCGGCACTGTCTAAGCGCCGCGGCCTGCGAGTGGACCTCACGTACGTCTTCGAGCGCAAGGCCCGGGGGAGCCGCGAGAACGAGCCTCACGGGCACCTCGATCTCCGCCCCGACGGTGACCCGTGACTCGGGTTGGGCGAGCGACCGGGCGAGCGCGTCGAGCGACTCGAGGATCGGCCCCTCGACGCGGTTCACCGCCGGCAGCACCGCGCAGGCGATCTCTCCGGCGAGGAGCGCGCGCAGCATGCGCTCGAAGGTGGGGAAGGCGACCGGGCGGCCGCACCGCGCCGCCGCGCGGGCTCCGAACGATCCCGGCTGCCCCTGATAGCCCGCGAGGACCGGCTCGTGCGTCGTCCCCCGTTCTTCCTCTTCGATCTCCGGCATGTCGTTCCGAAGCCCCCTACGGCCGCGAGGCGTCTGCCCGCGTCGAGGTCGGCTGTTTCGTGACCTTGGCGTCTTCCAGGACGACGGGGTACTGATAGCCCGCGCCGAAGTCCTTGTCGACGTGAACGACGCCCTTCACGACCACGACGTCGCCGACGGCCGCCGGATCGCCGGTCGTCACCGTCAGGTCGTCGTCCTTCTTCTCGCGCGAGCCCGAACCGTCACGGATGTGGTACCAGTTCCGGCCCATGATCCCCGTGTTCGCCTTCACGACCTTGCCGCGCACCGTCACGGTCTTGTCTTTCAGTTGGGCGCGCTCGGCGAAGACCTGCGCCACCGTGCGCGCGTCCTTCCCTTCGGCCTTCGGGACCTTGACGTCTCCGGCGTCCGCCGGCCCGCCCGCTGCTGCGGCGTGCGGCGCGGCCATCGGCGCGCCCTTCGCTGCTTCGGCCGCGGCGCCGTGCGCCGAGATGGGCGCCGGAGGCGCGCCCGCCTTTCCGTCCCCGAGGCTGCCGAACACGATGCGGTCGAACTTCCGGTTCAGCGTCTTGCTTTCGAAGCCGTCCATCGACATCGCGTTCACGACCGTGACGCTGTCGCCCTTCTTGACGTTCGCCTTCGTGATGGCGGCCCACGTTTCGCCGCCGCCTTCCGTCCTGAGGCGCATGTACGTGTAGTCGGAGGCGTCGAGCGTCTCCTCCACGATGCCCGCGACGCTCGTGAGGGCCGGCTGGGGCGCCTGAGGAACGGCGGCAGCCGCGGAAGCCGAGGACGTGGGAGCGGACGGGGCCGCGGCGGGAGCCGCGGGCTTCTGGCCGCATGCGGCGGTGAGGGCGAGCGCGAGGACGAGAACGGTTCGGCGCATGGATGAGGTTCTCCTTCTTTCGAGCCCCCAATCTTGACAGAAGAACGAAAAAAGGCCGCCCGGGGAGGGCGGCCTTCGGATTCCGCGCCGCGGACCATCGGGGCTCAGGTCTCGAGGAAGGACGAAACGGCCAGTCGCCACTTTTCCTCGGACAGGAGAACCGACGGCGGCAGGATGAGTTCGCCGCCGTCCGCCGCGGCGAGCCCGAGCTCGCCCTCGAAAAAGCGCGAGAGACGCGCCTCCTCGCCGCGGAACCACGCGTGTGCCTTGGGGCCGATCGGGAAGCTGCGATACGCCTCCGACGCCGGACGTACCGTGAACAGCCACCCCTTTTCGTACGGAGACGAACGGAGGAGTGTCGGGTGATTCCCGACGCGCGCGTTCACGGCCACGATCGTCCCGGTCACTGGAGCCGGAATGACGGCCGTGCGGGCGCCGCAGGCGATCGTCACGACGGGACGGCCGGCGGCGACCGTGCTGCCGGGCAGCGGCAGGGCGACGGCCGTGACGCCGTGCATGAGGTGCCCGGCGAGATCGTCGAGGCCCACGCGCAGGCGGCCGCCGCGCTCTTCGTCGAGCCACGTGTGCGCGGGCGCGTAGCGCCGGTTCTCGGCCAGGAGGAGCCCCTCGACTTCCACGAGTCCGAGGCGGCGCGCCCTCAGCCACCTGAAGGTGAGCTCCGCCGCGTGGTAGATCCCCCAGGCCGCGAGGACCGGCACGAGGGCGACGGCAACGAAGGCAACGAGAAGGAGGAGCCGGACGAGGAGGCCGACCATGAAGATGGCGGCTCCCGTAAGCAGCGCGAGGAGGGTTTCCATGATGCTCACCTTTCTTTCGGTACCGCGTGACACGTCGCGCAGTCCTCGAATCCGTGGGCGCTCTTGCCGTCGTGGCATTTCCCGCACGCGGCGCCCTTTTCCATGTCGGCGTGCTTGAGCGTGCGGGCCGCGCGGGCCGCGGACGGAGGCAGGATGGAGAAGAGCGCCGGATGGCACGGCGTGCAGTCCGGCTTCGTCCCGTCGACGTGGGCCAGGTGGCGGAAGGTCACGACGCCCGGGCTGCCGTCTCCCTGAGGAAGAGGACGGTCCTTCGGAAGGCGGGGGAGACCGGTCGCGAGAACCGTGGCGGTCAACCCGAGCGTCAGGAGAAGGGCCGACAGGTGGAGGTGTTTCATGACGGCCGCCTCACTCTCCGCCCAGGAATCGGCGGGCCAGTTCGTCCCAGTGGTCCGGGTCGAGGGCTCGGGCGATGCCGTGGACCGGGGTGCCGCCATCTTGCAGGACCACTCCGAGTTGAGGCGTGAGGCGCTGGGCGAGCTTCCCCGCCGCGGCGTCCAGGAATCGGCGGGCGGCCTCGCCCGTGAAGAGGTTCTTGAGGTTGCCGGTCAGCCAGCGGGGCTCGACTTTCATGAGCCAGCCGGCGCCGTACGGGTCGCGGAGCGCATCGGCGGGATGCGCCCGCGCCGCTTCGTTCACCGCGACGACGTGGCCGTCGATCGGCGAGAGCACGTCGAGCCGCTGGCCTCCGGCCACGAGGGAGAAGGCCTTCTGTCCCTGCCGCACCGGCGCTCCGATCGGGGGCAGAAGGAGCTGGTCCAGGGGTCCCACGAGCTTGTGCGCGAAGTCGTCGAGGCCGACTTCCACCGTTCCCCCCTCGGGCCGCGCCCACGCGTGGCCGGCGTGCAGGTGGACGCCGTTCGGAACCTGGAACCAGCCGAAGCCGAAGGCGTGGACGGGCGCCTCCCCCTGGACGAAGCGCCAGAAAGGAATGAAGAGGAGCAGGTAGGAGATCGCGAGGCCGTACTCGAGGGCCCTCGCGGTATAGGGACTCAGGAGGGTGTGTTCGTTCATGGCTGTCTCTCTTCCTTCTCTCTACTTCTCAATGCGCGCCGCGCCAGTCGGGGTGCTCGTGGACCACGGGCATGCGGTTCACGATCCAGCGGAAGATCAGGACGCCGATCGTCACGATCGTGAGCGACGTGACGACCTCACCCATGCTCGGGACGTAGCGGTCTTGGACGTTCCAGTTGAACGCGATGAGCGAGACGTTGAAGCGGTTGAGGACGACGCCGAGGACCGTGAGGAGACCGGCGAGCCGGGCCAGCCGCGCGTTCTGACGCCGCGCCGCGAATGCGAAGAGGAGCGACGGCAGGAGGATGAAGCCCAGCATCTCGAGGAGGTACCAGGCCCCCCAACCGGTCGCGAGGAGGTCGAAACGGCCGCTCGCGACGAGGCCCTGCAGCCGGATGAAGAAGTACGCGAAGAGGACGACCGCGCCGCCCTTCGCGAGCCCGAGCGTGATCTTGTCGAGATCGACCGGGGCCAGAGGGTCCAGCCGGTCATGGAAAGCGCGATGCGAAAGCGCGCTCTCGACGATCACCATGCCGATGCCCGCCGAAATGCTCGAGACGAAGAAGAAGATCGGGAGGAATGGCGAGTACCAGAGAGGGTGGAGCTTGCCCGGCGTCATCAGGAAGAAGGCGCCGAGGGAGGACTGGTGGAGCGTCGAGAGCGTGACGCCGAGGACGATGATGCCGATCGTCAAAGAGCCGAGGAGACGGCGCACTTTCACGAGGCCGAGCCATTCGAGCGCGGCCGGCGCGAACTCGAGAGCGAGGACCATCAGGTACAGGAAGACGCACCAGCCGACCTCGTACATGACGGCGGTCGTGCCGGGCGTCAGGAAGAACTGATAGGGGAGGCGCCACGGCTGGCCAAGGTCCACGATGAGCCCGAACAGGACGAGGGCGTAGCCGAGGAAGCCGGTCAGGATCGCGGGGCGCAGGATCGGCCGGTAGGCCTTCTGGCCGAAGATGTAGACGGCGCAGGCGACCGTGTAGCCGCCCGCCGCGAGCGCGACGCCGCAGATGACGTCGAAGGCGACCCAGATGCCCCATGCGTTCGTCTGGGACAGGTTCGTCGCCGCGCCGAGCCCTTTCCAGAAGCGGAAAGCCATCGTCGGGATTCCGGCGAGGAGGATCGCCGCCGCGATCGCGTTGGCCGGCGTCAGGAGGCTTTTCGCGTATTCGCGGAAGGACATCCCGAGGAAGACGTTCTCCCTCATCCAGGGGCCCCCGAGGAACGCGGGTTTCAGCGCCTGCTCAGACATGGCCTTCCTCCTGCTTTCCGTTGCCTTCCGCCGCCGCGACTTCGTCGCGGCGCTTGCTGAAGGTGTACATGCCCATCAGGAGCGGCGGCCAGAGGGTGATGATGAAGGGCACCGCCGAGAGCGCACCGTCGGCGAGCTCCGGATACGACTTCTTCTCGATGCCGGCGGGAAGCGCGAGCGACTCGAACGGCACGTCGGAGATGTAGAGCCAGCTCGTGCCTCCGGCTTCGTTTTCTCCGTAGATCTCGTGGACGTACTTGTCGGGGTTCGTGTAGATCCGCGTCCTGGCCTCCTCGAGGAGGTCGGCGCGTCTGCCGAACTTAAGAGCGCCCGACGGGCAGACCTCGGTGCAGGCCGGCGCGAGACCCTTGCCCTGGCGCTCCGCGCAGAAGGTGCACTTCTTGACGAGCGGCGTCGCGCTCGAGAACTCGTACTTCGGAACTCCGAAGGGGCACACGATCATGCAGTAGCGGCAGCCAAGACAGCGGTCCGCGTGGTACACGACCGGCCCTTCGGGCGTCTTCTCGAGGGCCTTGACGACGCAGCCCGAAGCGCAGGCCGGCGTCACGCAGTGCATGCACTGCGTCTTGGCATAGCGGTCGTCGCCGCTCGCGCTCTTGCGTTCGCCCTTCTGGACGACCGTGTAGGCCGTGGGGCTCGTCGTGCGCTTCGACGCGAACACGGAGTCGTCCCCGGGTTTCTCGGGGCCCAGGAGCGCGTTCGCCTCGGCGCAGGCGGCCTCGCAGCCGCGGCAACCGACGCAGCGCGTCGTGTCCACGAGGACGCCCCGGGCGTCCTTCGACGCGGGCAGGACCGAGGCCCGCGACGTCGCCGCCGCGCCGGCTACTCCGGCGGTTCCGGCGGCGGCGGCGAGCTTGAAGAGAGACCGGCGATTCAGCTTCATCGCGGCCTCTCTCAGGCCCGGGCCGCGCGGCCGAGCGCGCGGTCGTTGAGGAGGAGGAGAAGAACGAAGAGGAGCGCGAGGGGAACCGTGGCGATCATGGGGCCTCCCTCCCGGAGCCGTTCGCCGCCACGGCGGGCGGCTCCGTGTACGCGGCGCCCGTCCCGAGCCTCTTCACGGCCTCCTGATAGAGGGGGCAGTCCCCGTACCGGTTCGCCTGGCAGGGCCGGACCGACACGAGGTGGTCAAGAGGCAGCATCTTTTTCGTCGGGCAGGCGTCGCAATAAAGCATCACGACTTCTTTGAGCAGCGGGCAGGTGGTCGAGGTCTCTCGCATGGCGACTCGTCTAAGCGCAAGGCCCGCGCCATCCGCCGGCGGTTCGGCGAACAAGGTGTCAACTGCTTGTTGCGAGGAGACTTGGGCCGCTTCCGTTCCGCCGCCCGCGCGGCCGGGAGCGTTCAGATCCTCAACGGAGTGTTGTCTTTCTCACCGCTCCCTAGTCGGGCTCGAAAACGCCGTCGTCCGCGCGTTTCAGCCCGAATTTGTGGATCTTGCTGTAGAGGGTCACGCGGTCGATGTCGAGGATCCGCGCCGCCTGCGAGACGTTTCCACCCGTGTTCCTAAGCACCGCGGCGATGTGCTGCCGTTCGATCTCGGCGAGCGAGGCGGGATGCGACGGGATTTCCTCCCCGCGAAGGGTGAGGCCCAGATCGCCCGGCAGGAGGAGCGGCCCCGTCGAAACGACGACGCCTCGCTCGAGGACGTTGCGCAGTTCGCGCACGTTGCCCGGCCACGAGTGGGCGAGGAGAAGCGCCATGCCCTCGGGCGACACGCCCTCGACCGGCTTCTTCATTTCCACGGCGAGCTGCTCGAGCAGGATGTCGACGAGAAGGGGGATGTCCTCCTTGCGGTCGCGGAGCGGAGCGAGCGTGAGCGTGATGACGTTCAGCCGATAGAAGAGATCCTCCCGGAAGCGGCCCTCGGCAATGGCCTTCTGAAGGTCCCGGTTCGTCGCCGCGATGATGCGGACGTCCACCGGTATCGATTCCGTCCCGCCAACGCGCGTCACCCGGCGCTCCTCGAGGACGCGCAGGAGGTCGAGCTGCAGCTTCGGGCTGATGTCGCCGATCTCGTCGAGGAAGAGGGTGCCGCCGCTCGCCGCCACGAACTTGCCCTCGCGGCGCCCGTTGGCGCCCGTGAAGGAGCCCTTTTCGTAGCCGAAGAGCTCGGATTCGAGAAGCGTCTCGGTGAGGGACGCGCACGACATCGCCACGAAGGGTTTGTCGTGGCGCGGGCTCTCGGCATGGATGGCGCGGGCGAGAAGCTCCTTGCCCGTGCCGCTCTCGCCGAGGACGAGGATCGTCGAGGGGCTGCGCGCGGCGGTCCGCGCGAGCTCGAGCGTGCCCTGCATGGCCGACGACTTCGTGACGAGGTCGTGGAACCGGTACTCGCGTTTGAGCGCCTTGCGGAGGATCACGTTCTCCCTCACGAGCGCCTGCTGCGCCACGATCTTCTCCACCAGGAGGCTGACCTCCTCCGGGTCGAAGGGCTTCACGATGTAGTCGAACGCCCCGAGCTTCATGGCGTTCACCGCGGTGTCGACGGTGGCGTACGCCGTCATGATCACGACGGCGGTCTCGGGGCTCTTCTCCTTGACGCGCTTGAGCACTTCGAGGCCGTCGATGCCCGGCATCTTGAGGTCGACGAGGAGGATCGACCAGCGCCCCTCCTCCACGGCCTTCACGCCCGCGAGGCCGTCCGGCGCCGTGCCGATCGTGTAGCCGTCCTTCTCGAGCCAGCCCGAGAGGGACTCCCGCACGATCTCCTCGTCATCGACCAGCAGGATCCGCGTGTTCTTCTTGCTCATGGGGTTCTCCGATCTCGTCGACGTTCTCGAGGAAGAGGGCCCGGCACGTCTCGCAGAGGTCCGGCTGCTTGGCGTCCACGTCCCGAAGGCTCGCCGAGCGCGCCATCGCGCAGCGGGGGCGGAGGCAGTGAAGGAGCCCGAACGTGTGCCCGAGCTCGTGGATGACTTCGGTCCGGAGGCGGATCGGGAGCCGGGCCGCCTCGCCGGGAAGCCCCGCGCCGACAAGGCGCGCGGTCGACACGACGGCGGCAGGGCCCTTGAGCTGCGCCTCGCCAAAGACGAACGTCAAGACCGGGATGAAGAGGTCCGCGTCCGTCAGGCCGATCAGGCGCGCGGCGCCGCGCGGCCGGTTCGCCGCGAGCCACAGGAGGATGCGACGGGAGGAATGCTGTTTGCGCCGCGCGTCGTACGCCTCGTCCGGCCGGGTCGCGGGGACGTCGAGGCGCACCGGCAAGCGGAAGACTTTCTGCACGTGAGCGCGCACGCCTGCGAGAAGCTCCGGGTCGATGTTTCCCGTCCCGATCCACCACAGGGCGACCTCGCTCACGTGCCCGCGGTCGGCCCGGCGACCGCGGGGGCCGCCGAGGCCGCGCCGCCCTCGGCGGCGAGGGGGAGCCGGAGCGTCATCGTCGTACCCTGCCCGGCGCTGCTCGTAACCCGCATCGAGCCGCCGTGCTTTTCCACGATGCCGTAGACGACGGAGAGCCCGAGCCCGGTGCCTTTCTCCTTCGTCGTGAAGAACGGGTCGAAGATGCGCGAGAGAAGATCGGGCGCAATTCCGGCGCCCGTGTCGGTGACACCGATGTCGACCTCGCGACTGCCGGAGAAGAAGTGGGAGGTGAGCGTCAGGGTGCCGCCGGCGGGCATCGCGTCGCACGCGTTCAAGAGGATGTTCATGAACGCCTGCCGGAGCTGCCCGAAATCGGCGTTCACCTGACCCGTGCCCTCGAATCTCCTGACGACCGTGATGCCCTGGATCTGCATCTTGTGCGCCGCGAGCGAGAGCGCCTCCTCGAGCGCGCGCACCGGGTCGAAGACTTTCAGCTCCAGCGGCCTGACCCGCGCGAAGTCGAGGAGGTTCCTCACGATGACGGTGCAGCGCTCGGACTCCCTCTGGATGAGCGACAGGTTCTTGAGGCACGCCGCGCGCGTCGCGTCGTCCGGCGGGCCGGTCTCCAGCATCCGGATCATGAGCCGCGCGAACGTGAGGATCCCCGCGAGGGGATTGTTGATCTCGTGCGCGATGGAGGCCGAGAGCTGGCCGAGCGAGGCCAGCTTCTCGCTGCGGGCGAGGACCTCGTGAGCGCTTCGGAGCGCCGCCGTGCGGTCCTCCACCTGACGTTCGAGATCGTTCGTGAGGTGCTCGAGGTCGCGGCGCGTCCGGGCGAGCGACGCGTTCATCTCGTTGAACGAGTTCGCCAGGATTCCGAGCTCGTCCGACGAGCGGACGGCGAGCGTCGCCGACAGGTCGCCGTGGCCGACGCGCTGCGTGGCCTCCACGAGCTCCGCCACGGGGCGAAAGACGATGCGGCGCGCCGCGGCACTGACGAGAGCGGCGAGAACGATCACCGCGCCGAGCGCGCCGCCCGCCATGCGCAGGGACTGCCTGTGCAGGCTCGCGTCGATCTCCTTCAGCGAAATGCCGATGTCGACGACGCCGAGGACGTGCTTTTCGGGCGGGTGAGCGTGGCAGGCGGCCGTCGAGCAGGCAGGCTCGTTGTAGATGGGCGTCACCATGCCCAGCACGCGGTGGCCGTTCGTGCGGAACAGGCGGCTGCGCGCGGACGTCGTGGGCGCCACGATCGGCTGGCCCGCCGCGTGGCACGCCGTGCAGGCCTCGGCATCCTTGTCGACCGACGCGCCGATGTCGCGCGCGTTCGTCGAGAACATGATGCGGCCTTCCTTGTTCAGGACGCGGACCTTCTCGATGCCCTCGAGGCGGCCGATGCTCTCCATGATCCGGTACGCGTCGTGCCGCTGGTCCTCGAGCATGAGATCCCGCGTGCTGCTCGCGATCGTGCTCGAGAAAAGCGCGGCCCCGCGGATGACCTCTCCGATGGAATGCTCCCTCTGGGAGCGGATCGAGAGAAACGCGAACAGCGCAATCGTCGCGAGCGAGACCGCCGCCGCGGCGCCCGTCAGCTTGAAACCCAGATGCCGGTGGAACGGGATGCCGAACACGGCTTCCTCCAGCCTGAGCATCCGGCAACCCGGGGGACAGTCCATCCCCCATTTGAACTAGTGCGTCGCGGGAGGTCCGGAGTCCGATCCGGCCCGGTTTCGGGCCCTAGCCGTCGCTCCTGGAGATCAGGATCCACGAGAGAAGCGTCGACACGACCGAAATGATGAGCGCGCCGAGGAATGCCGGCACGAATCCGTCGACCGTGAATTCGATGCCGAGCCCGCGCCCCAGCCAGGCCGCCAGCATGAGCATCAGGGCGTTCACGACGAGCGTGAACAAACCCAGCGTGAGCAGTATGATCGGGCAGCTCACGAGCTTCAGGAAAGGACGCACGAAGGCGTTCACCAAGCCGAAGACGAGCGCGAGCGCCAGGATGGAGCCGATCCCGCCCGCATGAATGCCGGGCACGAACGAAGCCGCGACCCAGAGCGCGGCGGCGTTGATGAGAATACGCAGGATGATCTTCATGTCGCGAACCTCGGCAAGCATTCTAGTTTGAGGACGGTGCGGGTGCGACGCGCCGAAGACGGGAAAAAGGACAGATGACCGAACAGAAGTACCGCCAGCGCGGATACAAGGACGCGGAACGGTCCGGGAGCGGGAGCGGCTTCGGCCCTTCGGGCCCCCCTCGAGGCGAGAGGATCGGTCCGAAGGGCCGCGGCGCCGACCGCAACCGGGCCGAGGTCTTCCGGTGCAAGACCTGCAGCGAGAAGAACGACCCGGAGGTCGGACCCGAGTCCGTCTGCAAGAAGTGCGGCGCCGCGCTCCACGCGTGCGCGCAGTGCCGGTACTTCGACGGCGCCGCGCCCATGCAGTGCCGGCAGGAGATTCCCGCGCTCATCCCCGCGAAATCGAAGGCGAACGCCTGCACGTTCTACGCACCCACCGTGTCGCTCGATCTCACCGGCGCGAAAGCCGCCGACTCGCCGGACGGCGCCCGCTCGGCGTTCGACCAGCTCTTCGGAAAGCGCTGAGGGGCGTGCCGGCCGCGCCGCCTGGACCCGCCTCCGCCCGCGGCGCCGCACCTTTTGGCGCCGTTCTCGGCCTCGGCGCCGCGGCCTATCTCGGCCTGCACGCCCTTGCGGCCGGACGCGTGCCGCCGGGCGTCGCCGCGGATCCCGTGATCGAGGCGTTGCGCGGACTCCGCCTCGTCCTTCTCCGCCGCTTCGAGGTCCTCACCGTCGCAATCGGCCCCTCGGCCGAGACGCTCTGGCTCTACGTGACGGGCGCCTCCGTGGCCGCTCTCGGCCCCACGCGGACCGCCTTGCTCGTCCCGAGCATCCTCGCGGCGACCGCCACGCTCGTCCTCGTCGCGGCCCTCCTCCGGCGCATCCGGCCGGAGCTACCGATCGGCATCGCGCTCCTCGTTCCCGCCTCGTCCCTCTGGCTCTTCCATTCCGGCGAGGTCGGGCTCCGCGCGAGCGCGGCCCCTCTCGTTCTCCTCGGCGCGTGTTTCCTGCTCGACGACCGTGCCGAGCGGGGCGTCGCGGACCGGCCTCTCGCGGCCGGCGCCCTCCTCGGACTGGGCGTCTATGCGTACTCGGCCTGCCGCCTCCTCCCGATCGTCTGGGTGCTGCATTTCGCACTACGCTGGCGCCGCACGCCTGCCGCGCGGCCCGCGCTGCGCCGCGAGGCCAAGCGCCTGCTCCTCGGCTTCACGCTCGTCTCGATCCCGAATCTCCTCTTCCTCCTCCGCGCGCCCGGCCTGCTTCTCGACCGCGGCTACTACGTGTCGCGCGGCACGCTTCTCGACAAGCTCGGGAACGTCCTCGCGACGTTCCTCCTTCCGTTCATCTACCCCGACCGCTATCGCGTCTGGATCGGTCCGGGTCACGTCTTCGACGCGACGGGCGTCGCGCTGACGGCGAGCGGTCTCGATCCGTTCGACCTCGTCGCCGGGCCGCTCGCCGTCCTCGGCCTCCTCGCGTGGCGGCGCGGAAAGGAACCCGCATCCCTGTCCTTTCTCTTCGTGACGTGGGCCGCCGGCGGCGTGCTCCTCGGCCTCTACGGCCCCAGCCTCACGCGACTTCTCATCCTGCTGCCCGCGTGGCTCGTCTTCGCCGCTCTCGGGTGCGACGCCCTTCTCGCGCGCGCGCCGCGGCTCAAGGTGCCGCTCGCCGCCCTCCTCGTTCTCTCGCTCTGTCTTCAGGCCCGCGCGTGGGTCTATACGTTCGGGCGGTCCGAGAGCGCGGTCTCGTACTTCCACGAAGCGGCCACTGCGATGGCCGAGCGAGCGCGGGATCTGACGAGAGACGGCAAGCGCGTGATCGTCGTGTCGCGCAACGGGCGAGACGTTTTCAAGTACTTCTGCTGGCAGCGCATCGAGCAGGTCTTCCACGCCGCGATGCCGAAGGGGACGCCGCGTGGCGACGACGTTCCGGTCGCCGGATTCGCGGCTGACGTCGTCCTCGTGGAGCACACGCCCGCGCTCGACGGGTGGGGCGCCGCGCTGGGGCTGCCCTCGCGCTCCTCACGGCCGTCACTCTTCGCGGAATATGCGATCCGCCGCGCGAAGGGTGCGCCGCCTCCGTCCGTCCGAAGCAACCTCTGGCGCCTCTGGTCCCCGATGTCGCTCTAGTATTCCCCGATGACGCTGCGGCGCGCTGGCCCGTATGGCCTTCTCCTCGTGGCGAGCCTGCTCGCCTGCTCCCGGATCCTCGTCCTCCCCGGTTGGCCCGAAAACCACGACGGCGTGGCCTGCTTTCAGAAGGTCGAGATCTTCCGGCGCGCTTTCGCGGACGGAAATCTCCTGCCTCTCTGGACGCCCCTCGCCGAGAACGGCTACGGTTCGCCTTTCCCCTTCTTCTACCACCGCCTCTTCAACACGCTCGCAGGGGCCGTCGCGCTCGCCACGGGCTCCGCCTACACGGCCGTGAAGGTCGTGATCCCGCTGCTCCTCTTCACGGGCGCGCTCGGGATGCGCCAGGCGCTATTCGCCATGGGGCTCGGAGAGTTCCACGCGGTGAGCGGGGCCCTGCTCCTCGTGTTTTCCAACTATGCCTACACGGACTGGTACGTGAGAGGAGCGTTCGGGGAGTTCGCGGCCTTCATGCTCGTGCCGTGGCTCACCTTCACCGCGCTCGGCGTCGTGGAGGGAAAGCCCCGCGCGGGATGGGGTCTCGGCGCCGTCCTGTCGCTGATCTTCTTCGCGCAGTCGACCATCTTCGTCTTCGCTTTCGCACTCGTCCTCGTCGCCTTCGCGGGTGCGCTCGTTCTCTCGAAGGACCGGCGGCGGGCGCTCCTCAACCTCGGCCAGGCAGCCCTCGTGGTCTTCCCCGTGACGGGTCCGTTCATCTTCGGAATCTGGCTTTTCGGCAAGGACCTCGACCTGAACCGTCTTCGGACGGGAATGTTCAGCGTCTTCCGGAACTTCGTGCCGCTCGAAGAGTATTTCTACGACCGGGTTGGCGGCTGGACGTCGAGCACGGCCGGGTACTCCGTGGAGATCGGGCGCGGCTTCAACACGCTTGCCGTCCTCTCCGTCGCCGCTACCGCGGCGTTCCTCATCCTCGGCCGCCTTCCAACGGCCCGGGCCCGCGAGAAGCTTCCGGCCTGGGTTCTCGTCGTCGGGTCGGCCGTCTGCTACCTCCTGCTTCAGACCCCTCTCACGGCGCCGCTCTACCGCCTCGCACCTCCAATCCAGTTCATCCAGTTTCCCTGGCGCCTCCTCTCTTTCTCGACCATCGCCTCGATATCCCTGCTGTGCCTCTCGCTCGATCTCCTGGCGGCGAGCAGTCCGCGCCCGAGCGTTCGCCGCTCTCTCCGCGGCGCGCTGCTTCTCGCCGTTCTCTTCCAGGTCTTCTACGGCGTGGGGAGATCGCCGACCGACCGGATCTTCTCCGTGAAGGAAATCGAGGCGGGCCTGACGACGGAAGGGCTCGCGAGAACGTCCGTCTTCAGCGGCGCGTTTCGCCCGCGCGGGATTTCACTCCCGCCGCCGCGGCCCTTTCTCGAGGCGACCGGTTGCGTCGTGGAAAACGCGCCTTCCCCCGCCACGCTCTCGGGAGGCGTGAACGTTCCGGAGTTCCGCCTCACCGTGGACACCGCTCCCGGCGGCGCCCTCGTGATCAACCAGTTCGCGAATCCCTTCCTCGCCGTGAGTGCGGGAGAAGGAGGTCGTGTCGGGACGACGGCCTCGGGCACGATCCTCGTCCGGCCGGCGCCCGGCCGCAGCGAGATCGTGCTCCGGCGCCGCGGCCTCCTCGCGGCCCTCAGGGAGCGGCTCCTGGGAACCTGAACAGCGCTCTCAGCGCGGGCGTGCGCGACGCGCGCGAGGAAGATGCCGGAGGCGTTCCCGGCGGGCGCAATCCCGCGACCGCACTTGAACCCGCCGGCCGCCAGCTCCGCGAGGCCGCGACGCGACGCAAGGAACCAGAAGGGGCCCGCGGGCGGCGCGGCACCGAGCTCGGCCGGCGTCTTTCGCGCGTAGGCGTTCAGCGGAATGCGGCGGTCCGCCCCGTGAGCCACCGCTTCGACGACGACGGGGAAAGGGACCGCGCCTCTCTCGAGGACGACGGGTGCGTCCGCGAGACGCGCAAGAGCCCGTCCGGCCTCCGTTTCGGCCGCGCAGAGCCGGGCCGCGACACCCGGTCGCCCGGGGAAGTCCACGAGCGCCGGCAATGTCTCGGAGGCGAGGAGCGACGCCGCGACGCCCGCGAGGAGCACGCCCCGCGAGGCCGCGCCCTTCCGCACGGCACATCCGATCCCGGCCTCGAGCACGGCCGCAGCCAGGACGATCGCGGGTGCGAGGAGCGCCGAAACGCGCATGGTGTTCGGAGCGCCACCGGGATTCGAGAGGATGCCCGCGAGAAGGCTTCCCGCCGCAAGGAGAAGGAGAAGCACGTCCGCCGGCCGGCGTCTCGAGGCGGCGAGGCCGATTCCGAGGAGCGCGAGGGCCCCCACGGCCGGCGTCATCACGGCGCGTCGCCCCGCGTGCCTTTCTTCCGGGTCGATTGTCCACAGGAGAACGCCCGTGTACTTCACCGCGTTCCACCCGAGTGCGACGGGGATGCGGAAGGCGCCTTTGGCGTGCGGCGCGTCCAGCTCCGTCGTCTCCCTCCCGATGTGGACGTCGCGCAGGTGGCCTCCCAGGCGGCCCTCGCCCGAGATGAAGGCCCATGCGAGGGGCGCGAAGACCAGCAGGGCCGCCACGACCGCCGCCAGGACGAGCCGTCGTGTTCGCGTGTCACGCGCCTCGAGAAACGCGAACGCCGCGAAGGCCGGCGCGACCGCGAAGGCCGCCGCGTACGTGTGGAGCGCGAGACCGACACAAGCGCCCGCGAGCGCGGCGAGCGCGTAGCTCCCCGAGCGCCGGGCGCGCAGCGTCGCTGCGGCTGCCAGGAGGACGAGGGCGAGGAGGAGCGAAATGATCGACGTCCAGCGCGCTAGAAGAAGCGGCCAGCCGACGAGCGCACCGAGAAGAACCGCGACGCCCGCCGTCCGCGGCCCGAACGCCTCTCGCGCGAGCCACCAGAACGCCGGAAGCGCGAGGCAGCCCGGCAGCGCCGAAACGGCGAAGAAGCCGGTCTCACCACTTCCGAACAGCGCGAAAACGATGCGCACGAACGCGACGTAGAGGTTGGAGAGAACTTCGTAACTCGCTGGGTTCTCCCCGAAGTGCGACGCGCCCCAAAAGGGCACAGCCGCGCCACCGAAGAGCGGACGCGTCACGTAGACGACGTCGACCCAGAGACCCGGTGGGTTCCACGCACGGAAGGCCCACCGCAGGGCGACTCCGAGGGCGAGCACGGACAGAACCCACGAGGCCTCGACAAGAAGTCGCGGGGGCGTCGGCGGTTCCGACTCCTCCCGCGCCGCCGCGTTCGTCACGAGCGCTAGGACGCGCACCGCGAGAAACCCCGCGGCCGCCGCGAGCGCGAAGTCCTTGATCCAGAGCAGGAGGACGTACAGCCACATCTCCCCCGTCCACCAGAAGAGGACCTCGAAACGGTCCCCCCGCGCGAGCCAGAAGAAAGTCTGCAAGGCGACGAAACCGCCGAAGAGCGCCCGGACCATGCGTGCGGTCAGTGTCGCATGCATGGAGGGTAGGGGAACCCACATGACGGGTTCCCCGAACGGATCAGCTGCAGCCGCTCGTCGCGCCGCAGTTCAGGCACTTGTAGCAGGCACCGCCGCGCACCATGAGGCTGCCGCACTCGTGGCAGCTCGGCGCGTCGGCGCTGTTCTCGAACGCGAGCCTGCTCCCGTACGAAGGCGCCGGAACCGCGAACCCGATGGCCCGCGCTTCCGCTCCGCCCTCGGCCGCGGGCGGTTCCGGCCTGGCGCTGGCGCTCGCAGTCGCCTGGAAGGCGGCGGCGATGGGGCCAGCCGCGGCGTCTGCGACCGGCGTCAGCGTTCCGAGGTTCTTGAACCCTTTCGGCGTCGTCGCGGGACCAGGCTCCTCGCGGGAGATGACCCCGGCCTTTTCCTTGAGATCCGCCGTCAGAAACTTCGATGCGAGCCAGCGGAAGAGGTAGTCGACGAGGCTCTTCGCGATCGGGATCTCGGGATTCTTCGTGTAGCCCGCGGGCTCGAAGCGCATGTGGCTGAACTTCTCGACGAGCGCTTCCAGCGGCACGCCGTACTGCAGCGTCAGCGAAATCGCCGTCGCGAACGAATCCATGAGACCCGAGATCGTGGAGCCTTCCTTCGCCATCGTGAGGAAGATCTCGCCGGGCGTACCGTCCTCGTACAGGCCCACGGTGATGTAGCCCTCGTGGCCGGCGACGGAGAATTTGTGCGTGATCGCGCGCCGCTCGTCGGGAAGCTTGTGGCGGCGGGGGCTCAGCGTGTTCGCGGCGGGCGCGGAGGGGGACGGGGGGAACCCGGCCGTCGGGTTCCCCCGGGAATCTCTGCCGCCCTTCACCGCGTCGTCGTTGCGGCTCGCCGCGGTGTTCAGGGGCTGCGTGCGCTTGCAGCCGTCGCGATAGATCGCGATCGCCTTGAGGCCCAGCTTCCAGCCCTGCATGTAGACGTCCGCGATCTCCTCGACCGTGGCGTCGTTCGGCATGTTCACGGTCTTGCTGATCGCGCCCGAGAGGAACGGCTGGACGGCGGACATCATCCGCACGTGGCCCATCGGGGCGATCGACCGGGTTCCGCCGAGCGCCTTGAACGCGCAGTCGAAGACCGGCAGGTGCTCACTTCTCAGCCCCGGCGCCCCCTCGATCGTGCCCTTTTCGTCGATGTACTGGACGATCGCGTGCATCGCGTCATCCGCGTAGCCGAGCCGTGTGAGCGCGTTCGGCACGGTCTGGTTGATGATCTTGATCGTGCCGCCGCCGACGAGCTTCTTGTACTTGACGAGCGCGAGGTCGGGCTCCACGCCCGTCGTGTCGCAGTCCATCATGAAACCGATCGTGCCCGTGGGCGCGAGGACCGTGGCCTGCGCGTTTCTGAATCCGTGCTGCCGGCCGGACTCGAGCGTCAGATCCCACACGGCGCGCTGCGCCTCGTACAGGTCCTTCGGAACGCCGTTCTTCTCGACGGTGTACGCGGCGTCCCGGTGCATGGAAATGACCTCGAGGAACACGTCGCGGTTCGGCGCGTAGCCCGCGAAGGGCTCCATCTCGGCGGCGATCCTCGAGGACATGAGGTAGGCCTGCCCGTGCATGAGGCTCGTGATGGCGGCGGCGTAGTGGCGGCCCTCGTCGCTGTCGTAGGGGATGCCGTTGAACATGAGAAGCGCGCCGAGGTTCGCGTACCCGAGGCCGATCGGGCGAAACGCATGCGAGTTCTTCTCGATGGCGGGCGTGGGATACGACGCCTCCCCGACGAGCATCTCCTGGGCCGCGAAGACGACGTCGACCGCATGACGGAATTTCTCGATCTCGAAACCGCCGTCCTCCCGCGCGAACTTCATGAGGTTCAGAGACGCGAGGTTGCAGGCGGAGTCGTCGATGAACATGTACTCCGAGCAGGGGTTCGACGCGTTAATGCGATGCGTCGACTTGCAGGGGTTCCACTTGTTGATGAGCGTGTCGTACTGCATGCCGGGATCGCCGCAGACCCAGGCCGACTCGGCCATCTTCAGGAGGAGCGCCTTCGCGTCGTACGTGCCGATGGGCTCGCCCGACGTGACGGCCTTCGTCGTATGCGTGCCTCCCGTCTCGACGGCGCGCATGAACTCGTCCGTGACGCGCACCGAGTGGTTCGCGTTCTGGAAGGCGATGTTGCTGTAGACCTCGCCGTTGAACGAGCCGTCCCAGCCGGAGTCGATGAGGTCCCAGGCCTTTTTCTCTTCGCGCTCCTTGCAGAGGATGAACTCCTCGATGTCCGGGTGGTCGACGTTCAGGATGACCATCTTCGCGGCGCGGCGCGTCTTGCCGCCCGACTTGATGGCGCCCGCGAAGCTGTCGAAGCCCTTCATGAAGGAGACGGGGCCGGACGCGATGCCCCCGGAGGAGAGCGACTCGGTGGACGAGCGGAGCGAGGAGAGATTCGTGCCCGTGCCCGAGCCGAACTTGAAGAGCATGCCTTCCGTCTTGGCCAGCTCGAGGATGGACTGCATGGAGTCGCCCACCGAGTTGATGAAACACGCGGAGGCCTGGGGCTTCGCCTCGACGCCGACGTTGAACCACACGGGCGAGTTGAAGCTCGCGGCCTGGTTCACGAGGATGTGCGCGAGCTCGTCCGAGAACGTGTCACGGTCGGCCGCGGTGCGGAAGTAGCCGTTCTTCTGCCCGAAGCCCGTGATGGTGTCCACGACGCGCCCGATGAGCTGCTTGACCGAGCGCTCGCGCTGCGCCGTCCCCGGCTTCCCGTGGAAATACTTCTGGGCGACGATGTTCGTCGCCGTCATCGACCACGTTTTCGGGACCTCGACGTCCTTCTGTTCGAAGAACACCTCCCCCTTCTCGTTCGTGATCGCCGCGGTGCGAAGCTCCCACTCGAGGGAGTCGAAGGGGTGCGTGACCCCATCCGTGAAAAGCCTTCGGAAGGTGAGGCCGCTGAGTCCGCTTCGGGTTCTCTCTCCGGCCGCCGCTTTCTCCGTCTGCGTTTCGGGCGCCGTTTCGCGGGCCTCTCGTCCGTTCGAGGTGCTCATGGGTGAGAAAGCCTCCCTTTTTTCGTCTTCCTTCCGCCCGAAGACGAAACAACCCCTCAGCCAGCTGCCTGGTCCGTTTTGTCGCGCTCAATCCGCGCCCTATCCGCGTGCCTCGCGTCCGGCGTGTGGGGCTGTCTCACAAGGTAATTCCGGCCTCTTCCTTTTTCAAGGGAAAAACGCTACCGCTAGTGTTTTTGCGTCCGCCGCCCACTAGATAGTGGGGTTGAGTCGTCAGGAAGGGAATATCGGGAGGCCCGATCCGTTTGACTTTTGACGGCTTGACGCCCCAAGATTCGGTCTCAACAGCGGCGCATCGCCGCGGGAGGAAGCCCTCAATGTCCAGCGTTACCGAGCCCGCCACGATCCAGGCGACGTCGCCTTCCGTTTTCGTCCTCAACGTCACAGACCGCGCGGTCGACAAGGTCAAGGACTTCGCCTCCAAAATGCCGGACGCGGCCGGCAAGGCCCTGCGCGTCTTCATCCAGGGCGGCGGCTGCTCCGGTTTCCAGTACGGCTTCACGTTCGACGAGAAGCGCCCCACCGATCACGTCCTCGCGGTGCGCGAGATCGAGGTCATCGTCGACCCGCAGAGCGCGCTGAAGCTGCACGGCGCGACGGTGGACTTCATCGAAGACATGCGCGGTGCGGGCTTCTCGGTCGAGAATCCGAACGCCACCGGCGGAAGCTGCGGCTGCGGAAAGAGCTTTAGCTGACCGCTCAGCGCTCGATCCTCAAGATCGTCTTTTTGACGGTCTTCATCGACCTCCTCGGCTTCGGCATCGTGATCCCGCTGCTGCCGCTCTACGCCGAGAAGTACCACCCGTCGCCGCTCGCGTTCGGACTCCTCATGTCGAGCTATTCGGCGATGCAGTTCCTCTTCGCGCCGATCCTCGGACGCCTTTCGGACCGCTTCGGACGGCGCCCCGTGATCCTCTTCTCGCTGGCGGGGACGGTGATCGGCTATCTCCTCTTCGCCTTCGCGCACTCGCTCACACTGCTCTTCGCGTCGCGCCTCCTCGACGGCGCCACGGGCGGAAACATCGGCACCGCGCAGGCGATCATCGCCGACACGACGAGCCGGGAAGATCGCGCGCGCGGCATGGGCCTCGTCGGGATGGCATTCGCCCTCGGGTTCATCTTCGGACCGGCGATCGGCGGGTTCACGGTCGCAATCGACCAGACGGCGCCGGGCCTCGCGGCCGCGTCGCTCTCGTTCGCCGCGCTCGTCTGGGCCTTCCTCAAACTGCCCGAGACGCGCCCCGAAGGCGGCCCCGGCAAACGGTTCTCGGTCTTCTCGTTCGCGACGCTCGCGCGCGCATTCCGCCGGCCCGAGATCGGCGCCCTCATGCTGCTCTCCCTCGTCACGACGACCGCCTTCGCCATGTTCGAGTCCACGTTCGCGCAGTTCGTGTCGCTGCGGCTCTCCGCCGGCCCTTCCACCGTCGCCTGGTTCTTCGTCTTCGTGGGCGTATGCTCGGCCATCGTGCAGGGCGTCCTCGTGCGGCGCCTCGTGAAACGCTTCGGTGAGGGGCGGCTCGTCGCCCTTGGAGGCGCGCTCCTCATCGCGGGGTTCCTGGGCCTCAAGCTCGCGGATTCGGTCCCCATTTTCCTCCTCATGATCGCCACGATCGCCCTCGGGATCGGCATCACCACGCCGACGCTGTCGTCGCTCGTCAGCAAGCGGTCGGCCGCGTCCGAGCAGGGCGAAATCCTGGGCGCGTACCAGTCGATGGGCTCCCTCGGCCGCGTGTTCGGGCCGTTCGGAAGCGAGAACCTGTATTTCCGCCTCGGGCCCGACTGGCCGCACGTGGCCGCCGCCGCGCTCGAGGCCGGCGTGCTCGCGCTTTCCGCGACCTCTCTTCTGAGAGAGAATGACCGCACCGCGGGCTCCGCGGACGCGGAGAAAATCTCATGACGCCCCAGACCCCGACCGCCCATACCCTCTCCCGCGACTGCGCCGCCATCCGCATCCCGAGCGGCGAGCCCATCAACCTGCCCGCGGGCACCCCCGTCTACCTCACGCAGTCGCTGGGCGGCACGTTCACCGTGCAGGCAGCCTCGCTCGGCGGCCTCTTCCGCGTCGCCGGAAGCGACGCGGACGCGCTGGGGCTGCCAGTGCCGGCGGGCGGCGGGTCAGCCGCGGCGGTGGGACGGCTCCAGGCGGCGGGTCTCTCCGGCCCCGTGAACGAAACGGCCGTCTGGGACCGTCTTCGCACCGTCTACGACCCCGAGATCCCCGTGAACATCGTGGACCTCGGCCTCGTGTACGACCTCCGCATCCTGCCGGCGTCCGCAGCCGGCGAGCGTGTCGAGGTGAAGATGACGCTCACGGCGCCGGGCTGCGGCATGGGCGGCGCGATCGCCGCCGACGCGCAATCCAAGATCGCGGCGGTGCCGGGCGTCGCCGAGGCCGAAGTGCAGATCGTGTGGGATCCGCCCTGGAGCGCCGAAATGATGACGCCCGAGGGAAAAAAGATCCTCGGGATCACCTGACGGGATCGAGGGAAACGGAAGGCGCGCGCGCCAGGCCTCTATTGAAGCCTGATCCTTCCCGCGAAGCCCTCCTGATAGCCGTGGAAGAACGACAGGGACTCCTCAGGCCACTTCCAGCAGTAGTAACCCGCGCCCGAGTCGAAGTCCACGAGCCACGGCCCCTTCACCTCGATGCCGAGCTCTTCGATCTCGCTCGCCCATGACGCCAGCGTTTGGGCCACGGCTTTCTCGGCCTTCTCCCCGACGGCTTCCCGCCCGTCGTCTCCCGGCACGGTGAGGTTCGAAAGCGCCTCGACCGCACGCCGCGTCCGCTCGCGCACCTCGGGAAGGAGGACACGCGCTTCCTCGAACGTGAAGGTCTTCTTTCGGGGCTCTTGCACGCGAGGAGGATAGCGCGGCTTGGTCCTATGATCCCCTCGTGAGGCCGCTCGCGACCGGCGCGGAAGACGTCGAGGCCGGGGCCGTCCGCCTCCGCCGCGAGATCCACGCCCACCCGGAGACCGCGTTCGAAGAGGTCGAGACGGCCCGCGCCGTCGCCGATCGCATGCGCGCCCGCGGACTGGCCGTGCGGACGGACGTCGGAAAAACAGGCGTCGTGGCCGTCCTCGACACGGGGCGAGCCGGAAGGACCGTTCTCCTTCGCGCCGATCTGGATGCGCTTCCACTCAACGAGAAAACGGGCCTGCCCTTCGCCGCCACGAACGGCAGGATGCACGCGTGCGGCCACGACGGCCACGTCGCCGCTCTCGACGCGGCCGCGGACCTCCTCCTTCTCGATCCCCCGGCGCGCGGGCGCGTCGTCTTCGCGTTTCAACCGGGCGAGGAAGGCGCCGGCGGCGCGAAGGCCATGATCGCGGACGGGGTCCTGGACGATCCCCGGCCCGACGCGGTTTTCGGCATGCACCTGTGGACGGCCCTGCCTCTCTCTTCCGTCGGCGTCGCGCGCGGCGCCATGATGGCGGCCGTCGACGAGTTCCGAATCGACGTGACGAGCCCCGGCGGGCACGCCGCTTCGCCCCACGAGACGCGCGACACGATCGTCGCGGCCGCCCAAGTCGTCACGGCGCTCCAGACCATCGTCTCGCGGCGGTTGTCACCTCTCCTGCCGGCGGTCGTTTCCGTCACCTCGATGCACGGCGGCTCGGCGTTCAACATCCTGCCCGACTGCGTCACGCTGCGCGGCACGTGCCGCTCGTTCGACGCGGAGGTCGAAGACCGCCTGCCCTCTCTCGTCACCGAAATCGCGGAGCGCGCCGCGCAGTCCCTCGGGTGCGTCGCCAAGACGGTCTACCGCCGGATAACTCCGGCGGTCGTGAACCATCCGGCCGAGGCCGCTCGCGCGCTCCGGGTCGCCACGTCGCTCACGGCGAAAGGGAGCGTCACGGAGGCCTGCCGGACGATGGGCGGGGAGGACTTCTCAGAGTTTCTGACGCGGATCCCCGGAGCGTTCGCGTTCGTCGGCGCGTCGCGAACGGCGGGACCGCGCGGCCCGCATCACGCGCCCGACTTCGACTTCGACGAGCGCGCCCTGCTCAACGCCGCCCGTCTTCTCGCCGGCTTCGCGCGCGACGTGCTCGCGGACTGAGACGCCGAGGCGCCGAAGTTTGGCCGCCGCTCTCGTCCTCTACGGAGTCGCCGTGCTCCTCGTCGGCCTCTTCGCGGCGCGGGATGCGTCGCGTTCGGCCGACGCGTTTCTCGTCGGTGACCGCGGTTTCGGCGCGTTCACAACGTGGGCCGCGCTTTCCTCCACCGTGATCGGCGGGTCCACAACCCTCGTCCTCGCCGCCTTCGTGGCCGCGAAGGGGCTCCCCGCGCTGTGGCTCGATCTCGCGGGAGCCCTCGGCCTCCTCGCGCTCGGCCTCTTTCTCGCGGCCCGCGTGCGCGCTACGGGCGCGACGACGATCGCGGAGGTGATCGGAAGGACGTACGGGCCCGGCGTGCGGAAGATCGCGGCGTTTCTCGTCGTCCTCGCCGAGATCGTCTGGTTCGCACTCCTGACCGAAGCCACCCAGATCGTCATCGTCGCCACGACGCCCTGGGAGCCCACGCGCGTCCTCGTCCTCACGGCGGCCCTCTTCGTGGCGTATACGGCGCTCGGCGGCCAGCGCGCGGTCGTGCGGACCGATCTCCTGCAGTTCGGTCTCATGGTGACGGGGCTGCTCGCCGTCGCGCTGCCGCTCGCCGTGCGCTCCCTCGCCGCCAACCCCGCGCCCGCGGCGCTCCTATCCTTTCCCACGGGCCCGCGCTTCTCCTGGGGCGACGCCTTCGCGCTTCTCGTCCTCGTGGGACTTCCCCATGCCGTCGGAAGCGACGTGTGGGCCAAGCTCCTCTCGGCGCGCGACACGCGCGCCGCGCGCCGCGCCGCCCTCGGCGCCTCCCTGTCCAAGCTCGCCTTCGGGCTCGCGACCGCCACCATCGCCCTCGCGGGAGTGGCCCGCGGCGTCGGCGGGCCAGCGGCGGAGCTCTTTCCCCGCACCGTGCTTCTCCTCGCGGGGCCGGCGCTCGCCCCGCTTCTCCTCGTGGCGCTCGTCGCGACGATGCAGTCCTCGGCCGACTCCGTCCTCCTGTCGGCCGCGGCCGCCACGTCGAACGATCTCCTCGGGCCAAAGGCCGGCGTCCGCGCGTCGCGCCTCGCCGTCGTGGCGTATGGCGGGCTCGGCCTCGTCGTGGCCCTCCTTCTGCGGGACCTCGTCGAGACGTTCCGCCTCGGTTACACGCTCTTTGCGTCCGGGCTCATCCTGCCCGCTCTCATCGCGTTTCTACCGCGGGTACGCGTGGACCGGCGTTTCGCTGGTGCGGCGATGCTTCTCGGCGGGGGCGCCGCCATGCTCGAGCGCTTCCTCCACCCGTTGGGCATCGATCCCGTCCTCGCGGGCACGGGCGTGAACGCTCTCGTCCTGGTTTTAGGCTTGAGGAAGCCGAGAGACGCCGCGAACGCCTAAACGCTCAAGCGCCTAAGCCAGGCCCGACACGCGCAGCGCCGCCGCGACGACGCCCGAACGCGATGCGGCCGACGCGGCCGACACAACTGACGCCGACGCCGGCTGGCCGGCCTCGGAATCGCTTCCGTCCTGCGAGGCGACCAGGGCGCTGTCGAGAAACGCGAGGATGACGCGCGCCGCATCGCCCGGGGGATACGGCGGCTTCGCGCCCGTCTCCGCGAGCGTGCGCGTCAGGAGCGCGACGCGGGGATCCTGGGGCTCCTCGGTCGGCGAGGCTGGGCCCGCGAGCCGGTGCAGAAGGCTCAGCCGCGGCAGCGAAGGATGCGCGGCCCCGAAGTCCCAGAGCGCCTCGACGACCGCCGCCAGCCGCTCCGCCGGGGCCTTGCCGCCGCCGGGAACGGTGAGCTCGGCGCCCGAGGCCGCGTCGAGAACCGCCCGGTAGAGCTTTTCCTTGCTTCCGAAGTGATAGTGCAGTGTGGCGACGTTCACGCCCGCGCGGGCGGCCACCTGGCGGGTCGTCGCGCCCACAAACCCGGCCGTCGCAAAGCTTTCCTCTGCCGCGCGCAGAATGCCGCGCCGGGTTTCCGCGGGGTCGCCGTCACGGGGGCGTCCGACACTTCGCTTGGACATCACATTCCTCTTCCGCTCCAGATTCTGCGACGGATTCCTGTTCAATGCGAGGGGGGTCGCCGATCTCCGTGTCGCGGAACCCTGTTAGCCTCCGGCGAGGGTGGCTGCGAAAAATCCTCTTGCCGTCTCGGTCCGGACGGCCCTCCCCGGCGAGGCCGTCCCGCCGTTGAGTGATGCGGACCTCGCGCACGCCCGCACCACGGACCCGGACGGCGCATTCGTCGCCCGGGACGCGGAGGGCCGTGTCGTCGGCACGGCATGGGCCGCGGTGCGCGAGGACACGCTCCTCCTCCTCGCCCTCGACGTCGGCGCGGCATATCGCGGCAAGGGCGTCGGCCGCACGCTCCTCGCGGCGGCACGCGCGTATGGTGCGGCCCGCGGCGCGCGCGCTCTCGAGGTGCTCTCGCCCAACGAGCCGTCCTCCCTCGCGTTCTTTCTCCAGGCAGGCCTTTCCGCCCGCGCGCTCGTCCTCGGGATGGAGACGGTGGCCCCCGGAGACTTCGGAGCCCCTGGAGCTCCGGCGCGGGGCGGCCCGCTCTCCCTTGTCGGGCCGGGCGCCCCGCTCTCCGGATGGATCGCCGCTCTTGACCGCGAAACCCGCGGGTTCGCGCGCCCGCGCGACTGGGGCCGCCGGGCCGCGGACGGTCACGTCGTCTCACTCAAGCGCGGGGGGCGGCCCATGGCACTAGGCGCGTGGCACGAGGAGGCGAAAGGGACACGGACCGCGCTCGGCCCGATCGCCGCGAAGACTCCCGAGGCCGCCGCGGACCTCCTTTTGCTGCTCGCGGCGCGGTTCCCGGGAAAGCGCCTCTCCCTCGCGCTCCCCTCCGAGGCGCGAACGCTGCTCGACGCCGCGGGCGCGCTCGGCTTCCGCGCGGTTTCGACCCGCGCGCTCCTGACCGACCGGCGCCGCGGCGACCTGCGCCGCTATGCCGGCGGCGGCGGCCGCTTCTTTTGAAAGGCGCGGGGCCGCGGCGTCACTTCTCTGGAGGACGGGCTAAACTTCCGGCCGGACTCTTGCGTCTGACAGGCGTCTGCCGGACCGGAGCCATCAAAAGAGGAACACCACGATGCGCGTCAACATGTCGATCCGTCTCTCCCTTGCCCTCGTGGCCTTCTCGGTAATCCCGACCACGCTGGTCGCGGACACGCCGGCTACGACCCAGTGGGTCGTCACGTCCGCGAAGGCTTCGGGCGGAGGGAACGACTACGTGACGTCCCTTCGGATCGTCAATCCGAATGCGACGGCGGCGCCAGTGGACCTCTATTTCCTCCCCCAGAGCGGCGACGGCTCCGGCGACAACAGCGGCGCCCAGCCGGTACGGGTGACCGTCCCCGCGAACCAGACGCTCGCGCTGGACGACGTCCTTTTCACGACGTTCGGCGCAACGGGGGCCGGCGGAATCCGCGTGGAGGCCCCCGGCACCGACCCTGGCGGGCGCCCGCTGGCCGTCTGGGTCCTTTCGCAGACGCTCGTCGTGAACGCGAAGAATCAGGCGGGAACAGCCGGAACGAACGGCTTCGCCATTCCCTCGCAGAACCAGGATCAGCTCGTCGCGGAAGGCGAAACGGCCTACGTGCCGTACATCTCGGGCGCTCCCTCGACCACCCCGCCGAGCGGCTACCGCACGAACCTCTTCCTTCTCTCGGCGAACAACTCGGCAAACACGGTCGTCGACGTCACCCTCCGCAAGTCGGACGGCACGTCGGCCGGTACGAAGACCATCACGCTCGGCAAGCTCTCGCAAACGCAGATCAACGGCATCGCGAACTTCTTCGGGTATACGCCCGCCGCGAGCGAAACGAACATGACCGCGCTCGTGACGGTCACGAGCGGCGGGCCCGTGGCCACCGGCGCCTCCGTCATCGACAACGCGATCGGCTCCATCAGCTATTCGCCGCCCGTCAAGATTCCTGTCGCAAACAACGGCGCGTACGGGCTGATCCTCAACGACGGCTACGGCTTCTCGGGGCGCGCCGACGTCTTCGCGGGCTCCTTCGACTACGTGTCGGCCGGCGTCGTGATCCCCTCTTGCCCCGTCATCGTCCCCCCCTCGCCGACGCTCTTCTTCATCCAGGGTATCGGAACGCCCGGCGACCCCAACCAGAACGCGACGTTCACGAAGAACGCGGACGGCTCGACGTCGTTCGCGGGGACGATGAAGGACAGCTCGAATGTGACCGCCGCCACGTTCTCGGGAACGATCCTGACGAATTTCGACGGCACGATATACGGCACCCTCACCTACACGCGCGGCGCCGCTCCGGGGGGCAACCCGTGTCCCGCCGCGACCGTGACGTTTCCCTTCTCGGGCTCCAAGGGCGCGGTTATCCAATGAGGCTCTCGCGACACTTCGCCGTCGCCGCGCTCGGCTTTCTCGCCGCGCTTCCCGCGTCCGCGGCGGACTTGTATGGCAAGCCGCTGCGCGGCCTGTCCCCCGTGGCGGTCCGGGACGTCGTCCAGGATCCGGCGCGTTATGCCGCCAAGGCGGCTCGCGTGGAGGGTTTGAACGCGGGAGCGGCAGGCAGCCCCGCCCTCAAGGACGGCGACGCCGTTCTGCCGATCGTCTCCGACGGCACTTTCAAGCTCCCCGGGGACCTCGCGGGGGGATTTCTCGCGGCCGAGGGACGCGCCCGGGCCGAGGGTTCGGGCGCCGTCTTCGTAGCCACGGGGATCGAAGTGCGGCGCGAGGCATCTCGATGAGAACCATAAGGGCCATGAGGGTTGCCGCCTTTCGCACACCGGCAACGGCCCTGGCCGTTTCCCTGATCCTCGCGAGCGCTTGCCGGTCGCCCGAAGAAACCCGCTCCCTGAACTTCGATCCCGAGACCACGACGGGGGCGCTCGGCGCGGGCTGGGACGGCTTCGAGAAGACCGAGCTCGGGGATACGTTCGTCTGGTCGCACGGCCGCGAGGCGCGCCTCACGGTGGCGAGCCGCGGCAACGGCGACCGGCTCGTGCGGTTCCGCTGCTGGCCGTTCGGTTTCCCGGGCGCGCCGCCGCAGACGCTCACCCTTTACGTGAACGAAAAGAAGACCGACACGCTCACGCTCGGCGGCGAGCCGCGCGTATACGCGGTGGCCGTTCCGCGCGCGTTCTGGAAGAAGGGAGCGAACGAGCTCAAGTTCGTCTTCGCGTATGCCGAGTCCCCGAAGGACCGGGTGAGCGGCGCCACCGACGAACGAACGTTGTCGGCCGCCTTCGACTGGCTCGAAATCCTGCGTCCCCAGCCGCCGCCGAAAAAGTAGCGGCGGCCGGGAATTGCCGAAATCGGCAGGATGTCCCGTATCCTCGGCGCATGTCGCATTCCCGGCGTCTGATCGCCGCCACCTTCGCGTCCGTATCCCTTCTTTCGCCCTTGGCGCGGGCCGAGCAGGATCCGTGGTCGGCGCGCGTGCGCGCCCTCTCGGACGCCCCGCTCGCGACCTTCCAGGGCGTGGATTGCGTTTCGATCCGCGCGCCTCGTGACATCGTGTGGCGGCTTCTCGTGGCGCCCGAATACGCCGCGACGTGGTTCTTCGCGGACTCGCCGAACCTGAAGGCGCGCGGCGCCCGATACAAGAAGGGTCCGACGGCCGAAAAGGGCGACGTCCTCTCGCTCGAGGCGACGACCCGAGAAGGACCCCGGCATCTCGACCTCTCGGTGATCGTCGCTGCGCCGCCCGACATGCTGTCGTTCCTCGTGCGTTCCGACGATGCCGACCTTCTCGACAAGGGCATCGAGCGGCTCTCCTTCACGTTCGCTCTGGAGTCCCTTCCGAACGGCGTCACCGACCTCACCCTCGTCTCTCACTACGATTCGAACTCGCCGTTCTCCGCGATCCTGTCCCCGACGGCCGCCCGACACCAGCGCGACAGGCGGAAGGCCATCCTCGAGATGTTCCGCCTCATCGCGGAGGAAGCCGCGCGGCAGAAATATCCGCCGCTGCACGAGGCCCCTCTCACCGCGCCACCGCCACCCGTCTACAAGACCCTTCCTCCCCGCAAATGAAAAGCGGGGGCGCTCCTGCGCCCCCGCTTGGGATCGTTCGGCCGTCGCGGCCTGGTTAGAGGATGACGCCCTTCAGGGGCACCTTCACGTCGGCCTTGGCCTTGTCGGTCGTCTTGATGAGGAGCTCTCCTTCGAAGACGCCCTTCTTGATCTTCTGGTCGACCGTGAGGACGACCTGCACGCGCGACTTGTCGACGGGCACGATCTCGACCGAGATGCCCGGCACGTTCGTCTCCGCCTTCGTGACCGCGAAGCTCGCGGCCTGCGCGTTGTTGTTGACGAGCATGACGTTGCGCTTGACGGCATCGCCCTTCGGATCGAAGTTTCCGAAGTTGATCGAGAGCGGCGTGACGGAGACCGCGGGCTTCACGAACCCGGAGAGGGGAATCTCGATCTCGGGCTGCCGCTTGACCCCCGTCGCCACCTTCACGGTCCCGCCGAGAATTCCTTCCGGCGCATCGGCCGCGGCCCTCAGCGTGACCTTCCACTGGTTCGGGTTCTTGTCCTTGATGCGCTCCTTCTCCGGGACCGGGGAGAGAACCGCCTTCAGGAACGTGTTCGGAGTTTCGACCTTCGAGGGCTTGAACTCCGCCTCGTCCGACACGAGGATGACGTCCGACGACGCCGCCTCCCCGGACAGGGCCGTGATGCGGAAGAAGCCGTAAGGAAGCGCCTCGACGAAGGGCTTCACGATGGCGGACAGGAACAGGGTCATCTGTGGCGTCGACGGGTCGTCCGTCAGGAGAAGGGCCGTCTTCGAGATCGGACCCGAGAAGTTCTTCGTGTCGACCGTGAGAGTCACCTTCCCCTCGGCGCCGGGCTTGATGACCTTGTCGAACTCCGGCACGGTGCAGCCGCAGGAGGGCTTCACATCCGTCACGTGGAGATCGGCGTGCCCTGTGTTCCTGAGGACGAACACGTGCTTGATGGGCTCGCCCTTGGGAACCGTACCGACGTCTTTTCTGTCCTCGACGACGACGAGCTTGGGCCCGGCGGCGGTCGCGGCATTCGCCTTTGCCGGAGCCTGTGCGACGAGCTTGTCCGCCTTGGCCGGAGCCTGCGCGAGGAGACCGGGAGCGCCCGCCGCGGCGAGCGAGACGACCGCGCCGAGGGCGAGGACCGTCCGGAGAGGGAATTTAGGGAACAACATCGGGAGAAGCCTCCTTAGAAAACGGGCGGAATGCCGCCCCTCTGGGATTGCGAGTATACGTGCGGGCCGCCCCGCGAGGCGCCCGGACGCGCCGACAGGGCACGTCGAAATGGCCTCCTCGGCGTCCCGAGCCTACTACGCAAAGGCCGGGCCGCGGTCTTCGTGCCGCACCCAAACGACTCTCATGATTCCTCCCATTCCGAAGGGTTTAGAGTGCCCTCGAAGACGACGCGCGCGTCGCCCCGAAGAGTCACCGCGCGCGCCATCTCGCCGTCGCGTTGAAATCCGATCTCGAGCGTTTCCAGAGAGCGCGTCGCGACCGAGACCGGCGGCGCGAAGTCCCACAGCACGCTCGACACGACCGCTGAAGCGACGGCACCCGAGCCGCAGGCGAGCGTCTCGGCCTCCACTCCCCGCTCCCACGTCCGGAGAGCCAGGCGCGACGGGCCGAGCACCTTCACGAAGTTCGCGTTCGCGCCCTCCTTCATCGCGGGATGGTGCCGGTGCGAGGGACCCAGGACCGCGAGGTCGAGGGTGTCGAGAGCGATTCCCTCCTTCACGAACGCGACGAGGTGCGGCACCCCCACGAGGAGCGCGAAGGCGTCGCGCTCGAGTGTGCTTGCGCCCACATCGAGAGTCGGCACGGCGCGCCCCATGGCGACCGGCTCCGGCAGCGCGAGCGTCACGCTTCCGGACGGCGACACGCGCGCGCACACCGCGCCCCATCCTGTCAGGACGACGCACGCGGGCCGCGCGAGGCCGCGGAGCACCGCGAACCGGGCCGCGCAGCGCGTGCCGTTCCCGCAGAACCGGCCGGCCGAGCCATCCGCGTTCAGGTAGTCGGCGACGACGCGGGAGGAGGGATCTCCCGGGCTCTCCGGGGTGACGAAGAGAACGCCGTCCGCGCCGACGCCCGTGCCCCGGCGGCACAGCCTGCGGATCGCGGCGATCTCCTTCTCACCCCTCGGGGCCCGTTCGCCGAAGATGAGGAAGTCGTTGCCTGCCCCGCTCATCTTCGTGAACGCGAGCGGCAGGGCTCCGAGGGGCGACGAGGTCGTCCCTTCGGTCATTTCGCCGCCCCCATCGCGCTCTCGTTGCCCGACTTGTCCACGGCCGTCACGCCGTATGCGCCCGCCGCGCCGGGCGCGGCCCCCGCACCTGCGGCCCCCGCGTCGAAATAGACAGGATCCTTCAGGCCGTCCGCGATCCTCTTCCAGCCGTCCTTCTCGCGGCGATAGACGCGGTAGGACGCAAGGTCGCCCGCGAGGCTCGGATTCCACACGAGGCGCGCGCCTCCCGCTTCGAAAAGGACGAGGACGCCTTCCGGCGCGGGGGGCGGAAACACGTCCCTCGTGGACACCGGCACCTCGTCGGCCGCCGGGCCGAGAATGAGCGGGAACTCCGCGACGGGGGCGGCGCGCACGGTGTAGACGTAGCGCAGGTCCGGCGCCACCGTGGCGTCCACATACGTCGTCGCGCCGATGACGACTCCAAGCGGACGATCCTCGTACTCCTCGTCCGCGGCCTCCCGGCGATAGACCGCGTAGCCAGCGATCTTCGCGGGGCGCGTGCCGTCGAGCATGGCGACGGGGGCGCGCCAGTCAAGACACACGCGCCCCTCTTCCACGGCCGGAACGACCGCGAACGGCCGGTCGGGAGGGACCCGCGGGAGAAGCGCGACGAGCGGCGACAGCTCGGACACTTTCTTCCGGTCGCGCTGGGCCGTCACACCGTAACGGAGGAACACGCGCCCGAGGCGCCCCTCGCGAAAAAGCGGGACGAGCGGATCCCTCACGACGACGTCGTGGCCAACCGTGGCGGCGTCCAGTTCCGTCCGCGAGAGGGTCTGGATCGTCTCGGCGCGCGTCCGAAAGCCTTTCTCGTCGCGCTCCTTCGCGGCGGCCTCCGTGGGCGTCTCGGGCGGCTTCTGGCCCTCGCGGGCGCCGAGGAGCTCACGGTACACCGTCACGCCCGTCAGATTCGTGAGCGTCTCGCCCGCGTTCGTCCTCGACGGGTACGGAAAGCGCAACACGACGTCGGAACCTTCCTGCGAGAGGCGCACGGGCTCGACGCGCGCCGGCAGGGCCTGGAGAGGCGGCTCGGGCGCGAGCTTGCGTCCGCAGCCGGGGAAGAGAGAGAGAAGGATGAAGAAAGAGATTTCTGCGAATGGATGCCGCAGTGCGGGCGACCCCATCGCGCGCCTACAACACGAACCGCGAGAGGTCGCGGTCCTTGACGAGCCCCTGAAGGGCGCGTTCGACGTACGGCCGGTCCACCACGATGCGCGCGCCCGCGGCGTCGGGTCCCGCGAAGGAAATCTCCTCGAGCACCGTTTCGAGGATGGTGTGGAGCCGCCGAGCGCCGATGTTTTCGAGGTTGCGGTTCACCTCGGCCGCGGCCCGCGCGATTTCCTCGAGGCCGTCCGCGGCGAAGACGAGCTCGATCCCGTCCGCGGCGAGAAGCGCGGCGGATTGTTTCGGGAGCGCGTGCTCGGGTTCCGTGATGATGCGGAGAAAGTCTCCGTCCGTGAGGGCGTCGAGGGCCACGCGGATCGGGAAACGGCCCTGCAGCTCCGGAATGAGGTCCGAGGGCTTGGCCATGTGAAACGCGCCCGCGGCGATGAAGAGGACGTGGTCCGTCTTCATCATCCCGTGCTTCGTCTTCACGGTCGTCCCTTCCACGAGCGGCAGGAGGTCGCGCTGCACGCCCTCACGCGAGACGTCGGGCCCCCCCCGCGCCCCTTCCTTGCCGGCGATCTTGTCGATCTCGTCGAGGAAGACGATGCCCGTCTCCTCCGCGCGCCGGACGGCTTCTTCGGGCACGGTGGCCTCGTCGGAGAGCGCGTCGGCTTCGCGCGTCACGAGGAGGGGACGCGCGTCGGACACAGGGAGCTTCACTTTCCTCTTTTTCGGCGCGCCGAAAAGATTCGGGAGCAGCCCTGGCAGGTCGAAGCCCATCTCCTCGACACCCTGGGGTGTCATGACGGAGATCTGGGGCGTCCTCTCGTCCGCCACTTCGAGCTCGACCTCGCGCGCCTCGTGCTTCCCCTCGCGGAGGTCGCGGCGGATCCGATCGCGCCCCTCGGCGAGGACGGCTTTTCCGGAGGCGTCCGTCGCGAGGGCGGCCACGACCAGGTCCAAGAGGCGCTCCTCGGCCGCGGCCGCGGCGCGGTCCGCCACGCGCGCGCGGCGCTCGTCCTTCACGAGGCGGATGGCCGCCTCGACGAGGTCGCGCGCGATTGAGTCGACGTCACGCCCGACATAGCCCACTTCCGTGAACTTGGACGCCTCGACTTTCACGAACGGCGCATCCACGAGCCGCGCGAGCCGCCGCGCGATTTCCGTCTTGCCGACGCCCGTGGGGCCGATCATGAGGATGTTCTTCGGCATCGTGTCGCGTTGAAGCTCGGGGGCGAGGCGCTGGCGCCGCCACCTGTCGCGTAGCGCGATCGCCACCGCGCGCTTGGCCTTCGTCTGGCCGACCACGTGACGGTCGAGCTCGGCCACGATCTTCCGCGGCGAGAGGTCCTTGAGAAGATGGGGCGTCACGGCAGCGTTTCGACCCGGATCGAGTCGTTCGTGTAGATGTCGATGGACGCCGCGATCGAGAGCGATTCCTTCACGATCGCCGCGGCGTCGAGGGTCGAGTGCCGGAGAAGCGCATGGGCGGCGGCCGACGCGTATGGGCCGCCGGACCCGACGGCGAGGACGCCTTCGTCCGGTGCGATGACATCCCCCGTGCCGGACAGGAGCAGGGAGGTCTTCTCGTCGGCCACGACGAGGAGGGCCTCGAGCTGGCGCAGCGTCTTCTCCGTGCGCCAGTCGGTCGCGAGCTCGACGGCCGCTCGCTCGAGCTGGCCGTGAAACTCCTCGAGCTTGCGCTCGAACCGCGTGAACAGCGTCACGGCGTCCGCTGTCGAGCCCGCGAAACCCGCGAGGACCTTCCCGCCGAGGAGGCGGCGCACCTTCGAGGCCCCGCTTTTCATGATGGTCGTCCCCATCGTCACCTGGCCGTCGCCGCCGAGCGCGACGAGGCCATCCTTCCTCACGCAGAGGATCGTGGTGTGCCTGAAACGCCGTCCACCCATCAGGAGAGAGTCTAGCCCGTCAGTCGGGGTCTTCGCGCTTCTCGGCCCTGGGATGGCTCTTGCGATAGACCTCGATGAGGCGCTCGGCGTCGAGGTGCGTGTAGCGCTGCGTCGTCGAGAGCGAGGCGTGGCCGAGAAGCTCCTGGATGCACCGCAGGTCGGCCCCGGCGGCGAGGAGGTGCGTTGCGAACGAGTGCCGGAGCGCGTGCGGCGACGCGTGGCGAGGCACCGCCGCCTCCGCGACGGCCCGGTCGAGCACGCGCCGCACGCTGCGGTCCGTCAGCCGGCCGGCCCGCGCGTTCAGGAAAACGATCTCCGCATCCCGCGCCGCGGGCGCGAGCGACGCCCTCGCCTTGAGCCAGGCGCGGAGCGCCGCCGCGGCCGGGTGGCCGAATGGCACGACGCGCTCTTTGCGCCCTTTTCCGACCGTGCGCACCTGCCGCACGGAGAGATCGACGTCCTCGAGGCGGAGCCCCACGAGCTCCGACACCCGAAGCCCCGTCGCGTAGAGGAGCTCGAGGAGGGCGCGATCCCGGAGGCCGAGCGCGCCTTCCCGGCCCTTCGTCTCGACGACGGCCGTGGCCTCGCTCACGGAAAGCGTCCGCGGCAGGGTCTTGTCGTGCCGCGGCGTTCCGACCGCCTTCGCGGGGTTCACGTCCACGCGACCCTCGCGCTTGAGAAAGGCGAAAAACGTGCGGAGGGCCGACAGGTGCCGGCCCATCGACGTCTTCGAGATTCCCTCTGACCGCAGGTACGCGAGATACGACCGGACCGCGAGCATGTCGACGTCCCCAGCGCTGAGCGCGGCGGGGGGCCGGTTCCAGAAGACAGCCGAGAGAAAGGCCGAGAAGCGGGCGAGATCCGCGCCGTACGCGGCGCGCGTATGGGGCGAGACGCGGCGTTCGTCGGCCAGGTGGCGGTCGAACGCCGCGACGTCCGCGGCGAAGGAGGCGGTTTTTACGATGGCTTCGTCGCGAGGCTCCGGACCTCGGCGGCTAGCGCCTTGATCTCGGGCTCGGTGAGCTTCTTGCCAAAGGGCGGCATCTCGTCGTGACCCTTCGTGATCGACTTCACGATCCGCGCGTCGTCGATCTTGTCCTGCCACTTCGCGTTCGTGAAGTTCCGCGCCTTCTTCTTCTTGCCTTGTTCCGTCTGCCCCTTGCCGTCGTCGCCGTGACACACCGAGCAGTGCGTCTGCCAGTTCTCGGAACGGGAGTCCGCCGCCTGAAGAGCGGGGGCAGAGGCGAAAAGGAGCGCGGCGAGAAAGAGCGCGGCGCAAAGGGCAACGAGGGTGTTCTTCTTCACGCGGGTCCTCCCTGATGCCGCACGATTCTAAGGGCTTCGCCCGTTGGTCACCCCTTCACGACGGCAGGAGGGCCGGCGCCGGCAGCGCTTCCTCGCGCCACCGCGCGACGGTGGCCAGCGCGCGGCGGCCGATCTCGGCGCGGCGTTTCGCGCGGTCCCGGATCGGCGGGACGCCCGGCACGTCCTCGTCCTCGATGAGGCCGAAGGTCACGTTCATGGGCGTGTACTGCTGCTCGCGCGGGAAAGAGACGTGCTTCGCGAGCGAGCCGAGTGCCGTCGTGAAGGGGAGGGCCTTCGGCTCACGGCCCTCCAGGAGCTGTGCGAGCGAGCTTCCCACCATGAGCCCGGTGGCCGCCGACTCGAGGTAGCCCTCGACGCCCGTGAGCTGGCCCGCGAAGAAAATGCGGGGGTTCTTCTTCCAGCGAAACAGCGCGTCGAGATGCGCAGGTCCGTTGATGTATGTGTTGCGATGGAGCATCCCGAAGCGCACGAACTCGGCTTTCTCGAGGCCCGGCAGCATCCGGAAGACGCGTTTCTGCTCGCCGACCTTGAGCTTCGTCTGGAAGCCCACGAGGTTGAAGTGCTCGCGCGCGAGATCGTCCTGGCGGAGCTGTACGACCGCGTAGGGCTCCTTCCCGGTGCGCGGGTCCGGGAGTCCGAACGGCTTCATCGGGCCGTGGCGCAGCGTCTCGATCCCGCGCTCGGCCATCGCCTCTACGGGCAGGCACCCCTCGAAATAGGCGGCCTTCTCGAAGTCGTGGAAGGCCACCTTCTCGCCGGCGAGCAGTTCCCTCACGAAGGCCTCGTACTCGAGCCTCGAGAGTGGGACGTTGAGGTAGTCGTCGCCTCCGCCCTTGCCCCACCGGGAGAGCGCATAGAGCTTCTCGCGATCGAGCGACGCGAATTCCACGATGGGCGCCATCGCATCGTAGAAATAGAGGTGCTTCTCTCCGAGCGCCGCCAGGAGTGCCTTCTCGAGCGCGGGCGAGGTGAGGGGACCCGTCGCGATCACGACCCAGTCCTCCCCCGTCTCGGGCATGGACTCCGCCTCGACGCGCACGATTTCGAGAAGAGGCTCTTTGTCGAGGCGACGCGTGACGGCCTCGGCGAAGAGGGCGCGGTCGACCGCGAGCGCATCGCCCGCCGGGACGGCCGCTTTGCGGGCCTCCTCGAGGATGAGCGAGCCGATCGACTCCATTTCGCGCTTCAGGAGTCCCACCGCGTTCGCCGGGTTGTCCGAGCGGAAGGAGTTCGAGCACACCATCTCGGCGAGGCGGTCCGTGGCGTGCGCGTCCGTCGAGCGGACGGGGCGCATTTCGACGAGGCGCACGCGGTGGCCGCGGCGGAGAAGCTGGTGCGCGCACTCGACGCCGGCGAAGCCGCCGCCGATCACCGTGACGCGGGGAGCCGCCATCGGGCGATTGTAGAGCCCGGCTCCCCACGCCCTGCGTACACTTCCGCCCGTGACGTTCGAGGCACACCTCTACGACCGCGGTTACTTCGAAGGGCTCCACAAGAGCCACTGGTTCACGAACCCGCCGCGCAAGTATGAAGAACGCAATCGCGACACGCTGCGCGTCGTGGCTCCCCGTCCCCAGGACCGCGTGCTCGAGCTCGGCTCGGCCCGCGGCGACGTGACGTTCTTCCTCGCCGGGCACGCGAAAGAGGTCGTCGGCCTCGACGCCTCCGACGACGCGCTCCAACTGGCCGAGCGCGCCCGCGCCGCGCGGGGGATCCCGAACGTCTCCTTCGTGAAGGGGGACGTCGCGGACCTTTCGGCGTTCGGGGGCGCCTCCTTCGATGCGGTCGCCGCGATCGACCTCGTCGAGCACATCGACGACCCGACGCTCGCCGCGATGCTGCGGGAGACCCGCCGCGTCCTGAAGCCGGGCGGCCGCGTGGGTTTCTACACACCCGACCGCGCCCACTACGTCGAGCGCCTCAAGGCGCACGACTTCATCCTCAGGCAGTTCCCGCAGCACATCGCGGTGAGGCGCGCGGACGCGTACCGCCGCTTCCTCGCCGAGGCGGGCTTTCGCATCGACGTCGACGCGTGGTCCGTCTCGCCCTTCCCTGGCGTGCGCCTTCTCGAGCGCGCCCTTGCGCCCCTCCCGCTCGTCGGCCCGACGTTCCGGTACCGGATCCTGATGCGAGGGGTGAAGTCTTGAGCGGCGGCAAGTTCGCTCCAAACGCCGAGGTCTACCGGCCCGAGTACTACGAAAGGATGTACCGACCCCACTGGTTCCTGAGGAACCGGCGGAAGTACGAAGAGCGCGAGGCGGCGCTTCTCCGCCTCGTACGGCCGCGTCCCGCGACGCGCGTCCTCGAGGTCGGCTCGGCGCGCGGCGACACGGCGTTCTTCCTCGCCCCGCGCGTCCATTCCGTCGTCGGCATCGACGCGGCGTCCGTCGCCGTCGCCGCCGCGCGCGCGGAGCAGGCGGCGCGCGGCCTCGCGAACGTCCGGTTCGAGGAAGCCGACGCCCGCGACTTGTCGGCCGTCCCCGGCGGCCCCTTCGACGTCGTCCTCCTCGCGGACTTCGTCGAGCATGCCCTCGATGACGTGCTCGTCCCGTGCCTCGAAAGCGCGCGCCGCATCCTGACCCGGGGCGGCGTTCTCGCGCTCTACACGCCGAACCGGGCGCATTGGGCCGAGCGGATCAAGGCGGCGGTGCCGGGCCTCCAGCAGGAAGACCACATCGCCGTCCGGCCGGCGGAGCGCGTCGCCCTTCTCGTCGAGACGGCGGGGTTCCGGGTGGAGGACCTCTTCTTCTCCGCGAGCCCCTATCCCGTTCTCGGCGCCCTCGACCGCGCGCTCCCGATGGTCGGCCTCTGCCGGTTCCGGACGTGCCTGAGAGCAGTAACGTCGGCGCCATGAAGGTCTCGTTCGTCACTTGCGACGTCTTCACGGACAGGCCTTTCACGGGCAACCCGCTCCTCGTCGTGCCGGACGCGCGCGGGCTGACGGCGGAGAAGATGCAGGCCGTCGCGCGCGAAATCAACTACTCCGAGTCGACGTTCGTCCTGCCGCCGAAGAACGCCTCGCATGCGTACCTCCAGAGAACCTTCGTGCCGGTGAAGGAGATCCCGTACGCGGGCCACCCGACGGTCGGGACGGCCGTCGTGATGGCCGCGCTCGGAAAAGTGGCCTCGGTGGCCCTGGGCCCGCCCGACGGCATCGTGCCGATCACGATCGAGGTCGGCTTCGGCCCGCTCGGCCTCGAGCTCCTCAAGGCGGACGGGCGCGTCTCGCGGGTGAGAATGGAGCAGGGAAAACCCGAGTGGAAAGAGCCGGTGGTCGGCGACGACGTGAAAGGGCAGATCGCCGCCGCGCTCGGCGTGCCGTTCGACGCGCTCCATCCCGAGCTTCCGCCGCAGGCCGTCGGGACCGGGAATACCTTCCTGATTGTTCCGCTCGCCTCTGTCAGCGCCGTCTCGTCGGCGGTCGCCGACGCGCGTCTCCTCGGCGGAGTCGAGAAGGATCTTGGCATCCTCGGGATCTTCTTCTTCGCGTTCGATCCCGCGCCTCACGGCTCCCGCATCCGCGCCCGGATGTTCGCGCCGGGCGCGGGCGTGCCCGAGGACCCCGCGACGGGCTCGGCGGCGGGGCCCCTCGGCGTCTACCTCGCGCTCCATGGCGGGGTGCCGGGCGGTGTCGCGGAAGGGCGCGGGCGCTTCGTGATCGACCAGGGCATCGAGATGGGCCGCCCGTCAGAGCTCGACGTGACGGTCCTCGTCGAGAACGGCCGGCCCTCCGACGTCCGCGTCGAAGGCGGCGCCGTCCTCATGATGCAGGGCGAGATCGACGTCTAGGGGTTTTCGCGGTCTTCGGCGCCGCCGAGGCCTTCGGTTTCGACGCGCGCTTCTTCACGCCCTTCACGGGGGCCGGCGTGCGCGCCTCGGCGATCGCGGCTTCGAGCGCGTCCTCGGGGATGCGCGTCGTGGGCGTGAAGAGGTCGAGGTCGCTTGCCGGCACGTCGAGGCCGCAGCCTTCCGTCTCGCAGACGTAGAACGGGCCCGCCTTGCGGTCCCGCACGAGAAGGTACGGCGCCTTGCAGTTCGAGCACGTCTTCGGCACGGGGCGCACGCGGAAGTTCTTGTCGCACGTCGGATAGTTCGAGCAGCCGTAGAACGGGCCGAAGCGCCCCCGCCGCACGAGGATGTCGCCCGCCTTGCATTTGGGGCACTTCACGCCGGTGAGCGTCACGGGCTTCGGAGGCTTGAAACGGCAGGCGGGGTAGTTCGAGCACGAGATGTAGTCGCCGAACCGCCCGTGGCGCGTCACGAGGGCGTGGCCGCAGTTCGGGCATGCCTCGCCGGTCGGGACGTCCGGCTTCGCTTCCGCCTTGCCGCCCGCGACCTTCACGGGAATCGTGTTGCGGCATACGGGATACGCCGTGCAGCCGAGAAACGCCGAGCCGCTCTTCCCGGTGCGGAGCTTCATCGGGCTGCCGCACTCTTCGCAGGTCTGGCCATCGACGTCGGTCGCGTCGATCGGATCTTCCTCGACCTCGGGGATGTCCTGCGTGAAGTCGCATTCGGGATAGCCGCTGCATGCGATGAAAAGGCCCGCCTTGCCCATGCGGAGCTTCAGCGGATGGCCGCTCTTCGGGCACGAGTCGCCGGGGTCGTTCGTCAGCTTGAAATCGACGAAGTGCTTGCGGACCTCTGCGAGCGCGAGCCCCGCCTTGATCGAGACCATCTTCTTGCGGGCCTTGTCGCGGTCCCTCACGAACTTGCCGTCGAACTCGGCGAGGGCCTTGCGCCAGTCGAGCTTTCCCTCCTCGACCTCGTCCAGCTCCTCTTCCATCTTCGCGGTGTACTCGGTCTGGAAGAAGTCGTCGAAGCCCTCGCGAATGAGATCCACGACGAGGCGCCCGAGCGGCGTGGGCGTGAAGCGGCGGTCCTTCTTCCTCACGTACTCGCGGTCCTCGATCTTGCGCATGATCTCGGCGTAGGTCGACGGCCGGCCGATGCCGTTCTCCTCGAGGAACTTCACGAGGGAGCCCTCGTTGAAGCGCGGCGGGGGCTGCGTCTCGTGCCCCTCGGCCGCGACCGATACGAGCTCCAACGGGTCGCCTGGAGCGAGGGCCGGGAGGCGCACCTTGTCGCTCCCGTTTCCATCGCCGGCGTCGCCGTCGGTCTCGGTTTTTTCCCTCTCCTCCGCCTCGGGCTCGGCCTCTTTCTCGTAGACCCTGAGCCAGCCCGGATCCTTGAGGACCGTGCCGGCGGCGCGCAGGCCCGCCGTCTCGCCCTCCTTCACGGCCTCGATGTCGACGGACGTGACCTCCGAAACGGACGGGCTCATCTGGGAGGCCACGAACCGATTCCAGATGAGTCGGTACAGCTTCAGCTCGTCCGGGGCCAGGTACCGGGCGACGGCTTCGGGCGGGAGGTCGAGCGACGTGGGGCGGATGGCCTCGTGGGCGTCCTGCGCGTCCTTCTTTTGCCGGAAGCGCCGCGCCTCCTCGGGGAGCGCGGACGGCCCGTACGTCCGTCCGATGAAGTCGCGTACCGCGACGAGCGCCTCCTCGGCCGAGCGCGTCGAGTCCGTGCGCATGTATGTGATGAGGCCGATCGTGCCGCTCTCGCCGATCGTCTTGCCCTCGTAGAGCCTTTGCGCGATCTGCATCGCGCGGCGGACGCTGAAGCCGATGCGCGCCGCGCCCTGCTGGAGCTTGGACGTGGTGAAAGGCGGCGGCGAGCTTCCCTTCCGCTCCTTCGCGTCGACCTTCACGACCGAGATCGCGGCTCCCTCGACGTGCGCGCGCGCGGCCTCCGCCTGCTCTCGGGACGCGAGACGCGGGTCCGTCCCGTCGAACTTGAGCCTCTCGCCTTTCCAGAGGACGACCCGCGCCGGGAAGGCGGTCTCCCCCTTCCTGAGGGTCACGGGAACCGAGAAGTAGGGGACGGGGACGAAGCGCTCCCGCTCGCTCTCGCGCTCCACGATGATGCGGAGGGTGACGGTCTGGACGCGTCCCGCCGAGAGTCCTCTCCAGAGCTTCAACCAGAGGAGGTCCGAGACCTCGTAGCCGACGAGGCGGTCGATGATGCGGCGGGCCTGCTGCGCGTTGACGCGGTCCTGATCGATGACGCCCGGGTGGGAGACGGCGTGCGTGACGGCCGCCTTCGTGATCTCGTGGAACTCGGCCCGGTGGAAGATCGTCTTCGGCAGGTTTGGCTTCAGGATCTCCTGCAGGTGCCAGCAGATGGCCTCGCCCTCGCGGTCCGGGTCGGCGGCGAGATAGATCGTTTCGGCGCTCTTCGCGGCTTTCTTCAGGTCTTGGACCGTGCGCTCCTTGCCCGGCAGGATTTCGTATGAAGGCGCGTAGCCGTGCTCCCGATCGACCGCGATGCCCTTCTTCTGGAGGTCGCGGACGTGGCCGTAACACGCCATGACGGTGAAGTCCTTTCCGAGGAACTTTCCGAGCGTGGCGGCCTTCGCGGGCGACTCGACGATGACAAGTGATTTCGCCATAAGCGGACGGTCACGATGCCACGTTTGTCAACTCTTTGCCCGCGACCGGGCGAAAAGGGCGCCTGGGAGGACCGTCACGAGGCCCTCCAGTTCGAGGTGGACGAGGGCCGCCGAGAAGCGCGCCGCGTCGAGTCCCGTGACCGCGAGGAGCGTGTCCGCGTCCCTCGGCTCGTCGGCGTCGAGACCCACCAAAAGAGCCGCGGCGTCGGGCGAAAGATGATCGGGAATCGCGATCGCCTCGCGCTCCGGGACCGATCGCCGGAGCCGCCGACGCTCCTCCTCGGGCAGCTCCTGGAGAAGGTCGTCGGCGTTCCTCACGAGGATCGCGCCGTCCTTGAGGAGGGCATTCGACCCGAACGCGCCCGGCGAGAGAATCGAGCCCGGGACCGCGGCCACGTCGCGGCCGTAGCCCGTCGCACAGCGGGCGGTGATCAAGGAACCGCTCTTCTCGGCCGCCTCGACCACGCAGACGATGCGCACGAGACCGGCGATGATGCGGTTGCGCACCGGGAAGTTCCACGGCTCGGGCTCGGTCCCCATCGGAAATTCCGAAAGCGCGACCCCCGACGCGAGAAGCGCCCCGAGGAGGCCTTTCTGCTCGGGCGGGTAGCAGACGTCGATGCCGCAGCCGAAAACGGCGACCGTCTGTCCGCCCGCGTCGAGCGCCGCGCGATGGGCCGCCGCATCGATGCCGCGGGCAAATCCCGAGATGACGTTCACGCCGGCCTCCGCCAGGCCCGCCGCGAGGGCCCGCGCGGCGTCGAGGCCCGCGCGGGACGCGCGGCGCGCTCCCACGACGGCGATCGCCGGGGCGTCGGGGAAGGCGAGGCCGCGCGCGAATAGGACGGGCGGCGGATCATGGATTTCGCGCAGGAGGGCGGGGTAGCCGGGGTCGGTCAGAAAGAGGACGCGCGCGCCCGAGTCCGCGAACCTCCGGGCGTCCTCCCGGATTTCATGTCCCTCGTCCCCCTCGAGCAGCGGCGCAACGACCCCGCGGTCCTCACCCGAGATCCGGGCGGCCTCTTCCGGGGACAGCGCACAAACGGCGGCGGGCGACCCGGCCGAAAGAAGGAGTGTCCGGACGGCACGGGCGGCCCTGCCGCGCCCCTTTCGGGCCCAGATGAGTCCTGTCCGGGCATCGTTCGCCGCGCTACTCATACGGCACCCCTCTTGCTGGGAGAAGACGTCTCAAAACCGGTGTCTATAATGCCCGACCTCTTCGTGACGCGCCGCTTTCGTTCCACCGCCGCGCTGCTCGTGGCCGTCGCCGCCGCGGGAACGGGCGCGTGCGCGTCGCCCCGGTCCAGAGACGCCGCGGCCTGGAAGGCCCAGAACTCCTACGGGAGCGAGATGGCCCGCAAGGGCTTCTGGCGCGAAGCCCTGTTCCGCTATGAGAAGGCTGCCGCCCTGCACCCCGACAACCCCGAGGTCCAGAACAACCTCGGGGTCGCCTATGAGAGCATCGGGGAAACTTCGCGCGCGCTCGCGGCCTACAAGAAGGCCCTCGAGCTCGCGCCACAGGACCCGAAGATCAAGCGCAACTACGCGCGCTTCGCCGAGTACTACACGTCCGTGCAGCGGGCTTCCTCGCTGCCGGCGCCCTCTGCGTCCGCGCCTGCCGCGACGTCCTCCGTTCCCGCGAGGACCCCGGCCGCGCCGGCGGTATCGACGCCGGCCCCCGGCCCGAAGCCCACACCGGCTGGGGTGCGGCCATGAGCCACCGCGCCCTCGCGGCCGCGCTCGCCGCGGCCCTCCTCGCGGGCGCCTGCTCCTCGTCGAAAGAGGTCAAGCTCCGGCTTCCTCTCCGCCCGAAGCTCGCCGTCACGGGGCGCGAGCGCATCTCCCTCGCGCCTTTTCTCGTCGCGTCGAAGCTCTCCGACAAGAAGGATGCTCCACGGTACAAGGACCTCGACCTCGACGCGGAGTTCCGCCGCTACCTCGGCAAGCAGCTCGGCAAACGCTCGAAGATGACGATCGTGGCGATGCCTCAGGACGTCCGGCTTCCGTCGCAGAACCTGAAGGACCTCGGCGAAGCCACGGAGTTCTGGCGCGGCGTCGGGACGCGAACGGGCGCCGACATTCTCCTGACCGGCGTCGTCGACTTCCGCGTGGAGAACAAGTCGGGCTACCGCGCCGAGGAATACCGCAGCCCCATCGACAACCGGGTGTACTACCGGCAGGCGCTCGTCGAGTCGACGGGATTCACGTTCGACGTGACGGTCATCGCGATCGACGGGCATACGGGAGTGAAACTCTTCCAGGAAAACTTCCGTGACACGAAGGAGAAGAACCGCCGGGCCACGGACGAGCTCGTGGGCCTCTTCGAGAACCTCTTCTCCCTTGAGAATCAGCTCCTCGGGCTCTTCGTGGTGCGCGAGCGGGAGGCGAACCGGTATGTCTTCGACTAGGAAGTCTCTCGCCGCGTGCGCCGGCCTCGCGCTCGCGATCCTCCTCGCGCCCGAGGCACGGCCCGCCGGGCAGAACAAGATCGTCTACGACAAGTTCGACTGGCAGATCTACCGGTCGACGCACTTCGACATGTACCACTATTCGCGCGAGCGCCAGACGCTCCAGAAGGTCGTGTCGATGGCCGAGTCGGCCTACGACGAGCTGTCGCGCCGGTTGAACTACCAGATCCCGAAGCGGATCCCGATCATTTACTACGCGACGCACGCCGAGTTCGAGCAGAACAACATCGAGCTCAACTTCATCCCCGAGGGCGTCGGTGCCTTCGCCGAACCCGCCCGCAACCGGATGGTTCTCCCGATCGACATGCCGGACGAGAAGCTCCAGGCGCTCATCCAGCATGAGCTCACGCATGTCTTTCAGTACGAGATCCTGTTCGGCGGCCGGCTCGGCCGCGCGCTCACGGCGAACGTCCCGACCTGGGTCGTCGAGGGGATGGCGTCCTACTTCGGAAACGACGAGGACGACAAGGACCGCATGTATCTGAGGGACGCGGTCAACCAGGACCTCATCCCGCCCATCACGAAAGTCAACATCGAGGGCTATCCCGCCTACCGTTACGGCCACGCCGTGTACGACTTCATGGAGGCCGAATGGGGCAAGGACGCCGTCCGGGATTTCGTCTTCGAGTACCGCTCCTTCCTCGGCCGCGACGTCTCCGTGGCGCTCAAGCGCGCGTTCGAGATCCAGCCGGACGACTTCGACCTCAAGTTCCGCCGGTACCTCCGGCGGAAGTACCTTCCGCTCCTCGCGGTCAAGGGCGAAGCCAGCGAATACGGGGAACGCTTCCGCGTGGGCCCGTACGGCCACGAGTCCTTCGAGGTCGGCGCGGCGCCCTCTCCGTCCGGCGATTTCGTCGCGACGCTCACGACGGTCAAGGGCGACGTCGACATCGCCCTCCTCTCCGTTCGGGACCGCAAGCTCTACAAGAACCTCTCGGCCGGCCACACGACGAAGTACGAGTACATCGTCGGCCAGTACCTGACGACCGGCCCCGAAAGCGGACGCGATCTCTCCTTCGCGCCGGACGGCGACCGCATCGCCGCCTTCGGCCGGCAGGAGCGCGGCCGCAAGCTGCTCATCTTCTCGGCACGCGGCGGCGGGCTCCTCGAGCGCATCTCCGTCGCCCCGGACGTGCCGCTCGCGCCCTCGTGGTCACCGGACGGAAACTCCATCGTGTTCTCCGGCATCGAGGGGAACAGCCGCGACATCTTCCTGCTCGACATGAAGACGCGCGCGGTGCGGAACCTCACGAACGACGCCGAATACGACGAGGCGCCTGTCTTTTCGCCCGACGGCAAGTGGATCTATCACTCGAAGATCGTCGGCGGCTTCTCGAAGATCGTGAGGTTCCCGCTCGAGGACCCCTCGAAAAACGAGCAGGTCACGTGGGGCGACAGCAACGACGAGGACCCTTCGTTCTCGCCGGACGGCAAGCGGATCTACTACGCCTCCTCTCGGGGCGGGATCTTCAACATCTACGGCCAGGATCTGGCCACGGGCGAGATCTCGCAGTACACGGACGTGATCGGCGCCGCGCTCGGGCCGGCCGCCTTCACCGGTCCCGACGGCCAGGAGAAAATCGTCTTCTCCGGCTTCCAGGGCCTCCGCTTCCAGCTCTATGTCGCCGACGCGAAGAAACCGTTTCGCAAGCTCGATGAGCGCGCGCTACCGCCCGCTCCGGTCAAGACGGGCGGAACGGCGGGTTTCGTACCCGCCATCGAAGTCGCGGTCGACCCCGAGAAGCTCTCGCGCCCGAAGTTCAAGCTGTTCCTCGACAACGCGCAGGTGCTCGCCGGCATCAACTCGGACCAGACCTTCGTCTCGCAGGTCGTCCTGTCGTTTTCGGACTACCTCGGCGACCACCGCTCGTTCTTCCAGTTTGACTCCGTGTCGACGTTTTCGAACTTCCGCATCGGTTATTTCAACATCGCGAAGCGGTTTCAGTGGGGCCTCCAGATCTACGACGATCGCCAGTACTTCTACGGATACAACTACGAGACGGGCGACTACACGCGTGATCAGCGGATCTCGCGCGACACCGGGATCTCGCTCGCCGGCTATTACCCGATCTCCCACTACACGCGCCTCGAGGGAAACATCGGCTTTTTGAGCCGCTCGCTCGACGTGCCCTATGCGATTTCGAACATCGACGGGAGCCAGACGGTGTTCTACGATCCCCGCTCGGACAACGTGCCGACGGCGGGGGTCGGGTTCTCGTACGACACGACGCGCTATGCGAGCTTCGGCCCGCGGGGCGGCAAGCGGGTGGATCTGAACCTCCAGTACACGCCGTCCTTCCAGACGGGTGAGACCACGCTCTCGGTCGACGCCTTCGTCGACGCCCGAATCTATCTTCCGCTGTCGCGGCGCGTGCTCATCGCGATGCGTGGCTTCGGAGGCTACTCGCGGGGCGCGGCGCCGACGGTGTTCTCTTTCGGCGGCCTCGACACGCTTCGCGGCTACGACTATGCCAGCGTCATCGGAAACAACGTGTTCTACGTGAATACGGAGATCCGGTTCCCCCTCGTCGACCTTCTCGCGACCCCGGTTCTCCAGTTCGGCGGCATTCGGGGCCGGGTTTTCGTCGATGTGGGCGGCGCCTGGCTCAAGGACCAGACGTTCCAGTTCTGGGAAGACGGCCGCCTGAAGAACGGGCTTGCTTCTTTCGGCGGAGGCTTCAGCGTCTACTTCCTCGGCCTCCCGTGGAACGTGGACTGGGCGAAGCGGTGGGATTTCCGCTCGTCGCTGTCCGACTGGCAGACCACGTTCTACGTCGGGGCGACCTTCTAAAAGAGGAACCCGGGCTCGCGCGGGATTTGCGTCGTCTGTGAGGAAAGTCACTGGATGATCGGCCGGCGGCGCGCGGGCTCATAATCCGTCCCCCATGCGCGTCCGCGTCCTCGGAGCCCATGGCGGCTCCTCGCCGTCTCATCGTCAGACGTCCTTCCTCGTGAACGGGACGGTCTGTGTCGACGCCGGCGCCCTCACCGACGCGCTGACGCTGGACGAACAGGCCCGCGTCCGCGCCGTCCTCGTCACGCACGCGCACATGGATCATGTCGCGTCGCTCCCTTTCCTGGTCGAGAACGTCTTCGGCCGGAACGCGTCGCCCCTGGAGATCGTGGCTCCGGAGGACGTCCTCGCCGCCCTCCGGAAACACCTTTTCAACGACGCGTTGTGGCCCGACTTCTCGCGCTTGTCGAACGATCTCGTGCCCGCGGTGACGTTTCGCGCCATCCCCGTCGGCGAGCCGTTCACGGTCGGCGGCCTCGTCGCGACCGCCATTCCGGTGTCGCATGTCGTTCCGACCGTCGGCTACATCCTCGAGGAGGGCGGCACGTGCATCGTGTTCTCGGGCGACACGGGCCCGACGGAAGCGCTCTGGCGGGCGGCGCGCGCGCGCCGTGACGTGAAGGGCCTCTTCGTGGAGTGCTCGTTTCCGAACTCCCTGCAGCACCTCGCGGACGTTTCGAAGCACCTCACGCCCGCGACCCTCAGATCCGAGATCGTGAAGTTTCCGCCCGGGGTGCCGATTCACCTCTACCACATGAAACCGCCAACCCTGGAGCGTCTCAGGACCGACGTCGCGGAGCTGGGGGACACGCGCGTCTCGATCCTCGCGGACGGAGACGAACTGGGTTTCTAGCCCGTTCTCCCGTGGCCTCTGCCGACGCCCGAATCAGGAGCCGTGATGCAGGGCGCCGGCGAGGCCGCGCTGGCCGATCTCGGAGAACCAGGAGTCGACGAACGCCTTGCGCGCGTCGGGCTGCACGTCCATCGCCCGGTCGTACGCGGACCCCCTGAGATCGCGCTTGACCGCCGCGTAGACCTCGCTCGACGCGCCGCCGAGCTGCTCGGCGAACGTGATCGCCTCTTCCAAGAGCCGATCCGGCGAAACGATTCGGTCGATCGCGCCGAGCGTGTGCGCCTCCTCGAACGGCATCGTTTCTCCAAGAAGGGCCCATCGCGTGAGCGCCTGTTCGCCCACCGTGGTGCGCATCGCCTCGACGTAGTGCCGGGGGACGTGGATACCGAGCCGGACCTCGGGAAGGCCGATCGTGCCCGGCCCCGCGGCCGCGAAGCGGAAGTCTGCGGTGCCCGCGAGCAACGCCCCTCCGGCGACGGCGTGGCCCGTCAGCGCCGCGACGAGGGGCTTGCCAAGCAGGAAGAGGTCGAAGAAGAGCGCGTCGAACACGCGGACGAACCGGCCGAATTCCTCGGGGCCGGCGTGTGCCAGCTTCCGGAGGTCGAAGCCGCCGCAGAAAATCTTCGGGGAGCGGGACGTCAGGACGACGCCGCGGACGGCCGGGTCTTCCTGGGCGTCCAGCGCGGCCTGGTGCAGCGTCGCCACGAACTCGGTCGACAGGGCGTTCGCCTTGCCGCGAGAGAGCGCGAGGATCCGGATGCCGCCCCGGTCCTCCACGAGAAGGTCGTTCGGGGCGTCGACGGTGACGGCGCCGGTCGTGGTGATAGCGCTCACGCCGGCGATTTTCTCACGCGGAGGCCCGCCCGGAGAGAAACACCGCGAGCACCCGGGGGTCGCATGTCAGTTCGGGATGGAACGTCGCCGCGGTGACGTTGCCCTTGCGCACGAGCACGGGGTCGCCGTCCCGCCGCGCGAGCACCTCCATGGCCTCATCGACGGCGGAGATTCTCGGGGCGCGGATGAAGACGGCTTCGAGCGGCTCCTCGCCGAGAACGGCGCGCTCGAGGTCCGTCAGCCACACGACCGCCGAATCCAGCTGCCGGCCGTAAGCGTTTCTGACGACGGTCATCGGGAGGAGGCCGAAGCCCGGCGCCCGCTGCCCCTCCACGTCCCGGGCCAGGAGAATCGCTCCCGCGCAGGTACCAAGGACCGGATCGCCGCGGCCCGCGACGGCGCGGATCGCGTCCTCGATCCCGGTCCCTTCCATGAGAAGGCGCATCGCCGTCGACTCGCCACCGGGAATCACGAGACCCGTCGACGCGAGGATCTCGTCCGAGGAACGCACGTCGCGCGCGGCGATGCCCGCTCGAGCGAGCGCGTCCCGGTGCGCCTCGAAGTCGCCCTGAAGGGCGAGGACCCCGATCACCGCCTACCAGCCGCGGGTCTGGAGGAGCTCGGCCTCGCTGAGTTTCGCGGCCTCGATGCCCTTCATGCCCTCGCCGAGACCCTCCGAAGCCTTCGCGATCCGCGCCGGATCCTGGAAATGCGTCGTCGCTTCGACGATCGCGCGCGCGCGCTTGACCGGGTCCGACGACTTGAAGATGCCGGAGCCCACGAAAACCCCCTCAGCCCCGAGCATGCGGCAGAGGGCCGCGTCGGCGGGCGTCGCGACGCCTCCGGCGGCGAAGTTCGGGACCGGGAGGCGCCCGTTCTCGGCCACCCACACGACGAGCTCGAACGGGGCCTCGAGGTTTTTCGCGGCGGTCATCCACTCGTCTTTCGTCAGGAGCGTGAGCGCCTTCATCTGGCGCGTGACCGCGCGCAGGTGCTTGACGGCGTGGACGATGTCGCCCGTGCCCGCCTCGCCCTTCGTGCGGATCATCGCGGCCCCTTCGCCGATCCGCCGAAGAGCCTCGCCGAGGTTGCGGCAGCCGCACACGAAGGGCACCTTGAAGTCGTGCTTGTAGACGTGGTTCTCCCCGTCGGCCGGGGTCAGCACTTCCGACTCGTCGACGAAGTCCACTTCGAGCGCCTCGAGGACCCGCGCCTCGGCGAGGTGGCCGATGCGGCACTTGGCCATCACGGGGATCGACACGACCGCCTCGATCTCGCGGATCTTCGAGACCGGCGACATGCGCGCTACGCCGCCGTCCCGGCGGATGTCGGACGGCACGCGCTCGAGCGCCATGACGGCGACGGCGCCGGCGTCCTCGGCGATCTTCGCCTGGTCGGCGTCGACGACGTCCATGATGACGCCGCCCTTGAGCATTTCGGCGAGTCCGACCTTCACGCGGAATGCGTCGGTCGCGAAAGGTGAGGTGAACGGGAAGTCGCTGGTGGTCGTCATGTTGAGATCCCTTTCGGCTCAAATCTGGATCAGCGCGGCCTCGGCCGCATCCTTGTTCTCGCGCGCCGGAGTCTTCTGCCGCCGGGCGGCCTGCCGGGCCAGGTCGCGCGCCGCCGCGCCCGCGATCTCAAGGGCCTTCTCGAGGTCCGAAGCGGACCCGCGCGCGACGGAGATCCGGATCGCGGAAACGTCCGCTTGGTCGGGCTGGAAGTCGGCGCCCGCCGAGACGAGCACCCCGTTCTCGCGCGCCGCTGCCGCGAGGGCACGGCCCGAGACGCCGGGCGGAAGCTCCGCCCAGAGGACGTACCCACCGGACGGCCGTAGGGCACGCGTCCCGATCGGAAAGCGGTTCAGGATCGTGCGGTGCGCGAGGGCGAGGCGGTTCTTCAACCGGCTCCGCATGCGCACGAGATGCCGTTCGTAGTCGCCCCGGACGAGGAAGAGGTTCAGGGCCGCCTGTAGGACCGGGGGAGACGTCAGCTCGCCGACGCGCTTGAGCGCCGCGAGCCGGTGCACGAATTCCTTGGGGCCTGCGATCCAGCCGACGCGCACGCCCGGGAAGAGCGCCTTCGAGATCGTGCCGAGGTGGATCACGTGCCCGGGCGCGAACGCCGCGAACGGCGGTGGCAACTCACCCTCGACGAGGAGGTCCGCGTCGAACGCGTCCTCGACGAGAAGGACGCCCGCCGCCGCCGCGAGCTGCGCGATTTCCGCCCGGCGCGAGGGGGAGAAGAGGAGACCCGTCGGGTTCTGGAAGTCGGGAATCGTGTAGACGAACTTTGGCTTCTCGAGAAGCGCGCGCTCGAACGCTGCGGGCACCAGGCCGTCGCCGTCGAGCGGCACGCCGAGCAGTCGCGCCCGATGCGCGCGAAGGAGAGAGAGCGCCCCCGCGTATGACGGCGTCTCGACGACGACGGCATCTCCCGGATCCACGAGGGCACGGGTGATGAGGTCGAGGCCCTGCTGCGCCCCGTTCACGATGAGGAGCGCGTCCGGGTCGGCCGGGATTCCGCGTTTCACGAGGCGCTGCGCGAGGGTCTCCCGAAGGGGCCGGTAGCCGAAGGGGGACCCGTACGCAAGGAGCGATCCGTCGCGCGCCACGTCCGCGAGAAGCGCCGCGAAGGCGGCAGCCGGAAAGTCCCGCTCGTCCGGCGCGAGGCGCGAGAGGTCATACGGCACCGCGACGGGCTCGACGGCCGGGGGCTCGGCGAGGATGCGCGTCAGAAGCGACGACGCGATGCGGTCCCACGCGGGCGCGGGGCCGAGGACGGGCCCGGCGCTCGAACGGCGTGCCACGCGCGTGCCGCCGCCCTTGTTCGTCTCGACCCAACCCTCGCGCTTCAGGAGCTGGAGGGCCTGATGAACGGTGGCCCGGTTCACCTCCAGCGCCCGGGCGAGGTCGCGGGATGCGGGAAGGCGTTCGCCTTCGAGGTGCCGCCCCCGGCGGATGTCGCGGATGATCGCGTCCGCGATCGTGCGGTATAGAGGCACGCGGACTGGCGCGGCGGGCTCGGGGGCGTTCGTCGCCATCCCGCTTATCTTGGATCTTGGCCTAGACCAACGTCAACGTGGGCGACAATGATGGCCAACCAAGGGCGCGCCGGCCCCGACCGGGCTTGCGACGCCTCCCCCCGTTATTCGCCGTGGGACAGGAGCGTCGCGTAGGCGCGCTCCATTTCCTCGGCGTAGAAAAGATCCCACTCGCGCGACCCCTCGACGACGCGGCGCGCCTTCGCGAGGAGCTTCTTCTCCGTCTCTTTCGCGAGGCGCTCGTTTTCCTTGTCCCACGCGAGCAGCGCCTGAAGCACGTGATTGCGGACGAACTCGCGCTCGCCGGCGAGCGCGACGCCCGGCGTCCTCTGGAGTCGCTCGACCATGCGGTGGGAGATGTCCACCGCGCGTTCTCGGGAGATCAATGGATCCTCCGCGGGCCGTCGGACGGCGCGCTCCTGAGCGCGGCGACACCCCGCGCCGTGAGGGGATGATCGAACAGCCGGTCCAGCACGGCGAACGGGAGAGTCGCGACATCCGCTCCCAGCGCCGCCGCATCGAGAACGTGGATGGGGTTTTGGATTCCCTGCACGCAGATCTGGGTCTCGAGGCCGTAGTTGTCGAAGACGCGCACGATGGACTCGACGACGTCCATTCCGATCTGGCCGGCGTCGTCGAGCTCGCCGACGGACGGCGAAACGTAGGCGCTGCCCGAACGCGCGGCGAGAAGTGCCTGCGTCGCCGTGAAGACGAGCCCGACGTCCGTGGCGATCTGCTCGTCGGCGAGGAGGCGGACGACGCGGAGCCCCTCTCGCGTCATCGGGACGCGCAGGACGACGTTCTTGCCGTGCTTGTGAAGCTCGCGGGCCTCCTTGTACATGGCCTTCGGATCGCCGGCCGCGACGGTCGCGACGACCGGGCCATCTCCCACCTGCGCGAGGTCGGCCAGGACGCGGCGGGCGTCGCGGCCCTTCATTTCCGCGGACTCGGGGCGCAGCAGGATCCCGTCCAGGAGGCCCCAGTCGCGCACCCGGCGGGCCTCTTCGGGGTCGGCGGTGTCGAGGAAGAAGCGCATCGGACCGCGGAGTCTACTCGCCTACTCGCCTACTCGCCTACTCGCCTACTCGCCCGGACCGGGCGCGTCGCCCTCGGGCTCGTCATCGCGCTCCCCGAGGTTCGCGAGCTTGGCGAGTTTAGCCACCGCGACCACGCGATCCCCCGCCGACAGGTCGATGAGCTTGACGCCCATCGCCGCGCGGCCCGTCTCTCTCACGTCCGCGACCGCGAGGCGAATGAGGATGCCCTGTTCGGTGATCACGAGAAGATGCTCGGTCTCCGTCACCGACGAGATGCCGACGACGGGGCCGTTCTTCTCGCTGACGCGCACGTTGATGACGCCCGATCCGCCCCGCGTCTGGTGGCGGTACTCGGCGACGTCCGTTCTCTTGCCATATCCCTTCTCGGTGACCGCCAGGAGCGTTCCCGTCTCCTCGACGAGGTCCATCGCGACGACGACGTCGTCGCCCTTGAGCTCGATACCCTTGACTCCCGTCGTGTCGCGGCCCATCGCCCGTGTGTCCGTCTCGGAGAACTTGATCCCCATGCCGAGCTGCGTGCCGAGGAAGACCTGCCGCGTCCCGTCGGTGATCTGCGCCGAAAGCAGCTCGTCCCCGTCCTCGAGCTTGATCGCGATGATGCCCTTCTCGCGCGGGTTTCCGTACGCCGAGAGCACCGTCTTCTTGATGAGGCCGCGCTTCGTCGCGAACAGCAGGTATCGGTCGTCGGGGAACGTGCGCGTCGTCGCCATCGCGGCCATGCGCTCCCCGTCCTCGAGGGCGAGAAGGTTCACGAGCGCCTTGCCGCGCGTCGCGGGCCCGCCGGAAGGCACGTCGTAGAGCTTCACCCAATGGACGCGGCCCTTGTTTGTGAAGGCGAGGAGGAAATCGTGCGTCGACCCGACGAAGAGGTGCTCGACGACGTCTTCCTCTTTCGTCTGGGCCCCCATGCGCCCCTTGCCCCCGCGTTTCTGCGCGCGGTAGACGGAGAGCGGCGTCGTCTTCGCGTAGCCCCCCCTGCTGATCGTGAGCACGACCTCCTCCTCGGCGATGAGGTCCTCGGCCGCGAGGTCGTTCGCGGCAGCCACGATTTCCGTCCGACGCGGACGCCCGAATGTCTCCTTGATCGAGGTGAGCTCGCTGCGGATGATGGCCGCGACGCGCTCACTCTTCGCGAGGATGTCCTTCAGGTCGGCGATCGTCGCGAGGACCTCCCTGTACTCCGCCACGATCTTGTCGCGCTCGAGGCCCGTGAGGCGCTGAAGGCGCATGTCGAGAATCGCCTGTGCCTGCGCGGCGTCGAGGCGCAGCAGGCCGTCGTCGGTCCGTGCGGAGGCGGACACGTCGAGGGTGGCGACGCCGAGAAACTTCTCGAGCGCGGCCTTTTCGACCGTGACCTCCTTCGTGAGGCGGGTGCGCGCCTCGTCGGGGTTCTTGCTGCCGCGAATGATCGCGATGACCCGGTCGAGGTTCGCGAGCGCGACCGCGAGACCGAGAAGCAGGTGCGCGCGCTCCTCGGCCTTCCGGAGGTCGAAAAGCGTGCGGCGCACGACGACCTGGCGGCGGTGATCGAGGAAGTGGCGGAGGAGCTCCTTCAGGGGGAGGACCCGCGGCTGTCCGTCCACGATGGCGAGCGCGTTGATCCCGAAGGAGGACTGGAGCGGGGTCGCGGAAAGGAGCTGGTTGAGGACGACCTGGGCGATGGCGTCGCGCTTGACGTCCACGACCATCCGCATGCCGTCGCGGTCGGACTCGTCGCGGATCGCGGAAATGCCGTCGATCTTCTTGTCGTTGACGAGACCCGCGATCTGCTCGATGAGCCGGGCCTTGTTGACCTGGAAGGGAAGCTCCGTCACGACGATCGACTCGCGATCGCCTTTCTTGTTCTTCTCGATCTCCGCGCGTCCGCGCACCTGCAGGATGCCGCGGCCCGTCTTGTAGGCGTCCACGATGCCCTGCCGGCCCAGGATGATGCCGCCCGTCGGGAAATCCGGCCCGGGCATCACCTCAACGAGCCGGGCGAGCTCGGCGTTCGGGTCGTCGAGGAGGATGATCGCCGCCGCGCAGGCCTCGGCGAGGTTGTGTGGCGCGATCTTCGTCGCCATGCCGACGGCGATGCCCTCGGCGCCGTTCACGATGAGGTTCGGAAATTTCGCGGGGAGGACCGCGGGTTCCTGCAGGGAGCCGTCGTAGGTCAGCGTCCAGTCGACCGTTTCCTTGTCGGTGTCGTCGCCGAGCATTTCCTCGGCGAGGCGCGTGAGGCGAATCTCCGTGTAGCGCATCGCGGCCGCCGAGTCGCCGTCCACCGAGCCAAAATTGCCCTGCCCGTCCACGAGCGGCTCGCTCATGGAGAAGTCCTGGGCCATCCGGACGATCGTGTCGTAGATCGCGGCGTCGCCGTGTGGGTGGTACTTGCCCATGATGTCGCCGACGAGGCGGGCCGACTTCTTGTAAGGCCGGTTGTGCCGGTTCGACTGCTCCCACATCCCGAAGAGGACGCGGCGGTGCACCGGCTTGAGGCCGTCGCGCACGTCGGGAAGGGCGCGCCCGACGATGACGGACATCGCGTAGTCGAGATAACTCCGCCGAATCTCCTCCTCGATCGAGACGGGGATCTTTTCGCCCGGATCGAGCGTCGGCGGCTTCTCGGGGGCGTCGGTCATCAGATATCCAGGTTCGACACGTTGAGCGCGTTCGTCTCGATGAACTCCCGCCGCGGCTCGACGGCGTCGCCCATGAGGATGGTGAAGATCGAGTCCGCCTCGACGGCGTCCTCGACGCGGACCTGAAGGAGCCGGCGCGTCGCCGGGTTCATCGTGGTGTCCCACAGCGTCTCGGGGTTCATTTCGCCGAGGCCCTTGTAGCGGTTGATCGTGAGACCCTTCTTCGCGCTCTCGAGCACCGCGTCGACCGCCTCACCGAGAGTCGCGAGGACGCGCTCGTCGCCGCTCCCGTTCGTCTTCAGACGGTACGGGCCGTCGAGGAAGCCATCGAGCGCGGCCGCCAGATCGACGGCGCGCCGCATCTCGTATCCCGAGAGGAACGCCGCATTCACGATCCCGGTTTTCGTCACGCCGTTCACGGCCTGCGTCACGTGCACCGCGAAGCCGCCGTGCTCCTCGTCGGGGACGATCGCGAACGACTCGACGACGGCCGCGAACTCGTGTGCGGCGCGCTCGAGGTGCCCGCGGTCCTCGAGGGCTCCGGGCTCGACGAGCTTCTGCCTGACGAGCGTCCTCACGAGCGCCTCGGGATAGCCGCGGACCGCGAGGCGCAGCATGAGCGCTCGCCAGTCCTGCAGGCCCGTGACCAGGGTCATGAGGGCGGACCCGGAAAGCGTGCGCTCGGACGGCTCGGCCGTGAGCGCGCGGTCGTCTCCGATGCGTGCGAGAAGGAAGCGGGCGTATTCCTTCTCGTCCTTGAGGAAGACTTCCTTCTTGCCTTCGACGGCCCGAAACAGCGGCGGCTGCGCAATGTAGAGATAGCCGCGCTCGATCGCCGTCCGCATCTGCCGGAAGAAGAACGTGAGGAGGAGCGTCCGGATGTGGCTGCCGTCCACGTCCGCGTCCGTCATGAGGACGATCTTGTGGTAGCGGATCTTGTCCGCATCGAAATCCTCGCCAATTCCCGCCCCAAGCGCCAGGATCAGGGAGCGAATCTCGGCGAAGGCGAGCATCTTGTCGAAGCGTGCCTTCTCGACGTTCAGGATCTTGCCCTTGAGCGGAAGAATCGCCTGCGTGCGCCGGTCACGCCCCTGCTTGGCCGAGCCGCCGGCCGAGTCGCCCTCGACGATGAAGATCTCCGAGAGCGCGGGATCGCCTTCCTGACAGTCGGCGAGCTTGCCGGGGAGCCCCGCCCCGTCGAGCGCCCCCTTGCGCCGCACGAGCTCTCGTGCCTTGCGCGCCGCCTCGCGCGCGCGCGCGGCATCGACGATCTTCTCGACGACGCGGCGCGCGACCTTCGGGTTCTCCTCGAAGAAATTCGAGAGCTTTTCGTAGGTGACGGTCTGTGTCCAGGTCTTGGCTTCCTGCGAGACGAGCTTTTCCTTCGTCTGTGAGGAGAACTTCGGGTCCCGGATCTTGAGCGAGACAACGGCCGTGAGCCCCTCGCGGCAGTCGTCGCCCGAGAGCGTCGTGTCTTTGAGGTGCTTCGTCAGGCCGGCGCCCTCGGCGTACTTCTGGATCGCGCGAGTGAGCGCGGTTTTCAGTCCTTCGAGGTGCGTGCCGCCGTCCTTGTTCGAGATCGTGTTCGTGAAGCAGAAGATTTGCTCGGTGTAGCCGTCGTTCCACTGGAGCGCGACGTCGAGGCGCTCCTTTTTCGCATCCACGGCCGCGTTTCCGCTCGGATCCTTCACGTCGGAGAACGTGATGACAGCGTCGTGGAGGGGCTGCTTGTTCTTGTTCAGGTGTTCTACGAACGAGCGGATGCCGCCGTCGTACTTGAAGAGGTGCTTCTTCTCGCCCTTCGGATCGCGTTCGTCGAGGATCTCGATCGCTACGCCGGGGTTCAGGAACGCGAGCTCGCGCAGACGCTGCGACAGCGCGTCGAAGTTGTAGCTGGCGACGGAGAAGATCTCCGGGTCAGCCTTGAACGTGATCTTCGTGCCCGTCTTCGTCGACTTGCCGACCTCCCGGATCGGCACCATCGGGAAGCCCTTTTCGTAGTGCTGCTGCCAGACCCGGCCCTCGCGCTTGACCTCGACGTCGAGCGATCCCGCGAGCGCGTTGACGACGGAGAGGCCGACTCCATGGAGGCCGCCCGATACCTTGTACGCGTTGTCGTCGAACTTGCCGCCCGAGTGGAGGTCCGTGAGGATGATTTCCAGGGTCTCGCGGCCGTGCACCGGATGCGACCCGACGGGGATACCGCGCCCGTTGTCCTCGACGGTGACGGAATCGTCGGCGTGGACGACGACGGAGATCGTATCGCAGTACCCCGCCTGCGCCTCGTCGATCGCGTTGTCGACGAGCTCCGTGACCATGTGGTGAAGCCCCGTGATGTCGTCGGTGTTCCCGATGTACATCCCGGGCCGCTTGCGCACGGCCTCCAGCCCCTTCAGGAGCTTGATCGAGCTCGTGCCGTAGTCTTCCGCGCCGGCGTGTATCGGCCCGGGCGGCAGCAACGTCTCGGCGGTGATCGGGGCCTCGCCGCGTTCGCTCATCTCGGCCCCGCTCCGCCGACGGCAACGGCGCGGCGCTCCGCCGGAGGACCGGAAAGCCGCGAAAGATCCCGCGCTGTGAGGAATACGGCCGGGAGGCTGCGCGCTGCGGTCAGCCGGGTCACGCGCTTGCCGTCCCGGTATTGCTCGCGCGCGCCGCCCGCGTGAACGAACCCGAGCGTCGTGACGTTTCGGGGATCTCCCGCGTCGTCGCGCAGCCGAGCCGAGACGGCCGAGCGGGCCGCGCGGGGCTGGCGCGCCTCGGCCAGCTCGCGCGTGCGGAACGAGGACCGGCCCGAGACGAGCGCGAGCGCCTCGAGCAGGTTCGTCTTTCCCTGCCCGTTGTCACCGACAATGAGGTTCAGACGCGGATGCAACTCCACCCTGCCGTTCAGGAGGTTTCGAAAGCCCTCGGTAGAAAGAGAAACAATCTCCACGCGGTCGACTACATCCTCATCGGCATCACGACGTAGAGGTAGCTGCGGATGCCGCCCAAAGGCTCGGCCGGGCGACCCTGACATTGCGCCTGCTCATCCTTCACGAAGAGGTGGACGTCCTTCGTCTCGGCCGCTTCGAGAAACTGCTCAAGGTAGCGCGCATTGAGGCGCAACGTCACGGCGACGCTGTCGTATGCGATGGTAATTTCCTGCGAGCCGTCGCCGACTTCCTGACTTTCGGAAGAAACGACGAGGGTGTCCTTCTGGAAGGCGAGACTCACGGCCTTCATCCGGTCGCCGGAGAGGAGCGCGATCCTTCTGACGGCGCCGAGAAGCTCTTCGCGGGGAACGACCGCTTTCTTGTCGTTCTCCTTGCTGATTACCTTTTCGTAGTCCGGGAAACGGCGTTCGTCGAGCTTCGAGAAGAGCCTTCGGCTCCCGACCGAGAAGCCGATGTGGTTCGTCCCGCGCATGATCGTGACGGGCGCATCGTCGGCCGCGTCGAGTTTGACGAGCTCGTCGAGAATCTTCTTGGAAACGAGAACGGGCTCGAAACCGGCTTCCGCCTTCGCCCCTTCCACCTCGACAAGCGCCAGCCGGTGCCCATCCGTCGCGACCATCTCGACGACGCCGTCCTTCGTCTTGAGAAGGGCTCCCTGAAGCTGGAGGCGCATCTCCTCGGTGGAGACGGCGAACCGCACCTTGTCGACCATCCGGCGCAGGGTGCCGAACGACAGGGTCAGCGTGGGTCCACCGGCCGGTTCAGGCCGGGTCGGGTAGTCTCCCGCGGGCAGCCCGTTCAGGCGGATTCTGAGCTTCGGTTCCTTGCACTCGAGGGACACGTGGTTGTTCTCGAGTACCTTGAGCCTGATCTCCGCATTTGGCGGCAGCTCGCGCACGACGTCATAGAGCCGCCGCGCGGGGGCCGTGACCGATCCCGCACTTTTCAGGGTGATCGGGGCTATTTCGGTCACGAGGGTCGTGTCGAGATCCGTTGCGGTGAGCGTGAGTGCCCCGCCCTTGGCCTCGAGCAGGACATTCGTGAGGATCTGGTGCGTCGTCCTCTTCTCGACGACGCCCTGAATCAGGCTCAGTTCACGAGCCAGGATCGAGGCCGGAAGTGTCAGCTCCACGACTTCTCCTTATCTCTTGAATCCTATCATTTACAGGTACTCGAAAGAAGCAGAAGTAGTAGAAGGGTCCAAAAAGTGCATTAGGAGATAAATATCTCACAACGCAATATTTAAAGGCTCCTCCTGGTTGTGGATCTCTGGCCCGCCCTCTGTGAAATTGGAGGCTGTCCGGGGTGGCGTGGAGGACTTTTCCAACGGCGGCGCCACGGACCATTCGGGACAGGCGGAAAAGAGGTGGAAAAGGTCACCGAAACTGGGCCAAAAAGCCCGCCAGGAGACGGTCGAGCACCGGATCCTCCTCGCGCAGCGCCGCTATTTTCCGGATGGCGTGTAGGGCCGTCGTGTGGTGCTTGTCGGAAAAGAGGCGGCCAATTTCGGGAAGAGACAGCCCTGTTGCCTCTTTGAGGACGTACATAGTGACCTGGCGCGCGAAGACGATGGGGCCTCTCTTCGTCCGTGCCCGAAGCTCCGCGGGCTTGAGGCCATAGTGTGCGCCGACGAGCTTCAGGATCTCGGCGGGTGACGTCGCGTGATCCTCGGCGCGAAAAACGTCCCGAAGGGCCTCCCGTCCGAGGTCGAGGGAGATCGCCTCGCCCTTCAGCGAGGCGAACGCGACGACCCGATTGAAATATCCCTCCAGCTCGCGGATCGACGACTTGATTTTTCCAGCCAGGAAAAACGCGACGTCGTCTTCGAGCACGACCTGGCTGGCCTCGGCCTTCTGCCTCAGGATGGCGACCTTCGTCTCGAAGTCAGGCAGCTGGATGTCCACGATGAGGCCGCCCTCGAAACGGCTCTTGAGGCGGTCCGTGAGGCCCGGAATCTCGCGGGGCGGCACGTCGGAGGAGAAGACGATCTGGTTTCCCTCGTCGTACAGCGCATTGAACGTATGGAAGAGCTCGTTCTCCGAGGCCTCCTTCCCGACAACGAACTGCACGTCGTCGAGGAGCAGGATATCCGCGGCCCGGAAGCGCTGACGGAGGCTTTCCATCTTGTTGAACCGCACCCCGAGGACGACCTCGTTCACGAAGTTCTCGGAGGTCAGGTAGATAACTCTTTCGCCCGGCCGGCGCGAGAGGCGGCGGTGCCCGATGGCCTGCATGAGGTGTGTCTTGCCGAGCCCGGTCCCTCCGCAGACGAAGAGCGGGTTGTATTGCCGTGACGTCTGGTCCGCGACCCGGAGCGCCGCCGCGTGCGCGAGGCGGTTGGACTCGCCGGTCACGAAGTGCTCGAACGTATAGGCGGAATTCAGGCCGCCGGCCCGGCGGCGGGGCTCCGCGGGCACCTTCTGGGGGTTCACGGCGGAGCGGTAGTCCCCGTCGGCGCCGAATCGGATCTCCCGGTTGCCGGCGCCCGCGAGGCGGGCCGCTTCGGCGATCTGCACGGCGTAGGCCTCGGGGATGTAGTCGACGAAGAGCGGTGTCCGCACCTGCACGAAAATGGTTTCGGCCGTCTCGGACTTCTGCCGTGAATCCCGGAACCAAGAGTCGAACTCGCGCTCGTCCACGCGCGTTTTCAGGTGCTCCAGAATCTTGGCCCAGGTCGATGTCTTTTCCACAGGATCTCCACCGCTGTGCATATCGAGCTTTGCGGAGGGGAGGCGGATGGTATCAGCGCTTCTTCGGGGCGGAAAGGGGCTTCGGTTGACAGGAAGGGCTCGACCCCGGAGAATCCTTGTCCGCTTCGGAGGGTTTGCGCACCATGTCCAAGACCAAACGCACGTTTCAGCCCAACAACCGCCACCGAAGCAGGACCCATGGGTTTCTGGTCCGGATGAGAACCAAATCGGGCCGTGCCGTTCTGGCCCGCCGCCGGGCGAAAGGGCGCAAGCGCATCTCCGCCTGAGCGGAGGCGTCACCGGACCCCGCCGCCTTCGCCGCGGCTTCCGGCCGGTTCCATGCACGCACGGGTCAGCACCGCGTCCGCTCAGCCGGGGAGGGAGACCTTCCCGCGGGCGCGCCGCATCCGGGCCCGCCGGGATTTTCGCGAGGCCTACGAAAATGGCGCGAAACAGCACGGCCGCCTTGTGGTCGTTTTCGCGCGCCTCCGGCGCGAGGGCGGACTCCGGCTCGGCATCACGGCCACCCGCAAGTCGGGCGGCGCCGTCCTACGCAATCGCGTCCGGCGCCGCGTGCGCGAGATCTTTCGCCGATGGAGGGCGGCCACGCCCGACTGCGCGGTGGACCTCGTCGTGAATGTCTCCGCGCGCGCCACCCGCGCGCCGTACGCCGCGCTTCAGGCCGAGGTCGCGGGTCTTCTGGGGCGCGCGACCGCGGCCTCGTCGAAAGAGGCCCCGTCGAAAGAGGCCGAGACGAAATGAGCGCGGCCGCGATCGCACCGGCCCCCGCCCGTATCGTCGCGGGGGTGTTTGGTGCCTACAAGCGTTTCGTCTCGCCCCTGCTGCCGCCGGCGTGCCGGTTTACGCCCACCTGCTCGGAGTACGCGCGCGAGGCCGTCACGCGCCACGGCGTGCGCCGGGGACTTTCGCTCGCCGCGCGGCGGCTCGCGCGGTGTCACCCGTTTCATGCGGGCGGCCCCGACCCCGTTCCCTGATTCGCCAGAGGAGATCCCTTGGAAACCAAGCGTCTCGTCATCGCCTTCGCCCTGTCGGCCGCCGTCCTGATCGGTTGGACGTTCGTTTTCCCGCCACCGAAATCGCCGCAACCGGTGGCCAGGCCCGTCGCGAGGGCCGCGCCGAGTGCTGTGCCGAGTGCCGCGGTGGCGCCTGGGACGAGCGCGGCCTCCGCGCCGGCGGAGGCCCCGGTCGCCGCCCTGAGCCCGGCCGCGCCGCGTGAACCCGTGACGCCGGTTTCCGCGAGCGCGGAAGAAACGGTCGAGGTCCGAAGCCCGCTCTACACGGCACGCCTCTCGAATGAGGGCGGCGTCCTGAAGTCGTTCGTCCTCACGCAGCATCGGGACGGCGCGGGGAAGGCGCTCGACCTCGTCCGGCAGGGAGCGCCGTTTCCGGGCGCCACGCTCGCGCTGGACCCCGCGGACGCGTTCCTCGCGCGGGCCGCGAAGGCCCGGTTCGCCGTCGAGCGCGAGAGCGGGAACGGCGTCACGACCGTCCGCTTTCGCTACCGCGAGGCGAGCGGAGACGGCGTTCAGCGCGTGTACGTGTTCCGCGACTCTTACGTCGTCGCCGTGAAGGCCGAGCGCGAGGGCGCAGCCGGTCCCGTGGGCCTCGTCCTCGGGCCCGGCCTCGGGAATCCGTCCGCCGAAGAACTCGCGAGCCGCTACACGAAGCCGGGCGCGACGATCACGCTCAGCGCGTCGGCATCGGTCGACCGCAAGGCGAAAGACGGGCTGAAGGAAGCCGAGGCCAAGGGCGCGGGGCTCGTCGCTGCCGGGCTCGAAGACAACTACTTCCTCACCGCGTTCCTTCCGTCCGGGAGCGCCGCCGTGACGCTCCGGCCCGTGACCCTCGCGGCGGGGCCCGTCGGACCCGACGGCAAGCCCGCAGCGCCGGACGGCGAGAGCGAAGTCGTCCTGTCGGCGCCGGGCGCCGTCACGACGGACGTGTTTTTCGGTCCGAAGGAGCTCGACGTCCTCGACAAAACGCGGCCCGGAATGGACCGCCTCATCGACTACGGGTGGTATGCGATCGTCGTGAAGCCGCTCCTCTGGGGCCTCAAGGCAATCCACAAGGTCGTCAGAAACTGGGGCGTCGCCATTCTTCTCATCACGGTCGTCATCAAGGTCCTCCTGTATCCGCTCACGCACAAACAGCTGGTCTCGATGAAGAAGATGAGCGTGCTGCAGCCGAAGGTCGAAACGATCCGCGCGAAGTGGTCGGGAAAGGTCAAGCAGGACCCGCAGGCCCGCGTGAAAATGAACGAGGAGATGATGGCCCTCTACAAGCAGGAGGGCGTCAATCCCGCGGGCGGGTGCCTGCCGCTTCTCCTGCAGATGCCGATCCTCATCGCGTTCTACAACCTGCTCGCGCACTCGATCGAGCTGCGCCACGCGCCGTTCATGCTGTGGATCACGGACCTCTCGGCGAAAGACCCGTACTACGTCACGCCGATCCTCATGACGGCGACGATGTGGATCCAGCAGCAGATGACGCCGACGGGTGGCGATCCCATGATGCGGAAGGTCCAGAACATCATGCCGCTCGTCATGGGCTTCCTTTTCAAGGATGTCCCGTCCGGTCTCGTCCTCTACTGGCTCATGCAGAACGTCCTCACGATCGGGCAGCAGATGCTCCTCAACAAATTCACGAACCTCGGCCCGGCCTCGATGAAGCCGAAGGCCTCCTGACGCCCTCCGGGGCGGACGTTCTCCCCGTGGCGCGCCTCGTGGCGGACCCGGACCGCGAGGGCGACGTGCTCGTCGCTCCCGCGACGCCTCCGGGCGCCTCGGCGCTCGCCGTCGTCCGTCTGACGGGCCCGGCGGGCGCGACGCGCCGGGTCGCGCGGCAAATCGCGCGGCGCCTCCCGGAGGAGCCACGCCCGCGCGAGGCCGTGCTGCATCTTCTCGTCGGGGAGGACGGCCGGCCGCTCGACCGCGCTCTCGTGCTCTTTTTTCCGGCCCCGCATTCGGCGACCGGAGAAGAAGTCGTCGAGTTCCTCTGCCATGGGTCTCCCGCGATCGTGGCGGGGCTTCTCGCCGCGGCGCGCGCCGCGGGCGCTCGGCCGGCCGCGCGCGGCGAGTTCACGCGGCGCGCCCTCGCGAACGGCAAGCTGGACCTGGCCGAAGCCGAGGGCATCGCCGCGCTCGCGGCGGCGGAGAGCCGGGGCGCGGCGCGGCGCGCCCTCTCCCTCGTGGAGGGGGAGCTGTCCCGTCGCGTTCACGCGGCGAAAGAGTCGGTCCTCGACGTCCTTGCCGGCCTCGAGGCCGGGCTGGACTTCGCCGAGGACGTGCCGGCCGCGGACCTCGTCGCTGCCGGCGAAGCGCTCGTGGCGGCCGCGCATGAAGCGGAGGCCCTGGCCGCCGCGGCGGCCAGGGGGGGCGCGCGCGACCGCCGCAAGGCGGTCGCGATTCTCGGCAGGCCGAATGCGGGGAAGTCGACGCTTTTCAACGCCCTCGTCGGGCGCGACCGGGCCATCGTGACGGCCGTGCCGGGGACGACACGCGACGCCATCGCGGAAACCTGTGAGATCGGCGGCGAGACGGTGACGCTGCTCGACACGGCGGGGCTCCGGGCGACTGAGGACGAAGTCGAAAAGATCGGCGTTGAGGTCGCGGAGCGCGCGGGGGCGTCGGCGGATCTCCTCCTCTATGCGATCGACGCAAACACGGCGGCCGGAGACGAGGACGAAGAATTTCTGAGAAAGGGAAGGGGGGCGTCGACGCTGGTGATCGGCACGAAGGCGGATCTCGCGGACGCGGCCGGCCGAGAACGCGTCCTTGGCGCCGTTGGCGGCGCCTCTCTCCTCGTCTCGGCGCGGACGGGCGCGGGCCTTGAGGCGCTGCGCGCGCACATGGCCGCGCGCCTCTCTCTCGTCGAGTCGGACGGAGAGCTGCTCGTCCTCGAACGGCATCGCGAGGCGCTCGCGTCCGCGGCGGCGTCGCTCCGCGCGGCGGCGGAGCGCGCGCGGAGCGTGCCCGGCGAACCCGAGCTCGTCGCGGCGCACGCCCGCGAGGCGCTCGCGGCTCTCGGGGCGATCACGGGCGAAACGGCGACCGAAGAGCTCCTGGACCGCATCTTCGCGGCGTTCTGCGTGGGCAAGTAGAGTGGCGGGGATGCAGGCGCGGTGGGACGTCATTGTCGTGGGAGGGGGACATGCGGGCTCAGAGGCCGCGCTCGCCGCCGCGCGCCTCGGAAAAAAGACGCTCCTCCTGACGCGCGCGCTCTCCACGGTCGGGCGCATGAGCTGCAACCCCGCGGTTGGGGGTCTCGCCAAGGGACAGGTCGTGCGCGAGATCGACGCACTGGGAGGCGCGATGGGGCTCGTCGCGGATCGGACGGCGATCCAGTTCAAGGTGCTCAACGGATCGCGTGGAACCGCCGTGCGCGGCCTGCGGTGTCAGTCTGACAAAGCACTTTATGCGGAAGAGTTATTGCGGGTGCTCGGCGAGGCGAAGAACGTCACGCTCGGAGAGGGCACCGCCGCGGGGTTTCTCGTGCGGAAAGGGCGGCTTGCCGGCCTGACGCTCGAGGACGGTTCGACGCTCGCCTGCGGCGCCGCGGTCGTGACGACGGGGACGTTTCTTCGCGGCCTCGTGCACGTAGGGGACGCGCGGTGGGAGGCCGGGCGCTGGAATGAGCCGCCGGCACGCGCGTTGTCGGACGCGCTCTCGAGCCTCGGCCTCCGCCTCGGTCGGATGAAGACGGGAACGCCGCCGCGTGTCCGCGCGGGTACGGTCGACGTCGCGAAGATGACGCGCGCGCCGGGAGACGAGCGGCCGGTCGCGTTCTCGTTCCGGTCGCGCGAGGAGGCGTTCCCGCGGCAGCGCCAGGTCGACTGCTGGCTCACGCACACGGACGAGGCGGTACACGACCTGATCCGCGAAAGCCTGCCGCTCTCGCCGCTCTACTCCGGCCGGATCACGGGCCGCGGGCCGCGCTACTGCCCGTCGATCGAGGACAAGGTAGTCCGCTTCAAGGACAAGCCGAGGCATCAGATCTTCGTCGAGCCGGAGGGCCTGTCGACCGACTGGCTCTACCTCAACGGCCTGTCGATGTCGCTGCCGGAGAAGACCCAGGAGTCGATCGTGAGGATGATCCCCGGCCTCGAGCGGGCCGAGATCCTGAGGCCCGCTTACGCCGTCGAGTACGACATCGTGTTTCCCGAGCAGCTCGACGTCTCGCTCGAGACGCGCGCTCTTCCGGGACTCTTCCTCGCGGGACAGATCAACGGCACGTCCGGATACGAGGAGGCGGCGGGGCAGGGCCTCGTCGCGGGCACGAACGCGGCGCGGGCCGTGACGGGCGACCAGCCGCTTCGCCTCGGCCGGCACGAGGCGTACATCGGCGTCATGCTCGACGACCTCGTGACGCTCGGCCTCGACGAGCCCTATCGCCTCCTCACGTCCCGCGCCGAACATCGCCTCCTCCTCGGGGCCGACACCGCCTACGCGCGGCTCACCGGGATCGCGCTCGCTTTCGGCCTCGTGAGAGAGCGCGAGGCCGCGCCGGTGCTCGAGGCGGAGGCGCGGGTGGCGCGCCTCCGCGGAAGGCTGAACGCCGCGCGCGTGCGACCGGACCGCGCGACGAAGGAGCGGTTCGCTGCGCGTGGGGTGAGTCTCGTGGAGGAGACGACGCTCGGTGGCCTCCTGCGCCGGCCCGGGACCGATCTTGACGCGATCGAGGAGCTCTGCACAGACACCGACATGCTCGATTCCGGCGCGGCTGCGGACCTCGCCGCGCTCCGGCCGGAGGAGCGGGACCGGCTCGTCGCGGACCTCCGTTACGAGGGCTTCATCGCGCGCGAGCGCGACGCGGTGGCCCGCGTCGCGCGCTCTCTAGGGCGCGTCTTTCCGGACGGTTTCGTGTTCGCGGGACTTCCCGGCCTGTCTAGGGAGGCGGCAGAGAAGCTCGAGCGGCATCGCCCCCGGACGCTCGGACAGGCGTCGCGCCTGCAGGGCGTGACGCCCGCCGCCGTGACGCTTCTGCTCGCGAGGCTCCTCGCCGCCAGGCGTGAGGTTGCGGCATGAGCGACACCAGCGGCACAAACGGCGTCAGGCTCGACGACCGGGTGCGCGCCCTCGTCGAAAGAGTCCCCGGGGAGGAGCGCGCCGGTGTGGAGGCGGCTTCGGACCGCCTCGCCGCGTTCCTTTCGATCCTGCTCGAAAAGAACGCGGCGATGAACCTCGTTTCGGCGCGTTCCGCGGACCCGGAAGTCCTCGTGGAGACGCATCTCTTCGATGCCCTGCTCGGCCTTGCGCTGCTCCCGAGGCCCCGAGGGTGCGTCGTTCGCCTTCTCGATCTCGGCTCCGGCGGGGGCTTTCCCGCGATTCCGCTTCTCATCGTGAGGCCCGATCTCGTGGGAACGCTCGTCGAATCGTCCCGCAAGAAGGCGGCGTATCTCGACGAGGCGCTCGACCGTCTCGCGTTGACCGCCCGGGCCGTGAACGCTAGATTCCCGGATTCGTTTCCCATGGACGGAGCCCGGCGGTTCGACGTGCTGACGACCCGCGCCGTGGGCTCGGCGGGGAAGCTCGTGCGCGCCGCCCGGCCCTTTCTCGCTCCCGGCGCGCGGGCCCTCCTCTGGACGACGCGGCCGCTCGCGGACGAGGCGGCGCAGGCGAGCCGGGCGAAGAAACACACGTTCCATCCCGCCCGCGGAGCCGACCTCCGCGGCATCCTCTCGCTCGAGTGTTTCACGTGAAACATTCTCGCGGGAGAGCCCGCGTTCTCGCCGTCGCGAACCAGAAGGGCGGGGTCGGCAAGACGACCACGGCGATCAGTCTCGCGGCGGCGCTCGCGGTCCTCGAGCGTCCGGTTCTGCTCGTGGATTTCGACCCGCAGGGGAACGCGACGTCCGGTCTCGGGGTGGACAAGACCACCCTCGCGAGCACCGCCTACGATTGGATCGGCGGGGAGGCCGCGTTTGACGAAGTGGCCCGCGGCACCGACCTGCCGTACCTGACGCTCGTGCCGTCCAACCGTGAGCTCGTCGGCGCCGAGGTGGAGCTCGTGAACCAGGAGAACCGCGAGCACCGGCTGGCCGGGAAGATCGAACCGCTGCGCGACCGTTTCGAATACATCCTGATCGACTGCCCGCCTTCGCTCTCCCTCCTCACGGTGAACGCGCTCGTCGCCGCGGACGGTGTCCTCGTGCCGATCCAGTGCGAATACTTCGCGCTCGAGGGCGTCACCGAGATCCTCGCCACGATCGAGCGCGTGAAGGAAAGCCTCAACCCGCGCCTCGCGCTCGCGGGCGTCGTCGCCACGATGTGGGACGAAAGGACGAACCTCTCGCGGCAGGTTCTCGAGGAAATCCGGAAGCACTTCGGGAAGGTGGTTTTCCAGAACGTCGTGCCGCGAAACGTGCGGCTCGGCGAGGCGCCTTCCTTCGGCAAGCCCATCCTCCTCTACGACGTGAAGTCGAAGGGAGCCGAGGCGTATCTCGGCATCGCGCGGGAGCTTCTCAGGCGCGACTCCTGAGGCGCCGGCTTCCACGCCCTCTTCCGGCTGCTAGGATCGTCCCGGTGGCGGCCTCCAGAAAAACGGCTCTCGGCAAGGGTCTCTCGGCGCTCATTCCTTCGGCGCGGGCTGAGGGGGCGGGCCCGGGCCTGAAAATGGTCGGGCTCGATCTTCTCGACGCGAACAGGCGTCAGCCGCGGCACCGTTTCGATGACGCCGGCCTCGAAGAGCTCTCGAAGTCGATCCGCCGGACGGGAATCCTGCAGCCCGTGCTCGTCACGAAGGAGGGCGGACGCTTCCGGATCGTCGCGGGCGAACGCCGCGTGCGCGCCGCGCGGCTCGCGGGCCTCTCCGAGGTGCCGGTGATCGTGCGCGAGGGCGTCACGGATCGCGACCACCTTCTCCTCGCGCTCGTCGAGAACGTCCAGCGCCGGGACCTCACGGCCCTCGAAGAAGCGGAGGCGTATAGGCACCTGAAGGACGACTTCGGCCTCACGCAGGAAGACGTCGCCGAGCGCGTGGGTAAGGATCGCGCGACCGTCGCGAACGCGCTGCGGCTGCTCAAGCTCCCGGCCGCGGTGCGCGCCGCGCTCGAGGAGGGGGCTCTTTCCGCAGGGCACGCGCGCGCTCTTCTCGCGCTGCCGTCGGCGGCGGACCAGGAGCAGCTCGCGAAGGAAGTCGTGCGTCGAGGTCTCTCCGTCAGGGCCACCGAGGCGCGCGTTTTGACCCTTCAGGCGGGGACCGCGAAAAAGAAGAAAACCCGATCGGTGGACGCCGACACGCGCGACGCGGAGCTTCGGCTCGCGCGCGCGCTCGGGACGCGCGTCGTAATCCTTCGGAAGCGGCGCGGAGGCGAGGTCCGCATCTCGTTTTTCTCGGAGGAGGAGCTGATCGGCCTTTTCGAGCGGCTTTCCGGAGGACCGAGATGAGCGCGAAGAAGGGCGGAGGCTCGTTGAACGGGTTCCTCGACCGGGGTGCGCGGCTGGAAGGCACGCTCTCGTTCGACGACGTCTTCCGGATCGACGGCCAGTTCAAGGGCACGATCACGTCGGAGGCTGAGCTCGTGATCGGGGAGGGAGGGGTCGTGGAAGGCGACGTGCGTGTGGCGCGCCTCGCGGTCTCGGGCACGATCAAGGGAAGCGTGTACGCCAAAGAACGCGTCGAACTGCACGCAGGCGCGCGCGTCTTCGCCGACGTTCACACCCCGACACTCGTCGTCGAAGAAGGCGCGGTGATCCAGGGGCCGGTCGAGAGCGGTCCCCCGAGGGCCGAAGAAACCCCGCGGCGCGCGCCGACTTCCTAGCGCGTCTCTTTCTCACTCATCCGGGGTTCGGCGAATGCCGTTCCCATGAGCGCGTGAGCGACCGTCGTCGCCGCACCCGAGGGAATTCCGTCGGCACGCGCGAACTCGGCGCGCGCTTGGTCTCCCGCGAGGAGGGGCGCGACATTCACCGCCGTTTCGAGCGTGTGTGCGGGCGTCGCGTCCGCGAGGTTCAAGGGGCACGCGGGGTGCACGACCGCTCGCTCTTCCCGCCAGGCGAGGCCGTAGGTCCGGCAGGTGACGGGACGCGACTCGTAGACGGCGCAGCGCCCGGAGGGCAGCTCCAGGAGGGGACAGGCGACGTGTTCGAGCGCGTCGAAATATGCGGCGTCCTGTTCCTCCGAGCGGCCGGGGTCGAGGACACCGGCGATCGGGTCTCCCGGAAACGACGCAGCGCCGCGGGCCACGAGCCGCGCCGCCCGCTCCCGGACGCGGGTCCGTCTCGACTCGGGAAGCGCCGAGACCGCGTTCCTGAGGACGAGCGCTTCGGGAAGGGAGATTTCGAACGAGCCCAGGCAGCAGCCGAAGCAGCCTTCGCGGCAAAGGAGGTCGCCGGGGCGGGTGCGGGCCACCGCCTTCTCCCACTCGGCATCGGCATCGCCGACGCCCCTTCTTAATCGATCGATTAAATTAACCCGTGAACGGGGTTCTGCCGCCATGGGAGCATCTTGCCTCGCGCCTCATCCGCGCGCGAGGGCGCGAAACGGACTTCGTGTTTGACCCACCGCCGCCGCTGTGAGATAACGCCGCGGCCTGCGCATATCCGGGGTCCACGGCGTCGTCCTGGTGTTTCGGCGTCCGGTTTCGGGGCAGCGCAGGTAACGCCGAGGGCGCATGCAGTTACCCGATCTCTCCCTGCTCCTCGTCATGGTGATCTTCTGGGCGACGTACGTCGTCCTGAGGGTCTTTGTGCTCAAACCGCTGGGCTCGATCCTCGAGGAACGCGAGCGCACGGTCGCGGGTGCCACCGCCGCGCTGTCGGCGGCGCTCGACCAGGAGAAAGAGACGCTCGCCGGAATCGACCGGCGTCTGACGGAAGCGCGCCGCGAAGCGCTTGCCGCCCGCCAGGCGGCGCGGGCCGACGCGAACGCGAAACGACAGGCGATACTCGAGGACGCGCGCGCGAAGGCGCGCGCCGCGGTGGCGGAGGCCCAGGCGAAGCTCGACGGGCAAATCGGCGTGGCGCGTTCCGAGCTCGAGAAGAACGCGCGCACCACCGCGGCGGAGATCGCCTCCATCGCCCTTGGCCGGAGGATCGCGTGACGCCCGCGTCCGTGGCGTTTCTCTTTTCCGAAGAGGGTTACGAGGCGGCTCGGGGATTTCTCGGCGTGCCAAGCCTCGCCTGGCAGATCCTCAACCTCGGCTGCTTCGTCGCCCTCCTGTGGTTTCTCCTCCGAAAGCCGGCCGCGGCGTTTTTCGGGAACCGGAGGACCACCGTCGCGACGACCCTTGTAAAGGCCGACGAAGACCGTCGCCGCGCCGAGGCGCTCGCGAAGGAGCTCGCCGCCCGTCTCGAGAGTATCCAAACGGAGCTCGCGAACCTGAAGACCGCGGTGCAGCACGACGCGGAGGCCGAACACGCGGCTCTCCTCGTGAAGAGCCAGGCGGACGCGGACCAGATCCTCGCGCGCACCCGGGCAGACCTCGACAACCGCGTGCGTTCCGCGCGCGCCGAGCTCACCGCCTACGCCGGAGACCTCTCGGTCGAGCTCGCCCGCGAACTGCTGAAGAAGAACGTCACCGCCGGGGACGAAAAGCGACTCCTCGACGAAGGCATCGCCAGCCTGAGCGGCGCGGCGAAGGCGTGAGGCGGAAACGGATGAGTGCAAAGTTCACGCGTCCCTACGTCGACGCGTTTTTCGCGGTCGCGAAGGAGCCGGCCGCCGAGCTCGCGGCGCTCGAAGAGTTTCGGACCGCGTACGATCGGGCGCCCGAGCTCGAAAAGGTCCTCTCCAACCCAGGCCTCGAGCGTGGAAAGCGCGAGGCGCTCCTCGCCGCCGTGGCGTCGCGCGTCGGCGTGCCCGAGCTCGCCGGTCGCCTCCTGACCATCCTCCTTCACAACGGGCGTCTCTCCGCTCTCGGTGAGCTGCTCGCCGCCATTCGCGCGCATCTGGATCGCGACACGCGGGCCGTCGAGGCGCGCATCGTGACGGCTCAGCCCGCGGACGCCGAGGTCCTCGAGGCGCTTCGCGCCCTCGTGGTCGCGCGGACGAAGAAAACCGTCCGGCTCGTGACGGCCGTCGACCCGGCTCTCCTCGGCGGATTCGTCGTGTCGGTCGGTAGCGCGCGGCTCGACGCCTCGCTGGCCCGGCGTCTCGAGAAAGCCCGCGCGGCCCTGCACGCACTCGCCCCGGCCTGACATACGGAGAAAGAAGCACGAACATGGCGGAAATCAGCGCACAGGAAATCACCCAGCTCATCAAGGCCCAGCTCGCCGGCGTCACGCAGGACGTGGACGTCGACGAAGTAGGAACCGTCGTGTCGGTCGGAGACGGCATCGCGCTCGCCTACGGACTCGACAAGGTCATGGCGGGCGAGCTCGTCGAGTTCCCGAACGGCGTTTACGGCCTCGCGCTCAACCTCGAGGAGGGCCATGTCGGCTGCGTCCTCATGGGCGAGACGAGCCTCGTCAAGGAAGGCGACACCGTCAAGCGCACGAAGCGGATCATCTCGGTGCCCGTGGGAGAAGCGCTCGTCGGCCGCGTCGTGAACCCGCTCGGACAGCCGCTCGACGGCAAGGGCCCGATCGCGTCTTCGGAGTTCTACCCGGTCGAGCGCCTCGCCCCCGGCGTCGTCGACCGCATGCCCGTCAAGGAATCGATGCAAACCGGCATCAAGGCGATCGACGCGATGATCCCGATCGGCCGCGGCCAGCGCGAGCTCATCATCGGCGACCGCCAGACAGGCAAGACCGCCATCGCCCTCGACGCGATCATCAACCAGAAGGGCAAAGGCGTTTTCTGCGTATACGTCGCGATCGGCCAGAAGAACTCGACCGTCGCCCAGGTCGTCCAGACGCTCGAGGCTCATGGCGCGATGGAGCACACGATCGTCGTCGCCGCGTCCGCGGCCGACCCGGCTCCGCTCCAGTACATCGCCGCGTACGCGGGATGCGCGATGGGCGAGTACTTCATGTACAACGGCAAGCACGCGCTCGTCGTGTACGACGACCTCTCGAAGCAGGCGGCGTCCTACCGCGAGATCTCGCTCCTCCTCCGGCGCCCGCCGGGCCGCGAGGCGTATCCCGGCGACGTCTTCTATCTCCACAGCCGGCTCCTCGAGCGGGCCTCGAAGCTGAACAAGGAGAAGGGCGGCGGATCGCTCACCGCCCTCCCGATCATCGAGACGCAGGCCGGCGACGTGGCCGCCTACATCCCGACGAACGTCATTTCGATCACGGACGGGCAGATCTTCCTCGAGTCGGACCTCTTCTTCTCCGGCCAGCGTCCGGCCGTGAACGTCGGCATTTCGGTGTCGCGCGTGGGCGGCTCGGCGCAGATCAAGGTCATGCGCGCGATTTCCGGCACGCTCCGTCTCGACCTCGCGCAGTACCGCGAGCTCGCGGCCTTCGCGCAGTTCGGATCAGACCTCGACAAGACGACGCAGGCGCAGCTGAACCGCGGCCGTCGTCTCGTCGAGATCCTCAAGCAGAACCAGTACGTGCCGATGGACATCGCGCTCCAGATCGCTTCCGTCTTCGCGGGCACGAAGGGCCATCTCGACGAGCTCCGCGTCGAGGCCGTCCTCCCCTTCGAAACGGCCCTCCACGAGTACCTGACGAACCAGCACCAGCCGCTCCTCCAGGAGATCCGCGACGCGGGCAAGCTCACGAAGGAGATCGAGGCCGCGCTCACCGCCGCGGTCGTCGAAGCAAAGAAGGTCTTCCTTTCCTCGAATCCCGAGGCGAAGCAGGCCTAGGGGCGACGGGACAGGCGGGGTCGAGGCAGAAACACAAACGCTATGGCAAACCTCATCGACATCCGGCGGCGGATCCGGAGCGTGAAGAACACGCAGCAGATCACGAAGGCGGTCAAAATGGTCGCCGCGTCGAAGCTGCGTCGCTCGCAGGACCGCGCTGTCGCGACCCGACCTTACGCGTCTACCCTCGAGGCAACCCTTCGCTCGGTCGCGTCGCGCGTCCCCCCCCGGGAGGACGGTGCGCCGCTGCACCCGCTTTTGGCCACGAGGGAAGAGAAGAACGTCGTCCTCGTCGTCGTCTCCGGCGACAAGGGCCTCGCCGGCGGCTTCAACACGAACGTGAACCGCGCGGCCGGGGCGTTCCTGCGCGAGGCGCCGGGTCGCGGCATCGCGAGCGTGGGCGTCGTGGCGCTCGGGAAGAAAGCGAACGACTTCTGGAAGCGGCGCCCCGTCGAGATCCTTCAGGCGCAAGCCGGCCTCGCGGCGCTCGGCGCCGCCCCGGCCGGCGAGATCGCGCGCGCCCTCGCGGCGCGGTTCGTCTCCGGCGAGACGGACGCCGTGTACGTCATCTCGAACGAGTTCAAGAGCGCCATCTCGCAGGTCGTGAGGACGAAGCGCCTCTTACCCATCGCTCTCGAGAGCGCCGCGGAGGGCGCTGGGGGCGTCGATTACCTTTACGAGCCCTCGCCCGAGGAAATCCTCGGGACGCTCCTCCCGCGTTTCTTGGAGTTCCAGATGTATCGCGTGATCCTCGAGTCGCAGGCGGCGTTCTTCGCGGCCCAGATGACCGCGATGGACAGCGCCACGAAGAATGCTGGCGACATGATCGATTCCCTGACCCTCACTTACAACCGCGCGCGACAGGCGCGCATCACGAAAGAGCTCATCGAGATCGTCTCGGGCGCGGCTGCTCTGGAATGAGAACGGCCCGAAAGTCCGTGCGGAAAGGCTAAGCCGAACATGGCAAACGAAGGCAGGGTCGTGCAGATCATCGGTCCCGTCGTGGACGTGGAGTTCCCGACCGGGAAACTTCCGACGATCCTCAACGCCGTTCACATCACGGACGAGGAAGGTCTCTCGACCGAGAAGATCGACATCATCACGGAAGTCGCCCAGCATCTCGGCGAGAACCGCGTGCGGTGCATCTCGATGAAGCCCGCGGACGGCCTCGTGCGCGGGATGAAGGCCGTCGACCTCGGCGCGCCCATCTCGATTCCCGTCGGGCCGGAGACTCTCGGCCGCATCCTGAACGTCATCGGCGAGCCCGTGGACGAGATGGGCCCGGTCGTCACGGCCGAGAAGTGGCCCATCCACCGCGAGCCCCCGCCGTACGAGGACCAGTCGACGTCGGTCGAGCTCTTCGAGACGGGCATCAAGGTCATCGACCTCCTCGAGCCTTACACGCGAGGCGGCAAGACCGGCCTCTTCGGCGGCGCCGGCGTCGGCAAGACCGTCCTCATCATGGAGCTCATCAACAACGTCGCAAAGGCCGCGGGCGGCTATTCGGTCTTCGCGGGAGTCGGCGAGCGCACGCGCGAGGGCAACGACCTGTGGCTCGAGTTCACGGAGTCGGGAATCATCGACCCGAAGGACTGGAGGAAGTCGAAGGCCGCGCTCATCTACGGCCAGATGACGGAACCTCCCGGCGCGCGCCTTCGCGTCGGCCTCACGGGCTTGACGGCCGCCGAGTACTTCCGCGACAAGGAAGGCAAAGACGTCCTCCTCTTCATCGACAACATTTTCCGATTCACGCAGGCTGGCTCGGAAGTCTCCGCCCTCCTCGGCCGGATGCCGTCGGCCGTCGGTTACCAGCCGAACCTCGCCACGGAAATGGGCGAGCTGCAGGAGCGCATCACGTCCACGAAGAAGGGCTCGATCACATCCGTGCAGGCCATCTACGTGCCCGCCGACGACCTCACCGACCCCGCGCCCGCGACCGCGTTCGCGCATCTCGACGCGACGTCCGTCCTCTCGCGTCAGATCGCGGAGATCGGTATCTATCCCGCGGTCGACCCGCTCGCCTCGACGTCCAAGATCCTCTCTCCGATGATCGTCGGCGAGGAGCACTACAAGGTCGCGCGCTCCGTGCAGCAGGTCCTCCAGAAGTACAAGGACCTGCAGGACATCATCGCGATCCTCGGAATCGACGAGCTGTCCGAGGACGACAGGTTGATCGTTGCGCGCGCGCGCCGCATCCAGCGCTTCCTGTCGCAGCCCTTCCACGTCGCCGAGCAGTTCACGGGGTTGCCGGGCCGCTACGTGAAGATCGCCGACACGATCCGCTCGTTCAAGGAGATCGTCGAGGGCAAGCACGACGAGCTCCCCGAGCAGGCGTTCTTCAACGTGGGCGCGATCGAGGAAGCCCAGGAGAAGGCCGAGAGGCTGAAGGCAGAGGCCTGAGTTGGACGAACGCCTCACGCTGACGGTCGTCACGCCGGAGCGCGCCGTGCTCCAGGCCGTGGCGTGCGACGAAGTCACGCTGCCGGCCCAGCGGGGCGAGATCGGGATTCTGCCGGGACACACGCCGCTGATCGCGCTCCTCGGAATCGGCGTCGTGGGCTATCGCGACGGGTCCCGCCGCGCGACCGTTGCCGTGCGCGGCGGCTTCGTGGAGATCGCGGGCGACGCCGTTCGGGTCCTGGCCGACGCCGCTGCGGCGCCCGACGCCATCGACGTGGCAGCGGTCTCTGTCGAGAAGCAGGAAGCCGAGGGCCGCCGGGATCGGGCCGCTGGGGACGAGGAACTGGACGCCGCGGACGCGGAGGCCCGCTTCGCGGAAGCGCGCCTCGCCGTGGCGCGGCCGGTCTGAACCGGGGAAAAGGCGACAAGAGGCAAGGCATGACGTCCCCGCGCGGGGCCGGACGCCCCGGCATGGGGTTTGCGATGGCAGTGGTCAGGCCCGGTGGGCGCCGAAAGGGCGCGCCGGATCGACATGACACCTCCTGCCTCCTACCAGGGCTCCGCGCGGCGGAGCCCTATTTTTCTTCTTGTTCTTCTTTTTCCTTTTCTTCGCCGCCGTCAAAGCCGCGGGCAGAGTTCGGAAAGAGGCGATGACGGCCGAGCGCGACCCGTGGTACGCGGAGTGGTTCGGGGAGGAGTACCTCGCCCTCTATCCCGAACGCGACGACCGGGAAGCCCGCCAGCAGGCCATTTTCGCGCGGGAGTTGCTCGCTCCGTACGCGCAGCTCGGCCGCATGCGGTTTCTCGACCTCGCGTGCGGAACGGGGCGTCACGCGGTCGCGCTTCACGATGGCCTCGGGGGCGTCGTGGGACTCGACCTCTCGGCGCGGCTCCTCTTCCAGGCCCGGCGGCGGCAGGGGCCGGCCCGCCCGTTCTGGGTCCGGTCCGACATGAGGCAGCTTCCCTTCCGCGCGGGCTCGTTCGGGGCCGTCGTGAACTTTTTCACGTCGTTCGGCTACTTCGACGATCTCGCCGACGACGCGCTCGTGGTCCGGGAAGTCACGCGCCTGCTCGCGCCCGGGGGCGCGTTCCTTTCGGACGTCTTCAACGCCGAGCGCGTCATTGGGGCGCTCGCGGTACGCGAAGAAAAGACCGTGGCCGGCGCGCGCGTGAGCATCCGCCGACGGTACGATCCGGCGAGCCGGCGGGTGGAGAAGGAGATCGAGATGGGCTCCGGCGAGGACAAGCGCGTGTTTCGCGAGTGCGTTCGCGCCTACACGGAGCACGAATTGCGCTCCTTGCATCGGGCGGCCGGACTGACCGTGCGGGCGGCGTACGGGAACTTCGACGGAACGCCGTTCGAGAGGGGCAGGTCGCCGCGCCTGATCCTGCTCGCGACGAAATCGGCGGCACGCACCTTCGGCGAGGGCGTGCGATGACGACGATTTCGCTCGCCCTGGTTCCGGGAATTCCGGCACTCGCCAGGGGCCTCGCGACGGGCGATCCCGACGTCCGCGCCTTTCTTCCGGATCGTCCGGATCTCGCGACGATCGGGGCCCGCGCGCGCACCGTCCGGGATGCCTTCCGGTCACGGGCCGTGTCCGCCGAAGCCGACGCGCGCCTCGGGGCGCTCGCGCGGGGCGAGGGCGCCGCCATACTCACCGGCCAGCAGGCGGGCCTCTTCGGGGGCCCCCTCCTCACGCTCGTGAAGGCGCTCGCGGCCGAAAAGCTCGCGGCTGACCTCCGCGCAAATGGCACTGCGGCGGCGCCGGCGTTCTGGTGCGCGTCCGAGGACCATGACCTCGTGGAGGTCACGCGGCTCGTCCTGCCGAGCCCGGAGGGACCGAAGGACTTCGGCCCCGAGGCCGGCCCGCTCGCAGGGAATCATCGGCCCGTCGGCCGGCTCCCGACCGGGGTCGACGCCGAGGCGCTTGTCGCCGCGGCCGCCGCCGGCCTCGCGCAATCGCCGGACGAGGAGGCGGTGGCGGCCTTGACCGCTGCGCACCGGGAAACGACCTTTTTCGGCGCGTTCTCCGCCACGCTTGCCTGGCTCCTCGGCGGCGATGGGCTAGAGGCTATGCCCGTCGTGGATGCGGCGAGCGCCGCCGACAAACCGTCCCTCGTGCCGCTGGCCTCCCGCATCGTGCGTGAACGCGCGGAGGTGAAGCGGCTTCTCGAAGAGCGCGGGGCGGCGCTCGAGGCCGCGGGTCACCCTCTTCAAGTCACCTCGGACCCAGCCGCCCTGCCGCTCTTCGCGCGCGTCGGCGAGGACCGCCTGCTTCTCGTCGAATCGAACTCGAGGCTCGCACTCAAGGGTCGCGACGGATCGTTCGAGGCCGAGGAGGTCGTCGCGCGTTTCGCGAGCGGAGACTGGCTGCCGTCCTTCTCGGCCCTCACGCGTCCGCTCGCGGCGTCGACGCTCTTTCCCGTTGCCGCGACGATCCTCGGACCGGCCGAGATCGCGTACTGGGCCCAGAGCTGGCCCCTCTTCGCGTGGGCCGGAATCGTCCCACCCGTCCTCGTTCCGCGGCCCATGGTGGCGCTCGTGCCGCCGGCCACCGAGCGCCTGCTTTCCAGGCTCGGCTTTTCGATCGCGGACGTCCTCGAAGGACCGGAGGCACTGCTGCGCAAAAAGGGCGCGGGCGCAGCGCGGGGGCTTCTCGAGCGGCTCTCGGCCGTTCGGGAACGGGCGATCCGGGAGCTCGACACTCTCAGGCCGGCGCTTCTCGCCGTGGATCCGTCGCTCGAGAAGGCGGTCGCGGCCACGCGCGAAAAGACGGCCTTCGCGTTCGAGAAGCTCGCGGAAAAAACGGCGAGCGCCGCGGGGCGCACGGACGAGCGCGCGGGGCTCCAGGTGAAGCGGCTCTCGGAGGAGATCCTGCCGGGCGGCACGCTGGCCGAGCGCGCGTACTCCGCGCTTCCTTACGTCCTGAGGTTCGGCAGGGAGGCGCTCGTGGGAGCGCTCCGGCGGGAGCTGAAATGGGACGATGCCGGGCTTCAGGTGATCGGGCTATGAACGTGGAACCCGTCGAGATCCTGGCCTTCGCGCCGCATCCGGACGACGTCGAGCTGGGCTGCGGCGGGGCCCTGGCGGCTCTCGCGCGGCGCGGGTCGAGCTTCGGCATCGTCGACCTGACCCGTGGCGAAATGGGGACGCGCGGCACGCCCGAGCTTCGCGCCCGGGAGGCCGCGGAGGCGGCCCGGATTCTGGGCGCGCGTTTCCGCGCGAACCTGGACCTCGGCGACGGCGACCTCCGGACGGACCGGGCGGCGCAGAGCCTCGTCGTGGACGTCGTGCGGCGCGCGCGCCCGCGGCTCGTCCTCGCGCCTTTCGCCGCGGATCGCCACCCGGATCACGTCCGCGCGAGCCGCCTCGTCTCGGACGCGGCCTGGTACGCAGGGCTCGCGAAGCTCGAGACGGGCCTCGCGCCGCACCGCCCGGACCAGGTCGTCTTCTACGCCGCGTACGTGCTCGTGACCCCCACGTTTCTCGTGGACGTGTCGGGCACGTTTGCGACGAAGATCGCGGCTCTCCGCGCTTATCGGAGCCAGTTTTACGACGAAAACTCGAGCGAACCCGAGACGTATGTCTCCTCCAAGGGTTTTTTCGACGGGATCGAGGCACGGTCGCGCGCGCTCGGGAGGATCGCGAACGTGGAATACGCGGAAGGCTTCATCGCGAACGTGCCGCCGACGCTGGCGGATCCCGTCGCGGCGTTTCTCGGATACGAAAGCGGGAAGAAAGCGTGAAGATCGGCATCACGTGCTACCCGACCTTCGGGGGCTCGGGAGTCGTCGCGACGGAGCTCGGACACGAGCTCGCGCGGCGGGGGCATGACATCCACTTCATCACGTATGCGATGCCGTCGCGCCTGAACGTGTTCGCTGAGCGCGTCACGTATCACGAGGTGTTGGTCCCGTCGTATCCGCTCTTCCAGTACGCCCCGTACGACCTCGCGCTCGCGACGCGCATGGGGGACGTGGCGACACACGAGGGTCTCGACCTCATCCACGTCCATTACGCGCTGCCGCACGCCATCTCGGCCCATCTCGCGCGCGAGATGCTCGCCCCGCGCCGTCTCGGCCTCGTGACGACTCTGCACGGGACGGACGTGACCATCGTCGGGCAGGACCGCTCGTACCTACCGATCACGCGCTTCGGCATCGAGAAGTCCGACGCTGTGACCGCCGTGTCGGAGCACCTCAAGAGAGTCACGATCGACGTCTTTCAGCCCAAGCGGGAGATCGAGGTCGTGCCGAACTTCATCGACCCCGAGCGCTGGACGCCGGAGTCGACCCGGCTCGCGTGCCGGCTCGGGCCCGCGGGCCGGAAGGTGCTTCTCCACGTCTCGAACTTCCGGCCCGTGAAGCGCGTGCTGGACGTCGTGGAGATCTTCGACCGCCTCAGGCAGCGCGTTCCCGCGACGCTCGTCATGATCGGGGACGGGCCCGACCGCCCGGCCGCCGAGGCGCTATGCCGCGAGAAGGGGATCGCGCCTTACGTGTCGTTCCTCGGGAACATGTCGGCGCTCGAGACCGTGATGCCCGCCGCGGACCTCTATCTCCTCCCCTCGGACTCGGAGTCGTTCGGGCTCTCCGCGCTCGAGGCGCAGGCGTGCGGCGTCCCGGTTCTGGGGTATGCCGTCGGCGGCCTGCCCGAGGTCGTTGCTGACGGCGAGACGGGCTTCCTGCGCGGCGTGGGCGACGTCGCGGGCCTCGCGGAAGACGGAGCCTCCCTGGTTCTGGATCCGCCGCGGTACGAAGCGATGGCGCGCGCGTCGCGGGAACGCGCCATCCGGCTCTTCGACGCGGATGCGATCGTCTCGCGCTACATCGCGCTGTACGAGCGCGTCCTCGCCGCGGCCTGACGGGCGACGGCCGCGCAGCGGCCGAGGTCGGCCCCGGTCGCTCCCCACGAGGCGGCGCGCCGGAACTCCCCGAGGAGCGTCGTCCCTAAGAGCCCGGGGTCGTCCGTCGAGAGCGTCACGGGCACGCCCGCGCGAAGCATGCGTAACAGCGGGTGCTCGGCACCGCGGGGGACGGCGCCCGTCCTGAGGTTCGACGTCGGGCACACGTCGCAGACGATGCCCGTGCGCGCGAGCGTTTTCAGGAGCGCCGGGTCTTCGACGGCCCGGATGCCGTGCGCGATCCGCGCGGGTTGGAGGAAGCGGAGGGCGTCCGCGACGGACTCGGGTCCCGCCCACTCGCCCGCGTGCACGATCGGCAAGAGGCCCGCCTTCCGTCCGCGGCGGAACGCCTCGGCGAAATCGCGCGCGGCGAACGCCATCTCGTCTCCGCCGAGACCGAAGCCGACGACGCGCGGCCACGGGCGCTCCGCCTGGAGATCGAGGACTCGCGAGGCCGCCGCGGGCCCCCAGTGCCTGACGAAGTCGAGGAGGACGCGCACGCGCCCGCGGCCCTTCGCCTCATGCTCTCGGAACACGTGCTCAAGGGCCTCCCTCACGTCGAACCAGTCGAGCCCGATCTTCTCCACGACCGCGGGCGAGACGTAGACCTCGGCCCAACGCACGTTTTCCCGCGCGAGGCGCGCCAAGAGGCCGCGCGCCACGAGAGCATAGTCGGCGGGGCTGCGCAGCTGCAGGCAGACGTCCCGATAGAAGCTGAAAAAGGCCTTCGGCGACCCGAGGGTCCTGCGGCGCGCGCGCACGGAGGCCACATCGGGGAAGATGGGCTTCGGCGAGCGGGACGACAGGCGGACGAGGGTCGCCGCCGGGACCGCTCCTTCGAGGTGCAGGTGGAGCTCCACTTTCGGCGCGGAGGCGAAACGGCGGAGGAAGGCGAGGGAGTCTCGTCGCGGGGTCACGTGCGCCCATCGTACGAGAAGCCGTTCGAAACCGGTCCGGTTCCTCTCGGGACGCCGCCGCGCGCCCGGCTCTGGATGCGCGCCGCGGCCTTCGGGATCGATCTCATCCTCGTGGCGGGCGTGCCCCTTCTGCTTGCCTCCGCGATCGTCCTCGGAGTCCACGCGGCCTCCCTGGCTCCGGCTGGCCTCAACGTCGGTTTCCGCGCCGCCCAGGCCGTCGCGGTGTGTCTTTTCCTCTTGCGCGACGCCGACGGCGGGAGCCCCGGAAAGCGCCTCTTCGGCCTGCGCCTGATCCGCAGGGGGGGTTCAGCGGCGGGCCCCCTCCAGTCGCTGTTACGGAACCTCACGCTCCTGGTTCCAGGATGGAATCTTATTGAGCTGGCGTCACTTATCCGTCGAGAGGACGGCCGACGGCCCGGCGATCGGGCCGCGGGGACCGCCCTCGTGGAGCCCTGATCACGCGCAACTCCGAAACTTTCCAGGAGGGTTCGCCGTTCTCTCTATCAGGGAGCTTTGGAATGTTCGAGACCCCGTCCGGTACCCCCACGAACATAAAACGGCGCCGCATGCGCCCGATGCTGGCCGCCCTTTCGGTGGCTCTCCTCGCGGCGTCCTCTCTGAAGGCCGAGGACGCGACGCAGGAGCGGTTCGAGAAGAAGTACGACCTCGCCAGCGTCCGCAAGGTGAGGGTCCAGAACGTGAACGGCGCCATTCAGATCGAATCGGGGGGCGATCAGCTGCAGGTCGTCGCCGTCAAGAAGGTGAAGTCCGCCTCCGACGCCGACCTCCTCAAGGAGACCGAGATCAGGGTGACGAAGAGCGGAAACACGATCGAAGTGGAGACGATCCTGCCCAAGCGCGGGCGGTTTTTCCAATGGTCCTTCTTCGGCCGGACCGGGTCCGCGGACGTCGCCTACCAGATCACGCTGCCGGCCTCTCTCGCGCTGGAGGCCGAGACCGTGAACGGGCGCCTCACCGCCGCGAACCGCTCCGGCGACCTGGTGCTGTCGACGGTGAACGGCGGAGTCCGCGTGGACGGGCAAGACGGGCCTCTCAAGGTGAACACGGTGAACGGTTCGGTCGAGGTGTCCTTCGCCGGGCCCATGCGGCAGGCGAGTCTCGAAACCGTCAACGGCTCGGTCACCGTGACCTGCGCGCGCGAGTCGTCGATCCGTTGCACCCTCCAGACCACGAACGGCCGCATCCAGTCGCAGTTTCCGGAGGTCACGGTCGAGGGCAAGTGGGGCCCGAAGGAGGCCCGCGGCGCGATCAACGGCGGGCGGGAGAGCCTCGCCGTCGAGACCGTGAACGGTGACGTGAGGCTCTTCGTGGCGGAGGCTGCTCCGGCTCGCAAGTAAGGGCCTCCGGTCCGTAAATAGGGCCCCGCCCCGCAAGTAGGAATGGTGCCCTGGGCCAGACTCGAACTGGCACGGATTGCTCCACACGCCCCTCAAACGTGCGCGTCTACCAATTCCGCCACCAGGGCACGGGGACGCGAGGGAAGCGGATTCTAGCCGAAAACTATTTCGCGGAGGTTGCCGGCGCGGCCGGAACTGCCGGGGCCGCAGCAGGCACCGAAGCCGGAGCCCCGCCTGGAGCCGGAGCCGGAACCGTGGCCTTCGGGGACGCACCTGCCCTCGCCTTGGCGAGGACCGAAGACCTCGGCCTTGCCTCGAGAAGCGAGATCGTGACGGCGAGGACCGAGAACACCACGAAGGACCACGTCGTGATCCTTTCGAGAAGTGTCGTGGCCCCGCGAGCGCCGAAGGTCGTCTGAGAGGACGAAGCGCCGAAGGCGGCCGAAACGTCCGCGCCCTTTCCCTGCTGGAGAAGGACGACGAGGATGAGGAAGACGCAGACGATGACGTAAATGGGGACGAGTACGTAGATCATGTTCGGTGGTGCTCCGGACCCTCGGGCGAAGGCCCGGGGGGCCGGAGATGATAGCGGAATCGCCGGTCAGGCGCGAGCGGTGCCAGTGGTGGGGGCGGCGGCGGCGGCGAGGAGGGCCATGACGTCTTTCGCGACGAGGGAGGCGCCCCCCACGAGGCCGCCGTCCACCTCCGCCTCCGCGAAGAGGCCCGGGGCGCTGGCTAGAGACACCGAGCCTCCATAAAGGATCCGGATCAAAGCGGCAGCGTCCGGGCCGAACCGTGCCGCGATTTCGGCGCGGAGGCGCGCGTGGACGTCGGCGGCCATCGACGGCGTGGCGGGGAGAGAGGTCCCGATCGCCCAGACGGGCTCATAGGCGAGGGTCAGGCCGGGGGGCGGCGCGGAGAACCCGTCCAGAGCGGCGAGCTGGTTCCGGAGGACGTCGACCGTGCGTCCGGCGTCGCGCTCGGCGCGCGTCTCGCCGACGCAGTAGACCGGCGTGAGCCCCTGCTCGGCGAGCCGCTCCATCTTGCGGGCGAAGTCGGGCTCGCGTTCGCCCCGGAGGAGGCGGCGCTCGCTGTGGCCGACGAGGACGAGCGCGACGCCGGCGTCCTTGAGCATCGATGCGGACACTTCGCCGGTGAAGGCCCCCTCCTTCTCGACGTACACGTCCTGCGCGGCGAGCGCGATCCCCGTGCCAGAGAGCGCGGCGCCGACGCGGTCGAGGGCCGGGAACGACGGCGCGATGACGAGGTCGACCTCCAAGGGCCGTGGAATCGCGACGAGAGCCCGCGCGAGCGCCGCGGCCGCCGACGGCGTGCGCGTCATCTTCCAGTTGGCGACGAGGAGACGGCGCCGGGTTCTCAACGCAAGGCTTCCACGCCGGGAAGCTTCTCGCCCGCCACGAGGTCGAGCGAGGCGCCGCCGCCCGTGGACACGTGCGAGATCTTCGCGGCAAGGCCCGCCTCTTTCACGGCCTCCACGCTCTCTCCGCCGCCCACGACGGTGAAGGCCGAGGAGTCCGCCAGCATCTGCGCGACGGCACGCGTGCCCGCGTCGAACGGTTTCGTCTCGAAGACGCCCATGGGCCCGTTCCAGAAGATCGTCTTCGCGTCTCTCGTCATCCGGCGGAACATGTCGATCGTCCTCGCCCCGATGTCGAATGCGGCCGCGTTCGAAGGGATCGCGTTCATGGCTACCGTTTGGGCGTCGCCCGCCCTCTCGAGCGACGGCGCGACGACGAAATCCGAGGGCAGGACGAGCTGAACGCCGCGCTCCTTGCAGCGGTCGAGGATCTGCCGGGCGATGGGGACGCCCTCCTTCTCGAGGAGCGAGCCGCCCACGGGAAGGTCGAGCGCCGCGACGAAATGGTTAGCCATCCCCCCGCCCACGAGGACGACATCCGCCTTTTCGACGAGGGCCCTGAGCGCCGCGAGCTTGCCCATGATCTTCGCGCCGCCGAGGATCGCGGCGAACGGCCGGTCGATCTCGGTGACGACCCTCGCGAGCGCCTTCAGCTCTCGCTCCATGAGGAGGCCGATCCCGCGCCGATCCTTCGGGAAGAGAGCCGCCATGCCGGCGGTCGAGGCGTGTGCGCGATGCGCCGTGCCGAACGCGTCGTTGACGTAGACCTCGGCGAGGGCGGCGAGCTCGCGGCAGAACGCCGGGTCGTTCCCCTCTTCGCCGGGGTGAAATCGCAGGTTCTCGAGGACGAGGACACCGCCCGGCTTCAGGGCGGCGACGGCCTTTTCCGTCTCGGGGCCTATGCAGTCGGACGCGAAGGCGACGGGAGCGCCGAGGCGCGCCTCCAGCATGCGCGCCACCGGGGCCAGCGAGTACTTCGGATCCTTCGCGCCCTTCGCCTTGCCGAGGTGCGACGCGAGGACGAGGCGGGCGCCGCGCTCCCGGGCGAGGTGGAGGGTGGGGAGCGCCTCGACGACGCGCGTGTCGTCCCGCACGACGCCGTCCTTGAGCGGCACGTTGAAGTCCACGCGCACGAAGACGCGCTTGCCGTCGAGGTCGAGGTCCCGGATCGAGCGCGGAAGGCCGGACATGGAGTCCTCCTCTTCGGGAAGGTCGGTCGTCCGATCTTAGGCGCCCGAGGCCTCTATAGTCTCGTCCCGTGACGAATGGTTCCATTCCCGCCACGCGGGTGAGCCCATACTCCTATACGGCCGGACGGCTCCGGCTCCTCGACCAGCGCCGCCTTCCGCACGAGGAGGCGTTCCTCGACTGCGAAAGCGCAGCCCAGACGGCCGAGGCCATCCGCAGTCTCGCCGTGCGCGGCGCCCCCCTGATCGGTGTCGCCGCGGCGTACGGCCTCTGTGCGGAAGCGCGCCGCGTGGCCGCGCGCGTGCCGGAGGACCTCGACGTCGCGCTCGCGCTCGGCGCCGAGAGGCTCGTTTCGTCCCGGCCCACGGCCGTGAACCTCGCCTGGGCGGTCGGTCGGATGCGCGCGGTGGTCGAGGCCTCGTCGGGCGTCGCCGCGGGAGAGAGGATCCTTCTCCTCGAGGCCGAGGCCCACCGCATCGCCGACGAGGATCGCCTCGCCTGCCTCGCGATCGGCCGCTTCGGCGCGGCGTGGCTCTCGGCGCGCTGGTCGGGGATCGCGGGGATTCCGACGGTTCTCACGCACTGCAACGCGGGGGCCCTCGCGACGGCGGGGATCGGCACCGCGCTTGGCGTCGTCCGGGCGCTCGCGGCCCAGGGACCGGTCGCGATTCTCGCGGACGAGACGCGCCCCTTCCTGCAGGGGGCGCGCCTCACGGCATGGGAGCTTCGCGAGGACGGGCTCGACGTCACCCTCCTCCCGGACGTCGCGGCGGCTTCGCTGATCGCCCGCGGCCGGGTGCATGGCGTCGTCGTGGGCGCGGACCGCATCGCGGCGAACGGCGACGTCGCGAACAAGGTCGGGACGTACGGCCTCGCACTCGCGTGCCGCGCGCACGGCGTGCCGTTCGTGGTCGCGGCGCCGACGACGACGGTCGACCTCGCGACGCGAGACGGCGCGTCGATTCCGATCGAGGAGCGTGACGGGAGAGAGGTTCTCGCGCTGCCTCTCCCCGGCGGAGGAACCGTGTCCCTCGCGCCCGAGGGAGTCGGCGCCCTCTATCCCGCGTTCGACGTGACGCCGGCCGCCCTGGTCGACGCGATCGTCACGGAGCGTGGGGTTTCCGAGCCCCCGCACGCCCAGGCGCTCGCGCGGTTTGTCGGGCGATGACGGAGAACGGAGCGGACGTCAGGATCGTCCTCGCTCTCGAGACCTCCTGCGACGAGACGGCCGTGGCGCTCCTGGACGGCGCGGGGCGCGTCCGCGCGTCCCGCATCGCCTCGCAGGAAGACGCGCATCGCCTCTTCGGCGGCGTCGTCCCCGAAATCGCGGCGCGCGCGCACCTCGAGAACCTGCCTCCGCTCCTCGACGCGGCGCTCGCGGACGCCGGCGTGACGCTCACGGACGTCTCTGCTGTCGCGGCGACGGCGGGGCCGGGCCTCGTGGGCGCGCTTCTCGTCGGACTCTCGGAGGGCAAGGGGCTCGCGCTCGGGCTGGGCGTGCTCTTCGTCCCCGTGAACCACGTCGAGGGGCATGCGCTTTCCCCATTTCTGTCGATCGACGGCGGCGCGGCGGCCCCGGTGCCGGAGGAGTTCGCGGCGCTCGTAATCTCGGGCGGCCACACGCACGTCTTCGCCTTCTCGGGCCGGCGGATCGACCGCCTCGCGCGGACGCGCGACGACGCGGCGGGAGAGGCCTTCGACAAGGTCGCGAAGATGGCGGGTCTCGGCTATCCGGGCGGGCCGGCTGTGGACCGTCTGGCGCGGCGCGGCGTGGCGAGACGGCCGTTCGCGGTCGCGCATTTCAAGGACGGCTCTCTGGACTTCAGCTTCTCGGGCCTGAAGACGGCGGTCAGGGAGCGGCTCTTGGAGCTCGGCCGCGCGCCCGCCTCTGGGATTCCGGGGGGTCCCGCGCTCCGCGAGGACGACGCCCCGCCGGGACTCTGCGACCTGATGGCCGACGTCGAGGAGGCGATCGTCGCGCAGCTCCTCGACCGTCTCTCCCGGCTCCACGAGGCCCGGCGCATGGGCGTTCTCTCCGTGTCGGGAGGCGTCGCGGCGAACACGCTCGTGAGGGAGCGCATCCCCGCATGGGGGCGGTCGCGCGGGGTGGACGTAAGGGTCGCCCCCGGGGCCCTCACCGGCGACAATGCCGTGATGATCGCGTTCGCGGGGCTGAGGCGGCTCGTCGCGGGGCGCCTCGGCGAGGGGCTCAGCGCGGTCGCGCGCTCGCGCTGGCCGCTCGAGACGGTAGAATAGAGGGCTCGCGCGCGGCCGGCCGGTCGCGCGTCACCTTCATCACCAAAAGCCATGACCGACCCCTCGCGCATCCGCAATTTCTCGATCATCGCCCACATCGACCATGGGAAGACGACGCTTTCCGACCGGATCCTCGAGCTCACGGGAGCGCTGACGGCCCGCGAGATGACCGAGCAGGTCCTCGACGACAATCCGATCGAGAAGGAGCGCGGCATCACGATCAAGGCGCGCTCGGTCACGCTGAAGTACCGCGCCGAGGACGGCCAAGACTACACCCTGAACCTCATCGACACGCCCGGACACGTGGACTTCACATACGAGGTGTCGCGCTCGCTCGCCGCGTGCGAAGGCGCGGTCCTCGTCGTCGACGCCACGCAGGGCGTCGAGGCGCAGACCCTCGCGAACGCGTACCTCGCGATCCACAACAACCTGACGATCGTTCCGTGCATCAACAAGGTCGATCTCCCCTCGGCCGTGCCCGAGATGGCCCGCGAGCAGATCGAGGACGTCATCGGGATTCCAGCGCGGCATGCCGTGCTCACGTCCGGCAAGGTCGGCACGGGCGTCCACGACCTCCTGGAGCAGATCGTGCACGACATCCCGGCCCCGAAGGGCGATCCCGCCTCGCCGCTCGAGGCGCTCCTCTTCGACTCGTGGTTCGACGTCTACCGGGGCGTGACGTGCCTCGTGAGGGTCCACGAGGGGACGATCCGCCCCGGCATGAAGATCCGGATGATGGGGACGGGCCTCGGCGGCGAGGTGCAGGAAGTCGGGATCTTCAACCCGAAGCAGCAGGTCGTGCCCGAGCTGTCCGTCGGCGAAGTCGGCTACGTCATCGCGGGCATCAAGGACCTCCACGCCGCGAAGATCGGGGACACGGTCACGGAGGCCGACCGTCCCACCGCCGCGGCGCTGCCTGGCTTCCAGGACGTCAAGCCGATGGTCTTCGCATCGATCTTCCCGACGGAGACGGACGCCTACGAGGACCTGCGTGACGCGATGGAAAAGCTCCGCCTCAACGACGCGTCGTTCACGTTCGAGCCCGAGTCTTCGACGGCGCTCGGGTTCGGCTTCCGTTGCGGCTACCTCGGCCTCCTCCACATGGAGATCATCCAGGAGCGCCTCGAGCGCGAGTTCAACCTGTCGCTCATCACGACGGCGCCATCCGTTCCCTACCTCGTGAAGACGACGCGTGGGCAGGAGATCGAGATCTCGAATCCCGTGAAGCTTCCCGAGGTCCAGCTCATCGACGAGATCAAGGAGCCGTACATCCTCGCGACGATCATCACGAAGGGCGAGTTCCTCGGCGGGATCCTCGCGCTGGCCGAGGAACGGCGGGGCACGCAGGTGTCGCTCGAATACGCAGGCACCCAGCGCGCCGTCCTCAAGTACGAGCTGCCGCTGAACGAGGTCATCCTCGACTTCTACGACAAGTTGAAGTCGCTCTCGCGCGGCTACGCTTCGTTCGACTATCAGCTCATCGACTATCGCCCCGGCGACCTCGTGAAGCTCGACATCCTCATCAATAGCGAACCCGTGGACGCTCTCGCGTTCATCATCCACCGCGACAAATCGCAGACGAAGGGCCGCGCGCTCGTGGAAAAGATGAAGGAGATGATCCCGCAGCAGATGTTCGAGGTCGTCATCCAGGCGGCGATCGGCTCGAAGATCCTCGCCCGTTCGACGGTGAGGGCGCTGCGCAAGAACGTGATCGCGAAGTGCTACGGCGGCGACATCACGCGCAAGAAGAAACTCCTCGAGAAACAGAAGGAAGGCAAGCGGCGCATGAAGAAGGTCGGCCGGGTCGACCTTCCGCAGGAGGCCTTCCTCGCGGTTCTGAAGGTCGACTGATGACGCGCGCGGCGCGCTTCGTGGAGACGGCGGAGGCCGTTCTCGTGGCCGCGGCGCTCGCCCTCGCCTTCAAGGGCTTCGTCTTCCAGATCTACCACGTGCCCAGCGCCTCGATGGAAGACACGGTGCTCACGGGCGATTACGTCCTCGTGAACAAGTTCGCGTACGGCGCGCACGAGGGCCCCTGGAGACGGGTCCTCCCGTACCGCGACCTGACGCGCGGAGACATCGTCGTCTTCCGGTCTCCGCCCGATCCCGAGCGCGATTTCGTGAAGCGGGTCGTCGGCCTGCCGGGAGACCGGGTCGCGGTCGAGGCGAAGAGCCTCGTGGTCAACGGACTGGCCGTGACCGAGCCCTACGTCGTGCATCGCGACGCGAGGACGTTCGGGGCCGACGCGCCTCCGGCCCTCGAGCGGCGCGACCGTTTCGGACCGATCGAGCTCGAGGAGCGCCGGTTTTTCGCGCTGGGAGACAACCGCGACGAGTCGCAGGACTCGCGCTTCTGGGGCTCCGTGCCCCTGGCGCATCTCGAGGGCCGCGCCGTGGCGGTGCTCTGGTCCGTCCGCGAGGGTCCGCGATCTTTTTCGGGCCGTGGAGCGGCGTTACGCCGTTTGATCGATACCGCGCTAAACTTTTTGTCCCGGACTCGCTGGGAAAGAAGCTTTCACGCCATTCACTAGAGCGCGCGGGCACGGTCGCGCCGGAAGGAGAACACGATGCGACAAGCCGCCAGAGGGTCCCAGAGGGGAGAGGGGGCCTTCGGGCTCGTCGTCGGGCTGGCCATCCTGTTCGCCGTCGTCGTCGGGTGCGTGCGGATCGTTCCCCTGCATATCCATGGGAACGAAGTCCTGGATGCGATGAACGAGGCGGCCAACTTCGGCGGTCTGAAGCCCCTCGAGAAGCTTCAGATGGACGTCTACCTGCGCGCGCAGGGGGCGAAAGTGCCGCTCAAGATGGAGGAGATCCATGTGGAGCGCAACGGCACGTACATCGCCATCTCGGCCAAGTACGAGCAAACGGCGGACATCTTCGGCTACAAGTACGTCTACAAGTTCGACAAGCGGGTCGAGAAGCCCGTGTTCTAGTCCCTGCCGAACTTCCTTTAGTCTTCCTCCATGCCACCCAGAGCCGACGAGGACACGCCGCCGCCCGCCGAGATCCGCCTCGACGTGTGGCTGGACGTCTCGTGCCTCTTTCCGACGCGGTCGCAGGCGGCCGCGGCGTGCACGGGGGGCAAGGTGCACCTGAACGGTCGTGCCGCCGCGGCGCACAAGCCGCTGCGCGTTCACGACCGGCTCGAAATCACGTTCAAGCGTGATCGGCGGACGTTCGTCGTGAAGGGCCTCGCGGAGAGAAGCATTCCGAAAGCCCGGGCCCGGCTCCTCTACGAAGAAACGACGCCGCCTCTCTCCACCGAAGTTCTCGAAGCGCGACGGCTCGAACGCTTGCTCGCGCCGCGGCGGGACGAGAAGGGCGGCAAGCTGTCCAAGAAGGAGCGCCGCGACCGGGACAAGGCGCGCGGATGGTGAGGGCGAGAAGAGGCGAGCTCGGCCGGTTCTGGAAGGGCCGGGTCCCGGGCCTGCGTCTCTACGAGGCGATCATTCTCGCCGATTTCGCCGTCGTCCTCTGGCTCCTCCGCAAGCGGGCTCTCGTCGGGCTCGACGCCGCGCGCATCCTGCGCGAATGTTCTGGCTTCGCGATTTCGGTGTCGAGCTTCGTGCTCGGCGCCCTCGTCCTCCGAAGCCTCCTGGCGGGGCGGCACGCGCCGCGCCGCGCGTGGATTCGTCTCTACGCCGCTTTCCGTCCCCTCTCGCTTCTCGATCTCGCGCGCTTTCTTTTCTTCGTGAGCCTCACGTCGTTCGCCTACAGCTGGCTCAAGGTGACCCTGCCGCTGCTCCGGCCGGACGTTCTCTTCGACGACGTTCTCTATCGCGTCGAGACGGCCCTGCACGCCGGGGTGAATCCGGGACGATTCCTGCAGGGACTCTTCCCGTATACCGCGCTGTGGCAGGGGCTCGACAGATGGTACGCGACCTTCATCTACTCGATCCTGGGCGGCATGGCCTGGTTCGTGTCCGTGCTTTCGCCGCGCGAGCGGGCGCGGTTCGCGATGGGGTTCGCGCTTCTCTGGATTCTCGGGGCGTGGTGGTACTTCGCGATGCCGTCCCTCGGCCCGTGTTTCGTCCTCAAGGACGACTACCAAGACGTGAGGGCTGCGATGCCCACCCAGTCGGCCGTCATGGACGTTCTCTACGGCCACTACGGTCGCGTCCGGGCCTTCCACCGGCACCCGGAGGGCACCGACATCTATCCCTACCTCGGCATTGCGGCGATGCCGTCTCTTCACGTGGCGGCGCAGGCCTTTTTCGCCTTCTTCGCGCGGCGGCGATCGCGCGCCCTGTTCCTCCTCTATGCCGCCGCGACGGCGATCACGATGTTCGCGGCGGTGGTGAGCGGCTGGCACTACGCCATCGACGTCTATGCCGGGCTCCTTCTCGCGTGGGGATGCGTTCGTCTCGGCGAGCGCTTCGGTTGAGCGCGTAACATCGATTCGAAATGCGCGTCATTCTCTTCACCGGCAAGGGCGGGGTCGGCAAGACGACCGTGGCGGCCGCGACGGGACTCGATCTGGCGGCGCGCGGCCTCAAGACGCTCGTCATGTCCGTGGACGCGGCCCACTCGCTCGCGGACGCGTTCGACCGCGACGTCACCCTCACCGATCACGGGCACGGGGCACTCGTCGCCGTCGGGGAGAACCTCTGGATCCAGGAGGTCGACGTCACCGAGGAGATCGGCCGCCACTGGAAGGACATCTCGGGGTACATCACGACGCTGCTCGCGATCACGGGCGTGGAAGAGGTGCTCGCCGAGGAGCTGGCGATCTTCCCGGGGATGGAGGAAGTGTCGGCCCTTCTTTACGTCAACCAATACGCGCGCGAGAAGGCGTTCGACGTCCTCATCCTCGACTGCGCTCCCACGGGGGAGTCTCTCCGGTTCGTCTCGCTCCCGCCGACGCTCGATTGGTACATGAAAAAACTCTTCCGGCTCGAGCGGTCGATTCTCAAGGTCGCGCGCCCCGTCGCGAGGAAGATGACCGACCTCCCGCTCCCGCCCGACCGCTACTTCGACAACGTTCAGTCCCTCGCGCAAAAGCTCGAAGGGGTGGACGCGCTCCTCAAGGACCCGAAGACGACGACCGTGCGCCTCGTGACGAATGCCGAGAAGATCGTCATCAAGGAGACGCAGCGCGCCTTCATGTACTTCGGCCTCTACGGATTCACGGTGGACGCCGTCATCGTGAACCGCCTCCTTCCGGACGGGGTCCACGATCCGTTCTTCGACAAATGGCGGAAGACCCAAGCGCAGTTTCTCGAAGAGGCACGCGGCTACTTCGACCCCGTGCCGATCTTCACCCTGCCGCTCAGGGACGACCAGGTGCTTGGCTCCGCTGCGCTCGCCGCCCTGGGACGGGATCTCTGGGGCACGAAGAACCCCGCCGATTCCTTTCGCTCGGACCCGCCTTACCGCTACGCGAAGAAGAACGGGAAGTACGTCCTCACGCTCGACCTGCCGTTCGTCGACAAGCGCGAAGTCGACCTCGCGATGGCCTCGGGAGACCTCGTCGTACGGATCGGGAACGTGCGCCACCACATCCCGGTGCCGCGCATGCTCGTGGGGTTCTTGCCCGCCGGCGCGAAGGTGGAGGACGGACGGCTCACGGTACGCTTCACACGCCCGGAGGCACGCTGATGGCAAGGAGAACGAAAAAGAAGGACTCGCTCGAGAATGATTTCGGCCCCGGCGAAGTTCCGCGCGCGACTTCGGGACCCATTCCGGGGCTCGCCTGCGCGGGCGATGGCTGTCTCTTCAAGCCCGCGGCCGACCTCGTGGGAAAATTCTCCTTACGCCTCGCGCGGGGGCACGGGAGCACGCTCTCCCGCGCCGCGACCTCGGGCATCGAGTTCATGAAGGCTCTCCGCGATTTCCTCGACGAGGAAATCGCTCTCGCCGAACGCGCCGCGGGGGCGGGCGGAAAGCCTCCCCGGTACGAGAAGATCAAGGTGGAGTGAGGTCGGCGCCCACCGGCTGGAGCGCCGACGCGATCTCGGACACGATGGCGCGCGCGGCGGCCGCGGGGTCGGGTGCGCCCGTGATCGGGCGGCCCACGACGAGCAGATCCGCACCCGCGCGGATCGCGTCGCCCGGCGTCGCCACGCGTTTCTGATCGCCTTTGGACGCGCCCGCGGGGCGCACGCCGGGGACGACGAGGAAAAAGTCCTTCCCGCAGGCCCGGCGGATCACGGTGAGCTCGTCCGGCGAGCACACGACGCCGTCGAGGCCCGCGCCCTGCGCGAGCACCGCGAGGCGGAGCGCGGCCTCGCGTGGAGATCCGGTGAGCCCGACCGCGTGAACCGCGGCGGCGTCGAGGGACGTCAGAACCGTCACCGCGATGAGCTTCGGCGCGGGAAGGCCCGCCTTCGCGGCGGCGGCCCGGCCCCCTTCGCCGAACGCCTTCATCATCTCGGCCCCGCCCGCGGCATGGCAATTCACGATCGCGGCGCCGGTGCGGACCGCCGCGGCGGCCGCGCGGCCCACGGTATTCGGGATGTCGTGGAGCTTCAGGTCGAGGAAAACGCCGGCCCCGGCGCGAGCGATCTCTCGCACCAGGGAAGGTCCCTCGGCCACGAACGCTTCGAGCCCCAGCTTCAGGAGACCGGCTTCAGGCGCGACACGGCGCACCATCGCGAGGAGTTGGGCGCGATCGGGCAGGTCCAGCGCGACCGCGAGCCGTCCGCGCGCCGTCTCGTCGGTCCGGCTCATGAGAAGAAATGTTCGGGCCGGGGCCGCGTCTTCAGGGTCCCGACGAGATCGGAGACGCGTGCGACGCCGTGATCCGAGCACCACTTGGACAGCTCCCCCACGAGGCGGCCCGCGAGGGAAGGATCGCGAAAGTTCGCGGTTCCGATCTGGACGGCGTTCGCCCCGGCGATGAGGTACTCGACGACGTGCTCGACGGTCTCGATCCCCCCCATCCCGAAGATCGGGACCTTCGGCAACGCCGTCCTCACCTCCCACACCATGCGCAGGGCGACGGGGCGAATCGCGGGTCCCGAAAGGCCGCCGGTCGTGAAACCGATCTTCGGCTCTCGGCGCTCGAGGTCGATCGCGAGGCCGACGAGCGTGTTGATCAGAGAGAGCGCGTCCGCTCCGGCGTCCACGGCGGCGCGCGCGGACGCCACGATGTCCGTCACGTTCGGCGAGAGCTTGACGATGAGCGGATGACCCGTCGCCGCGCGGATCCTCTTCACGAGGCCGGCGAGCGCGTCGGGGTTGTTCCCGAAGATCATGCCGCCCTTGACCACGTTCGGGCAGGAGACGTTCATCTCGATGGCGGCGATGCGGCGATCGGCGCCGATGCGCTCGACGACCGCCACGTAATCGTCCTCGGTGTCTCCCCATACGTTCGCGATCACGGTCGCGCCGAGGCGCGCGAGCTCGGGGAGCTTGTCGGCGAGAAACGCGTCGATACCGACGTTCTGGAGGCCGATCGCGTTCAGCATTCCCGCGTCCGTCTCGCAGATGCGGGGCGGCGGATTGCCATGGCACGGGCGGCGCGAGAGCCCCTTGATCGAGATCGCGCCGAGCGCCGCGAGGTCGAGGTATTCGGCGAACTCGAGGCCGTAACCGAACGTGCCCGAGGCCGTTCCGATCGGGTTTTTGAGGCGCAGGCGGCCGAAAGCCGTGGAAAGGTCGACCGTCATGACGTCACAGGCGGGTCCAGTCGATAAGGGTGGGCGCGACGCACGGCCCCTCCTTGCAGATCGTCGCGAAGCGCCCGTCGGCCATCGGAACCACGCAGCCGAGACAGACACCGAAGCCGCAGGCCATCACGGCCTCCATTGCGAAAGAGCCTTCGAGCTCCGCGTCCGCGAGGAGCCGGGCGAGCGCGCGAAACATCGGCACGGGGCCGCAAGCATAAACGCGGCGGTAGCGCGCGCCGTCGGCGAGCGCATGCGTGAAAAGGTCCGTGACGAGGCCCCGCCGCCCGAGCGAGCCGTCGTCCGTCGCGTAGCGGCACCGGTGGGAGCCGAGAAACCGCTCGAACCCGGGCCTTTTCAGAATGTCGTGCTCGTTGCGTCCGCCGTAGAAAAGGTCGGCCGCGATCCCGCGCGTGGCGAGCGTCCGGGCGAGGAGCACGAGGGGCGCGAGGCCGATCCCTCCGGCGATCAGGGCGACGCGGTCTGTCGGGAGGAGGTCGTCGATCGGAAACGGCACGCCGAGCGGGCCGAGGACCTTGAGCGGCGTCCCTTCGGCGAAGCGTGCGAGCGCGGCCGTCCCGACGCCGACGACCTTGACGACGAACTCCAGCGCGGGCACGCCCGCCACCTTGGTGACGTCAGCGATGGAGAACGCGCGGCGGAGATACGGGCGCAGCCCCTCGCCGGCCTGAATCATCGCGAAGTGTCCCGGTTTCGTCGCCGGGCCGATCGAACCCGCCGACAGAAACAGCGAGTAGTGTTGCTCGTCATAGTGGGTCGTCCTGAGGACGCGGAGGGATTCGTTGACGGCCATCGGGAAGAGGGCGAGACTCGCCGGGCGCAGATTATGAGCGAGGGCCGACTGGCGTACCACCTTCCTCTCGGGGGCGCGCTGTTCGGCCTCGCGGCGGGCGACCTGCTGCTGGGTCTGAACCCGGAGCTCCTGCGATTCCTTCCGGCCGCGCGCCTCCTCTCGGTTGCGGCCGCTTCGGGGGCGTTCCTCGCCTCACCGCTCGCCCTCCTGCCGCGCGCGCGCCGGCCTTCGCGCGCCGGCGCGGCCTGGGGCGCCGCGCTGCTCACGGTGATCGGCGTGTTCGTCGAGTTCCAGCGGCAGGCGCTCCACGACTTCGTGCCCGCAGGGGCCCGACGGATCCTGGTCGCGACGGCGTTGGCGGCGTTTCTCTCGGCGGCCGTTCTCGCGGCTCGCGCCCTGCGCGGCGGGCTCAACGCCGGGACACTCTCGATCCCGATCGCCCTCTTCCTGCTCGCGCCCGCCGTGGGCCGGCGCGCGCCGGAGCGCCCGTCGCCCGGGGCCACGACCGCGCCGCGCCGTGCTCCGCGGCGGAACCTCCTCGTCGTCGGGTTCGAGGGGGCTTCGTGGGACCTTCTCACCGCCTACGCCTCGGAGGGGGCGATGCCGGTCGTCGCGCGGCTCCTGCGCGAAGGGGCGGCCGGTCCGCTCGTCCCGCTTTCTCCCTACGACAGAGCTGCGCTCTGGACCACGGCCGCGACGGGAAAACGGCCGCTGAAGCACGGCGTCGTGTCGTCGCGTCGTTGGGAAACGCCCTTTGGAACGCTTCGTCTCTTCCCCGTCCTGCCCGGTTCGGCCGTGCCGGGAGGCGCGCATCCGGCGGCGGATGCGGCGGCAGCGCGCCGCAGCCTGACGTTCTGGGAGATCCTCGCCTCTCGGGGCCACGAGGCGGCCGTCCTCGACTGGCCCGCGTCGTCGCCGGCGCGGGAGGGACTCGTTCTCTGGGCGAGCGACGCCTTCTTCGACGGAGACACGGCTGAGAACGCCGCGCTCCCCGCCGAGGCCGCCGCGCGGGCGCGTCTCTTTCGTGTCTCGCCTGACGGCCTCGACCGGCCCCTCGCGCGCGCGCTCGTTCCGGACGGACTTGCCGCGGGTGAGGCCCGGCTCTCTCCCATCCGGGGAGCCGCGCGCGATCTCACGGTCACCGGGGCGGCCCTCGCAGCGCTGCCGGGCGGCCCGCGAAACGTCTCGGCCATCGTTCTCTCGGGCCTCGCGGAGGTGAGCGGCCTCTTCGGAGCCGCGGGCGATGCGCGTTACTGGGGGCTCTCCGTCCCGGAAGCGGAGGCGCGGGCCGCCGCGCTCCGGGCCTACTACAGGTTTCTCGACGACCTGCTCGGGGAGATTCTGGAACGCGAAGGCCGGAACCGCACGATCTGCCTCTTCGCTCCCGTCGGGTGGGGACCCCCGGCGACGCTCGAAGCCGTCTCGCGGTTTCTCCGCGGAAAGACGCCGGCGGCGAGCCCCGATGCCGCGCGGGATGGATTCGTGCTCTTCTCGGGCGCCGGGGTGCGGTCGGGCGTGCGTCTCACCTCCGCGAACGTCCTCGATCTTGCGCCGACGCTGCTCGTCCTCGCGGGGGAGCCCGTCGCTCGCGACATGGACGGGCGCGTCCTCGCCGAAGCATTCGACGAGCGGTTCACGGAGTCGGCGAGCGTGCCGATCGTGTCGACGTTCGAGGCGGCGGGACCGCA